>Ga0308172_1000270_pt1 | contig 84546 bp, 88 predicted proteins | sample PhyGR2_FD_202134 | JGI IMG/M metagenome (GOLD analysis project Ga0308172, IMG submission 202134) | Phyllosphere microbial communities from UC Gill Tract Community Farm, Albany, California, United States - DLSLSG.R2 | ecosystem: Host-associated > Plants > Phyllosphere > Unclassified | place: USA... | reverse complement strand
GCCGCCGCCCGCATGTCCCTTCATCTAACCTACAATGTCAAAGAGCCGACAACAAATACCGGCAACACTCCTTCAACCCCGTTCCCAGGGCCTCAAGTGCGCCGATCTGTCGTGACTGCATCGGTCGACCAGGTCGGCCACCGCTGCGGTGAAACCCCTCTAGGCGGAGGCCGGGATTCGGTCAACACAAAAAGTGACACTTTTCTGCAAAATTTGCCGAAAGGCCGCTTTTCCAGTCCGTTAACGCCGCTAAAACAGCGTCACGCGGCGGAACCCCCGGTCGTGGCCCGATTTCACGAGGCTCTGAAGCCATTCTTTAGCCATCGTGTCCCTACAGACCGAGTCAACGATCATGACGCCGCCCCGTATCACCGTCGCTCTCAGCGTGCATAACAACGCCGCCTATCTGGCCGAGGCGCTGGACAGCATCCTCGCGCAGAGTTTCGGCGATTTCGAGCTGGTGATCGTGAATGACGGGTCGAGCGACGCCTCCCCGGCGATCATCGACGCCTATGCCGCACGGGATGCGCGGATCCGGGCGGTGCACCGGCCCAATTCCGGGCTGATCGCCAGCCTCAATCACATTCTGGAACTGGCGCGGGGCGAATATGTCGCGCGCATGGACGGCGACGACGTCGCGCTGCCCGAGCGTTTTGCCCGGCAGGTCGCCTTTCTCGATGCGCATCCCGATCATGGCGTCGTCGGCACCCGCGTCCTGCGGATCACCGAGACCGGCGAGCCCAAGCGCGGCGCGGCGATCGATCATCCCCTTTCCGCCGAAACGGTGACGGCGGCACTGGAATCGGGGCCGCTTCTTTGCCACCCCTCGGTCATGATGCGTCGCGACCTGTTGCGGGCCGTGGGTGGTTATCGCCCGGCCTATCGCCATTGCGAGGATTACGACCTCTGGCTGCGGCTTGCCGAGCGGACGCGCATGGCCAACCTGCCCGATCGCCTGCTCCTCTATCGCTATTCGGGGACCCAGGTGTCCAATCGCCATGTCCTGGTGCAGCATTATGGCGCCGCCGTCGCGCGGCAGGTGCGGATCGAGCGGCTGGCGGGGCGGCCCGATCCCTCCGACGGCTGGCAGGAATTGCCGCCGATCGAGGCGCTGGACGCCGCCTTTGGTCGTGACGGCGTGGCGCGGGCGGTGCGCAGCGAGGTGGTCACCGGCATCCTGTTCGATCCTCCTTCGCTGGCGGGCGCCGGGCTGCCGGTGATCATCGCGCATCTGGCGGATACGCACGGGCATCCGGCCGGGCGGGTGCCGGGCCTGTGGCGCGCGGTGGCGCGGCTGGCGCGGACCGGGCGGCCGCTGGCGGCGGTGCGGCTGGCCCGCGCGCTGGCCCGCGACAGGATCCGCCGATGAGCGGGTCGTCGATCCGGGGCGCCGCGCTCTGGTCGATCGGGGCGCAATATATCGCCTTTGCGATTCAGTTCGTCGTCAGCGTCCTGATCTCGCGCTTCTTCCTGTCGCCGCCCGAAATGGGGCTCTATTCGATCGCGCTGTCCGCCGCGATGATGGTGTCGGTGGTGCAGGATTTTGGCATCAGCCGGTTCGTCGCAGGCGAACGCAACCTGACCGATGCCCAGGTGGAGACGTGCTTTTCGGTCTCGCTGATCTTCGCGCTGGGGATCGGGCTGCTGATCCTGATGCTCGCCTGGCCGCTCGCGCAATTCTACGACAATGCGCGGCTGACCCCGTTGCTGGCGATCATCGCCGGTTCCTATCTGGTCGTCCCCTTCGGCATCGTGCCCAGCGCCATGTTGCAGCGGCGCATGGACTATCACTCGCTGTTCCTGGTCAATGTCGGCGCGGCGATCGTCAATGCGGGCTTTTCGCTGGGGCTGGCCTGGGCGGGCTATTCGGCCTTTTCGCTCGCCTGGGCCGCCGTTGCGCAGCAAGCCACGCGCGCGCTGATCGGCCAGTGGCGCTCGGGGCTTCGTCCGCCCTTTCCGCCCCGGCTGAAGGGCGTCGGGCCGATCCTGCGCTTCGGCTCGAACAGCTCGCTGCTGCATATCAGCGGGGGGATCGGGATGCGCAGCCCCGATCTGGTGATCGGCCGTGTCCTGACCCTGACCGCGGTCGGCCTGTTCGGTCGCGCCTCCAGCCTGGCCGCGCAGTTGCAGATGCTGGTCAGCGGCGCGGTCGACGGCGTCTTCTATCCCGCCTTTGCCCGCCTGCGCGATTCGGGCGCCGATCTGGCCGCGCCCTATCAGCGGGTGGTCGCCGCCTATAGCGCGGTGACCTGGCCCGCCATGGCGTTCCTGGCCGCCGCCGCGACGCCGATCGTGCTGATGCTCTATGGCCCGCGCTGGGCGGGGGTGGCGCCGCTCCTCGTTTGGATCGCGATCGGGCAGATCTTCATGGCGGCGCTGCCGCTGCATATCGAGCTGCCCATCGTGCTGGGACGGATTCGCAAGCTGGTGGTGTTCAACATACTCGATACTGCCGCGTCGATCGGGCTGCTGCTCCTGGGCGCGATGGCGGGGCTGGAGGCGGCCGCGGCCTCGCGCGTCGGCTATGGCATTGCCTGGTTCCTGATCTATGTCGGGCTGATGCGGCGGCTGACCGGCTTTGCCTGGCGCGCGATGCTGGTCATCTATGCGCAGAGCCTGGTCGGTGCGCTGGCCACCGTCGTGCCGCTGCTGGCGCTGTACCATTGGGTCGCGGCGCCCGAGGCGATGGGGCTGGGCCTGCTGGGGCTGGCGGCGGCGGCGGGGGTGCTGGCGTGGCTGGTAGTGGTCTATGCGCTGCGGCATCCGATCCGGCTGGAGATCAACGCCATTGCCGGCGGCGTCCTGGCGCGGTTGCCGGTGCGGCGGTCCGGGCTGGGCGTCTGACCGACGCGGCCGGAGCGGCTTGTCCGGGCGCGGCGCTGCACCCATAGTCGGGCCATGGCCCCTCCCCCATCCGGTCTGGACGATCCCGAACAGGCGGCCTTCGCCTGGGCGCGGTTCCGCGCGATCATGGCATGGATGACGCTGGCCGCCGCCGTGGCGGTCTGCTTCGCGCTGGTCGTGCTGGCGGAGGTCTATGGCCCGCTCAACCCCGTCACCATGCTGGGGGTGATCGGCGGGATCGGCGGCATGGTGATGCTGACCGGCGCGCTGATGGGGCTGGTCTTCCTCAGCTCGGGCACCGGCCATGACGAGGAGGTCGACCGGCGCGATTGAGTGCCCCACGCCCGCCATTCCATGAAAAAGGCCGGCCGTCGCGGGGTGCGACGACCGGCCTTTTCGTTCCGTCCGGGCGGTATCAGCCCGCCGCGGCTTCCGGCTCGACCGGAGCGGCGGCGCGGACACGGCGACGGCGGGGCTTTTCCTCGACGGGAGCCTCGCTGTCGGCCACCGGGCTCAGCGCGGGCGGCAGGCGATCGGCGTCGAAGCCGGTCGCTTCCGCGCCGTCCTGCGCCTGCGCCTCGACCGGGCGTTCGCGACGCGGGCGACCGCGACGGCGGGGCGCTTCGGCCTCGGCAGTCGGCTCGGCGACCTCGACGCTCGCGGCGACGGCGGGCTGCGCCTCTTCGGCCATCACCGGCTGTTCGGTGCGGGCCGGGCGGCGGTCGTCCCGACGCGGGCGATCCTCACGGTCGCGCCCCTCACGATCGCGGCTCTCTCGGTCACGACGGGGGCGATCGTCGCGGCTGCGCTCCTCGCGCGGCTGGCGTTCGCGACGCGGCTCCGCCTCGCCCTGCATCTCGCCGGGACGGATGGGATCACCCTCGTCGCCATAATCCTCGTCGCCGCCGTCGAAGCCGTCGTCAAAGCCGTCGTCGCGCGATTCCTCGCGCTGGCGACGCTGATTCTGCTCCTCGAAGCGCGAGCGGCTTTCGCTCAACACCCGGAAATAGTGATCGGCGAACTGCCAATAATATTCGGTGTTGACCCGATCGCCCTGACGCTGCGCCTCGGCCGCCAGATTCTTGTACTTCTCGTACAGCTGGTTGGCGTTGCCGCGCGCGCGGTTGTCGATGCGATTGCCATTGTCGGGACGACCGGGATTGCCACCCGGGCGCTGCCCACCATTATTGCCGCCACCACGACCGCGACGGCGGCCGGCCTGCCGATTATTGATCAAGCTGTTCGTCCTTAGTCGTCAAACCAACAAGGTCCACTTTTCCCGGCACCGCGCGCGTCCCGCACGATGCGAAGCTCTGGCGCCCAACGGGCGCTTGCCACGGCCGCCGGACAGCAGCGACTGCATGACGAAGGGTACGGGCATCGGCCCGACATCGACGATGCCCAACCACGTCGTGTCCCGAAAACACGGTGCAAGCCGTCGATGTTCGCGTGCCCCTGTGCGCGCTGTAGCGGGTCGGGGGCCGGTCCTACAAGTGAAATATGGGGCATCGTCGGGAATGTTCAATGCGCCAGCAGCGCGCGCGGGCGGCCGCCCAGATCGCGGTGCAGCGCCACCCGGAATCCCTGCGCTTCCAGAAGCATGGTCACGGCGGGCGCCTGTTCGTGCCCGATCTCGACCACCGCCGCCCCGCCGGGGGCGAGCAGGCGGCGCAGTTCGGGGGCGAGCAGGCGATAGTCGTCCAGCCCCTCGGGCCCCGCGAACAGCGCCGAGCCGGGCTCGTAATCACGCACCTCGGGCGAGAGGATCTCGTCGGTGCCGATATAGGGCGGATTGGTGACGATGCAGTCGAACGCGCCGGTCAGCGCCGCCGCCCAGTCGCCCCGCACGAACCGCGCGCGATCGGCCAGCCCGCAGGCGGCGGCATTGGCAAGCGCATAGTCCAGCGCCTGCGCGGAGCGATCCACGCCCAGCCCGACCGCGTCCCGCCACTCGTCGAGCAGCGCCAGCAGCAGAGTCCCCGGCCCGGTGCCCAGGTCCAGCACCGTGGCGGGCGGGCGCCCCTTGAAATGGGCCAGCGCCGCGTCGATCAGCGTTTCGCTGTCCACACGCGGCACCAGCGCGCCGGGGCCGACCGCCAGGTCCAGCGTCCAGAAGCCGCGCGTGCCGGTGATATAGGCGATGGGCTCCTGCACGGCGCGGCGCTCGACCAGCGGCCAGAAGCCATCAGGAACGGGTCGGGTCAGGTCGAGCAACAGGGCGTTGCGCTCGATTCCCAAGGCGTGGGCGAGCAGCAATTCCGCATCGAGCCGCGCGGTGGGGGAGAAGGGGAAACGCTCAGCGGCCTGTAGGAGCGCGGTGCGGGCGTCCACTAAACTGTTCCTACCACCCCGGCGCAGGCCGGGGTCCAGTCTCTACCGGCCCTTGGTCGACACCCATCGCGCATCTCAGGCGACAGGGTAGCTGGACCCCGGCCTTCGCCGGGGTGGTGTGAATGGAGGAAAAAGGAACGTCTGCTGTCACCCATCGAGCGCGGCGAGCCGTTCGGCCTCATCCTCCGCCAGCAGCGCGCCGACCAGTTCGTCCAGCTCGCCCTCCAGGATTTCGGGCAGGCGATGGAGGGTCAGGTTGATCCGGTGATCGGTCACGCGACCTTGCGGAAAATTATAGGTGCGGATCCGCTCCGACCGGTCGCCCGAGCCGACCATCGAGCGCCGCGTGCCCGCCCGCTCCGCCGCCAGCCGTTCGCGCTCCGCCTCGTAGAGTCGGGTCCGCAGCACCTTCATCGCCTTGGCGCGGTTCTTGTGCTGCGAGCGTTCGTCCTGCTGGATCACTACCAGCCCGCTCGGGATATGGGTGATGCGGATCGCCGAATCGGTGGTGTTGACGTGCTGCCCGCCCGCGCCCGACGAGCGGTAGATGTCGATGCGCAGATCCTTGTCGTCGATCTGGAGGTCGACCTCCTCCGCTTCCGGAAGCACCGCGACGGTCGCCGCCGAGGTGTGGATGCGCCCGCCCGATTCGGTGACCGGCACGCGCTGGACCCGGTGGACGCCCGATTCGAACTTCAGCTTGGCGAAGACGCCCGCCCCCGCCACCGAGGCGACGACTTCCTTGTAACCGCCGGTGTCGGGGACCGAGGCGGAGATGACCTCGACCCGCCAGCCCTGCCGCTCGGCATAGCGCTGGTACATGCGGAACAGGTCGCCCGCGAACAGCGCCGCCTCGTCGCCGCCGGTCCCGGCGCGGATTTCCAGCATCGCCGCGCGCTCGTCGGCGGCGTCGCGGGGCAGCAGCGCCAGCGCCAGGTGACGATCCGCCTCGGCCAGCGCGGTGCGGTTGGCGTGGAGTTCCTCCGCCGCCAGCTCGCGCAATTCGTCGTCGCCATCCTGCGTCATGAAGGTCAGGCTGTCGGCCTCCTGCCGCAGCCGGCGCACTTCGGCGGCGGCGTTGGCGACCGGCTCCAGCTCGGCATATTCCTTCGACACCGCGACGAAACGGTCCGAGGGCAGGTCGCCGGTCGCCATCATCGCCTGCAATTCGTCGCGCCGCGCCTCGATCTGCGCGATGCGTTCGGCGGAGATGGTCTTCATGCGATGGTCAGACGCTGCGCCAATGGAGGGAGCGTCTCGCCATGAGCCTCGGCGATCTCGTCCTCGAACAACAGGTCGGACAGGCCCTGCGCCGCCCCGTCGAGCGAGACAGTCGCCTGCTCGCCGGTCTTCAGCGCCTTCACCTGCACCTGGCCGTTCGCCAGCTCGTCATCGCCCAGGATCAGCGCATAGCGGGCGCCCTGATCGTTCGCCTTGGCCATGCGGCGCTTCATATTGCCGCGAAACGCCATGTCGGTGGCGACGCCCGCGCGACGCAGCTCGGCGACCAGCCCCGTCGCGCGCAGCTCCGCCGCCGCGCCCATCGGCACGACGACCGCGTCGATGACGGGCTTGGCGGGCTCGTCGAGCAGCATCGCCAGCCGCTCGACCCCCGCCGCCCAGCCCACGCCCGCCGTGGCGGGGCCGCCGAGCGACTCGATCAGCCCGTCATAGCGGCCACCCGCCAGCACGGTCCCTTGCGAGCCCAGCCGGTCGGTCACGAACTCGAAGGCGGTGTGGCGATAATAATCGAGCCCGCGCACCAGCCGCGCGTTGCGCGTCCAGGCGACGCCCGCCGCGTCCAGCCCCGCCGTCACCGCCTCGAAGAAGGCGCGCGCCTCGGGCGTCAGATAGGCGTCGATATCGGGCGCGGCATCGGCGATCGGCCGGTCGCGCGGGTCCTTCGAATCGAGGATTCGCAGCGGATTCTTCTCCAGCCGCACCAGACTGTCCTCGGACAGCTGATCGCGGTGCGCCTCGAAATGCGCGACCAGCGCGTCGCGCCACGCGTCACGCGTCGCCGCATCGCCCAGCGTGTTGAGCTGGAGCGTCACGCCCTCGGCGATGCCCAGGTCGCGCAGCAGCTGGTCGGCCATCACCAGCAGTTCGACATCCGCCGCCGGCTCGGCCGCGCCGAGGATCTCGGCGTCGATCTGGTGGAACTGGCGATACCGTCCCTTTTGCGGGCGCTCGTACCGGAACACCGGGCCCGAGGTGACGAGCTTGAGCGGCGCATATTGCTGCCACCCCTCGGTCAGATAGGCGCGCGCGATCCCCGCGGTGAATTCGGGGCGCAGCGTCAGCAGGTCGCCGCCGCGATCGGGGAAGGTGTACATCTCCTTCGACACGACATCGGTCGTCTCGCCGATCGAGCGGGCAAAGACCTGCGTATCCTCGAACACCGGCAGGTCGAGTCGCTGGAAGGCGTAGAGGGTGTGGACCTGCTCGAACGTCTGCAGCACCTCCGCGAAGCGGCGCTGCTCGTCGCCGAAGATGTCCTGCGTGCCGCGCACGCGCTTGGGGGTTTCGATCCGTGCCATAGAGGTGGCGCTATCTAAGGTAGCGAAGCCCGGCGCGCTAGAGTGCGATCACGCGCCCGGGGATAGCCAGTCGGCCAGCGCCAGTTCGTCGGTCGGCCGGGTCTCCGCGCACATGCTGTGCCGCATGATCTCCAGCGCCCAGCGGCGATGCGCGTCGCTCTCGCTCGCCACCGCGTCGCCCGGCACCCACAGGTCGTACTCGCGCATATGCGCATCGGCGGCGGTGAACAGCACGCAGATGTCAGCGGCGACCCCGGTCAGGATGACGCGCGTGACCCCCAGTTGCGGCAGCAGGACGGGCAGGTTGGTCGCGTAGAAGCCCGAAAATTGCGGCTTCACCACGAAATAGTCACGGTCGCGCGGCCGGAGCGCGGCGATCAGCGCGCGGCCCGGACTGTCCTCCCGGTCGCAATGCGTGATGATCGAGGAGCGTTCGGAATGCCAATGGCCGAAATTGTCGTTGACGTAGATCACCGGCACCCCGACCTCGTCCGCCGCATCGCGCAGCGCCACGATCCGCTGCGCCGCCGCCTCGGCCGGTTCGCGCAAATCCTCGCCGCCCTCGAAATCGAGATCGTTGATCATGTCGATGACGATCAGCGCGGCGGCATGGGGGGCGGACGTGCCGCTCGGCAAGGGGGTGGCGGGTTCGGGCATGCCCCCTGCATGTCATACCGCCAGAGGCAAGGCGTTGATCTGGCCCAAGTTCCGACCCGAAAGCGCCGTGACCGGAAGCCGCCTCGAACAGAATGGCGGGTCGCCCGTTCGTCGCGGCCGGACAGGACGGGATTCACCGGCGCGATAGCCAAATCTGTGTCTATAACCTATGGTTTACCGTCGTCCCCCTAGGACGCGGTCAGCCGGAGTGCCTGATGCCCGATCGACCCGCTTTGGAGGATGCGCTTTCCAGGCTGACGTCCTCGATCCGCCTGACCCCGCGCCTCGAGCGGGACTTCGACCGCTATCGCGCCGATAGCGTGCGCAGCCAAGTCGTCTATGTCCTCGCCACGCTTCTGGTCCTGACGCTGTTCGGTGTGATCGTGGACATGCGCGTGGGGGTGCTGGCGCTATCCCTCTATTGGAAGCTCAGCGTACAGCTGCCGTCCATCGTGCTGGCGCTGATCCTCGTCGGGCAGCGGCGGATTCCGCCCCATCTGATATGGCTTGCCGGTGCCATCCCGTTCGTCATCACGGTCGGCCTCGTCACCCGGCTTTCGCTGGCGGTCCCGTCGCCCATGGCCGAGCAGCTGAGCACGACGGCACTGGCGACGGCCTTCACCGCCAATCTGATCCTGCCGATCAAGGTGCGTCCGGCCATCCTCGTCGCGCTCGCCAACATGGTCGTCTATCTCGGACTGCCGCTTGCCATCGCGCCACGGACGCTGCTTTTCCAGTCGGTCGACATCCTGGCCTTCCACGGCGCCATGATCCTGGCGACGCCGATCGGCGCCTATTTCAACGAGCGGGTGCAGAAGCAGAGTTTCCTGCTGACCCTGATCCAGCAGCGCCAGAGCAGCGAGCTGGAGGCGGCGGTCGAGGAACTGACCCGCATGTCGCATCGCGATCCGCTGACCGGCGCGGGCAACCGGCGCAGCATGGACATACGCTATGCCCGACTGCGGCAGACCGCCCGGATGCGGGGGGACGCGATCCGCCTGATCCTGATCGATGTCGATCACTTCAAGCTGTTCAACGACGCCGCCGGCCACGCCGCCGGCGACCGGTGCCTTCAGGCCGTGACCAAGGCCATTGCCCGCGGCGCGAACTGTCCGATCGAGATGGTGACGCGGTTCGGCGGCGAGGAATTCGCGCTGCTGCTGCCCTGGGAAGAGATCGATATCGCGGAGGGCATCCGCCGCCAGGTCGAGGCCATCGCCCTGCCGCATCCGGGCCTGCCCCCCGGCCGGGTCGTCACGGTCAGCATCGGGCAGGCCTGTCTCGACCTGGGGCGTAGCGACGCCACGCAGGACGACCTCTTCCGCCGGGCGGACGAAGCGCTCTATCGGGCCAAGCGCGACGGACGCAATCGGGTGGCGATGGCGGATGAGGGCGCGCGCGCGGCGGGTTGACGCCTGCGGCGCATCCGGGCCGTGCCGGGATTTCGGACGGCCGCGACAGACGTCGCCATTGTCACTGGCCGATCCCGCCCGCGTCCGGGTAGATCGCTCCCATGACCATCACACGCTGGCAACGGCTGCAACGCCGTATCGGGGACCGGATCGCACCACCGCGATTCATACTGTTCGGGTTCGTCCTGATCGTGGCGGCGGCGCTGCTGATTCCGCCGCTGGGTTTGACGCGGGGCATTCTTGCCGGGTTCGATGCCGCCGCGATCCTGTTCATCGGCTCGCTGGTCCCGCTGCTGAAACAGGGACAGGCGGCCACGATGCGGCGCCGCGCCGCACGCAACGACGCCAACCGCGCGGTGCTGCTGGTCTTTTGCGGGATCGTGCTGTTCGTCGTCCTGGTCGCGGTCGGCGGCGAGTTGCGCGGGCGGAGCAGCCTCGTCACCATCGCACTGGTCGTGGCCACGCTGATCCTGGCCTGGCTGTTCTCCAACATCGTCTATGCGCTGCATTATGCGCATCTCTTCTACAGCGCAGGCGACAAGGGCGATGCGGGCGGCCTGCAATTCCCCGACACCGCCGAGCCGGATTACTGGGATTTCCTGTATTTCTCGGTAACGCTGGGCATGACCTTCCAGACCAGCGACGTCTCGATCGCCTCGCGCCGGATGCGGCGCGTGGTGACGGGCCAGTGCCTGGCGGCGTTCATCTTCAACCTCGGCGTCATCGCCTTCACGGTCAACGTGCTGGGCGGCGGGAGCTGAGCCGGGCAAAAGGGTCTGGACGACTGGCCTATCGGGTGCCTAACCTGCCGGCGTCTCTCTTCGCCGCAAAAGGCTCTCCATGATCCGTACCGCGTTTCGTTCGATTGTCGTCGCCTCGCTGCTCGCCTCGGCCGCTGCCGCCCCGCTCTACGTGGCGAACGCCCAGGTGCCGCCGGGCAATTCCGCGCCCGCCGCGCAGGCCCCGTTCGTCAACACCATCCCCGACGCGGTCGACACCCCCTATCCGGGCACGATCAAGCTGGTGGTCGACGCCACCGACACCGAGCGCGGCATCTTCCGCGTGAAGGAGACGATTCCGGTCGCCAAGGCCGGGCCGATGGCGCTGCTCTTCCCGAAATGGCTGCCCGGCGCGCATTCCCCGCGCGGCGAGATCGAGAAGCTGGCGGGGCTGGTCATCCGCGCCAACGGGCAGATCCTGCCCTGGACCCGCGACCCGGTCGACGTCTTCGCCTTCCATATCGACGTGCCCGCGGGCGCGGCGCAGCTCGACCTGGAGTTCCAGTTCCTGTCGGCGACCAAGCCCGACCAGGGCCGCGTCGCGGTCACCCCGACGATGATCTCGCTGCAACCCAATTCGGTCAGCCTCTATCCGGCAGGCTATTATACCCGCCAGATCCCGATCCAGATGACCGCCACCTTCCCGACCGGCTGGACCGCCGCGGGCGCGGTGCCGTCCAAGGCGTCGGGTTCGACCTATACCTATGACACGACCAATTACGAGATCCTGGTCGATTCGCCGGTGCTGGCGGGCAAATATGGCAAGGTCTTCCCGCTGACCCCGCGCGTCAATCTGGACGTCTTCGCCGACAACCCCGCCGAACTGGCCGCCAAGCCCGATCAGATCGAGGCGCACCGGCGGCTGGTCGAACAGGCGGTCAAGACCTTCGGCGCGGAGCATTATGACCATTATGAATTCCTGCTGTCGATCAGCGACCAGCTGGGCGGCATCGGGCTGGAGCATCACCGCTCGTCCGAAAATGGCGTGACGCCGGGCTATTTCACCGAGTGGAATGCCGGGCCGGGCCGCCGCAACCTGCTGCCGCACGAATTCACCCATAGCTGGGACGGCAAGTTCCGGCGCGGGGCGGACCTGTGGACCCCCGATTACCGTTCGCCGATGCGCGACTCGCTGCTGTGGGTCTATGAGGGTCAGACCCAGTTCTGGGGCTATGTCCTCCAGGCGCGGTCGGGCATGGTGTCGAAGCAGGATACGCTGGACCAGTACGCCTCGATCCTCGCCATCTACGACACCGCGCCCGCGCGCCAGTGGCGCAATCTGGTCGACACCACCAACGACCCGATCATCTCGGCGCGCAAGCCCAAGGGCTGGACCAGCTGGCAGCGGTCGGAGGATTATTACAACGAAGGGCTGATGGTCTGGATGGAGGTCGATGCGATGCTCCGCCAGAAGTCGAACGGCACCAAGTCGATCGACGATTTCGCCAAGGCCTTTTTCGGCATCCGCAACGGCGACTGGGGCGAGGTGACCTACACCTTCGACGATGTGGCGGCCACGCTGAACAAGATCGTCCCCTATGACTGGGCCGATTTCCTGCACCGCCGCATCACCGAGACGGGCCAGCCCGCCCCGATCCAGGGCTTTGCGATGAACGGCTACAAGCTGGTCTATACGCCCGAGCCCACCGCGACCTTCAAGCAGGGCGAGAAGAACAGCACCAATGTCAGCTATTCGCTGGGCATGATCGTGTCGAACAGCGGCGAAGTGACCAGCTCGATTTGGGACAGTCCGGCGTTCAAGGCGGGAATCGATGTCGGCACGCAAATCCAGGCGGTCAACGGCGAGAGCTATTCGGGCGATCGCCTGAAGGCCGCGATCCTGGCCGCCAAGGACCCGGCCAAGCCGGTCAAGTTGGTGATAAAGAACCAGGATGTCTTCCGCGACGTCACGCTCGCCTATACCGGCGGTCCGCGTTATCCGCGTCTGGAAAAGGTCGGCACCGGCGAAACCGGGCTCGATCGTCTTCTGAAGGCGCGCTGAGGACATCTATCGACAGGGCATGGCGGGTTGCGCTATCGCGCCCGCCATTGTTTTTGCACCGGAACTTGTATCCGGCCCCCTGGCAGAGAAAGACTGACCATGCGTATCGACCTCATTCCCGTCGGCAAGAGCCCGCCCGATGACCTCAATGTCGTGATCGAGGTGCCCACCGGCGGCGAGCCCGTGAAGTACGAGTTCGACAAGGCGAGCGGCGCCCTGTTCGTCGACCGCATCCTGCACACGCCGATGCGCTATCCGGCCAATTACGGCTTCGTGCCGCACACCCTGTCGCCGGACGGCGATCCGCTCGACGCGCTGGTCGTGTCACGCTCGCCCTTCATCCCGGGCTGCGTCGTGCGCGCGCGTCCGATCGCGGTACTGAACCTGGAAGACGAAGCCGGCGGCGACGAGAAGCTGGTCTGCGTGCCGGTCGACTCGACCTTCCCCTATTATTCGAATGTCGGCGGTCGCGACGACCTGCCCGAGATCGTATTCCAGCAGATCGAGCACTTCTTCACCCATTACAAGGACCTGGAGAAGAAGAAGTGGGTGCGCATCGGCACCTGGGGCGACCGCGACGAAGCGCGCCGCATCACCCTGGAAGCGATCGAGCGTTACGAGGCCGCCAAGGCCAAGGGCGAAGAGCCGCACGACCACGACGTGCCCGGCCGCGAATAATCCCTTTTCGGATTTCGGTTTGAAGAACGCCCCGGTGCCACCCGCACCGGGGCGTTTTTTTATCGTCCGCTTCTGGTCTGCGGGTGAGGTCGAGACCCGGGAACGGCGTTCCGATTCCCCTCCTCCGTTCACGCTGAGCGAAGTCGAAGCGCACGCACCATCCGCGCGGCTTGGCGACGGCATCCCTTGGCCTTGGCCTTCGCTCAGGCTGAACGGAGCGGAGAGGGTGCGGCGGGCAGGAAGAATGGTTCGCGCGGAGGCGCGGAGAACGCGGGGGTGTCTTGCCTGCCGCTACCCCAATTTCCGAACAATCCGCCAGAGACGGCATAGCGAGGCGCGCCTCCGCGCGAACCCGATCACCGCCCCGCCAGTTTCTCCAGCGCCTCGCCCGACACGCGCTGCACCGTCCATTCCGCCATCGGCTGCGCGCCCATCGCGCGGTAGAATTCGACTGCGGGCGTGTTCCAGTCGAGCACCGACCATTCGAACCGCGCCCAGCCCCGATCGCGCGCAATCCCTGCCAGATGGACCAGCAGCGCCTTGCCCACCCCGCCCCCGCGCGCGGACGGCGTGACGTAGAGGTCCTCCAGATACAGGCCGCGCCGTCCGGTCCAGGTCGAGAAATTGGCGAAGAACAGCGCAAAGCCGATCGCCATGCCGTCGCGCTCGGCGATCACCGCCTCGGCGGCGGGGTGTTCGCCGAACAGCGCCTCCGCCAGCATCGGCTCGGTGGCGTGGACGGCATCGGGCTCGCGCTCGAACGCCGCCAGTTCGCGCACGAAGCCCAGGATGGTCGCGCTATCGCTGGGCCGGGCGGCCCGAATGGTCGTCGTCATAGTCCCGCCTCGCTCTGCGGCCCCGGTCCGGGCCGCCGCACCGCGACGACGCAGCCCCCGATGATCGCCGCCGCCCCGACCAGCGTGAACGGCGACACGCGCTCGCCGAACACCGCATAGCCGAGCAGCGCGGCCCAGACGAAGGCGGTATATTCGACCGGCGCGAGGATCTGCGCCTCCGCCCGCGCATAGGCCCAGGCGAGCAGCAGCGCCGACAGGCTGCCCAGCGCCGCCGCGATGACGATGGCGGGCCATTGCGCCGTGGCGGGCCAGCCCGAGACGAAGGGTGCGGCGGGCAGCATCAGCACCGCGATCACCAGCATGGTGAACAGCGCGACCTCGACCGGCCCCGCCACCTGCGCCTGCCGCCGCAGCAGCACCAGGCTGACCGCATAGAGGATCGAGGCGGCGAGGATCGCCAGCGAGCCCAGCACCGTCTCGGTCGAGGCCTGCGCCTGCACCTCGCCCGCCGCGATCACCAGCACCCCCACCCCCGCGATCAGCGAGCCCAGGATCGCGGCGCGCCGGATCCGTTCGCCCAGCGTGAAGGCCGCCAGGAACAGCGCGATCAGCGGCGCGAGAAAGGTCAGCGCGATGCTCTGCGCCATCGGCACCCGCGCCAGCCCCCAGAAGAATAGCAACACCGACGCGCCCCCGGTCGCACCGCGCGCGACATGCAGCGCCAGCGCCTGCCGCCCAGGCCAGCGCCCGCCCCGCGCCAGGAACAGCGCGCCGGTCAGCACCACCCCGACCCAGGACCGCCACAGCACCGCGCTATAGGCGCCGCTGTCGATCGACAGCCGCTTCATCAGCGTGTCCATCACCGAATAGATGGCGATGCCCAGCGCCGCGGCGCCGAAGGCGATGACGGGGGACGTGCGCGCGCTCATGCCCGTGGCGATAACGGGGACGGCTCCGAAAGGCGAGAGGAGCCGATTGTCGCCCTTTCCCGACGGAAGGGAGAGGGTGCGCCGATGATCGGATGAAATCCCATCCCGTATCCGTTGCCCCCGCAAACACCGATGCAAAAAGGGATGACAGGCATGAAGACGGCATGGGTCGCAACGGGTCTGGCCATGATGCTGGCGGCACCAGCGGGGGCGCAGGTCACCGCGACGGTCGGGGCGGACTATGCCTCGGGCCGCTATGGCACCGGACAGCGTGTGGATACCGCCAGCACGTCGCTGGGCCTGCGGGCCAAGCGCAAGCGGGTGACGGTGTTCGCCGCGCTGCCGGTGGTGCAGGTGGACGCACCGGGCAATGTCGTCGCGCCCGGCGGGCCGCTGGGCCTGCCCATCTTCGTCGACCCCACCCGCCCGGCCACGCGCGTCCGGCGCAGCGGGCTGGGCGATGCGGTGGTGGGGGCGTCGGTCCAGCTGGTCGAGCCGCGCCCGCACCATCTGGCGCTGGCCCTGACCGGTAGCGCCAAGCTGCCCACCGCCTCGGCCGCGCGCGGCCTGGGGACGGGCAAGACCGATTATTCGATCGGGGCGGAGGCGGCGGTGCCCGGCAAGGTCACGCCCTTTGCCGCGATCGGCCACAGCTTTGTCGGGCAGCCCGACGGCTATGCCCTGCGCGACGTGACCAGCGCGCGGGGCGGCGTGGCGGTCCGCATGGGCAAGGCGAGCGAGGTCAGCCTCTCGTACAACTATGCCTCGCGCGCCAGCGACCAGAGCGCCGACCGGCAGGAGATCGGCGCGGGGCTGGACACCGCATTGTCGCAGCGGCTGTCGCTGGGCATACAGGGCAGCGCCGGGGTCAGCCGGGGTGCTCCCGATGCCGGGGCGGGGGTTCGGCTGGGCCTGCGGCTATAGGCCGGATCGGCATTCAGGACTGTTTCTTCCCCTCTCCCCTGGCCAGGGGAGAGGGTTAGCGGAGCTTGCCAGCCTGCTGGCTAGCGCAGCTTGGGTGAGGGGTTGAGCGAGCCTGTAGGCTTGCGCGCTCGCCAAGCGAGCGCCCACCCCTCACCCAGTTCCGACTAAGCCTTTGCTCTCGCAAAGACCAAGTCTGCGCAACCCTCTCCCCTCTGCGAGGGGCGAGGGAAGGAAAGGCATCGCGGAATGCCGATCCGACCTGGTCAGGCGTCGGGTTTGGCCGGGTCCGGGTCGGGGCCGAAATATTCATATCGATAGCGTTTCAGGCCGCGCCCGATACATTCGACGCTGGGCGCGGCCCGGATTTCGGTTTCCTGCGCGGCATCGGTGTAGCGGAAGCGGACATAGGGCAGGCCGCTGCGCGCCGTCTTGAACTCGGTCGGGGTCACGCCGCACCGGGCGGCCAGTCGAGCAAAGGCGCGCTTGGTCAGCAACGGCTCCTCGGTCGAGGTCGTGACGCAACCCGACAGGATCAACGCGCCCGCCATCATCGCCACGCCCCGCCGCATGTCATTCCCCCCTGCCCGTGCCGCCCCGCCACCATGGCAGGATATGGTCGCGAAGCAACGGTGCCAGCGGCAGGGTTTCGACCGAGCGGCCATCGACCCAGATCGCCTCCTCGATCTCGGCGGCGGGCACCGGGTCATGGTCGATGGTCAGGTGAAAGACCGTGGCGTCGACCCGGTGCCCCGGCTCATTGGCCGCCGCCGCCGAGAATCGCCCGATCGGGCGCAGCGCCGATTCGGCGACCGTCAGCCCGATTTCCTCGTCCAGTTCGCGGATCAGCGCGGCGGCGGCGTCCTCGCCGGGTTCGATCTTGCCGCCCGCCTGCATGAACCAGCGGGTGCCCGCCTTGCGCACCAGCAGGATGCGCCCGCTTCCGTCTTCGATCAGGGCGGCGGCGATGCGGATGACGGTCATGCCCGCATCGTAACGAAACCCATTCCTGCCCCGCAAGGAGAGGAATGGGCCCAGATCATTCCGCCGCGATCGCCGCCTTGGCGACGTCCGCCGCTTCGAGTTCGGCGGCCTTCGCCTCGACCAGCTTGACGATATGGTCGACCATGTCGGCGTCCTCGACCGTATGATCGGTCAGCCCCGACAGATAGACCATGTGCTTGCCATTGCCGCCGCCGGTCACGCCGATATCGGTCTCGCGCGCTTCGCCGGGGCCGTTGACCACGCAGCCCAGCACCGACAGCGACATGGGCGTGCGGATATGCTGGAGCCGTTCCTCCAGCACCTGCACGGTGCGGATCACGTCGAAGCCCTGGCGCGCGCAGGACGGGCAGGACACGACGCGCACGCCGCGATTGCGGATGCCCAGCGCCTTCAGTATCTCGAAGCCGACGCGCACCTCTTCCTCGGGCTCGGCCGAGAGCGAGACGCGGATCGTGTCGCCGATCCCGAACCACAGGAGCGAACCGATGCCGATCGAGGACTTGACCGTCCCGCCGATCAGCCCGCCCGCCTCGGTGATGCCCAGATGCAGCGGGCAGTCGGTCGCCTCGGCCAGCCCCTGATAGGCCGCCACCGCCAGGAAGACGTCGGACGCCTTCACCGCGACCTTATATTCGTGGAAGTCGTGGTCCTGGAGCAGCTTGATATGGTCGAGCGCCGATTCGACCAGCGCCTCGGGACAGGGCTCGCCATATTTTTCGAGCAGGTCCTTCTCCAGGCTACCGGCATTCACGCCGATGCGGATGGCGCAGCCATTGGCCTTGGCCGCGCGGACGACCTCGGCCACGCGCTCGGACGATCCGATATTGCCCGGATTGATGCGCAGGCAGGCCGCGCCCGCATCGGCGGCTTCCAGCGCGCGCTTATAGTGGAAGTGGATGTCGGCGACGATCGGCACGCGCGCCGCCTTGGTGATCTTGGCCAGCGCGGCGGTCGAATCGGTGTCGGGGCAGGAGACGCGGATGATGTCCGCCCCCGCCTCTTCGCAGCGCCGGATCTGGTTGATCGTAGCGACCGGATCGCTGGTCGGCGTGTTGGTCATGGTCTGCACGGTGACGGGGGCGTCGCCGCCCACGGGCACTTGGCCCACCATGATCTGACGGCTTTGGCGGCGGACGATGTCTCGCCAGGGACGAATGGACATGGGCCCTATATACGCGCAAGCGCGTTGCGGTTCAAAGTCAGTGCTGTACCAGACCGGGCAAAGAATGACCGCCGCCGCCCCCATCCCCCGCCATTACGGACTCGACTGGCTGCGCATCGGCGCCTTCGCCATCCTGATCCTCTATCATATCGGCATGGTCTTCGTGCCGTGGGGCTTCCATGTGCAGCTCGCCCGGCTGCCCTGGGTCGCGATCCCGATGCTGGCGAGCAATCCGTGGCGGCTGATGCTGCTGTTCGTCGTGTCGGGCTATGCGACCCGCGCGCTGGCGGTCCGGCATCCCTCGATCGCCAGCTTCGCGCGGGGGCGGAGCATCCGGCTGCTCGTGCCGTTGGCGTTCGGGGTCGCGGTGCTGGTGCCGCCGCAGATCTGGGCCGAGCTGGTCAGCAAATATGGCTATCCGGGCTCCTATGCGACCTTCTGGCTGCACGACTGGCTGGGCTTCCGGCTGATCGGCGGGGTGGTGCCGACGCCCGCCTGGAACCATCTGTGGTTCGTCGCCTATCTGTGGGTCTATACCATGGCGGTGGCTGTGCTGCTGGCGGTGGGCGGCCGGTTCGGCGGCAGGGCGCAGGCGCTGTTCGACCGGGTGTTCGGCGGATGGGGCGGCGCGGTGCTGCCGGTGCTGTGGCTGTTGCTCGTCGATATCCGCCTGTTCCCCGGCGGGCTGGAGACGCATGGCCTGATCGATGACTGGCTGGCACATGCCATCTATTTCCCCGCGTTGCTGTTCGGCTTCGGTATGGCCGGGTCGGAGCGGGTGCTGGGCAGTTTCCGGCGCGGCTGGATCGTCGCGGCGGCCATCGCGCTGGCCAGCTATGCGGTCGCCGCCGCGCTGGAATGGCGCTGGCCGGGGCTGGCGGGCGCGCCCGCGGGGCTGGGCATCGTCTTTGCGGGCGCACGCGCGGTGCAGGGGTGGATGGCGGTCGTCGCGCTGATCGGGCTGGCGGAGCGTTTCTGGAACCGCGACCATCCGTGGCGTCGCACGCTGACCGAGGCGGTCTTCCCCTTTTACCTGATCCACCAGACCATCATCATCCTCGTCGCGCTGGGCCTGCGCAGGCTGGGCTGGCCGCTGGCGGTCGATGCCGCGATCCTGGTGGCGGCGACGGTGGCGGGCTGCTGGGCCTTTTATCTGGTCGGCCGCAAGCTGCGCTGGCTCCGCCCGCTGATCGGGCTGCGTCCGGGGGATGGCGAGAAAGCGACGATCTGATAGGGGCTCGGGCGCAAAGCCTGTCCCCTTCACGTATCGGAGTTTCCCCATGTCCGCATCCTGGTCGCTGGTCATCCATGGCGGCGCGGGCCGGATCACCCGCGATGTCCTGACCCCCGAACAGGATGCCGGGGCGCGTGCCGGGCTCGACGCCGCGCTGAGGGCCGGGTCGGCGGTGCTGGCCGAGGGCGGCGGCGCGCTGGATGCGGTCGAGGCGGCCGTGCGCGTCCTGGAGGACGATCCCCATTTCAACGCCGGGCGCGGCGCCTGCTTCACGCAGCACGGCACCAACGAGCTGGATGCCGCGATCATGGACGGACGCGACCGGCGGGCGGGCTCGGTCGCGGGGGTGACGCGGACCCGCAACCCGGTGACGCTGGCGCGCAAGGTCATGGAGGCCAGCCCCCATGTCCTGTTAGCCGGGCAGGGCGCAGACCGATTCGCGGTCGACCAGGGGCTGGAGCAGGTCGACCCCGCCTGGTTCCACACCGACGAGCGCCGCCGCCAGCTCGACGAGCTGCTGTCGCGCGGCGCCGATGCGTTCGACAGCGACATGAAATACGGCACGGTCGGCGCGGTCGCCTGCGACGCGCGGGGCCATGTCGCCGCCGCAACCTCGACCGGCGGGGTGACGGGCAAGCGCTGGGGCCGGATCGGCGATTCGCCGCTGATCGGCGCGGGCACCTATGCCGACGACCGCGCCTGTGCGGTATCGTGCACCGGCTCGGGCGAGGTCTTCATCCGCGTCGGCGTGGGGCATGAGATCGCCGCGCGTCGCCGCTTCACCGGCGACAGCCTCCAGGCCGCCGCCGACTCGGTGCTGGCCGAGGTAAAGGCGCTGGGCGGCACCGGCGGCACCATCCTGGCCGGGCCCGATGGCGCGATCGCCTGGAGCATGACGACGGCGGGCATGTATCGCGGCCGTGCGACGAGTGGCGGCGAACACAGGGTGGCGATCTACGCCGACGAGGGATAAAACCCGCGTCATGAAGCACTTGCGCCTGTTCGTCGCGATGATCGCGGCGTCGTTCCTCGCCTCCCCCGCCGCCGCCTATTGGGACTATGGACATCAGACGGTGGCGGCCATCGCCTGGGCCAACATCACGCCGCATGCCCGCGCCGAAATCCGCCGGATCCTGCGCGCGCAAGGCGAGCTCGACACGCCGAGCTGCCCGGTCCGGACGATCGAGGAGGCCAGCGTCTGGCCCGATTGCGTCAAGCCGCTGAAGGACGGGAACGGCAAGTCGCGCTTCGGCTATGCCTATAGCTGGCATTACCAGAATGTGGACATCTGCCAGCCCTTTCGCCTGCCCCCCGCCTGCGACAGCGGGGACTGCGTATCGGCGCAGATTCCGCGCCAGCTCGCGATCCTGAAGGACAAGCGCGCCAGCGGGAAGGACCGGGTGATGGCACTGGCCTTCCTCGTCCACTTCGTCGGCGACCTGCACCAGCCGCTCCATGCCGGGGATAAGGGCGACAAGGGCGGCAACGACACCCATGTCGATTATGGCGACTATGCGACCGCGCGGCTGAACCTGCATTCGATCTGGGACGGGCTGCTCGCCGAGCGGGCGATCTCGACGCCCCCCAAATTGGTCCGCGCCTATCCGGCGGCCGTGCGGCGGCGCGAGGCGGCGGGCGGCGTGATGGCCTGGAGCCGCGAGAACTGGGCGGTCGCCAAGCGCGCCTATGCCGCGGCGATGGGCGGCAATCCCTGCCAGCCGACGCCGGCGCATATGACGATGGATGACGCCGCGATCCGGGCAATGGCCCCGGTCGAGCGCGAGCAGGTAAAGCGGGGCGGGTTGCGGCTGGCGAAGCTGCTGAACAGCGCGTTTCGCGGATAATTCCGCCAGCCGTTCACACTGAGCGAAGTCGAAGTGCACGCCCCGGACCTTGCCGAGAGCGAGTCCCATGGCCTTCGACTTCGCTCAGGCTGAACGGAGGTTTTGGGGTACGGCGCCGACCGCACTCCATTCCTCCCCAAGCTATGCTTGGGGAGGGGGACCGCCGGGCTTCAGCCCGGTGGTGGAGGGGCAAAGACGGACGGGTCAAGCCCCTCCACCACGCCCTTCGCGCGCGGTCCCCCTCCCCATCAGAGATGGGGAGGAATGACGATCGTCAGCTCAGGACCACGGTCACCGCGCGGCGGTTCTGCGCATAGCTCGCCTCGTCCGAGCCGAGCGCGATCGGGCGTTCCTTGCCATAGCTGATGACGTTCATCCGGTCGGGCGAGATGCCGCGCGCCGCCAGATAATTCTTGGCCGCGTTCGCACGACGATCGCCCAGCGCGAGATTATATTCGCGCGTGCCGCGCTCGTCGCAATGCCCCTCGATGGTGATGCGGACATTGGGATAGCGTTGAAGCCACGCCGCCTGGCTGTCCAGGATCGCGCGCGACTCGGGGTCGATGTCATATTGATCGAGCCCGAAATGGATGGTGTTCGACGTCACCGAACGCTTGAAGTCGGCGTCCGAGCCGGGGACGATCGCGCCGTCGGTCGGGGTGGTCTGGCCCGCATTGGGGTCGGTGGCCGCATTCTGGTCGACCGGCGCGGGCGGCAGGACGGCGGGCCGCTTCTTGGCGCAACCGGCGATGGCCAGCGCCATCGTGGCGACGAGCAGGGTGGTCTTGATCTTGGTCACTGGACTGTCACTCCCTTTTGGTTCGTTTCGCCCCCGAAACTGAAACCCCTATACCCCATTACGGCCGCAACGGCCCCCAGGCCGGGTCCGAGCCGTCGAGCGGCGTCGGAATGCGACGTTCGTTCACCCCGGTCAGGTCGACCATCCACACATCCGCCTTGCCCGACGCCCCCTGTGTCGAGCGCTGGAAGGTGATGACACGGCCATTGGGGGACCAGCTCGGCCCCTCGTCCTGCCAGCTGTTGGTCAGCAGCTTTTCGCCGCCGCCCGAGGGATTCATGATACCGATGCGGAACGCGCCGCCCAGCTTGGTGAAGGCGATCAGGTCGCCGCGCGGGCTCCAGACCGGGGTCGCATAGCGGCCGCCGCCGAAGCTGATCCGCTGCTGGTTGGAACCGTCCGCGTTCATGACATAGATTTGCTGCCCGCCCGAACGATCGCTTTCGAAGACGATCTTGGAGCCGTCGGGCGAATAGCTGCCGCCGGTATCGATGCCGGGCGCGTTGGTCAGCCGCTGCGGCGTGCCCCCTTGCGCCGAGACGCGGTAGATGTCGGTATTGCCGCCCTGTGCCATCGAGAACAGGATCCAGCGGCCATCGGGCGAGAAGCGCGGCGCGAAGGTCGTCGCGGCATTCTGCACCACCAGCCGCTGACGGCCCGAACCGATGTCATAGACATAGATGGCGGGCCGCTTGTCGACATAGGACATGTACACGATCGACTGCTGGTTCGGCGCGAAGCGCGGGGTCAGCACGATCGACTGCCCGTTGGTCAGGAAACGGTGATTGGCGCCGTCCTGGTCCATGATAGCCAGCCGCTTGATCCGCCGCGCCTTGGACCCCGTCTCGGAGACATAGACGATCCGGCTGTCGAAATAGGGGCCTTCGCCGGTCAGCTTGGTATAGATGGTGTCGGCGCATTTGTGCGCGGCCCGCCGCCAGTCGCCCGGCGACACGACGAAGCCCTGCCGCGCCAGCTCGCTCTTGGCCAGCACGTCATAGAGGTAGCAGCCGACCGTCAGCGTCCCGTCGCCATTGGCGCGGACATAGCCCTGGACCAGCGCCTGCGCGCCGGTGCCGTTCCAATAGTCGAAGGCGGGCGCGGTCACTTCCGGAAAGGACACGGTGCGCAGCTGCGCGGGCGGGACCGGCGTGAACAGCCCCGAATTGCGCAGGTCGTTGGTGATGATCTTGGACAGTTCCTGCCCGACGACATCGGTCGTGCCCGCCGCCGTCTGCACCACCGCGCTGGTCGGCATCGCCGGGATCGCGATCGGCATCGGCGCGGAGATGCCGCCCTCGACATCGACGACCAGCCCTTCCTGGCCATTGGCGGGCGCGGCCGCAGGCTGCTGCCCGGCGGGCGCGGGGGCCGCGGGCTGTTCCTGGGGCGCGGGCGCGGGCGCGGGCACGTCCTGCGCGCCGACGGCACTGGCCGCCAGGGCCAGTGTGAGCGGCAGGGTCAGCAGGGAACGGGGCATAAACAGATCCTCAACCCGGGTAACTGAAACGGAAACGCGTATCGCTCCAGCCGCCTTGCGCTCCATAAAGCGCGGACGGCCTGTCATCCAATGGACAGTTTCTGAAAACTGTCGTCATCATGCCAACGATCCCACGCCCCGTTTTTTCGGGGGCGCGGCCACCGCCGGACGCGGGCGGAAGGACGGACCGGCCATCCTCAACCCGGCAACTTGTAGCGCAGCGTGAAATTGCTCCACCCGCCCGGCACGTCGTACAGCTCGGCGGGAAGCCCGCGCAGCGGTGAGCATCCCTTGAAGGTGGCGATCGCCAGATCGTCGACCCGGTCGACATAGCGTTCGTTTTCGCCATCGACACCGCTATGCCCGACCACACGCGGGGCGGCGGCCAGGCTGCCGTCCTTGTTGAGGTGCAGGTTGATCGCGACGCGGATGCGCTCGGCGCCCGGCCCCGGCGTCACCTGACGGTTCGCGCAGGGCTGGACCTGACGCAGGATCGCCGAGGCGATGTTCGCCAGTTGCTGCGCGCCGATCCGGGCGGCGGGCGCCGCCTGCGACTTTGAGGGCGACGGATCGGCCGACAGCCCCTTCAGGAAGTCGGCACCCAGATGCGAGCCGCGCGGGCGGGTCGTGGTCGCCGTCTCGCTCTTGCCGCTGCCGCGCGCCGGGGTGGTCGGCCTGGTCGCGGCGGGCTTGCCCTCCGACCGGCTGGGCCGCGCCGCCGGTGCGGGCTTGGCCGCTGGCGTCGGCCTGGCCGGAGCGGGCCTGGCGGGCGCAGGCTTGGCCGGTTGCGGCCTGGGGCGCGGCTCGGGCGGTTTGGGCTTTGGCTTTTCCGCCGGTCTGGGGGCGGGCTTGGGTTGCGGCTTGGGCTCGGGACGCGGCTCGGGCTTGGCCGGTTCGGGTTTCGGCTGAGGTTTGGGTTGAGGCTTGGGCTGCGGTTGCGGCTGGGGCGCGGGCGGTGGCGGCGCAGGCTGCGGCGCGGGCTCGGCCTCGACCGGCTCGGGGGGTGCCGCGTCTTCCGGCGCGCCCTCTTCGGGGGCGATCGACTGGGCGGCCTGCTGGTTGGGGGTGGGCGACGCCGCGTCCAGCGCAACATCCTTGACCAGCGAGATGTCGATCGGCGTGACCTTCAGCTTTTCCGGATTCGGCGTCGCCAGAAAGCCGACCGACAACAGGCCGAACAGGACGAGATGCCCTGCGACCGCTATCACCAATCCCGTCCGCTCGCCACGCTCCATCAGCGCTGGCCCGTTCCCTCGCCCGCGCCACCTTCCACGGTGACCAGCGACACGCGGTTCAGCCCGGCGCGGTTCAGCTCGCCCATGACGCGCATCACCCGGCCGTAATCCAGCGCCCGGTCGGCGCGAAGATAGATTTGCGGCGCCTGCCCATCGGCCCCTTTCCGCGCGGCGATCGCGTCCAGCCGCGCGGGCAGGTCGGCATCGCTGATCTCATCGTCGTTCAGGAACAGCCGCCCCTGCTCGTCGATCGCGATCTGCTCGGGCTTCTGGTCCTGGTCCAGCGCCTTGGCCCGGCTGTCGGGCAGGTTGACCGGCACGCCCGTGGTCAGCAGCGGCGCGGTGACCATGAAGATGATCAGCAGCACCAGCATCACGTCGACCAGGGGCGTGACATTGATGTCCGCCATCGGCGCGCGGCGCCCCCGGCCGGAGCGGGAGGGAAGGTTCATGGCCATCGCCCGTACCCCTTCAGCGTGCCGAGTCGAGCTGGCGGCTGAGCGTGGTGTGGAACCCGTCGGCGAAGCGGTTGAGCGACGCCTCCACCTTGTTCACCCCGTGGCTGAACCGGTTATAGGCGATCACCGCCGGGATGGCGGCGAACAGGCCGATGGCGGTGGCGAACAGCGCCTCCGAAATGCCGGGCGCCACGACCGCCAGCGAGGTGTTCTGCGCCTGCGCGATGCCGGTGAAGCTGCGCATGATGCCCCAGACGGTGCCGAACAGGCCGACGAACGGCGCGACCGAGCCGACCGTCGCCAGCACGTTCAGCCGGTCCGACAGCTTGTCGATCTCACCCGCGACCGCCGATCCCATCGCGGTGGCGAGCCGTTCGCGCGTGCCGTCGCGGTCGATATGCCCGCCCGCGGTCGAGCGACGCCATTCCTGCACGCCCGCCGAAAAGACCCGCGCGGAGGGCAGTTCGCTGTCCTGCTCCATCCGATGAAAGGCGTCGATATCCTCCGCCTTCCAGAAATCGCGCTCGAACCGGGTCATGCCCTTCTTCGTGCGCGCCAGCTTGCGCGAAAAGGCGACGATGATCGTCCAGGTCCAGATGCTGGACAGCAAAAGTCCGATCATCACGAACTTCACCACCCAGTCGGCGTGGAGGAACAGCGCGACGGGCGACAAACTGGCGGCATCCATGTTGAAGACGGGATTCATGGGTGTTGGGTGTCCCCTTGCCAGACAAGGCGTTGGTAGATGGCGATCCAGTCGGCGGGCTGGCGTCGCGGGCGGCCGTTCGGGCCAACCCATGCGACGGTCACACGCGCGTCGGTCAGCATGACCGCGCCGCACCTGACTGTCTGATGAATGACGACGCGAACCGCACTGACCTGGATCAGCCGCGACATGACGACCAGATCGTCGTCGAGCCGCGCGGAGGCGGCATAGCGGATGGCGATGTCGGTGACGGCATAGGCGCCCTGCCCCGCCTCATGCGCGGCGCGCTGGTCGATCCCCGCGACCCGCAGCATGTCGGAGCGCGCGCGCTCCATGTAGCGGAGATAGTTGGCGTGATAGACCACGCCCGACAGGTCGGTATCCTCGAAATAGACGCGCACCGCAAAGCGATGCTCGTGCCCCTCGAAGCGGCCGCCCCTCGGCTGGTCGTCGTCCGTCACCGTCATGGTGACCGCCCGTTAACCCATCCGTCCGGGGGAAGGAAGGCACTTGCTCGCCTGTTACCTACGGGTTACATGACACCTATAGGTTACAGGAGGTCGTCATGAATCTCGTGGAGAAAGCGGAGCGGAAGACCCGAGACCGAGCGATCGTCTTCTACCTTTTGGCGCTTTGCCTATTGATGTCGGCCATGACATCTCCCCAGCATCTCGATGGCGCTTCCACCCGCCTCATTCCCTGGTTCGTCATGGTCGGTGCCGCCGCGCTCAACCTGACGAGCGCGCCCTTCCGGCTCTGGAAATGGAACGGCATGGCGGCCCTACTCAATGACGAGACGACCCGCGATCACCGACGGTCGAGCCTTGCCGCCGGTTTTTGGGCGATGCTGCTAGCCTCTGCCCTGACGATTACGGTGGCCACATTCCAGCCTGTCGACGCGATCATGACGGGCCGCATCGTCATCACCGCCGGGTTGATGGCCGCGCTGATCGCCTTCGCCACGCTGGAGCTGCGCGCCAGCCGATGAACGAGACGCTTTGCAACGACCTGAAGGCCGCGCGCGAAGCCGCCGGGCTGACCCAGGGCGGCCTCGCCGAGGCGATCGGGGTCAGCCGCAAGACGATCAACACGGTGGAAAACGGGGTCTTCCAGCCGTCGACCCTGCTCGCGCTCAAACTGGCACGTGCCTTGGGTCGGTCGGTCGAGTCGCTCTTCTGGATCGCGGAGTGAGCCGCGCTTATTGCAGCGCGGCGGAATCGACCTTCAGCGACGGCGGGTTGATGACCGGCGGCGCATAGGGCTTGGCGGCGGGGACCGGCTGGCTCGACAGCACGGGGCCGCTCGCCCCGGCCTGCGCGACCGGCGGATTGGCCTGCGCGGCGATGGCGAGCGGCGCGGTCGTGCGCTGCACCGGCACCATCGTCCCCGCGCGCCACGCATCATAGGCGCGGAAGAAGGCGATGAACGGCGCATCCAGCCGGTCCAGCCGCGCCGCCGCGCCGGTTTCGAAATCGTCTGTGGGCGCACTGCTGATATCGGCGAGCACCGCATCGGCGGCGGCGCAGAAGCCCTTGCGCACCGGGGTGGTCGAGAAGAAATTGTACAGCCGGGTCATCGCATCGTCATACCGGTCGCGCCAGTCGCCGCCCTGCGCCTGATATTCGGCCGAATAGCGTTTCTCGGCGGCGGCCAGCGCGATCTTCCGCGTGGTCAGCATGGTGTTGTAGCGGGTGACGATCAGTCCCTCGTCCGGCCCGCGACAGGCCAGCGCCGCGACGTTCAGCGCCGAGCGCAGATGCCAGATCGTCGCCGCGCTGGTCAGCGAACGGTTGGGCGTGGCGTAATTGCCGTCGGGCAGCAGCGCGGGGATCCGCATCCCCGGCGTGGCGCCGGGCGGCAGCGGGGCGCGCGCGACCTGCGGCGGGGCGGGCACCATCACCGGCGGCGGCGCGACCTTGGCGGTCTCGCGCGCGGTACATCCCGCCAGCGAGAGACCGATCGCGATACCCGATACAACACGCAAACTCGCCATGACCCTGATCCTTGGAAAACCCCGCCCCCGGCTGTTGGAGACGTCATGCCGAATCAAGGTTAACGCGTCGTAACCCGTGCGATGAAGCGAGCCTTATGTCCGAGGGTTGGAAATCCTCCCCGGCGCGGGGAGGATCAGGCCGTGCGCGCGACCAGCGCGGCGGCGGCCTCGGCCATCAGTTGCGCCAGGATGTCGGCGATCGGCTCTTCCTTCGTCACCATGCCGACCGACTGGCCCGCCATCACGCTGCCATGCTCGACATCGCCCTCGATCACCGCGCGGCGCAGCGCGCCTGCCCAGTAATGCTCGATCTGGAGCTGCGCCTCGGCCATCGCGACCTTGCCCTCGTCGAGCGACTGGGCGACTTCGCGCTGCTTGGCGGTGAAGAGTTCGCCGCCCGCATTCTTGAGCGCGCGGACCGGGATGACCGGCAGGCGCGGGTCGATCTGCACGCTCGCCACCGCGTCGCGGGCCGAGGCGCGGATGAACGCCTTCTTGAAATTGGGATGCGCGATCGATTCGGTCGCACAGACGAAGCGCGTGCCGAGCTGGACGCCCGCCGCCCCCATGTCGAGATAGGCGGCAATCGCCTCGCCCCGGCCGATGCCGCCCGCGACGAAGACGGGGACTTGGGCCGCGATCTCGGGCAGCATTTCCTGCGCCAGCACGCTGGTCGAGACGGGGCCGATATGGCCGCCCGCTTCCATCCCCTCGATCACCAGCGCATCGACGCCCGAGCGGATCAGCTTCTTGGCCAGGGAAAGCGCGGGGGCGAAGCAGATGACCTTCGCGCCCGTCTCCTTGATCGCCTCCAGCGCGCCCTTGGGGGGCAGGCCACCGGCGAGCACGACATGGCCGACCTGGTGACGGCCGCACACCGCGATCAGGTCGAACAGCTGCGGGTGCATGGTGATCAGGTTCACGCCGAACGGGCGCGTCGTCATCGCCTTGGTCGCGGCGATTTCGGTGTCGAGCAGTTCGGGGGTCATCGCGCCGCACGCGATCACGCCGAAGCCGCCCGCATTGGACATGGCGGAGACGAGGTTGCGCTCCGACACCCAGGACATGGCACCCGCCATGATCGCCATGTCGGCGCCAAGAAACGCTGCGCCGCGCGCCATGCGGGTGGCGAGACGCTGTTCGCCGGTGGTGGTGGTGAGGGTGTCGGTCATCGGCGCTCCATGCCGTGGAGCGCGGCGGACGGCAAGATTTGGTTCACGCGAAGCCGCGAAGAAGAAGGGGTTCGCACAGAGGCGCAGAGGACGCAGAGAGGTTTCGCGCGCGGCAGCGCAATCGAATCTCCAACAGACCGTTGGTGGAGGACTTCAATAGCGGCCGGATACGCCACCTCTGCGCCCTCCGCGCCTCTGCGCGAACCAATCTTCCTGAATACGCTTCGCGTCTTAGCGGCTTCGCGCGAACCCATCCCTCCGTCATCCCAGCGAAGGCTGGGATCTTTGGCGGGCGGGATCGTATCCGGGCCAGAGGCCCCAGCCTTCGCTGGGGCGACGGGGCATCGGTCGGGTCGTTACGCCGCCTCGGCGTCCAGACCGTAGGCGGTGTGCAGCACGCGCACCGCCAGTTCGGTATAATCCTCTTCGATCAGCACGCTGACCTTGATCTCCGACGTGGTGATCGCGAGGATGTTGATCCCGCGCGCGCCCAGCGTCTGGAACATGGTCGACGCCACGCCCGCATGGCTGCGCATCCCAACGCCGACCACCGAGATCTTGGCGACCCGCGTGTCATGGACCATCTTGGCATAACCGATGTCACCGCTCGCCTTTTCCAGCACGTCCAGGGTGCGGGCGAGGTCCGCCGAAGGGACGGTGAAAGTCACATCCGTCGAGCCGGTCGAATGCGCGATGTTCTGGACGATCATGTCCACATTGATGCCCGCATCCGCGAGCGGCGCGAAGATCGCGCCGACCGAACCGGGCCGATCCGGCACGGCGGTCAGAGTGATCTTGGCTTCGTTCTTGTCATGCGCGATGCCGGTGATGAGCTGGCGTTCCATATCGTCGATTTCCTCTTCGCCCACGATCAACGTGCCGCGATGTCCGTCTTCGTCCCGTGCGTCGTCGAACGAGCTGAGCACCCGCACGCGCACCTGTTCCTTCATCGCCAGACCCACCGAGCGGGTCTGGAGCACCTTGGCGCCGACGCTGGCGAGTTCCAGCATCTCCTCATAGGTGACCTTCGACAGTTTCCGCGCGCGGGGCACGATGCGGGGGTCGGTGGTGTAGACGCCGTCGACATCGGTATAGATGTCGCACCGCTCCGCCTTCATCGCCGCCGCCACCGCGACCGCGCTGGTGTCCGAACCACCGCGACCCAGCGTCGTGACCCGGTTGCCCTCGGCCACGCCCTGGAAGCCGGGGATGACCGCAACCACGCCCGCCGCCAGGCTCTCGTCGAGCGCGGTCGTGTCGATCTCGCCGATCCGCGCCTTCGCGAAGGCCGTATCGGTGTGGATCGGCAATTGCCAACCCAGCCACGAACGGGCGGGGACGCCCATCGCCTGGAGCGTGATCGCCAGCAGCCCGCTGGTGATCTGTTCGCCCGCCGAGACGACGACGTCATATTCCTGGGGATCGTAGAGCGACGAGGCCTCGCGGCAGAAACCGACCAGCCGGTCGGTCTCGCCCGCCATCGCGGAGACGACGACCGCGACCTGATGCCCAGCCTCCACCTCGCGTTTGACCCGCGCCGCCACGTTGCGGATGCGCTCGATTCCGGCCATCGAGGTGCCGCCGAACTTCATCACGATACGGGCCATGCGGTTTTTGCCAATCTCCTTGGGGTAAAACGGCGGTCCTGATAGGTAGCCCCCATGACGAACGCAAGCCATTTGAACGATTCTACCATTATCGGCGCCGAAGCCGCACATTTCGGAAAGATGGCGGCCGAGTGGTGGGACCCCAAAGGGTCGAGCGCGATGCTGCACCGGCTGAACCCGCCGCGCCTGCGCTATATCCGCGAGCAGATCGATCTGCACTGGGATGCCGACGGACAGGGCTTCACCCCTCTGACGGACAAGCGCGCGCTCGATGTCGGCTGCGGCGCGGGGCTGCTGTGCGAGCCGCTGGCGCGTCTGGGCGCCGAGGTGACGGGGCTGGACGCGGCGGCCGAGAATGTCGCGGTCGCCGCCGCCCATGCCGCGCAATCGGGACTGGCGATCCATTACCGCGCGGGCAGCGTCGAGGGACTGGCGGGCGAGACGTTCGACCTCGTCACCTCGCTGGAGGTGATCGAGCATGTCGCCGATCCGGCGCGCTTCGTGCGCGGCCTGGCCGATGCGCTGGCGCCCGGCGGGCTGATGATCCTGTCGACGCCCAACCGGACGCCGCTGTCGAAACTGGCGCTGATCACGCTGGCGGAGGGAACGGGCGCGATCCCCAAGGGCACGCATGACTGGTCGAAATTCCTGACGCCCGACGAACTGACCGCCTTGCTGACCCAGGCGGGACTGACGGTGCGCGACGTGCGGGGGCTGAGCTATTCGCCGACCAAGGGGTTCATGGTCAGCGACTCGACCGCGCTCGACTATTTCGTCACCGCGACGCGGTAATATTGGTTTAGCCCCTGCTGCAAACCATCGGACCATCCCGGCGAAGGCCGGGATCCAGTTGGGGAAGCACCAATAATCTCGCCACCGTCTCGCCGCTGGACCCCGGCCTTCGCCGGGGTGGGGCTTGTGGGAGCGGAAGGCCCAATTTTCGTCAAGATCCGCTGCGAGGGGGCGGGTTCCTCTGGATTCACCTCATGTCGTCACGTCCAATATCATCCGTGAACCGTCCGGCCGCGTCAGGATCGCACCGCCTCCTGATCCTCCTCGCCGCGGCGATCCTCGCCCGCGTGGCCACCTTCGGCAACCCGGTGGTCCATGTGGACGAGGAGTTCTACTTCTTCACCGGCCACGCGATGTGGCAGGGTGCTTGGCCCTTCGTCGATGTGTGGGACCGCAAGCCGATCGGGCTGTTCCTGCTCTATGCCGTGCCCGCCGCATTCGGGTTTCCGGCAGGCATCTGGGCCTATCAGGCGATGGCGCTGGCCAGCGTGGTCGCGACCGGATGGCTGGTCGCGCGGATGGCGGAGCGACTCGGCTGGGGCGCGGGCGCAACGGCGGCGGGCATCGCCTATATCCTGTGGCTCGGCCTGCTCGGCGGACAGGGCGGGCAGGCGCCGGTCTTCTACAATCTGCTGATGATGGGCGCGGCCTGGGCGATCCTCGAATCGGATCGGCGGGGGGTGCGCGGCCTGGGGCTGGCCGCGATGGCGCTGGTCGGATTGGTCCTCCAGATCAAATATTCGGCGGTGTTCGAGGGGATGGTCTTCGGCCTCTGGCTGCTGGGCAGCGAGTGGCGGCGGAGCCGTAGCCCGGTCGCGCTGGTCCTGTACGGCGCGGCGCTGGTCATGGTGTCGCTGGTCCCCACCGCGCTGGCGGCGGGCGTCTATGCCGCGATCGGCCAGTGGGACGCGTTCCTCTACGCCAATTTCCTGTCGATCTTCCATCGCAACCCCGATCCCCTGCCCGAGCTGGCGGGCAATCTGGGGCAGATGGTCCTGATCCTGTCGCCGGTCGTGACGCTGGCGGTGCTGGGCCTCAAGCGCACGCCCCGCAATCGGGAGCATGGCTTCCTGGCGGTCTGGCTGGCGGCCGCGATCGTCGGCGTGCTGCTGTTCCGGCCCTGGTTCGACCATTATGGCCTGCCCATCCTGCTGCCCGCCTGCACCGCCGCCGCCGCGACGCTGGGGCGCGCGGAATGGCGGCGGCGCTACACGCCCGCGCTGCTGCTCACCGCCGCGCTGGCCGGGCAGATCGTGCTGGTCGCGCTGCGCCACGAGCGGGGCGGCCCAGCCGAGTTCGCCGCACTGTCCCAGGCGGTCGGCAAGGGGCCGGGATGCCTTTATGTCTATTCGGGCAGCACGATGCTCTATGTCGCGACCGAGCGTTGCACCCTGTCGCGCTATATCGTGCCCGCGCATCTCAGCCGGGCGCGCGAAGCGGGCGCGACCGGCGTCGACCAGGATGCCGAGATCACGCGGATCCTTGCCCGGCGCCCCGCCGTGGTCGTGATGCGCCCACCCTATAATGGCGAGCGGCCCGCCGCCCATGCCCGCATCATGGCGGCGATGGCGGACGGATACCGGCTGACCGCGAAACTGCCGATGGGCAATGAGATGATCAGCGTCTATAAATCCACGCGATGAAACGCCTTCTCGCCTCGATCCATGACGTGTCCCCCCGGTTCGAGGGCGCGGTCGATGCGCTGTTCGACCGGCTGTCGGGCCATCTCGGCGGGCCGCGCCTGGCCATGCTGGTCATCCCCGACCATTGGAACAGCGCGCCGATCGCGCCGGGCACCCCCTTTGCCACCCGCCTGCGCGACTGGGCGGACATGGGGATCGAGATGTTCGTCCATGGCTGGTCGCACAAGGACGACATGGTCCACACCGACCAGAAGACCGCGCTGAAGGCCAAGCACATGACCGCGGGCGAAGGCGAGTTCGTCGGCTTGCCCCGCGCCGAGGCGCTCCGCCGGATGCAGCGCGGCACCGCGCTGATCGAGGATATCATCGGCCGCCGCGCGACCGGCTTCATCGCGCCCGCCTGGCTCTATTCGGACGAGGCGCGTCTGGCGCTGGGCGATGCGGGATTCGGCCTGGCGGAAGATCATTTCCGCGTGTGGACCCCCGCCGACGGCAAGATCATCGCGCGCGGGCCGGTCGTCACCTGGGCGAGTCGCTCGCGCGGGCGGCAGCTCAGCTCGCTCGCCGCCGCGGCCGTCTTACGGCACGGGTTGCGCCCCACCCCGGTGGCGCGAGTCGCGGTGCATCCCGGCGACAATGGCGTGCCCGCGCTGCTCGACAGCATCGACAAGACCTATTCGCGACTGGCGAAGACCCATACGCCGTCGCGCTATGCGGATTTGCTCGCCGCCTGATCAGCGCGCGGCAAGGCTGTGAAGATATTGGCGCCGCGCGTCTGACCCGCGGGGATAGCGGGACAGCGCCTTCACCTCGGCGCGCGTCAGGGTGAAGCGGCGATAGCCCTTGCCGGTCAGGCATTGCTCGACATCGCCCACTTGAATCGCCTGAAGGTCGCGCTTCTGCCGGTCGGGTTGCGTTCGCCGGACCGAATCGCCCCAGCTATCGCTTTCGGAAGCGCTGGGGAAATTCAAAAGGCGATCCGCCGTCTCGAACCCTCGGATGAAACGCTTGGCCGGTTCGTCCTGCGACACGTCTCGGAAATAGCCGGTCTTGGCACATTCGATCGCGTCGGCACGGTATTGGGCAAAGCCGATGCCGGGCTTGCCCCAGCTTTCCACGGGCCCACGCGATGCCGCCGACGCCGAGACCGACGACATCGCCAGCATAACGGCGAAACATACCCGCTTCATGACGCCGCCACCTGACGCGCGGCCAGGGCATGGAGATATTGGCGCCGGGCCTCCGATCCTTTCGGGTATCGGCTCAGCGTCTTCTGCTCGCTTTTGGTCAGGCTGAACTTGCGATAGCCCTTGTCGACCAGACATTGTTCGACATCGCCAACTTGAATGGCGTGGAGCAGGCGCTTCTGCCGATCGGGCTGAGTCCGCAATATCGAATCGGTCCAGCCTCCAGCCGTCCCGCCGCCGTTCAATGCATTATCAGCCGCCGTGAAACCGGCGATGAAACGCTTGGCGGGCTCGTCCTGCGACACGTCCCGGAAATAACCGGCCTTGGCACAGGCGATGGAATCAGCACGGTACTGGTCATAGCCGACACCGGGCTTGCCCCAGCTTTCGATCGGGGGACGGTCGGCGGCCTCAGCCGCGCCCGAAGACACCAGCAGGATGCCGATCACGACTGCGAGGTCCCGACTCACCGACCGTCTCCCATGACATTTTTGTCATGGTGACAGACTCCCGAGCGGTGGGAAAGGTCCGTTTCGGCTTAAGCGACGGCCCGCTGCTGCTCGCCTTGGTCGAGCAGCCGTTGGTAGCGCGCGATCAGCGCCTCAGCATGGTCGCGGTCGCTGAACACCTTGCCCGCCGCGACTCGCGCGGCGTTGCGCAGCACCCGCTGGTCGCGCGACAGGAGCCGCTCGATCGCCTCGGCGCAGGCCGCGCCGTCGCGGGCGCGGAAGGTCTCGGCGAACAGCGGATTGGCGACCTCGGCGCACCCGCCATAATCGGGCACCACCAGCGGCAATCCGGAGGCCAGCGCCTCCGACGCCACCAGCCCGAAGGTCTCGGTCTCGCACCCATGGACCAGCGCGTCGCAGCTCGCCATGATCCGCGCCAGGCGCGGGCGGTCATAGACCGGGCGGAACAGGCGGATATGCGGGCTGCCCGCGATCCGCTTCTCCAGCGCGCGGCTGGCGACGCCGCCGCCGATCAGGACCAAGCCGACCGGACGGCTGGAGGCCACCCGCTCGACCGCGTCGATCACCATCGTCCAGCGCTTTTCGGGGTGATGCCGCCCCAGCCCCAGCAACAGATGCGCATCCTCGGGCAGCGCGCACTGCGCCAGCAGCGCCGCGCGCAACCGTTCGTCGCGGTGGTCGGGCGAGAAGAAATGCCGCTCGATCCCCAGCGGGATCCCCTCGTCCACCCGCACGCCGCGCTTGCCGAGCCGCTTCACCAGCGCCGGTCCGTTGGACAGCACCAGGTCGTAATGGTCGAGGAAGCGGTTCATGTAGCGACTGTACCAGCTGAACCAGTCCTCCACCCGCTCCTGCGCGACGATGCCGTCCAGCCAGCGGACCGGATAGGTGCCGACATTGTCGTTGTGCATGAAGAAGACCTTCTTCGCGCGCCCCTGCCAGTTGGCGACGAACCAAGCGGGCTTGGCGGGCGACGACACCTCGACGATGTCGGGGTCCAGTTCGTCGAGCAGGCGGCACACCGGCGCGCCGTCCCAGAACATGCCGTAATTGGTGTCCAGGATCAGGCGCGGCGCCTTGATATAGATGATCTTGCCGCCGCCCGGACGCTCCTCGACCATGTCCTCGGTGCCGGGGGCGAGCACGATCAGCTCATGGCCCATCTCGGCCAGGATCGACATCTTGCGGTCGATATAGGTCCGCACCCCCCCGCCGGTGGGCGAGTAGAATTCGTTGACGTCGACGATACGCATCGCCTTCCCCTTATTCGACCGGGCCGAAGCCGCTCAGGCCCCGCAGATATTGGGCGCGGATGGTCACCGTCGCCACCCCCGACGGCACGTCGATCAGCGCCGATTCGAGCGGCGGCTTGCGGCGGCCCAGCTTGGTGTTGGCCGGGAAGCCCGCGCCGTCGCTCCAGAAGTTGAACTTGTTCTTGCCATCGCGGTCATGCGTGAACAACAGCGCATAGCGGCCCGGGCGCGGCACCCGGATGCACATCGCGATCGGCCCGCCGCCCGTCGGCGTCGGCACCTGGACGCGGCGGAACGTCTTGCCCGCGCGGACCAGCACGCCGTCGTCGGCCAGGAAATCCTCCTCGTTCGCCGGATAGAGTTCCAGCTTCAGATTGCCCTTGCGGTCCTTCAGCCCCTCGATCCGGGCCAGGATCGCCGGGCCGCCGCCGCCGGTGCAGGCCGCCGCATCGCTGCCCAATACCTGCGCGCCCGCCGCCTGCGGCACCGCCGCCAGCGCGACCGCCGTCACCGCCATCATCTTCATCACGCGAATCATGCGCGCACCTTCCGAACCAATGCCGTCAAACCGAACCCGGCGATCAGCACGACATGGACCAACAAAGTTAGCGCCGCGGTGAACGCGATCAGTTCGCTCAATTCCTGATCCTGCCCGATCAACAGGATCGCGAAATTGGCGAAAAGAAGGTCCTTGTTGGGCACCAGCGGCAGGCGCGAGACGAGCAGCCGCGCCGCCGACAGGAACAGCCACATGCCCAGCGACACGCTGGGCATCCCGTAATGCCAGGCGAGCGCCACCAGCAGCGAATTGGCGATCAGGCGGACGCAATGGACCATGAAGACCCACCAGAGCGTCCTGCGATCGAGCGAGAAGACCCGGCGCGAGAAGATCAGGAAGGGCAAGGAGGTCGCCATGACGATCGCGATCGATCCCCAGACCAGCCGCAACTGGTCGGCGGTCAGCAATTCGCGTCCGACCGGCAGCGCCAGCCCAATCATCAACAGGGTGATCGCATTGCCCGCGATCGCCGACAGGATGCCGACATCCTTGACCGCGCCGAAGGGCGCCGCGACCATCTTCGCATTGGCGCGCGCCCAGGCATAGAAATAGGCCTCGCCCGAATAGCTGAACGCGACCTCGTTGGCGATCCGCTTGCGGATCAGTGCGGCCATGCCGCTGATCGGAATGCCCCACAGCCGCCGGAAGATGATGTAGTCGCCGATCGGCAGCGCCATGTAGAGGCCGAAAAAGACGACGTAGAACATCGGGTTGGCCGGCACCGAATGGCTCAGCCCGACCAGCCCGCGCCCCAGCAGCTCATGCCCCAGCCCCACGATCATGGCGAGCGTCAGCGCCCCACCGATAATGGCGGGCCAGCGGCTCTTCACGGTCTTCAACGGCTCCAGCGCGGCCATGTCGCGCGCCACCGGTCCGCTCGTCGCAGACGGGATCGCCTGTTGCGGGGTCATGGGATCATCTCGTTCATTCTGCACGTTAGGGAGATTCCTCGGCGGCGGCGCGCCGGCGGCGCCCGCTAACCTCAACACTGCTTTCTCGCACCTGAATAAGAATTCATCTCTGTCCGGTGATTGTGTCCACCATAGGGCTGATCCTGACATAATTGAGCGACAAGCGCCGATTATCGCCGCATCCCATTGTCGCCATCGTCCCCGTGGGAGCCCATGCCAGCCGATCATATCCTGACTTACGCGCTGGCGATGCGCGGCGGCGTGGAAGCGGCGCTGGGACGGATGTTCCAGGGCTGGCTGGACCGCGGCCGCCGGGTGACGCTGGTGCTGGGCGAGGAAAGCGGCCAGTTCCAGGCGGGCGTGCCGATGGGGGTGGAGACGGTGACGCTGGGGCATCAGAGCTATGCCGGGCTGTGCACCACCCTGCCCGCGATGATCGCCGACGTCCGGCCCGACATCATCTTCTGCCCCGGCAATCATTATACCAGCATGGCGGCATGGAGCCGGTTGCGGCTGGCCGGGGCCTGCCCGCCGATCGTCGCCAAGATGTCCAACGCGGTCGATCGCGGCGACCATCATCCCGTCCTCGCCTGGGGCCAGCGGCAATGGCTGGCGCGGCACCGGCTGTTCCTCGACGCCCTGGTCGCGATGACCCCCGCCACCGCCCGCGCGGCGCAGGATGCCACCGGGCTGTCGGTCGCGGTCATCCCCAACCCGCCCGCCGCGCTGCCCGACCTGGCGCTCGACCGGCCGCGCCCGCCCGGTCGCCGGATCCTGGGCGTCGGCCGACTCGAGCCGCAGAAGCGCTGGGACCGGCTGATCACCGCGATGACGCATCTGCCGCCCGACATCGGGCTGACCATCCTGGGCGAAGGCAGCCTGCGGCCTGCGCTGACCGCGCAGATCGCCGCGCTGGGCCTTACCGGCCGCGTGACGTTGCCGGGACACAGCGCCGACGCCCCCGCCGCGATGGCGGCGGCGCAGGTGGTGGCGCTGGCGTCGGATTATGAAGGCGTGCCCGGCGTGCTGCGCGAGGCGCTGGCGGTCGGGACCCCGGTCGTCGCGACCGATTCGAGCCCGGCGGTGCGCGAGATCGTCCGCGACCCCGCGCTGGGCACGGTCGTCGCGCGCGAGGATCTGGCGGGGCTGGTCGCGGCGCTACGCCACTGGCTGGACCCGGTCGCGCCGCGCCCCGATCCGGTGCCGCAGCCGGGGCAGGATTCGCCCGACCGCTATCTGGCGCTGTTCGATTCGATCGTCACCGCCCGGCACAACCGCCAGGCGCTGGCGTCAGGCAATGTCCGCTTCGGCGCGCGCGCTGTCGCCGTCGCGCGCCGCCTCGCGCTCCGACCGGCGCTGTAGCGCGGACTTGGCCATCGCGGTCATCGGGTCGGCCAGCGCCAGCCCGAGGATGCCGAACAGCGCGCTGGCCATGATCTGGGTCGACAGGGTCAGCGCGGGGGGCAGGTCGACCGTCCGCTTGGCGACCATCGGCACCACGACATATCCGTCGAAGGTCTGCACGACCAGATAGGTGCCGATCGCCCAGAAACCGGCATCGGTCCCGGCCGAAAAGCCGACCGCGATCATCAGCGTACCGGTGATGATCGCGCCGATATTGGGGATGAAGGCCAGGATGCCCGCGATGATGCCGAGCAGCAGCGCCATCGGCACGCCCCCGATCATCAGCGCGATGCCGGTCAGCACCCCCTCCACCGCCATGCCGAGCAGCCGCCCGGCGAGCAGCTTGCGCAGCGTGCCCATGACGCGCGCGTGGGTGATCGCGAACTCGGCGCGCGCGGCGCGCGGCACCATCCATTGCAGGCCGCGCGCATAGCCTTCCGGGTCCATCGCCAGGAACAGCCCGATGATGAGGATCATGAACGCCGAGGTGATCGCCCCCACCGCCGTGCCCACCCACGAGGTCAGCCGCCCGATCGAGCCCAGCGACTGTTTCACCAGCCCGTTGATGTCCGAGGTGCCGGGCATCAGCCCCTGCGACGCCAGCCATTCGGTCAACCGCCCGACCTGGGTCTCCAGCGTCGAGCGAAGCTGCGTCACCTGCTGCGTCATCTCGACGCCCGTCAGGAAGAAGGTGCCGAGCAGGAACGCCGTCACCGCCAGCACGACGATCAGCAGCCGCCAGCCGCGCCCGATCGGCAACACCCGTCCGAGCAGCCGCACGCCGCCGTCGAGCAGCGTGGCGAAGACCAGCCCGGCGAAGATCACCAGCAGCGGCTGGACCAGCAACACCGCGATCGCCATGCCCGCGATCAGCCCCAGCCAGATCGCCGCGCGCGTCAGCTCCCGCCGGACGAAGCCCTCGCGAAATTCGATCGGGGCGGGGGCGTCGGTCAGCGGGGCCGGGTCGGTCATGGCGCTCAGTCCGCCTTGGCCGGGTGCAGCGAGGTGCCCGCCCGGCCCGAGCGCAGCGATCCCCACCAGGTCAGCGGGTTCAGCGTCGCATCGCCGTCCAGGCTGAACGTCACGAACTCGGCCCGCCCGCCGATATTCTCATAGGGCACCGCGCCGCCCAGCCCCAGCTCGGCCAGCGAGAAGCGGCTGTCCGCCGAACGGTCGCGATTGTCGCCCATCAGGAAGACATGATTGGCCGGAATGGTGATCGGGCCGTAATTGTCGCCCGGGCTCCAGCCCAGCTCGACCGTGTCGTAGCGGCGGTTGTTGGGCAGCGTCTCGGTCACGATCGGCAGGTGGCAGACCCATTGGCCGCTCGCCAGCCGCACCTTCGCCCCGTCGCCATAGTCGGACGCGTTGCACGGGCTGTTGGTGTCGACCGGGATGTCGACATAATGGAGCGGCCCGCGCTTCACCGGCTGGCCGTTCAGGATGACGGTGCCGTCGCGCACCTCCAGCCGGTCGCCGGGCAGGCCGATGACCCGCTTGATATAGTCGTTGTGAGTCCCAGGCGGCGTCACGATCACCACATCGCCGCGCGTCGGCAGCGAGCCGAAGAGGCGGCCATGGATGAAGGGCAGCTGGAAGCTCCAGCTGTCGGTCGGCTGGTGCAGCACGACCGATTTGAAGATCGCCACCGGATTGGGGATGGTCGGCGAGACGAAGGACCAGCCATAGGCGAATTTGCTGACGACCAGCCGGTCGCCGACGCGCAGGCCCGGCAGCATCGATTCGGACGGGATGTAGAAGGGCTTGGCGATGAAGCTGTGGAAGCCCAGCACGATCAGCAGCAGCCAGAACAGCCCCTTGACCTCGGACCACCAGTCGGTGCGCTTCCTGGGTCGGGGCGCGGAATCCGACGGCTGCGGCCCCGGCTGGTCCGTGGGCGAGCCCTGGTTGGTATCCAACACCGCGTCCTTCATGCGGAAACTTCCGGTCTTGCCTCGATCACCACAAAGGCCTGCGCCCAGGGGTGATCGTCGGTCATGGTCAAGTGAATATGCGCGACGTGGCCCGGCGGGGTCATCGCGTCAAGTCGTTCGCGCGCGCCGCCGGTCAGCACCAGGGTCGGTGCGCCGCCGGGCCGGTTGACGACGCCGATGTCGCGCATGAACACGCCCTGCGCGAAACCGGTGCCCACCGCCTTGGAAAAGGCCTCCTTGGCGGCGAAGCGCTTGGCGTAGGTGCCCGCGCGGGTGAAGGGGCGTTTCGCTGCCTTGGCCTGCTCCACATCCGTAAAGCAGCGCGCCTCGAACCGGCCGCCATGCCGGTCGAGCGCGGCCTGGATACGCTCGATATTGCAGAGGTCCGAACCCAGGCCGATGATCATGACATCCTCCCCGGCACGGGGAGGGGGACCGCCGCGGAGCGGTGGTGGAGGGGGTTCTCCACCACGCGAGTCATTTGGGGCGCTCCCCGTCCACCAGCCTGCGGCTGGTCCCCCTCCCCGTGCCGGGGAGGATTCACCGCGCCACGTCCATCGCGGCGCGCATCTTGCGGACCACTTCGGGCAGGCCGACGAACACCGCATCGGCGATCAGGAAATGGCCGATGTTCAGCTCGCGCACCTGCGGGATCGCCGCGATGGGGGCGACATTGTCATAGGTCAGGCCGTGACCGGCATGGACCTCGATCCCGTTCTTGGCGGCCAGCGCGGCGGCGTCCGACAGGCGGCGGAGTTCCGCGGTGCGGGCCTCGCCGTCCAGCTCGGCATAGCGGCCGGTGTGCAGTTCGACCACCGGCACGCGCAGGGCCAGCGCCGCCTCGATCTGGCGGGGATCGGGTTCGATGAACAGCGAGACGCGGATGCCCGCCGCGCCCAGCTTCGCCACCATCGGGGCCAGCCATTCGCGCTGCCCGGCGGCGTCCAGCCCACCCTCGGTCGTGCGCTCCTCGCGCTTTTCGGGCACGATGCAGGCGGCGTGCGGACGATGCTTCAGCGCGATGGCCAGCATCTCCTCCGTCGCCGCCATCTCCAGGTTGAGCGGCACGGTCAGTTCGGCCGACAGTCGCGCGATGTCGTCGTCGGTGATATGCCGCCGGTCCTCGCGCAGATGCGCGGTGATGCCGTCGGCCCCCGCCTCGGCCGCGAGCAGCGCCGCCTTGACCGGATCGGGATAGCCCGCCCCGCGCGCGTTGCGCACGGTCGCGACATGGTCGATATTGACCCCCAGCCGCAGATGCCCGCTCATGCCGCCGCGCGGCTCCCCGGCTTGATCGCGGGGATCGCGGCCAGTTCGGGCGGCAGCTCGTCGGGGCTGTAGCTGGGCACGTCGAGGCGGATCAGCGGGAAGAAGGGCACGCCCAGATCGGCCGCGCCGTTGGAACGATCGACCAGCGAGGCCGCCGCGATCGTCTGCCCCCCTTCGCGCGCGATGGCGGCGATCGCCTCCCGGCTCGACAGCCCGGTGGTGACCACGTCCTCCATCATCAGCACCTTCTGACCTGCATCAAGCCGGAAGCCGCGACGCAGGTGGAAGGTTCCCTCGGGCCGCTCCAGGAACATGCCCGGCACGCCCAGCGCGCGCGCCATTTCATGGCCGACGATCACGCCGCCCATGGCCGGGGCGACGACCGCGCTGATCTGCGCCCTGATCTCGGCCGGAATCTTGGCCGCCACCGCCTCGCACAGCCGCGCCGCGCGCGCCGGGTCCATCAGGACGCGCGCGCATTGCAGATAGCGGGGGCTGCGCAGGCCCGAGGACAGGATGAAATGCCCCTCGAGGAGCGCCTCGGCGGCGCGGAACTCGGCAAGGACGTCGTCATCGGTCATGCGGGGCAACTCCGGCAGGTCGTTATCAGATGACCCGGCCTCATAGGATCGCGCCTGCGCGGGCGCAATCATGGTCGCGACAGCTATGGGTTGAGGGGGCGCGGTCCCGTGCTATAGTCCATCTAACAAGAACGACATGACGCCCCGCCCGCGACCCGTCGGACCACGATGGGCGGGCGAGGGAGATGGGAGACGAGAGCGGGATGAGCGAGGCCAAGCGCATGTCCGGACCCCGGAGGATGAGGATGCCCAGACGGATGAAGGCGATCGCGATCGCCGCCGGGATGGGATGCGCCGCGCTGTCGGGAACCGCCCTTGCGACTCCGGCCGCGCCCGCCAGGCCCGTCCCCCAGGCCGCGGCCGAGGGTGCGGGCGTCGCGAACACCGCGCCGACCAGCGCCGCCGCGCCCGCCACCGCCGCCCCGACCAGCCCGCTGCTGGCGCAGGACGGCGCGCCCGCGACCACCATCGACCCGCAGGTCGGCCTGCCGATCGACGGCCGCATCGGGCTCCAGCCGCAGGTGACGAAGAACGGCGAGTTCGCGCAGTGGATGCACAATGGCGTGCTGGTGCCGGTCATCACCGCCATCTGCGTGCTCGTCCTGCTGCTGCTCGCCTGGGTCGTCTTCCGCTATCGCCGGGCCGCCAATCCGGTGCCGTCCAAGACCAGCCACAACACGCTGGTCGAAGTGCTGTGGACGCTGGGCCCGGTCGTCGTCCTGGTCCTGATCGCCATCCCCTCGATCGGGCTGCTCCAGGCGCAGTTCAAGCCCGCGCCCGCCGGTGCGGTCACGCTGAAGGCGATCGGCAACCAATGGTATTGGACCTATCAATATCCGGATCATGGCGGGATCGAGATCACCGCCAACATGCTGAAGGAAAAGGATCAGGTGGCGCCGGGTGAGCGGGCGCGCACCGATGCCGACGGCCCGCGCCTGCTGGCGGTGGACAATCGCATCGTCCTGCCCGTGGGCGTGCCGATCCGCCTCATCACCACCTCCAACGACGTCATCCACAGCTGGGCGATCCCGGCCTTCTGGATGAAGCTGGACGCGGTGCCCGGCCGGTTGAACGAGACGAGCTTCACCATCGAGAAGCCGGGCCTGTATTTCGGGCAATGTTCGGAACTGTGCGGCGCGCGCCATGCCTTCATGCCGATCGCGGTGCAGGCGGTGCCCCCGGCGCAGTTCGCGGCCTGGGTCGCGGCCAAGGGCGGCAAGATGCCGGGTTCGGCCGCGCCCTCCTCCTCGGTCATTCCACAGCCCGGGGCCGAGGGTTCGGCCGCCGAAGCGGCGCAGGCCAATGCCGCCGACGCGGTGACGGGTCCGGCCGAAAACGCCTCCACGCCCGCCCAGTCCCCCTCTTCCGCGCAAGGCGCCACCGGCAATCCGGCGGGCCCCGGCAACGCTGGACAATAAGCCATGACCGACACCGCACTTCACCCCGGATCGGCTTTCGTCGGTCATGACGACCATCACCACGCGCACCATGACGCCGATCACAAGCCCGGCTTCTTCGCGCGCTGGTTCCTGTCGACCAACCACAAGGATATCGGCACCCTCTATCTGATCTTCGCGATCGTGGCGGGGATCATCGGCGGCGCGATCTCGGGCCTGATGCGTGCCGAGCTGCGCGAGCCGGGCATCCAGTATCTGGGCATCTGGGCGGGGATGCTGCACGGCGGCGCGCAGAGCCTCGACCAGTCGCTGCACCTGTGGAACGTGCTGATCACCGCGCATGGTCTGATCATGGTGTTCTTCATGGTCATGCCCGCGATGATCGGCGGGTTCGGCAACTGGTTCGTGCCGATCATGATCGGCGCGCCCGACATGGCGTTCCCGCGCATGAACAACGTGTCCTTCTGGCTGCTGATCCCGGCCTTCACCCTGCTGCTCGCCTCGCCCTTTTTCGGGTCGGGCGCGGGCGTGGGCTGGACCGCCTATGCCCCGCTATCGACCTTCGGCGAGCCGGGGCCGTCGGTCGACATGGCGATCCTGTCGCTCCATCTGGCGGGTGCCTCGTCGATCCTGGGCGCGATCAACTTCATCACCACCATCTTCAACATGCGCGCGCCGGGCATGACGCTGCACAAGATGCCGCTGTTCGTCTGGTCGGTGCTGGTGACGGCCTTCCTGCTGCTGCTGTCGCTGCCGGTGCTGGCCGCCGCGATCACCATGTTGCTGACCGACCGCAATTTCGGCACGACCTTCTTCGACCCCGCCGGGGGCGGCGACCCGATCCTGTACCAGCATCTCTTCTGGTTCTTCGGCCATCCCGAAGTGTACATCATGATCCTGCCGGGCTTCGGCATCGTCAGCCAGATCATCGCGACCTTCAGCCGCAAGCCCGTCTTCGGCTATCTCGGCATGGCCTATGCCATGGTCGCGATCGGCGTGGTCGGCTTCGTCGTGTGGGCGCACCATATGTTCGCCACCGGCCTGAGCGTGAACACCAAGATGTATTTCACCGCCGCGACGATGATCATCGCGGTGCCGACCGGCATCAAGATCTTCTCGTGGATCGCGACCATGTGGGGCGGTTCGCTGACCTTCAAGACGCCGATGGTCTGGGCGATCGGCTTTATCTTCATGTTCACGGTCGGCGGCGTGACCGGCGTGGTGCTCGCGAACGGCGGCATCGACGATTACATGCACGACACCTATTATGTCGTCGCGCACTTCCATTATGTCCTGTCGCTGGGCGCGGTCTTCGCGCTGTTTGCGGGATTCTATTACTGGTTCCCGAAAATGTCGGGAAAGATGTATAGCGAGCTGCTCGGCCAGCTGCATTTCTGGGTCTTCTTCGCGGGCGTGAACCTGTTGTTCTTCCCGATGCACTTCCTGGGGCTCCAGGGCATGCCGCGCCGCTATCCCGACTATCCGGATGCCTTCGCGCTGTGGAACAAGGTCGCGACCCATGGCTATGAGATCATGGCGGCGGGCATGGCGATCTTCTTCATCAACCTGATCTGGTCGCTGATCGCGGGCAAGCCGGCGGGCGACAATCCGTGGGGCGAGGGCGCGACGACGCTGGAATGGACGCTGTCCAGCCCGCCGCCCTATCACCAGTTCGAGACGCTGCCGCGCATCGACTGACCGCCCGGCTCCACGCCCCCCTCGCAAGACCCCGGAGCATCGCCTCCGGGGTCTTTTGCATGTCCGGCATGCCGATATGGGCCCCGTGATGCCGCCAGCCGCCCCTGGGCTGCGACGAACGGCGGAACCTTTCACCGATTGTTATCCACAGGTGCGGCACATATCGTCCTGCCGCGACGGGCGGCGGGTTGGCGGGATAGCGCGGCGATGCAGCGGGACGAACCTACGGTCAGCATCCGACCGGCGGAGGCGACCGGAGACAGGGACGCGGACTCCCTCCTGTCCGATCCTCCGGCAGGCGGGCCGGGTCCGATCGCGCGACACGGGGCGAGCGGCGCGGCGATGCTGCCCCTGCTGGCGCTCGCGGCCTGTGGCGGCGGGGGCGGCGGAAGCGCGGGGGCCTCCGGCACCGGCGCGGGCGGTTCGACCACCACCCCGGTCGTCGTCGTCACCCCCTCTCCCACCACCACCGAGGCGAGCCGGTTCCTGGCGCAAGCGACGATGGGTGCGACCCGCAGCGGGATCGATGCGGTCGTGTCGCGCGGCTATGACGGCTGGCTGACCGACCAGTTCGCGATGGCGCGGGCGACCAGCCATTGGGACTGGCTGACCGCGAACGGCTATGACGCGGCGGCCAACCGCAATTCGCTCGCCGGGCTCGACCCGACGCTGTGGCGCCAGATGATCGTCGAGCCCGACCAGCTGCGCCAGCGGGTGGGCATGGCGCTGCTCGACATCCTCGTCGTCGGGGTGGACGGCATCAACGACGCGTGGCGCGCCTTCAGCATGGCGGCCTATGTCGATATCCTGCTCGACAACGCCTTCGGCAATTATCGCGACCTGCTGGGCGCGGTGACGACCAGCTTCGCGATGGGCAGCTATCTGACCTATCTGTCGAACCGCAAGGCCAATGCCGCGACCGGCGCGCAGCCCGACGAGAATTACGCGCGCGAGCTGATGCAGCTGTTCACGCTCGGCCTCTATCAGCTCAACATGGACGGATCGCCCCGGCTGAACGGCGGGCAGCCGGTCGAGACCTATAGCCAGGCCGATGTGTCGGGGCTGGCGCGCATCTTCACCGGGCTGGTGCCCGCGACGAACGACAGCGCGACCCCGGCGCGCTATCGCCAGCCGCTGGTGATGAACGCCGCGCTGAACGAAACCGGCGCTTCCAGCTTTCTGGGCACGACCGTCTCGGGCGGCGGCATGGCGGGGATCAAGGCGGCGCTGGACACGATCTTTGCGCATCCCAACGTCGCGCCCTTCATCTCGAAACAGCTGATCCAGCGGCTCGTCACCAGCAATCCCTCGCCCGCCTATGTCACCCGCGTCGCGACCGCGTTCGCCGACAATGGCCAGGGGGTGCGCGGCGACATGAAGGCGGTGATCCGCGCCATCCTGCTCGACAGCGAGGCCCGCACCCTGTCCAGCGCCGCCACCGCGGGCAAGCTGCGCGAGCCGGTGCTGCGGCTGACCGGCTGGGCGCGCGCCTTCGGCGTCACCTCGCCGTCCAATGGCTGGGCGATCGGCGACACCTCCAATCCCGCCAACCGGCTGGGACAGAGCAAGGGCCGCAGCCCCTCGGTCTTCAACTTCTACCGGCCCGGCTACACCCCGGCGGGGACCAGCATCGCCAGCGCCGGGCTGGTCGCGCCCGAGTTCCAGATTACCAACGAACAAAGCGTCATGGGCTATGTGAACTATATGTACGGCCTGATCGCCAACGGCACCGGCGATGTGAAGGCGGACTATAGCGCGATCCTGACCAAGGCGGCCGATGCACAGGCGCTGGTCGACGAGGTGAACCTCGTCCTCGCCGCCGGGCAGCTCTCCACCGCGACGCTGGCCGCGATCCGGGGGGCGGTCGACAGCGTGTCGGCCACCGCCACCAACGGCGCGATCAACCGGGTCGGCATCGCGATCCTGCTGACCATGGCCTCCCCCGACTATCTGACCCTGCGGTGATGAGCATGATCCACGATCAGTCCCGACGCGCCTTCCTGAAGCGCTGCGCGCTGCTCGGCCTGGCGGGCACCGCCACCCCCTTCGTCACCAGCCTGGCCGCGATCGGCGAGGCGGCGGCGGCTACCGCGTCGGACTATAAGGCGCTGGTCTGCGTGTTCCTGTACGGCGGCAACGACTATGCCAACACGCTCGTCCCCTATGACGAGACCAGCTTCGCGGCCTATCGCGCGGCGCGCGCCAATATCGGCTATCAGCGCGACGCGCTGGCGGGCAGCGTCCTGAATCCCGCCGTCGCGCTGCCGGGGGGCCGCGCCTATGCGCTGTCGCCATCGATGCCCGAGATGAGCCAGCTGTTCGCGGCGGGCAAAATGGCGGTGGCGCTGAACGTCGGCACGCTGGTCGAACCGACGACCAAGACGCAATATGCCAACCGCACCGTCAGGCTGCCGCCGAAGCTCTTCAGCCACAACGACCAGCAGAGCTTCTTCCAGGCCTCGACCCCCGAGGGCGCGACGAGCGGCTGGGGCGGGCGGATCGGCGACGTGTTCCAGAGCGGCAACGGCGCCGCCGCGCTGACCTGCATCAACACCAGCGGCAATGCCGTCTATCTGACCGGGCGCAGCGCGATCCAATATGCGGTGGGCACGGGCGGGCCGGTGGCGCTGCTCGGGGGCAGCCGGACGCTCTATGGCTCGTCATCGGCGCTCGAGACGCTGCGCGGGTTGATGACCACCGAGCCGGGCTTTGCGATGGCGAGCGAACATGCCCGGATCAGCAAGCGCGCGCTCGACATCCAGGCGCAGTTGAGCAGCGCGCTGGCCGGGGCGCCCGCCACCAATTTCCCGCTCTTCCCCTCCGGCAACACGCTGGCCGACCAGCTGAAGATGGTCGCGCGGATGATCGCGATCAGCCAGACGCTGGGGCTGAAGCGGCAGGTCTTCTTCGTCTCGATGGGCGGGTTCGACCTGCACGACAATCTGGTCGCGCAGCATCCCGGGCTGCTCGCCAAGGTGTCGGCGGCGATGAAGGCCTTTTACGACACCACCGCCGCGATGGGCGTCGCCAACCAGGTGACCAGCTTCACCGCCTCCGACTTCGGGCGGACGCTGCAATCCAATGACGACGGCTCCGACCATGGCTGGGGCGGCATGCATTTCGTCGTCGGCGGCGCGGTGCGGGGCCAGCGTTTCTATGGCAAGGTGCCGATCGTCGGCACGAACAGCAGCGACGATGTCGGGCAAGGCCGCCTGCTGCCCACCATGTCGGTCGATCAATATGCCGCGACGCTGGCCAGTTGGTTCGGGATCGACTCGGGCGGCTTGCGCACCGTGCTTCCCAATATCGGCAATTACGACGCCTCGACCTGGAACCAGGGATTCATGGGATAGGATCGGGGCCGGAATACCGCCTTTCCCGGCCGGCTCCGGACAATCTTTGCCCCCCAAAGCATGGCCGCGAATAGTATAGTGACAATATAACATCCTGCATTGCGGCGATTATCCGATCATCGACGATCGGAAAAACTTGCCCTTCTCTTGGCTGGCACGCGACTCCGCCCGCCCCATATGGGCGCCGCGATCCTTCGGTCGCGTCACAGATTTCCAGAGGAGCTTCCATGCCCACTCCCGCCAAGGGCTATGCCGCCCAGTCGGCCGAGACCCCGCTCGCGCCCTTTTCCTTCGAGCGTCGCGATCCGCAGGGCGACGATGTCGCGATCGACATCCTCTATTGCGGGGTCTGCCACTCCGACCTCCACACCGCACGGAGCGAATGGGCGGGCACCCAATATCCGTGCGTGCCGGGCCATGAAATCGTCGGGCGCGTGACCGCCGTCGGCGATGCCGTGACCAAGTATAAGGTCGGCGATCTGGTCGGCGTCGGCTGCATGGTCGACAGTTGCGGCCATTGCCCGTCCTGCCATGACGGCGAGGAGCAATATTGCGAGACGACCGGCTTCGTCGGCACCTATAACGGCCCCGACCCCGTGCTGGGCGGCCATACCTTTGGCGGCTATTCCGACCATATCGTGGTCAAGGAAGGCTTCGTCCTGAAGATCAACCATGACGATGCCGATCTGGCCGCCGTCGCGCCTCTGCTCTGCGCCGGGATCACCACCTATTCCCCCTTGCGCCACTGGAAGGTCGGGCCGGGCCAGAAGGTCGGCATCGTGGGTCTGGGCGGCCTGGGCCATATGGGCGTGAAGATCGCCGCCGCGATGGGGGCCGAGGTGTATGTCTTCTCGACCTCGCCGAACAAGGCCGAGGATGCCAGGCGGCTGGGCGCCCAGGGCCTGATCGTGTCGAAGGACGAGGCGCAGATGGCGGAACACGCCAACAGCTTCGACTTCATCCTGAACACCGTGGCCGCGCCGCACGATCTCGACGCGTTCCTGATGCTGCTCAAGCGCGATGGGACGATGACGCTGGTCGGCGTGCCCGACTCGCCGCACCCGTCGCCCTCGGTCGGCAATCTCGTCTTCCGCCGCCGGTCGCTGGCGGGCTCGCTGATCGGCGGCATCGCCGAGACGCAGGAGATGCTGGACTTCTGCCACCAGCACGGCCTGACCGCCGATATCGAGATGATCGCGATGGACGAGGTCAACACCGCCTATGACCGGATGCAGAAGAGCGATGTGAAATATCGCTTCGTCATCGACATGGCGACGCTGAAGGGCTGAGGCCGATCTAGGCTACGCCCTCAATGCTGGGCACGCCCCTCCCGCAGGCGGGAGGGGATGGGGGAGGGCAGAGCCACAGACGTTGCCCTCTGTGAGACCCCCGGGCCGCCCCCCGTCCCCCTCCCGCTTGCGGGAGGGGGTGCGCTCTTGGCGGGCGAATCCCCCTTCTTCTCCCCTCCCGCAGGCGAGTTTCGGTCGGGGGAAGAAATGCCTCAGAGGTTGACCTTGATGGGACTCCCCCCAGTCCCGGCACAGACGCTTCGATTGCCCCCCTCCCCGCCAAGCCCTATATGCGGGACTCCCATGTCCAGCATTCCCTCTTCCGTTTTCGTGCCCGCCGACTGGCGCGACTTCCTCGCCCTGACCAAGCCGCGGGTGATGACGCTGGTCGTGTTCACCGGCCTGTGCGGAATGCTGGCCGCGCCGGTGGGGGTCGATCCGGTGATCGGCTTCACCGCCATATTATGCATCGCGCTGGGCGCGGGCGCGGCGGGGGCGCTCAACCAATGGTATGAAGCGGACCTAGATGCGCTGATGAAGCGCACCGCCAAGCGTCCCCTGCCCGCCGGTCGGATGACCCGCGAGTCGGCGCTGCATTTCGGGGTGGGGCTCGCCTGTTTCTCGGTCCTGCTGATGGGGCTGGCGGTCAATTACGTCGCCGCGGCCATCCTGACCGTCTCGATCCTGTTCTATGTCCTCGTCTATACCGTCTGGCTGAAACGGCGGACGCCGCAGAATATCGTCATCGGCGGCGCGGCGGGGGCGTTTCCGCCGCTGATCGGCTGGGCTGCGGCGACCGGCGAAGTGGCGCTGCTGCCCTTCCTGCTGTTCAGCCTCGTCTTCCTCTGGACGCCGCCGCATTTCTGGGCGCTCGCGCTGTTCGTGAAGACCGATTACGCCAATGCGGGCGTGCCGATGTTGCCTGTCGTCGCGGGCGAGCGGGTGACGCGGGCGCAGATCGGGCTCTACACCATCCCGATGGCCATCGCCGCCGTCGCCCCCTGGCCGCTGGGCCTGACGGGTGCGATCTATGGCGGGATCGCCAGCGTCGGGACGGCGATCTTCGCCGCCTATGCCGCGGTGGTCGCCTTTCGCCACACCCGACCCGACGACGCGATGAAGCCCGAAAAGCGGCTGTTCAAATATTCGATCCTCTATCTTTTCCTTCTCTTCGGCGCGCTGGTGGTGGATCGTTGGGCATGACGCCTGACGATTCGAATCGGATTCGCGCCAAGCAGCGCGCCCGTGCCATGGTGATGGCCCTGCTGCTCGGCTTCCTGGTCGTGCTGATCTTCTTCATCACCCTGTCGAAGATCCGGTCGGGGATGCACTGATGCGGCTGACCCGCCAGGCCCGGACGGTCGCGTTCGCGCTGTTCGGCGTGGTGTTCATGACCGGCCTCGCCTTTGCCAGCGTGCCGCTTTACCGCATGTTCTGCCAGGTGACGGGCTATCAGGGCACGACCCAGCGCGGGGCCGCCGCGCCGGGCAGCGTCCACCGCCAGATCCGCGTCGATTTCGACGCCAATGTCTCCTCGCGGCTGGCCTGGACCTTCAAGCCCGAAAACCCACACGAGACGGTCGATATCGGCGCGCGCGACATGGTGTTCTTCACCGCGACCAACAATGCGAAGGTGCCCGTCACCGGCACAGCGACCTTCAACGTGACGCCCGACCAGGCCGGACGCTATTTCACCAAGATCCAGTGCTTCTGCTTCACCCAGCAGACGCTGCAACCCGGTGAGACGGCGCGGATGCCGGTGATCTTCTTCATCGACCCCAAGATCCTGAACGACCCGGACGCGCGCGACATCGAGACCATCACCCTGTCCTACACATTTTACCCGGTGGATTCGGGGAAGAAAGCGGGTTAGCCTCCCCCTCAAAAGAGAAACATAGGGACGGGATCATGGCTGGCGCGAAGAACCACGACTATCATATCCTGCCGCCGAGCCCCTGGCCGCTGGCCAGTTCGATGTCGGCGCTGCTCATGGCCTCGGGCGCGATCATGTGGATGCACAGCGCGCCCGGCGGCGGCTGGGCGTTCCTGGCGGGGCTGGCGGCGGTGCTGTTCTGCATGGGAAGCTGGTGGGCCGATGTCGTGCGCGAGGCGCATCATGGCGACCACACCCCCGTCGTCCAGCTGCATTTCCGATACGGCATGATCCTGTTCATCGCGTCGGAGGTGATGTTCTTCGTCGGCTGGTTCTGGGCCTTTTTCGACTTCGCGCTGTTCCCGACCGCGATGAGCTTCGTCGACGGACAGGTGGAACGCGCGACCGAGGGCGCCGCCGCCATCGCCGCGACCTGGCCGCCCAAGGGGCTGGAAGTGATCGACGCCTTCAAGCTGCCTTTGCTCAACACGCTGATCCTGCTGACCAGCGGCACCACCGTCACCTGGGCGCATCATGCGCTGATCCACAACCAGCGCGGCGGCGAGAAGCGCGGCCTGTGGGGCGTGCTGGGCGTCGGCGACCGGGACGGGGTGCTGAAGGGGCTGTGGCTGACGGTCGTGCTGGGCCTGATCTTCAGTTCGATCCAGGCCTATGAATATGTCCACGCGCCCTTCCCCTTCAAGGGGATCAACTATGGCGCGGCCTTCTTCATGGCGACCGGGTTCCACGGTTTCCACGTCATCGTCGGCACCATCTTCCTGATCGTCTGCCTGATCCGCGCCTATCGCGGCGACTTCACCCCGCGCCAGCATTTCGGGTTCGAGGCGGCGGCCTGGTACTGGCATTTCGTCGACGTGGTGTGGCTGTTCCTGTTCGTCACCATCTATGTCTGGGGTGGCTGGGGCGCGCCGGTTCATAGTGGCTGAGCCCGCCCCGCCGACCATCGCGCAGGCCGCATTCGGGGGGCTGTGTCCGCGTTGCGGCCAGCCCCATTTGTTTGCCGGGCCGCTCTTCTCGAAACAGGTGACGACCTTCGCCGAAACCTGCGCGGCGTGCGGGCTGGATTTCACCCGCTTCAATGTCGGCGACGGGCCCGCCGCCTTCCTGACGCTGATCCTGGGCACGGTCGTCACCATCGCGGCGATCGCGGTCGAGCTGACGCTGCATCCGCCGCTCTGGCTGCACATGCTGATCTGGCTGCCGCTGACCGCCATCGGCGTCGTCTATAGCCTGCGCGTCGCCAAGGGCGCGCTGATGGCCGCCGAATATCGCAACGAAGCGCGCGAGGGCGCGGTCGCCAGACCCGACGCGGACGACGACGCATGAAGCGGGTGCCGGTCCTGCCCACGCTGATCGTCGGGCTGGCGGTCGCCGCGATGGTCGCGCTGGGGCTGTGGCAATTGCTCGACCGGTTGCCGCAAAAAGAGGCCTATCTGGCCCAGCTGGCCGCCAACCCCGCCAGGCCGCCCATCGCCTTTCCGCTGTTCCCCGACGACAGCCTGCTATTCCGCCGCACCGTCGCCGATTGTCGACCGCCCGTCACGGTGCGCCGCGCCGGGGCCGGGGCGGCGGGGTTCCGGCTGATCGCGACCTGTTCGGTGCAGCACGGCGCGATGCAGGTGCAGCTCGGCACCACCCATGATCCGCGCAAGGCGATCGCCTGGCCCGGCGGCCGGGTGACGGGCTATGTCGCCCACGCCCCCGACGGCCGCTCGCTGATCCAGTCGGCCTTCGACCACCGGCCGCAAGCCATGCTGCTGGTCGCGGACAGTCCGGCCGCCGGACTGGAGCCCAACCCCAGTCCCGATATCGACGCGGTGCCCAACAATCACCTGGCCTATGCCGTGCAATGGTTCCTGTTCGCCGCCATCGCCGCAATTATCTATGCTTTGGCGGTCGTTCGGCGCAATCGAATGGTTGTGGTGACCGACACACACGGTTAAGCCGCACCGCATCATGCGCTATCACAGTACCCGCGGCTCCGCCCCCGTCCTCGATTTCCGGGGCGCGACCCTGGCCGGTCTCGCCAGCGATGGCGGGCTCTATGTCCCCGAAGCCTGGCCGACCCTGACGCCCGAAGAGATTGAGGGGCTGGCGGGGCTGTCCTATGCGCAGACCGCCGCGAAAATCATGGCGCCGTTCGTCGGCGACAGCCTGACCGCCGAGGAGCTCCAGGACCTGTGCGACGCCGCCTATGGCCGCTTCTCGCACGCCGCCGTCACGCCTTTGGTCCAGCTCGACCATGACCAGTGGTTGCTGGAGCTGTTCCACGGCCCCACGCTGGCGTTCAAGGACGTCGCGCTCCAGATGCTGGGCCTGTTGTTCGAGCGGTTCCTGCGCGGCACCGAGACGCGGCTGACCATCGTCGGCGCGACCAGCGGCGACACCGGATCGGCGGCGATCGACGCGGTGGCGGGGCGCGCCAATATCGACATCTTCATGCTGCACCCGGCGGGCCGCGTGACCGAGATCCAGCGGCGGCAGATGACCACGGTCCTCGCCCCCAATGTCCACAATATCGCGATCGAGGGGAATTTCGACGACGCGCAAGCGCTGGTGAAGGCGATGTTCAACGACCGCGCCTTTGCCGATCGCCACACCCTGTCGGCGGTCAATTCGATCAACTGGGCGCGGTTGATGGCGCAGGTCGTCTATTATTTCTACGCCGCCGTCCGGCTGGGCGCGCCGGGCAAGGCCGTCGCCTTTTCGGTGCCGACGGGCAATTTCGGCGACGTGTTCGCCGGCTATGTCGCGGCGCGCATGGGCCTGCCGGTCGAGCGGCTGATCGTCGCGACCAACGTCAACGACATCCTCCACCGCGCGCTGTCCTCGGGCGACTATTCCAAGGGGCAGGTGCAGGCGACCGCCACGCCGTCGATGGACATCCAGGTCAGCTCCAATTTCGAGCGGCTGCTGTTCGATGCGAACGGCCGCGACGGCGCGGCGCTGGCGGCGCAGATGAAGGGCTTTGAGTCGTCGGGCGCGATGCGGCTGACCAATGCGCAGAGCCAGAATATCGCCCCGCTCTTCACCAGCGCGCGGGTCGATGCCGACGATATGAGCCGCGCGATGCGCTGGGCCGCCGAGTCGACCGGGCAGATCCTCGACCCGCACACCGCCATCGCGCTGTCCGCCGCACGGGCGAGCGACGTCGCGGTGCCCGTGGTGACGCTCGCCACCGCGCATCCGGCCAAGTTCACCGACGCGGTCGAGCGCGCGACCGGGGTACGCCCCCCGCTACCCCCCCGCGTCGGCGACCTGTTCGAGCGCGAGGAACGTTTCACCACCCTGCCCGCCACCTTCGACGCGGTGACGGCCTTTATCGACGGGCATGGTTTGCGCTAACGCAGCGCGCATGAAACTCGAAACGATGATCGGCGAGCCCTGGGCGGATTACGGGCTGGTCGACTCCGGCCATGGTCGCAAGCTGGAACGCTATGGCCGGTTCCGCTTCATCCGCCCCGAACCCCAGGCGATGTGGGCCCCGGCGACCAGCGACTGGCGCGCGGCGGCCGAGTTCGTGCCCGGCTCGGACGAGGATGGCGGCGGCCGCTGGAACTTCAACGAGCCGGTCCCGCGCGAGGGCTGGCCGCTGAAGTGGAACGAGGTGCGCTTCACCGCGCAGAACACGCCGTTCCGCCATCTAGGCTTCTTCCCCGACATGGCCCCGGTCTGGAGCTGGATGCGCGAGCAGGTCGATGGCCTGGCCGAGCCCGAATGCATGAACCTGTTTGGCTATACCGGCGTCGGCACGCTGGCGATGGCGAGCGCGGGCGCGAAGATGGTGCATGTCGATGCGTCGAAGAAATCGGTCGAGGCGGCGCGGGGCAATGCGATGCTGTCGGGCCTGGGCGATGCGCCGGTCCGCTGGATCATCGACGACGCCGCCAAGTTCGTCGCGCGCGAGGTGCGGCGGGGACGGCGCTATGACGGCATCCTGCTCGACCCGCCCAAATATGGACGCGGGCCGGAGGGCGAGGTGTGGCGGCTGGAGGAAGACCTGCCCGGCCTGATCGCCAATTGCCGCCAGCTGCTCGACGGTGATTCGCGCTTCCTGTTCCTGACGGTGTACGCGGTGCGCATGTCGGCGATGGCGATCGGCGAGATGATGCGCCAGGTGATGGCCGACCTGCCCGGCAAGGTCGAATGCGGCGAACTCGGCGTGCGCGAGGAAGCACGCGGCCTGACCCTGCCCACCGCCATCTGGGCGCGGTGGAGCCGGTAAAGACACACCCTCCTGCCCCTCACGCCCCTTCCCAACCTCCGTTCAGCCTGAGCGAAGTCGAAGGCCACGCCCGGTCATAGCGGCGGGGCGTATGCTTCGACTTCGCTCAGCACGAACGGGAGTTGGGAATTTCGATCAACGCGACCTCATAGGTCGCCACCGCACCGTCCGCCTCGAACCGCTTGGCGATCCGCCGCATCGCGCCCGGCGGGATCGGTCGATGCCCTTCGCGCGGCGTTCCCGCCCCGATCGCCCGGAGCGCGCGCATGAACGCGGCCGCCGAGCCGTGCCGCTGCTCGAACCGCCGGGTCTCGACCGGCCAACCCAGCGACCCGACCGGCGGATAGACCGGACTCCCCGCCGCGAATCCCTCCGCCCGGTGCGCCTCGTGCCAGGCCGCGAACGTCCCCTCGACCAGCGTCGTCACCAGCATCCGCCCACCGGGGCGCAACAGGCCCGCCAGCCGCTGCAACCCGCCACTCAGATCGGCGAACCACTGCACCGCCAGGCTGCTGACGATCAGGTCGAACGGCGCTTCGTCGGGCAGGTCGGGATGCTCGCCGTCCATCACCCGCCCCCGCGCGCCCGGCTGCCCGGCCAGTCCGCGCGCCAGCATGGCGGGGGCGATGTCGGTCATCAGCCAGTCGCCCCCCTCCAGCCGGGGCCGCACCGCGCCGGTCAGGAAGCCGGTGCCGCATCCCACCTCCAGCACGCGGGGGCCGGGCGGCGCGACCGCGACGATCCGCTCGGCCAGCCAGTCGGCGACCTGCCGCTGCACCACCGCATGCGCGTCATAGGCCGCCGCCGCGTCGAAGGCCCGCGCGATCACCTCGGCGTCTGCCATGATGTCAGTCCCGCACCGACCGGACCGCCGCCGCCGCCAGCCAGGGCGATCCCGCCACCAGCAGCAGCGAACAAGCCGCCAGGAGCTTCATCGCCCCCATATCGCCGCCGCCCGCGCCGAAGATCAGCAGCGGCAGGGCCAGCGGCAACAGCAGCAGCCCCGCCACGCCACCCGCGCCGCGCAGCCCGGCGGTCAGCGCCCCCGTCGCCACCGCCAGCGCGGCCAGCCCCGGCGTGCCGAGCAGCAGCCCCGCCTCGACCCGGACCAGCGCCGCGCCGTCCAGCCCGAACAGCCCGGCCGCGAGCAGCGCCGCGAGCATCAGCGGCGGCGCAAAGGCCAGCCAGTGCCCCATGATCCGTACCCCCATGACGAGCGGCAGCGACAGGCCGCGCACCGCGACCTGGTCGAACCAGCCCGATTCGCAATCGGGCGCGACCAGCCGCTCGACCGGCAACAGCGCCGCGAGCAGCGCCGCCACCCAGATCGCGCCCGCACCGATCCGCGCCAGCATCGCCCGGTCGGGCCCGATGGCGAAGGGAAAGAGGATGACCGCCAACAGGAAGAAGCCGCTGACCAGCCCCGCCCCGCCCCCGGCATAGCCGCGCCGCACATCGCGCGCGATCAGCGTGCCGATGATCGTCATGCAGGAACCCTCTCGGCCAGCAGGACCGGCTCGGCACCGGGCAGGGCGAGCGTCTGATGCGTGGCGAGCAGCACCGCCCCGCCCCCGGCGCGGTGGCGGGCGATGGCCTGTTCGAGCATCGCGACCCCGGCGGCATCCAGCCCGTTGCCCGGCTCGTCCAGCAGCCAGAGCGGCGCATCGGCCGCCAGCACCCGCGCCAGCGTCGCGCGCCGCCGCTGCCCGGTGGACAGCAGCCGCACCGGCACCTCGGCCAGCGCCGCCAGCCCGACCTCGGCCAGCGCCGTGGCCACCCGCGCGGATGCCTGGTCGCCGCCATCCAGCTTCGCCCAGAAGGACAGCGCATCGATGAGGCGCCTGTCCAGGTCGAGCGCCAGATCCTCGGCCATCAGCGCCACCCGCCCGCTTCGCGCGACATGTCCCTCGAACGGCGCGATCAGCCCGGCGGCGAGGCGCAGCAGGCTGGACTTGCCGATGCCGTTGGGGCCGGTGACGAGCGCCGCGCCGCCGGGGCCCAGCGCCAGCGACAGCCCGGCGAACAACAGCCGCCCGCCGCGCGTGCAGGCGACCTGGGACAGCTGCAATATCACGCGGCCGGACCGTCCATCGCCTCTTCGAGCGCGTGCATATCCTCGTCCGACAGGCCGAAATGATGGCCGATCTCATGGATCGTCACATGCACGACCAGATCGTCCAGCCGCACCCCCGTCTCGACCCATTCGTCCAGGATCGCGCGGCGATAGAGATGGATGCGATCGGGCAGCGCGCCCGAATCCATGCTGCTCTTCTCGCCCACCGGCCGCCCGTGATACAGGCCGGTCAGGTCGAGCGGATGGTCGAGCCCCAGCGCGGCCAGCGTCTCGTCATCGGCGAATTCCTCGACGATCAGCACCACATCGCCCAGATGCGCCGCGAACGCCGCGGGCAGGCGCGCGATGGCGTCGCGCGCGATCGCCTCGATCACATCGGCCCCCGGTGCCGCGCCGATCCCGTCTTGCCCGCTCATGCGCGTCGTCATACCGCTGTGCCGGTCAAAAGAACAAGAGAAGCAAGGGGACGGCAATGGTGGAGCGGCTGAGCGAGCTGGACCGGGACGAGGCGCTGGACGGCCTGCCCGACTGGGACTGGGACGAGGGACGCGACGCGATCAGCCGCCGTTTCGTCTTCGCCGATTTCAACGAGGCGTTCGGCTTCATGACCCGCGTGGCGCTGCTGGCGGAGAAGGCGGACCATCATCCCGAATGGTCGAATGTGTGGAACCGGGTCGACATCGTGCTGACCACCCATGACGCGGGCGGCCTGTCGGCGCGCGACATCGACATGGCCGAGGCGATCGACGCGCTGGTGGAGTGATCCCCGGTCCTCCCCATCTCCGATGGGGAGGGGGACCGCCGGGCGATAGCCCGGTGGTGGAGGGGCAATGCCGGACGGTTGCGGTCTGCCCCTCCACCACCGCTTCGCGGCGGTCCCCCTCCCCAAGCTATGCTTGGGGAGGATTTGGATCAGCCCACCGTCTGCTCGATCGCGCCGAAGATCGGATGGTGGCGGTCGTCCTCCATCCAGATGCGGACGGTATCGCCCTTCTTCAGGAACGGCGTGACCGGCTCGCCGCCCCGGATCGTCTCGATCATGCGCAGCTCGGCCAGGCAGCTATAGCCGACGCCGCCCTCCGCGACGGGCTTGCCCGGCCCGCCATCGGCGTCGCGGTTGGACACGGTGCCCGAACCGATGATCGTCCCCGCCCCCAGCGCGCGCGTCTTCGCGGCATGGGCGACCAGCGTGCCGAAGTCGAAGGTCATGTCCTGCCCCGCATCCGCGCGGCCGAAAGGCTGGCCGTTCAGGTCGACCTTCAGCACGCGGTGCAGCTTGCCGTCGCGCCACCAGTCGCCCAACGACTCGGGCGTGACGAAGACCGGCGAAAAGGCCGAGGCGGGCTTGGACTGGAAAAATCCGAAGCCCTTGGCCAGTTCGCCGGGGATCAGCCCGCGCAGCGACACGTCGTTGGTCAGCCCGACCAGCCGGATCGCCGCCAATGCCTCCTCACGGCTCGCCCCCATGGGCACGTCGCCGGTGACGACGACGACCTCGCCCTCCAGGTCGCAGCCCCAGCTTTCGTCGGTCAGCGGGATCGCGTCGCGCGGGGCCAGGAATCCGTCCGACCCGCCCTGATACATTAGCGGATCGTGCCAGAAGCTGTCGGGCAGTTCCGCCCCGCGCGCCTGGCGGACGAGCGCGACGTGATTCACATAGGCCGATCCGTCCGCCCATTGATAGGCGCGCGGCAGGGGCGAAGCGGCGTCATGCTCGTGGAATCGCTCGCGCGGGATCACCTCATGGTCGAGGTCGGTCGCCAGATTGGCCAGCGCGGGGGCGACGACATTCCAGTCGTCGAGGGCGGCCTGCAAGGTCGGGGCGATATGGCCCGCATCGGCATACCAGGCGAGATCGCTCGACACGACGACCAGCTTGCCGTCGCGACCACCCTTGAGACTGGCGAGTTTCATGCAGGACTCCTCTTCGCTAACTGGTATCGGATGTAACCATCCGCCCGCGGTTGTCACGCACCGCGACAATGATCCTGCCCGAAACTTGACTTTTCGCAAGGCGGGGCGCACATGCCCACCCGTCGAAGGCGTCCACTTGCAGCGTGAACGGACTCTCCAGTCCCGGCTCCGCCCCGACCCTGTCTCCAGGCTTCCCTTGTCACGCGGGGTGTCATCAACCCCGGCGCCGCCTCTCGCGGCCCTTCGTGACTCGCGCGCCCATGTCAGAAAGTCATTTCATGTCGTTTTCCGAACTCGGCCTTGCCGAGCCGCTCGTCCGCGCGCTCGAAGCCAAGGGCTATTCCGAACCCACCCCGATCCAGCGCGACTCGATCCCGACGCTGCTCGAAGGCCGCGACCTGCTGGGCATCGCGCAGACCGGCACCGGCAAGACCGCCGCGTTCGTGCTGCCGTCGATCCAGCGGCTGGTCGAGGCGAACAAGCGCGTCCTGCCGACCCATTGCCGGATGCTCGTCCTGGCCCCGACCCGCGAACTGGCCAGCCAGATCGCCGAGAATGCGAAGGGCTATGCCAAGTTTTCCAAGCTGGCGGTCGCGACCGTCTTCGGCGGCACCAGCCTGAACAAGAACCGTCAGGACCTGTCGCGCGGCGTCGACATCCTGGTCGCGACGCCGGGCCGTCTGATCGACCTGGTCGAGCAGGGTTTCCTGAACCTGTCGATGATCGAGATCCTGGTGCTCGACGAGGCCGACCAGATGCTCGACCTGGGCTTCATCCACGCGCTGCGCCGCATCGTGAAGATGATCCCGCGCAAGCGCCAGACCCTGTTCTTCTCGGCCACCATGCCCGCCGCGATCCGCGACCTGGCCGACAAGTTCCTCGACAATCCTGCGACCGTCACCGTGACCCCGGTGTCGACCACCGCCGAGCGTGTCGACCAGTCGGTGACGTTCGTGACGCAGCAGGAAAAGCAGGCGCTGCTGACCATCCTGCTCGCCGATCCCGCGATCGAGCTGGCGCTGGTCTTCACCCGCACCAAGCATGGCGCCGATCGCGTCGTGAAGCTGCTGGCGGGCAACGGCATCGCCGCCAACGCGATCCATGGCAACAAGAGCCAGGGCCAGCGCGAGCGCGCGCTGGGCGAGTTCCGCTCGGGCCAGACCCGCGTGCTGGTGGCGACCGACATCGCGGCGCGCGGCATCGACATTCCGGGCGTCAGCCACGTCTTCAACTTCGAGCTGCCCAATGTCGCCGAGCAATATGTCCACCGTATCGGCCGCACCGCGCGCGCCGGCCGTTCGGGCATGGCGATCGCCTTCTGCGCCGAGGATGAGCGTCCGTATCTGAAGGACATCGAGAAGCTGACGCGGCAGAAGATTACCGTCGTCCCGCTGCCCGCCGACTTCGTGAAGCGCGCCGAGACGATCAAGTCGCAGCGGGTCAAGGCGATCGGCGCCGATCCCGCGCCGCGCGTCGACCGCCCGCGCGATCCGGCGCGGCCGCGCGCCACGCATTCCCCGCGCGCGACCGACTCGCGCGCGCCGCAGGGCCGCCAGCCGCGCCGTCGTGGCGGCGGTGGCGGAGCTGGTGGTCCGGGCGGCGGCGGTGGCCGCAGTCGTGGCGGCCGCCCCGGCGGCGGTGCGGGTCGCGGCGCCCAGGGCTGACCGCCTTCTTAGCCCCTCCCGCAGGCGGGAGGGGTTGGGGAGGGCATGGAAGTCTCACCGAGACTGTCGCTTGTGGCATTCCCTCCCCCATCCCCTCCCGCAAGCGGGAGGGGCGTGCCCAGCCCCAGACGCTGGCACCATTCCCGCCTCTCCCGCGTTGATCGCGTAACGATTTCCACGCGTCAGGAGAGATTGCCATGGATATTGCCCACACCCCCGCCGCCGAACGCATCGCACGCGTGCTGTGCGGCCAGCGGCTCAGCGCCAATGCGGGGGGCGATGCCGAGTCCGCCGGGCGTCTCGTCGACGATCACTGGCGCGAGCATATGGCCGATGCGCTGGCGGTGCTGCGCACGCTGCGCGAGCCCGATCAGGCGATGGCCGATGCGGGCGATCCCGCCATCTGGGAAAAGATGATCCTCGTGGCGGTCGAGGCCGCCAAGCCACCCAAGGTCACGCTGTAACCGCTGTTTCTCCCCAGGCGAGCCTGGGGAGGGCCAAGCCTAGACCGTGACCTGCTCGCCCAGTTCGAGCACCTTGCCCGGCGGAATCCGCAGGAAGTCGGTCGGGTCGCTGGCGTTGCGCTGCAGGAACATGAACACCCGGTCCTGCCAGGGCGGCATGCCCTTTTCCGCTTCGGGCTTGAGCGTGTTGCGGCCGATGAAATAGCTGGTCTTCATCGGGTCCAGCCCCGAATGCCGGGTCTCGACGCCCAGGTCCTTCAGGTCGCGCGGCACGTCGGGCGTTTCCATGAAGCCATAGGTCAGCGTGACGGTCGCGAAATTGTCGTCCAGCCGCTCGACATGCGCGCGCCGCTCGGGCGGGACCACCGGACGGTCGGCGGTGCGGATCGTCACCACCAGATTCTGCGCGTGCAGGATCTTGTTATGCTTCAGATTGTGGAGCAGCGCGCCGGGGGCCGAGGCGGGGTTGGCGGTCAGGAACACGGCGGTCCCCGCCACCCGCTCGGGCGGCCGCTTGGCGAGTGCGGCGGCAAGGTCGGCGAGCGGAATCGCCTGCCGCTTCTCGAAGGCCGAGACGATGCCCCGCCCGCGCACCCAGGTATGGATGATGAGTCCGACGCCCGCACCGACCAGCAGCGGCACCCAGCCCCCCTCGATCACCCGCAGGATGTTCGCGCCGAAGAAGACGAGGTCGAGCGCCAGGAAGGGCAGCAGCGCCGCCACCGCGACGCCGCGCGACCAGCCCCAGCGATGCCGCACCACCAGATAGGCCAGGCAGGTGGTCACGACCATCGTGCCCGTCACCGCGATGCCATAGGCCGCCGCCATCGCCGAGGAGGTCTTGAACTGGATCACCAGCACCAGCACCCCGAACAACAGCATCCAGTTGATCGCGGGCAGATAGATCTGCCCCCGGAAATCGGCTGAGGTCTGGCGGACGCGCAGGCGCGGCAACAGCCCCAGCTGGATCGCCTGCTGGGTCAGCGAGAAGGCGCCGGTGATCACCGCCTGCGCCGCGATCACGGTGGCGAGGCCCGCCAGCACGATCAGCGCGGGGCGCAACGGCTCGGGCGCCATCAGGAAGAACCAGTCCTGGTTGGCGAAGGGCTGGCCGCTCGCCGCCGCCTGTTCCAGCGTCGACAGCGCGAACGCCCCCTGCCCCAGATAGTTGAGCGCCAGCGCGGGCAGGACCAGCGAGAACCAGCCGATACGGATGGGCAGCCGTCCGAAATGGCCCATATCGGCGGTCAGCGCCTCGGCCCCGGTCACGGTCAGGAACACCGCGCCCAGCACGAACAGCCCGACCAGCCCATGGCTCGCCAGGAAGCTGACGCCGTAGCCCGGCCAGACGACCCGCGCGATCGAGGGTTCGTCGGCGATATGCCAGACGCCCAGCCCGCCGATGACCAGGAACCACAGGATGCAGATCGGGCCGAACAGCTTCGACACCTGCGCGGTCCCGCGCGACTGGATACAGAAGAGCACGACGAGGATGACGATGGTGCACAGCCGGATGATATTCTCGTCGAAGATCGTCGCGGCGGCGGGAATGGTGCGCAGCCCCTCCATCGCCGACAGCACCGACAGCGCGGGCGTGATGATCGCATCGCCATAGAAGAGCGACGCGCCCGCCGCCCCCAGCACCAGCGCGACGCGCGACCGCACGCCGGTCGCCCGCCGGGCGAGCGCGGCCAGCGCCAGCACCCCGCCCTCGCCCTGATTGTCGGCGCGCATCAGGAAGACGACATATTTGATCGTCACGACCAGAATCAGCGACCAGAGCGCCAGGCTGAGCACGCCCAGAATCTCGCTGGGGTCGATGCCGTCGCCCGCCGACTGGCCCAGCGCCTCGCGAAAGGCGTAGAGCGGGCTGGTGCCGATATCGCCGAAGACGACGCCGATCGCGCCGATAGTCAGCGCGACCAGCGCGGGGTGGGGCGCATGCGACGTTGCGCCGCTCTCCGCCGACTCCACGGATGCGGTCTGGATGCCCGTCATATCGGTCGCCGTCCCCGTCATGTCCGCCGGAACCCCCTGTGCCAAAAGGACGGCGCGCTTTACGCTTCTGCGCGCCCGACGCAAGGGCTTTCCCATAGCCTGTGCAATCGCTTGATCTTGCCAGGCGTCAAGCGCATGGACAGGAAATGGTTCCCTTTTCGTTCGGCGGCCAGGCGTTCAAGGCCCTGGCCGATGGCGCGCTGTTCTGGCCCGCGCGGGGCGCGCTGCTGGTCGCCGATCTCCATCTGGAGAAGGCGAGCTGGTATGCCGGGGGCGGGCAGATGCTGCCGCCCTATGATTCGCTCGCCACGCTGACCGAGCTGACCGCGCTGGTCCGCCAGACCGGCGCGCGCGAGGTCTGGTGCCTGGGCGACAGCTTTCACGATGCGGAGGGGTGCGACCGCCTGCTGCCCGAGGCGCGCGCGATGCTGCTGGCGCTGACCGGCGCGACGCGGTGGATGTGGATCACCGGCAATCACGATCCCGTCCTGCGCGATCGCTGCGGCGGCGCGGTGATGGACGAAGCGGCGGTCGACGGGCTGATCCTGCGCCACGAGGCCGATCCCGCCGAGACGCGGCCCGAACTGTCGGGGCATTTCCATCCCAAGCTGCGCCTGCGCGTCCGGGGCAAGATGGTTGCGCGCCGCTGTTTCGTGGGCACCGCGCGCAAGCTGGTCCTGCCCGCCTTCGGGGCGCTGACCGGGGGGCTGGACGTCGACCACCCCGCGCTGGTCCAGGCGGTCGGTCGCCCGGCCGAGGCGCTGGTGCCCGTGCGCGACCGGATGCTGCGCTTTCCGGTCGCGGCCTGAGGCCTATCCCGTGCGCGCCAGATCGGGGAAGCCCGCGCGAAAGCCCGCCACCTTGGGCTTGTCCCAGCGCATGATATAGGGATGGCCGGGATTGCGGTCGTAGAAATTCTGGTGATCCGCCTCGGCGGGGAAGAAACGCCCCTGCTCGATCCGCGTGGTGATCGGCCGGGCAAAGGCATGGGCCTGGCTCAACTGCGCGATATAGGCGCGTGCCACCCGCGCCTGTTCGGGCGACTGGGCGAAGATCGCCGAGCGATAGCTCGGACCGCGATCGGGCCCCTGTCCGCCGACCTGGGTCGGATCGTGCGCGATCGAGAAATAGACGCGCAGCAGCGTGGCATAGGAGACCTGCGCGGGGTCGTAGGTGATCCGGATCGCCTCGGCATGGCGGGTCCGCTCGGTCGAGACGGCGGCATAATTGGCATCGGCCGCCCCGCCCCCGGCATAGCCCGCGGTGACGCCGCGCACGCCCTTCACCCGCTCGAACACCGCCTCCATGCCCCAGAAACAGCCGCCCGCCAGGACCGCCACCTGCGGACGCCGGGCGGCGGGCAGGTCGAGCGTCGCCTTGGGCAACGGCACGGCACGCTCGGCGTGCGCGGGAAGCGAGGACAAGGCGACCGCTCCGAATGCGGCCGCAGCCAGGGCGATGCAGAGGCTATTGCGCATCGCCGGGATATGGGGTGTTTTTGGGGTTCGGCCAGGGGCTGGCGTTATAGCGTGGGCTTCGACTTCGCTCAGCCGGAACGGCTGTTGTGATGGCCTTCGCCCTTCGCTGCGTTACGCCTGCGCGAAGTCGAAGGCCAGGCCCGTCGCTTAGCGAACCGCCTCGACCGGGGCCGAACCGTAACGGCTGGGCGCCTCGGCGGGGTGAAGCACGATGAGGCCCAGGGCACCCAGCGCAAATCCGCCGGCGAACTGCCACACGAAGCTGGACTTGAGGAGGGCACGCATTCGTCTTCACCTGTCTAAAACGGGTCGCCCCCGAATGGGCGGCGATCTTCCGGGCGCCATCTGGTCGATCCGCGTCCTTCCGACAATGGCATTTATAGAAACACAGCATTAACGGCACGTGGACGTGTCGTTCATGCCACAGTTAGGCCTTATTGCTGCGGCGCACATAGGGATAGGAAAAAGCCCGCAGGTACAGCCTTTTGGCCATACCCACGGGCTTTCGCACCGCCGCAAGGGCGGAAAATTATTTCAGCGCGGCGCAGGCCGTCTGGATGCGGGTGCACGCTTCCTTGAGCAGCGCGTCCGAGGTCGCATAGCTGATTCGCATCGCGGGCGAGAGGCCGAACGCCGCGCCCTGCACCGCCGCGACCTTCGCATCGTCGAGCAGATAGCCGACAAACGCCTCGTCGCTGTCGATCAACCGGCCCGAGGGCGTGGTCTTGCCGATCAGCGGCGCAAAGGACGGATAGACATAGAAGGCGCCTTCGGGCGTCGGGCAGGTCATGCCGTCGATCGCGTTGAGCATCGACACGACCATGTCGCGCCGCGCCTGGAACGCCAGATTGCGCTCGGCCAGGAAGCTCTGGTCGCCGGTCAGCGCCGCGGTCGCCGCCGCCTGCGCGATCGAGCAGGGGTTGGAGGTCGACTGCGACTGGAGCTTGGCGATCGCCTTGATCAGCCAGGGCGCGCCGCCCGCATAGCCGATGCGCCAGCCGGTCATCGCATAGGCCTTGGAACAGCCGTTGACGGTCAGCGTGCGCTCGTACAGCTCGGGGCAGACCTGCGCGATGGTGGCGAAGCGGAAGCCGTCATAGACGATATGCTCGTACATATCGTCGGCGAAGACCCAGACATGCGGGTGGCGCAGGATCACCTCGCCCAGCGCCTTCAACTCGTCGGCGGTATAGCCCGCGCCCGTCGGGTTGGACGGCGAGTTGAGGATGACCCACTTCGTCTTGGGCGTGATCGCGGCGTCGAGCGCCTCGGGGGTCAACTTATAACCCTGTTCCGGCCCTGCCTTCACGATCACCGGCACGCCGCCCGCGAACTGGACGACGTCCGGATAGCTGACCCAGTAGGGCGCGGGGATGACGACCTCGTCGCCTGCGTCGATCGTCGCGACCATCGCGTTGAACAGGGTGTGCTTGCCGCCGACATTCACGCTGATCTGGTCGGCCTTGTAGGTCAGGCCGTTGTCGCGCGCGAACTTCTGCGCAATCGCGGCCTTCAGCTCGGGCGTGCCGTCGACGTTCGTATATTTGGTCTTGCCGTCGCGAATCGCCTGGATCGCGGCCTCTTTCACGAAGTCCGGCGTGTCGAAATCGGGCTCGCCCGCGCCCAGCCCGATCACATCGACGCCGGCGCGCTTCAGCTCCATCACGCGGCTGGTGATGGCGAGCGTGGGGGACGGGCTGATACGGCCGAGCGCGGCGGAGGGCTGCATGGAACGGAACCTTTGCGACAGGAGAGTGCGGGCGCGCTTTAGCGCCCTCCTGCCTCAATCCGCAACCATCTGTGCACGAAACAATCCGCGAAGCGCGTTGCCAAGCAAGAATCCGTCTTGCAGATCGGCACGGGTCAACGGCCCCTCGACCGCGCGTCCGCTCTCGATCAGATGGCCGCGCAGCACGCCGGGCAGCAGCCCCTGCGCCAGCGGCGGCGTCACCAGCTTGTCGCCGCGCGCGACGAACAGCGAGGTATAGCTGCCCTCGGTCAGATAGCCGTCGGGCGTCTCGAACACGACCTCGGCCGTGCCTGCCGCCACCCGCGCCGAGTCGTAGAAGCCGCGCGCGCTGGTCTTGTGGCGCAGCCGCAGGTCGGACGCGGCGACGGGCAACGGCACGATCCGCACCGGCACTACCCCGTCGAACGGCGCCGGACGCGGCGCGACCTCGACCACCACCGCGCCGCTGCGCGCCAGCAACAGCCGGATGCGCCGGGTATCGCGCAGGCGGAAGGTCGCCGCCTGCAACTCGTTGCGCGCATCATGCCGGTCGAAGGTGAAGCCCAGCGCCGCCGCGCTCGCCTTCATCCGGGCGAGATGCTCCTCCAGATGCTGGATGCCGTCGACGGGATCGAAGGCCATGGTCTCGATCAGATCGACATCGCTGCGCCCGCCGTCCAGGAAGGCGGCCTTGGCGAGGCATTCGTCCCACTCGTCCGCCGCCACCGAGTCGGCGACCACCCCCGATCCCAGCCCCAGCGTCGCATGGTCGGCGCCGTGCGGCCAGGTCAGGGTGCGGATCGCGACGTTGAACATCGCATCGCCATCCGCATCGAGTCGCCCGATCGCGCCGGTATAGAGGCCGCGGGGCGAATCCTCGATCTCCGCGATCGCCTGCATCGCGCGGATCTTGGGCGCGCCGGTGATCGAGCCGCAGGGGAAAAGCGCGGACAGCACGTCCAGGGCGTCCTGCCCCTCGGCCAGATCGGCGGTGACGGTCGACACCATCTGGTGGACGGTCGGATAGGGTTCGACCGCGAAAAGCGCGGGCACCGCGACGCTGCCCGGCCGCGCGACGCGCGACAGGTCGTTGCGCATCAGGTCGACGATCATCAGATTCTCGGCGCGCTGCTTGGGATCCTCGCGCAGGGTCGCCGCCGCGCGCGCATCGGCGGTGGGGTCGTCGCCGCGCCGCGCGGTCCCCTTCATCGGCCGCGCGGTCAGGCGGCCGTCCTCCAGCGCGAAGAACAGCTCGGGCGACAGCGACAGGATGGTCGCCTCCTCCGTCGCCACCACCGCGCCCCAGCCCGCGCGCGACCGGGTGCGCAGCCCCGCATAGAGCGCCAGCGGATCGCCCGCGACCGGCACCTGCGCGCGAAAGGTCAGATTGACCTGATAGAGATCGCCCGCCGCGATCAGCGCCTGCACCTCGGCGAATTGCCGGGCATGGCGCTGCGCATCGCCCTCGGGAACCAGATCGCCCGCCCAGGCACCGGCGGGATCGGGCAGCAGCGCCGCGACATCGACCGTCGCATGATCGCGGAACAGCCCGAACCACAGCAGCGGCCCGTCGACCGCGCGGGCCGCCACCCCCGGCTCGAACGCCGCCCCCGCCTCATAGGCCAGATAGCCGGCGGCATGCAGCCCCTGTCGCTGCGCGCGGCGGAGCGCGGCCAGCGCGGGGGCGACCTGTTCGGGACGATGCGCGGTCACGATGTCGACCGGCGCGGTATAGAGACGCGCGGCCGCTCCCCCGTGGCGGGCATCGTCCAGCAGGACGAACGGAGGGGGGTTCACGATCATGAAGGGCCATGCATGCACGGCCCGCCCCCGCACATGCAAGTATCGATTGGCCGATCCTGTGCCATTGCCTATCTCGGGGGGATGACCGACCCCTTGCAAAATCCGCCGCTGCGCGCCGCGATCGTCCCCGTCACCCCGCTTCAGCAGAATTGCTCGATCGTCTGGTGCACCGCGACGATGAAGGCGGCGGTGGTCGATCCCGGCGGCGACCTGCCGCGCATCCGGGATGCCATCGCCAAGACCGGCGTGACGGTGGAAAAAATCCTGCTGACCCATGGTCATATCGACCATGCGGGCGGTGCCAAGGCGCTGTCCGATATGCTGGGCGTGCCCGTGGAGGGGCCGCAGGAGGAGGATCGATTCTGGCTCGCGCGGCTGGACGAGGACGGCCAGGCTTATGGCATCCCCGCCCAGGTGCTGGAGCCGACCCGCTGGCTGTCGGAGGGGGACACGGTGACGATCGGCGACCTGACGCTCGATGTGTACGAGACGCCGGGGCATACGCGCGGGCATGTGATCTTCCACCATGCGCCGTCGCATTTCGCGCTGGTCGGCGACGTGCTGTTCCAGGGCTCGGTCGGGCGCTCGGACCTGCCCGGCGGGGATCACGACACGCTGATCCGCTCGATCGTCGAGAAGCTCTGGCCGCTGGGCAACGAAACCGCCTTCATTCCCGGCCATGGCCAGCCCAGCACCTTCGGGCATGAGCGGCAGAGCAATGCCTTCGTGGCGGACCGGGTCCTGGGGCTTTGACCCGTCGCCCCAGCGCAGGCTGGGGCCTTTGTCATCTGGGGTGAGGTGGGGCGTGGGCTTCGACTACGCTCAGCCTGAACGGAGGTTGGGAAGAGAACCTACTCCCTACACCCCGTTCAGCCCGAGCCCTTCGGCTGGCTGGCAAGCCAGCCGCTCAGGATAAACTTCGGCGCTTTGCGCCGAAGTCGAAGGCCAAGGGAATCACTTCCGCTCCGCAGCACTCTCCGCCCGAATCGCCTTGAACTCCGACCCCACGCGCCATTCCGGCCAGTCCCGCCCATCGGCCAGATCGCGCCCGATCCGGTAGAACAGGCCGACATCCGCCGCCGCCCCGCGCAGGTCCCAGGTCGAATCCCAGGCGTCGCACGTCTGGTGGTAGCAGCGCATATAGCCGTCCAGCCATGCCTGCCCCGCCGGGCGTCCCCCGGCCACCAGATCGGGCGCGCCGCTGATCGCCATCAGCAGCAGCGTCGGCACGCCGCGCCGCGCGACCGAGAAGTGATCGGCGCGGTAGAACAGCCCGCGCTCGGGCAGCGCCTCGGGCGTCACCGTGCGCCCTTGCGCGGCGGCGGCGGCCTTCAGCCGGTCCTCCAGGTCATTCTGGCCGTCCCCGACCAGCATCACGTCCCGCGACGGTCCCGCCGTCTGGAGGATGTCCAGCGTCAGGTTCGCGACCGTCTTGGCCAGCGGCGTGACCGGATTGACCGCATAGGTCTCGGACCCCAGCAGGCCGCGCTCCTCGCCGGTCCACAGCGCGAAGACGAGGCTGCGGTCGGTGCGCGGCGCCGCCTTGAACGCACGCGCCAGTTCCAGCACGCCCGCCACGCCCAGCGCATCGTCATTGGCGCCCGGCCGGATCACCCGGCCCTGCGCGTCCGGCGCGCCCTTGCCATAGGCGTCCCAATGCGCGCCGAACATCACCACCTCGTCGGGGCGCGTCCTGCCGGGCAGCCTGGCCAGCACGTTGCGGCTTTCCGCGCGCACCGTCTTGACCGGCAGATCGGCGGAGAATCGCTGCCCCTCCAGCGTGACGGGGCGGAAATCGGCCCGCCGCGCACGGGCACGCTGCTGCGCCAGGTCGAGCCCGGCGGCGGCGAACAGCTTCGTCGCCGCCTCGCCCGACAACCAGCCCTGAAGCAGCACGCGCGAGGTCGGATCGGCGCGGACGATATCGTAATTCTCGCCCGCCGGGGCCGTCACCGTCGCCCAGCCATAGCCCGCGCCCGGCGTGTCATGGACGATCAGCGCGCCGATCGCGCCCTGTCGCGCGGCTTCCTCATATTTATAGGTCCAGCGGCCATAATAGGTCATCCGCCGGTCGCCGAACTTCCCCTTGGCGTCGTCGCCCGGAGCGGCCTCGAAATCGGGATCGTTGACCAGGAAGACCGCGATCTTGCCCTTCAGGTCGATGCCCTTGAAATCGTCCCAGCCGCGCTCGGGCGCATGGACGCCGTACCCGACGAACACCATCGGCGCGTTCGCGATCGCCACCCGGTCGACGGGCCGCACGGTCGAGACATAGACGCCCTGCCCCTGGACGAGCGGCATCGTGCCCGCCCGCATCGTCCCCTGCCCGATCTGGGTGCGGATCAGCGGCACCGGCTGGGTCCATTGTCCGTTCGGACCGCCAGGTTGCAGCCCCATAGCCTTGAACTGCGCGACCAGCCAGTCGACGGTCTTGGCCTCACCCGGGGTGCCCGGCGCGCGCCCCTCAAAGGCGTCGGAGGCGAGCGTCTTCACATCCGCCGACAGCCGCGCGGGCGAGATGGGGTCGGGTGCGGCGGCGGTCAGCGCGACGGCGGCCAGGCCGATCAGGGGAAAGCGAATCATCAGCGGTCGATCCTCACGACGGTGGTGGTCGCGACAGGCACGGCCTGCGCGGTATAGACGATCCCGATCGCCCAGCCGGCCAACAAGGCCAGGATCGCCCAGGTTCCGATCGCCCCGCCCGCACGGCCGACATTGGGCGCGGGCCGCGTCATGCCCCAGCCATGGCCGATCCGCGCGACGATGAACGCGCCGCCCAGCACCCACAGCCAGAAGCGCGCGCCGCCTGCCAGCTCGATCAGCCCCATCAGGATCAGGACGAAGGGCGCATATTCGACGAAATTGGCCTGGGCCCGCATCCCCGCCACGAGTCGCGAATCGCCCCCGTCGCCGATCAGGATCTTGCCGCGAAACCGCCCGACGACGATTCGCAGCGCGAGCCACAGATTGACCAGCGCGGCGGCCGCCGCGATGCTGAGCGTAACCGGCAGGACCATAAGCGCCATATTCTCCGTCGATTGAACCCGAACACCGCGTGCCATTCTGCGGCGATGCTTGCAACATCGGCAAAACTCGCTATAGGCGCGGGGCTTCGCGATGCGTCCGGCTGGGTGCTCACGCGGCCGGGTCTTCGATCCGGGCGCGCAATGGGTGCTGACCGTGGCGTATTCCACCCATTGTTCGAATTGATAAGGTGCCGCAATGGCCGTCCCCAAGAGAAAGACTTCGCCCTCCAAGCGCGGCATGCGCCGTGGCCACGACTCGCTGTCGATCGCCGCGTTCCAGGAATGCCCGAACTGCGGCGAGCTGAAGCGTCCGCACAATCTGTGCACCGCTTGCGGCCACTATAACGGCCGTGAGGTCGTGTCGGTCGAGGGCTGATCCCCTCTTCCTGGCAATAACGACCGTTAGAGGAACGCATGGCCGATAACGCCTGGATCGCCGTCGATGCGATGGGCGGCGACGACGGGCTGGCCGTGATGCTGGCCGGTGTCGCCAGAGCGCGACGCCGCTTCGAAGGCATGCGCTTCCTGCTGGTCGGGGACGAGACGCAGATTGCGGAGGGGCTGAAGTCCCATCCCAACCTGTCCGCCGCGTCCGAGATCGTGCACGCACCCGAGGTCGTCGGCTCGAGCGACAAGCCGAGCCAGGCGATCCGGCGCGCGCGCGTCACGTCGATGGGCATCGCCATCGATCTGGTGAAGCGCGGCCGCGCCGCCGCCGCCGTCTCGTCGGGTAACACCGGCGCGCTGATGGCGATGGCCAAGCTGTCGCTGCGCACCCTGCCCGGCATCGACCGGCCCGCACTGGCCGCGCCCTTGCCCACGCTCGGCGACAATGACGTCGTCATGCTCGACCTCGGCGCCAATACCGAGTGCGATGCGCGCAACCTCGTCCAGTTCGCGGTGATGGGCGCGGCCTATGCCCGCACGCTGCTCGAACTCGACAATCCGCGCGTCGCGCTGCTGAACATCGGGTCCGAGGACCAGAAGGGCACCGACGAGATTCGCGACGCCGCCGCCGTGCTGCGCGGGCAGAGCCATCTCCCGCTCAACTTCACCGGCTTCATCGAGGGCAACCAGCTTGCCCGTGGCGAGGTCGATGTGATCGTGTGCGACGGCTTTGCGGGCAATATCGCGCTCAAGACCGCCGAGGGTACCGCGCGATTCGTCGGCGACCTGCTCAAGCGCGCCTTCCGCTCCTCGACCCGGTCGAAGATCGGCTTCCTGATCTCGCGCCCCGCCACCGAATTGCTGCGCGACCATCTCGACCCCAACAACCATAATGGCGCGGTTTTTCTCGGCCTGAACGGGCTGGTGGTGAAGAGCCATGGCGGCGCGACCGAACTGGGCGTCGCCACCGCGATCGGCAATGCGGCCAAGATGGTCCGCGCCGACCTGACCCGGCGGATCGCCGAGGATCTCCTGAACTTCGAGGCTGCGGCATGATACGCTCGATCGTCACCGGCACGGGCTCGGCGCTTCCCACCCGGCGGGTGTCGAACGCGGAACTGGCGCAGGAGGTCGACACTTCGGACGAATGGATCGTCGAGCGGACCGGCATCCGCTTCCGCCATATCGCAGGCCCCGAGGAGACGACCGCGACGCTGGCCGCCGACGCCGCCAAGGCCGCGATCGCCGCCGCAGGCCTGTCGGCGCAGGACATCGACCTGATCGTCCTCGCCACCGCCACCCCCGACCAGACCTTCCCCGCCACCGCGACCAAGGTCCAGGCGATGCTGGGCATCAACGACTGCGTCGCGTTCGACGTCGCCGCGGTCTGCTCGGGCTTCCTCTATGCGGTGCAGGTCGCCGACGCGATGCTGCGCAGCGGCGTGCAGCGTCGCGCGCTGGTGATCGGCGCGGAAACCTTCAGCCGCATCCTCGACTGGGAGGATCGCACCACCTGCGTCCTGTTCGGCGACGGCGCGGGCGCGATGGTGCTGGAGGCGCGCGAGAGCGACGACGCCCAGGGCCGCGGCATCCTGGCGACCCGGCTGCATGCCGACGGCCGCCACAACGGCCTGCTCTATGTGGATGGCGGTCCCTCGACCACCGGCACGGTCGGCAAGTTGCGGATGAAGGGTCGCGAAGTCTTTCGCCACGCCGTCGTCAATCTGGCGCAAGTCATGGAAGAAGCACTGGGTCTTGCCGGTCTGTCGTCGTCCGATGTCGACTGGGTCGTGCCGCACCAGGCCAATGCCCGCATCCTCGACGCGACCGCGCGCAAGTTAGGCCTTCCCGCCGGAAAGGTCGTCGTCACGGTCGACCAACATGCCAACACCTCCGCCGCCTCGGTTCCGCTGGCGCTGGATACGGCGGTCCGGGACGGACGAATCAAGGAGAATGATCTGATCGTTCTGGAGGCAATGGGCGGCGGCTTTACCTGGGGGGCAGCGGTAATCCGCTTCTGAACAATCGATTTTGCTTAACCGAGATAAATCCCTTTCGGTCGCATATTGCGCTGTGTTAGGCGCAATCTGACACCATTGGGGGATGGACATGACCAACACCGGAACTTTGACCCGCGCCGATCTTGCCGAGTCGCTTCATCAGGAAGTGGGGCTCTCGCGCTCCGATTCCGCCGAAGTGGTCGAACAGATCCTCGTCGAGATGTGCGACGCCCTGTCGCGCGGCGAGAATGTCAAGATTTCCGGTTTTGGCACCTTCGTGCTGCGTGACAAGGGAGAGCGGATCGGCCGCAATCCCAAGACCGGGATCGAGGTGCCGATCGCACCCCGCCGCGTCCTGACCTTCCGCGCCAGCCAAATGATGCGCGATCGCATTGTCGCGGCGGGATAGACCCGAGCGTCCTTCCGACGGCGGAAAGGCCGATGGTGCCCTGCGCACCATCGGTGAGGCGTCGCGCGAGACCGGCGTGGCGCAGCATGTGCTGCGCTATTGGGAAGGCCGCTTCCCACAGCTCAAACCGGTGCAGCGGGCGGGCAATCGCCGCTATTATCGCCCTGATGACCTGACGCTGATCCGCCGGATCGACCGGCTGCTCAACCAGCAGGGCTATACCGTGCGCGGCGTCCAGCAGCTGTTCGAGGGCGAGGCCAAGGCGAAGGACGATCCCGCGACGATGCTGCGCGCGATTCGCGACTCGCTGGCCGAGGGATTGGCCTGGGACGACCGGGCGGAGCGGTAGGCGTCGGGGCGTGGGCTTCGACTGCGCTCAGCCTGAACGGCTGTGGGGGATAAGCCGTCTTCCCAAACCCCGCTCGGGCTAGCGCGGATCGACATTCAGTATGGCTTCTTCTTCCCTCTCCCCTGGACAGGGGAGAGGGTTAGCGAAGCTTGCCAGCCTGCTGGCTAGCGCAGCTTGGGTGAGGGGTTGAGCGAGCCCAAAGGCTCGCGCGCTCGCTGCGCGAGCGCCCACCCCTCACCCAGCTCCGCCTAAGCCTTTGCTTTCGCAAAGACCAAGTCTGCGCAACCCTCTCCCCTCTGCGAGGGGCGAGGGGCGGAATGGCATCGCTGAATGTCGATCGGTCCCAAGCGAAGTCGAAGGCCACGCCCTGCCCTCATCACGCGGAGACGACCACCCCGCCCTGCTCGCCCAGCAGCAGGTCCCGGCATGCCCGGTTATAGGCGTGTGCCCGCCACCAGAACCATCCGCCATTGCCCACGCCCCAGGCCGCGACGCCCAGCGCCGCCCAGGGCACCGCGCGCGCCACGCGGCCGCCGCGCGCCGCGACCCGGCCCGCCGCCAGCCCGCCCTGGCCGATCCGACGGGCGGTCTTGGCCAGCCGTCCCGCCGCCCGGGCCTGTGACAACAGCCCCGATCCACCGCGCAGGTCGCCCAGGATCGCGGCCGGACCGACAAAGCCCTTGAGCTTGCCGACGATCTCCTGCGCCTCGATCGCCATGCCGGGTTCCAGCTGACGCCGCTGCGCGCCCGTCAGGGCATAGGCGTCGGCGATCTGGTCGATCGTCTCGGCCAGGCTTTCGGTGCCGATGGTCAGCGCCTTGGCCCCCGCCTTCAACGCGCGGCGGCGGATCAGCTTCTCATTGGCCTCGAAGGTCGCTTCGATCGCGGTTCGGTCCATGATGGGTCCCTGTTCGTGCATGGACCGTTGAAGCCGCGAAACGGCCCGCCGGTTCCCTTATCGTTCGCGTGTCGCGAGGAAACGGACCTTGGGATAGCGATCGGCGACATAGCCGACCTCCCAGGCGCTCTTGGCGAGGAAGACGGGGTTGTCGTCGCGATCCTTGGCCATGGCCGAGCGGTTCAGGTCCATGAATGCCTTCAGGTCGGCGGGGTCATCGGCGGTGATCCAGCGCGCGGTGTCGAACGGCGCGGGCTCCAGCCCGGCCGCGACCTTGTACTCCGCATCCAGCCGCGACAGCAGCACGTCGAGCTGGAGCTGCCCGACCACGCCGATGATCCAGTTCGACCCGATCTCGGGGTAGAAGACCTGGGTCACCCCCTCCTCGGCCATGTCGTCCAAGGCTTTCCGCAGCTGCTTGGTCTTGGTCGGGTCCTTCAGCGCGACGCGGCGCAGGATTTCGGGCGCGAAATTGGGCAGGCCGGTGAAGCGGACATCCGCCCGCTCCGACAGCGTGTCCCCGACGCGCAACGTGCCGTGATTGGGGATGCCGATGATGTCGCCCGGAAACGCCTCGTCCGCGACTTCGCGATTCTGCGCGAAGAACAGGATCGGCGAGTGGACCGCGATCGGCTTGCCATGGCCCGTCGGGGTCAGCTTCATACCGCGCTTGAAGGTGCCCGAGCAGAGCCGCATGAACGCGATCCGGTCGCGATGCTGCGGGTCCATATTCGCCTGCACCTTGAACACGAAGCCGGTGACTTCCTTATTCTCCGGCGCGACGGGGGCGGGCTCGGCAGGCTGGGGCCGGGGCGGCGGCGCGTGGCGGCTGAGCGCGTCGATCAGCTCGGCGACGCCGAAGTCCTTCAGTGCGGAGCCGAAATACACGGGCGTCAGGTCGCCGTTGCGATAGGCTTCGCCATCGAACGCGGCATAGCCCGCCTGGGCCAGCTCGACCTCCTCGGCGATCTCGGCGGGCAGCGTCGGCGCGTCGTCCACCTTGCCCAGGAACGCCCGGCTGTCGCCCTCGGGACGGCTGACCTTGCCGGTGGTCAGGTCGAGGATACCCTCGAACAGCCCACCCATGCCGACCGGCCAGCTCATCGGCGCGACGTCGAGCGCCAGGATGTCGGCGATCTCATCGAGCAGCTCGAAGGGCGGACGGCCCTCGCGATCGACCTTGTTGACGAAGGTGATGATCGGCACCGAGCGCAGGCGGCACACCTCGAACAGCTTGCGCGTCTGCGCCTCGATACCGCGCGCCGCGTCGATGACCATCACGGCCGAGTCGACCGCGGTCAGCGTGCGATAGGTGTCCTCCGAGAAATCCTCGTGGCCCGGCGTGTCGAGCAGGTTGAAGGTCACGCCGTCCTTCTCGAACGTCATGACCGACGACGTGACCGAGATGCCGCGCTGCTGCTCGATCTTCATCCAGTCCGACCGCGCACGCCGGTTCTGGCCCCGCGCCTTGACCTCGCCCGCCAGATGGATCGCGCCGCCGAAATAGAGCAGCTTTTCGGTCAGCGTCGTCTTGCCGGCGTCAGGGTGCGAGATGATCGCGAAGGTACGGCGGGGGGAAGTCATGGGCGGCTCTGAATCGTAAAGAGTGGCGGCATCGATGTGCCCGCCCCGTCAGCCGAAGGGCGAGGGGATTACGGATCGCCATAGCGGGTCCGCTCCGCTCTGTCGCAGGAAAATATGCTGGGGCGATTGACTCTAAATCTATCTAGGTAGATTTATTGCCTATGGCCCGAAATCGAACCCTTTCCCCCCATGCCCGCGCACTGCTCGCCATCCTATTGGAAGCACGCGGCGAATGGCGGCATGGCTATGACCTGGCACGCATGGCCGGCATCAAGTCGGGGACGCTCTACCCGTTGCTGATCCGTCTGGAAAAGCAGGGCTTTCTGGAAGCGGAGTGGCAGGCGCCGGTCGAGGAAGGCCGTCCGCCACGCCATGCCTATCGCCTGACCGCCAGCGGCGTGGCGTTGGCGCGGGACAATCCCCTGACGGTCGCGGCTTCACCGTTGAAGCCGATGCGGTCGTGACGCCCGGTTTCCGTCGCACGCTGGCCCTGCGGCTGACGAATGCGTTGCTCGCCCTGTTACCGCCGCATCTTCGCGATTGGGGCCTGGCGATCCGGTTCGAGCTGGAGACGATCGCGGATGACCGCGACGCGCTGCGTTTCGCGCTGGGCAGCCTGCTGAGCCTCGCTCCTCGCGCCTTTGCCTTTCACCTGCTGATGCCCCTCACCCATCTGGTCGGGGCGGAGGCGCATCCCATGGAAGCCACACCGATGACCGACCTGCCCGACGATCTGTTCCATCGCCCTCGTCTGTTCGGACTCACCTGCGGAATCGGCGCTGCGTTGTTGGGGCTGGGCTATATGACCATGGCGGACGCGCCGGGCCGCTATCTGATGGTGCAGTCTCTCGCCCTGGTTCTGGGTCTGGCGCTGGCCGGAATCGTCGGACGTTCGGACAGGGCCTCGTCGGGCGGGGTCATGATGGTGTTGGCGTCGATCCTACTGGCAACCTCGCTGACCGGAGCGGGGATCGAGGGCGCGCATCGCTGGGTCGGCATCGGCGGGCTGTTCGTCCAGATCAGCCTGATCGTGGTGCCGTCGCTGATTCTCGCCTTTGCCCGGTCGCGGAACAGCCTATCAACGGTTGCGATGATCGTGACGGCAGCCGCACTGGCCGCGCAGCCGGACCGGGCGATGGCGGGGATGCTGGCGGCAGGCGTTGCCGTGGCGGCACTGCACCGGGCCGACCGACGAACCGTGATCGCGCTGGCTGCCAGCGTCACGGGCTTTGCAGTCACGTTGTGGCGGGCCGACACCCTGCCTGCCATGCCATGGGTCGATCAGATTTATTACTCCGCCTTCGCCATCCATGTGCTTGCCGGACTGGCGGTCATGCTGGGCACGGTGCTGTTGCTGGCTCCAGCGCTAGTCGGCTGGCGGCGCGACGAGGCGAACCGCGCGAGCTATTCGGTGTTCGGCGCAGTCTGGTTGTCGGCGATCGTCGCGGCGGCGCTGGGCAATTACCCGACGCCTGTCGTCGGCTATGGCGGCAGCGCGGTGATCGGCTATCTGCTCAGCCTGTCCTTCCTGCCCAAGGCCACGCCGAGCTGCATCGGTGTCGAACTGCCGACCGAACGACGCAAGGACGAGGCCGACCACCATATGTGCATCGGCATCGCCTATTCGCACTGAAACGAAGGGCGGGTTTCGGCCTGCCCTCTTGCTTACCCCGCCAGCGTCACCGTCATCTGCATGACCTTCTCACCGCCGACCGGCACGAGGAAAACGCCGGGCTTGTCGACGAACTCGCCGTCGAATCCTTCCGGATCGGCGATGCCGTGCCAGGGCTCGACACAGACATAGGCGGCGCCCGGCTTGGTCCAGATGCCCAGCTTGTCGGTGTCGGGGAAAGCGATGCGCAGCTGCGGCGCGCCGTCCGCGCCATAGGTCAGCGAATCGCTCTCGACCGGGTCCCAGACCAGCGCGTCGTTGGTGAACAGATCGTCCGCCAGATGCAGCACGCGCCCGTCGAGCGGGCTGTCGCGGAGCGGCTTGGCGATCAGGCCGTTGGGCGCGATTTCCCGCAGCCGGGCGGGCTCTTCCTTCTCGAAGACGATCCGGTGCTCGGCGCGGGCCTGGCCATAGGGCAGCGGCCAGGCGAAGGCGGGGTGGAAGCCAAAGCTGGCGGGCATCGCCACCTCGCCCCGGTTGAGGACGCGGATTTCCATGACCAAAGTCGCCCCCTCCAGCCGGAACTCCGCCTCCAGCCGGAAGGCGAAGGGATAGGAGGCGCGGGTTTCCTCACTGTCGCCCAGCGAGAAGACCGCGCGGGTGGCCTCGTGCGTCACCAGTTCGAACGTCGAATGACGGGCGAAACCGTGCTTGGCCATCGGATAATGCTGGCCGTTCAGGCGGATGCCGTCGCGGGTCACGCCGATCACCGGGAACAGCAGCGGCGCGCGGCCGGTCCAGAAGGCCGGATCCGCATTGGTCATCAGCTCGCGGCCCGCTGCGTCCTTCAGCGAGGACAGCTCCGCGCCGAACGGATTGATCGCCGCCGACAGATGGTCGTTGCCGATACGGACCCAGTTTTCCTCATTAGCCACGGAGTTGCGCTCCCTGCTTGGCGGCCGCCGCGACGATCTTGTCGGCGATGGCCTTCAGTTCCTCGTCGGTGAAGCTCTTCTGCGAGGGTTGCAGAAGCACCTCGACCGCGACCGACTTGTGCCCCTCGGGCACGCCCTGTCCGGCGAACACGTCGAAGACGCGCGCGGCGGTGATCGCCGCCTTTTCCGCGCCGCGCACCGCGCGGATCAGCTGGTCGGCCGCCAGATCGGTGGGCACCAGGAAGGCGAAGTCGCGCTTCACGGACTGCAACGCCGGGGGCGTGTAGGCCGGGCGCATGAAGCCAGTGGCCCGCTTGGGCGGGATCGCGTCGAGATACAGCTCCACCGCCGCCACCGCGCCGTCGAGGTCGAAGGCCTTGAGCACCGAGGGATGGACCATGCCGAACGCCGCCAGCACCGTCTTCGGCCCCAGCCGCAGCGTGCCCGACTGGCCGGGATGCCAGGCCTCGCCCGCCTCGCCCATCACCTGGAGATTGTCGACCGGGGCCCCCGCCTGCGCCAGCAGCGCGATCGCCTCCGCCTTGGCGTCATAGGCGTCGAAGCCCTGCGCCTTGCCCGAGCGCCAGTTGCGCGGCGCCTTGTCGCCCGCCAGCACCACGCCCAGCGTCGGCCGCTCGGCCTCTTCCAGATAGCGGCGGCCGATCTCGAACAGCCGCACGCTGGTCGCGCCGCGCTTGATGTTACGCTCGGTCGCGGCGAGCAGGCCGGGGAGGAGCGAGGGCCGCATGACCTTCAGATCCTCGCTGATCGGGTTGGCGAGCGTGAAGGCGCCGCCGCCGAAGGGCGCGGCCTGCGCCTCGCTGATGAAGCTCCACGTCACCGCTTCGTCGAGCCCACGCGCGGCGGCGGCGCGACGGGCGCGACGCTCCAGCTTCTGCTGCGGCGTGGCGGTGGGACGCGCGACGCCGGGGGTGCGGGGGAGTGCCACCGGGGGAACATGGTCGATCCCCTCGATGCGGATGACTTCCTCGACCAGATCGGCGGGGCCGTCCACATCGCGACGCCAGCTCGGCGCCGTGACCTGCCAGTCGGCGGTGACGGCGAAGCCCAGCGATACGAGGATCGCCTTTTGCCGGTCGGCCGCGATGGCGAGGCCGCCCAGCGTCTCGGCGAAGTTCGGATCATAGGCGATGGTCTTCGCCACGACCGGCGGCTGGCCCGCGCGGGTCACGGCGCTGGCCGTGCCGCCGCAATATTCCAGGACCAGGAAGGTCGCGATGGCGAGGCCATCGTCAAGGAAGGCCGGGTCCACCCCGCGCTCGAACCGGGTGCGTGCGTCGGAAGTCAGGCCGAGCTTCTGGCCCGTCCGTGCGATCGCCTCGGGCGCGAAATAGGCGCATTCGATGACGACGTCGGTGGTCGTCTCCGACACGCCCGAATGCGCGCCACCCATGATGCCGCCAATATCGTGGACACCCGCGTCGTCGGCGATGACGGTCATGCCTTCCGACAGCGTATAGGTCTTGCCGTTGAGCGCCTCGACCATCTCGCCGTCACGCGCCTTGCGGGCGACCAGACCACCCAACAGCTTGGCCTTGTCATAAACATGGAGCGGGCGACCGAGATCAACCGTCATGTAATTGGTGATGTCGACCAGCGCCGAGATCGGCTTTTGCCCGATCGCGGTCAGGCGCTGGCGCATCCATTCGGGGGCCTCGCCATTGGTCAGGCCCGACACGCCCTGCGCGTAGAAGGCCGGGCAGCCTTCGGCATCCTCGATCCGCACGTCGGGACCGGCGCCCTCGCCCGCGACCGACGGCACGGTCGGCGCGATCAGCGTGCCGAGACCGGCGGCGGCGAGGTCGCGCGCGATGCCGTGGACGCCCATGCAATCCTGGCGGTTGGGCGTGATCGACACGTCGATGACCGGATCGTTGAGGCCCGCATAGTCCGGGAAGGACGTGCCCACCACCGCATCCTCGGGCAGTTCGATGATGCCGTCATGGCCCTCGCCGATCTGCAACTCGCGCGCCGAACACATCATGCCGTTCGACTCGACACCGCGGATCGCCGCGACCTTCAGCGTGACGTCTAGGCCGGGAACATAGGCCCCCGGCGCGCCGAACACGCCGACCAGCCCTGCGCGGGCGTTGGGCGCGCCGCACACGACCTGCATCGGGCCGTCGCCCGCATCGACCGACAGCACCTGCAACTTGTCCGCCTGCGGATGCCGCTCCGCCGACAGGATGCGCGCGACGCGGAACGAGGACAGCGCCTCGCCCGGATTGTGCACGCCCTCGACCTCCAGGCCGATACGGGTCAGCCCCTCGACAATGGCGTCGAGCGAGGCGTCGGTGTCCAGATGGCTCTTCAGCCAGCCCAGGGTGAACTTCATGCGCCGACTCCTCCCGACAGCGTGGGTACGTCGAGGCTCGCGAACCCGTAATGCTTCAACCAGCGGATATCGCCGTCGAAAAAGGCGCGCAGATCGTCCATGCCGTATTTCAGCATGGCGAGGCGATCGATGCCGCAGCCGAAGGCGAAGCCCTGCCACTCATTGGGGTCGAGCCCGCATGCCTCGATGACCTTGGGGTGCACCATGCCGCTGCCCAGCACTTCCATCCAGCCGCCACCGGACCCGCCGATGACGCGCTTGCCCTTCTCGATGGTGTAGCCGACATCGACCTCGGCCGAGGGTTCGGTGAAGGGAAAATAGCTGGGGCGCAGGCGCAGCACGATGTCGTCGCGCTCGAAGAACGCCTTGAGGAAGGTCTCCAGCGTCCACTTCAGATGGCCGAGCGTGATGCCCTTGTCGATCACCAGCCCCTCGACCTGGTGGAACATCGGCGTGTGCGTCGCATCCGAGTCGGAGCGATAGGTGCGGCCCGGCGCGATGATGCGGATCGGCGGCTTCTGGTCCAGCATGGTGCGGATCTGCACCGGCGAGGTATGGGTGCGCAGCACGCGGCGCACCGTCCGCTCGTCGCCGCCCGCCTCGACTCCGGCCAGATAGAAGGTGTCGTGCATCGCGCGCGCCGGATGCGTCTCCGGAATGTTGAGCGCGGTGAAATTGTGCCAGTCGGTCTCGACCTCCGGACCCGTCGCGACCGCGAAGCCCAGATCGGCGAAGATCTCGGCCAGTTCGTCCATCACCTGGCTGACCGGGTGGACGGTGCCGAAGCCGCTTCCCTCGACCGGCAGGGTCATGTCCAGCCGTTCCGAGGCGAGGCGCGCGTCGAGCGCCGCCTGTTCCAGCGCCGCCTTGCGGGTGCCGAGCGCCTCGGTCACCGCCTCGCGCAGCGAATGGATCCTGGGCCCTTCGACCTGGCGTTCCTCGGGGCTCATCTTGCCCAGCGTCTTCAACAGCTGGGTGATGCGACCCTGCTTGCCCAGCGCGTCGACGCGGATCGCCTCCAGCGCGTCGAGCGCGGGCGCATCGGCGATGGCGGCGAGCAGGGGCTCACGCATTTGTTCGAGTTCGTTGCTCACTCTTCACTCCGTCGGCCCCATCGGCCGCGCTGACGGGGCATCATCCGCCCCTTTGCGATATCGCGCCCGCCGTAGCGGCTGGGGGCGGCCGGGATCAATCCTTCGTGACGAATCGCGTGCGATCGGATCGTCCACGGCCCAAAAAATCCGATTCGGCCCCAATGGACCGAGGAGCGAAATGATTTTCTAAGCTCTGTCGTGCTAGGTGTTCAGTCCCGGCATCTGGTGGATCGGGTCGACGATGAACCGGTCTGGCTCTGACGTCCAGATCTTGGCGATGTATTCGTAGGGTGTGAGCCCGCTGAGCGTCTTGAGCCGTCGGGCGAAG
>Ga0308172_1000269_pt1 | contig 84550 bp, 59 predicted proteins | sample PhyGR2_FD_202134 | JGI IMG/M metagenome (GOLD analysis project Ga0308172, IMG submission 202134) | Phyllosphere microbial communities from UC Gill Tract Community Farm, Albany, California, United States - DLSLSG.R2 | ecosystem: Host-associated > Plants > Phyllosphere > Unclassified | place: USA... | reverse complement strand
AGGTGTTGATGTTGACGATATTCAACGCGACTTTGGCGTAGGCCACTTGGGTCTTGCCACGGCCGAGGATGCCGAACAGCTGGCGGTCGCCGGTTTCTTTGCGGCCGAACTCGGTCACATCGCCGGTCACCACATAGTCCGCGCCCTTGAGCTTCTGCACGGTGCCTTTGATTTTGGCTTCCTGGGAAATTTCGCCCATGTTGTCGCGGTCCAGCACGCTGAAGCGGTTGGTCTGCTGCAAGTGGGTGATGAGGATGGTCTTGGCCTGGCCGCCGAGGCGGTCGACGCCATCGGAGAAGATGCCGCGCATGTAGCTGGAGCGGTTGTCGAACTTGCCCACGGCAATCGGCACGCGCACGCCGGAATAGGCGACGTTGGCGCTGGCGACTTGTTCCACCGGCATCGCGCGGTTGCTTTCGGTGGCGCAACCGGCCACGGTCAGCAGCGCTGCGGCGGTGAGGCCGGACAGCAGGGTTTTGCAGAGTGTTTTCACGGAATGCTCCTGGGGTGATAAATCGGTAACGGCAACGTCAGCGAGACGGGATGTCGAGCAGATCATCAACGATGTCGCGACTCAGGACGCCGGTATAAAACCGCTCGACGCTTGAGTTGCCGGAGTTGGTGAGGATGCCGCCCATGGTCTTCCATTTTTGCGCCTCCCCCATCACACCGGCGGGTACGAGGTTCTCGCGGGTCTTGGCGAAGTGCAGGACTTCGCTACCCGCCTTCTTGACCTTGACCTGATAGCTGAAATCCACACTGGCCAGAATGGTGTTGTCATCGACGATCAACGTCGACAGGCCGCCTTTGGAGTCCGGGATATGGCGCGTGTAGACGATGCTGACATCCAACAGGTAATCGGCTTTGTCCTTGCTGGGAGCATAACGTTTGGCACTGAGCAACCGATCGACCAGGTCGACGCCCAGTTGCTGGCGCACTTTGTCATCGGGCAGGAAGCGTTCGTTCTTGCCCACCACCTCCACATCGAAGGTGTCGAGCCAATACGTGGCAGTTTTGGGAATGGTCACCGGCGCCGGCGAGATGTAGTAATCCGGCTTGGAGGCGCAGCCCGCCAGGAGGCAGACGGCGAGGAACACGGCAAATGCGCGCATGTCTGAATTCGTCCCTGAAAAGTATCGTGCTTTAAACAGTGGCGGCATTTTACGGAGTTGAGAGGGGTTCTCAAGGTGTTTCGTCGGGCTATGTGCGTTAATGCACACGCCTCAAGTTTTGCTTAAAGGCGTCGAGACACTGACTCGGCTTATTTACTTATAGGGAAATTGCGTGCTTAAAACCCTCCTTCGGGCTACGGCCCTGCTTGCCGCGCTGTCGATGACCGGCTGCGTGTCCTACACCGTCACAGGCCCTATCGCCACCCCGCTCCACCCGGTATCTGTCAGCAGCCCGCGCAGCGCGCAAATCGCCGATGTGACGGTGAGCGCCGCCGACGTCAACGAGGCCAACAAAGCGGCGATCAGCAGCTCCCTGACGGCCCAGATCACTCAGTACGTGCGCACCGCCGGTTACTTCAAGCAAGTCACCGAATACCCCGTGCGCCTGGGCGAGCAGGACGTCACGCTCAAATTCAACATGACGTCCCTCAAGGGCCATCGCGCACCGCACCCGGCGTACGTGCCTGGCGCGCTGCTGACCCTGACCATCTGGATCTGGGTCAACGGCCCGATCTACGTGGACAGCTTCGACGTGGCCGGCGACCTGGTGATCGTCGACCGCAACGGCAAGGAACTGGCCAAGGCCACAGACTCGATCAAGTTCGAACACAACGTCGGCTTGTACAGCGGCCAATATTGGGCGCCGTCGATGGGTGGCCAACAGCTGACCAAACTGGTCGGGCAACTGCTCGACACCGCCACCGCCAACCTGGCCAAACCGTAATTTCAAGGAGCATCGCGTGAAAGGATTGATCAAACACAGCCTGGTACTGGCCGCTGTCCTGCTGACCGGCTGCGTGTCTTACTCGCAACACGAATTGCCCGCCGTACAAACCTGGCCACCGACCGCCAACGCGCCGGCGCAAAAGCCCACGGCGTACGTGCACACCACGGCGCAGAACCACGTCAACGGCGGCCCGGGCAACGCCGCAGTCGGCGCTCCCGTGGTGCTGTGGGAAAAAGCCGTGGCCGATACGTATCGTGCGTCCAACCGGTTTTCCCGAGTGAGCACCGACAAGGTCGACTCAGATATCTACGTGGATGCCACGCTGCATAACAACGAAGAGTACAGCACGGTGTCGGCGTTCATCACCGGCTTCACGTTCTTCATCATCCCAAGCACGGCGAAGAACATCTTCACCCTGGAAACGGTGTTCAAGGACAAGGAAGGCAAGGAACTGGGCCGCGTCAAAAAGAGCGAATCGGTGCGCACCTGGATGCACCTGGTGCTGATCGTGGGCATCCCGTTCCAGGCGGACACGCGGGAAGTGGTTGAAGCGCTGACGCGCAGCACGCTGGATGAGGCGGTGCAGCGTAAGTTGCTGTAACGCGGACCAAAGGTGGGAGCGGGTTTGACCTGCTCATACATGGACGCCCCCAGTATGCCAAGCACTCAATTCGTGAAAACACAGACGGGATAAGGTTGCAGCCATACATCCGGACTTTAAGTGAGGCGGTGCCTCTGTCCCTGATGGAATTCGCTGATCGGGCTCTTATCACCACAACGCGCTCGAAGCGCTGTGAGCAGGGCAGAGTTACCCGATCCCGGTCCTACCTGTCTTGCCATCACGTCATGATCGCCTGAGCAACCTTGGAAGTACTCCTTCTAACGCATCACTTTTTCATTTCAGCGGGCCGGCTACGCCACCGTTACGTCGGGGGTGTAGTCGGGTCGGAACTTGGTGCCATGGGCCAATAATGCCCAGGCTATCCGGGCCGTTTTATTAGCCTGTGCAACGACAGCAACGTTGGTGTGACGACGAGCCAACAACCCCTTCAGCCAATCCGCCGAAGGATCTGTCTTGCTCTCCACCACTCGAACCATCGAGCGTGCGCCATGAATCAGCAAGGTGCGTAAATAACCATCGCCCCGTTTACTGATCCCCAACAACGTGGGCTTGCCTCCGCTGGAGTGTTGTCGCGGCACTAACCCCAACCATGCCGCCATTTGCCGACCGTTACTGAAGTTTTTCGCGTCACCCACTGACGCCACTAGCGCGGTTGCAGTGAGCGGGCCAACGCCTGGGATTTCTGCCAGGCGGCAGCTGTCTTCATTGCTGCGATGCCATTGTTGAATCTCTCGTTCCAACTCGACGACCTGTCGATCCAGCTCTTTGAAATGCTCCATCAAGCGCTGCATCAGTTGGCGTAACGATCCAGGAAGAGCGTTTTCATGATCTTCCAAAATATCCGGCAAACGCTCGACGATATGTCGAATGCCCTGAGGCAAGACCACGCCAAATTCTCCAAGGAGCCCACGAATCGAATTAGCTTGTGCCGTTCTGGCCTTTACAAACCCTTGCCGTGCGCAATGCACCGCCAAAATAGCTTGCTGCTCTACCGTCTTGATCGGCACAAAGCGCATGTTAGGCCGAGTAACGGCTTCACAGATCGCTTCTGCGTCAGCTACATCGTTTTTGTTCGACTTCACGTAGGGCTTCACAAATTGCGGAGCCATTAACTTGACCGTATGACCAAGTGCCTGCAGTTTTCTTGCCCAATAGTGGGCTCCGCCACATGCCTCCATGCCCACTAGGCAGGGCTCCAGGTTGGCAAAAAAAGGGACAACCTGCTCACGTTTAAGCTGCTTCCTTAGCGCTGTTTTTCCTTGTTGATCGATCGCGTGAAGTTGAAACACGTTTTTTGCCAAGTCAACCGAAACAGTCGTAAGCTGCATGAGGACGCTCCCTTCCGCTAAGTGTGGGTAACACTTTAACTTTGGCACATAGATGCCGTTAGGAAGGGGGCGTCCATTCCATTACCACTGCAAGCCAGGATAATGTTGGCAGTTGGAATAGCTGGAGCCGGCAGAACAGCGGGCCTCGGCCGGCGCCAGACGCGTTATCTTATTTGTTTTCTTTGACGAGGGTCCCCAAGGACGCATCCTTGACCAGATAACGGCCTTCCAGATCGCTCAGCACTTTGAGACTGTTGCGCGCCACGGCAAAGCCCATTTCTACTTCCTGCTTGAGGTAAACAACCTCACCCGCCTTGACGTCGACTGTCATGTCCGCCCAGTTTTCAGCCTTGGAGCTGATCACGTGCTTGCCCGGCGTCACGAAAAAATAGATGTACTGGTTACCGCGGTTGTAACCCATCTCCGAGTCGGCTTCCTTGTCATCCAGGAACACGTTGAACCGTACCAGCATCCCGACGTTGCTTGGGCGCACGACATACACCAGGCCTTTATCGGCCACGGCGGCCTTGGGCAACGAATAACTCGCGACGTCAGCCTGCATCTTCTCTACAGAAGGCGTCGAAGAACAGCCAAACAGGGTGGCCAGGGACAGAACGACAGCGGCTTTGCAGAACAACTTGATCATGTACTTCTTCCTTGTGGGTAGCGGGTCTTATCATTGATGCATTGGGTCGTGGCCAGCCTGTCGGCGTTGTATGGCGCGAGACAAGGCATTATGCCACTACTCTGATGCCTTGCGCGGTTTTGGGTGAGGGGCTTATAGTCCGGCCGTCGTCCAACAGGGCGACCGGATTTGGCGATCCGTTGACCGTATGCGAAAGCTATCTGCTTGATTGCAGGGGCTTCCGTACCCGCATCGCTGCTCTATGGCAGCTGTGCGTGGGAGACCTTCGGGTCTGCCGGAACTCGGTCCCGGTTCGCCAACCTGCGTACAGCTGTCACCCATTCGTTTGGCGACGATAGGCGACAGCCTCACTCTACTGACCGAGGTTGTACCCATGAACAGATACATGCCCCTAACCGGCCACGACTGCACCGTCCCTGCGCTGATCATCGACACCCAGGCGCCCCTCGACGTCCTTCACGACGCCGCCGCGCATCGCATCCGGGCCGTCACCCAACTGCTGGAAAATCTGGCCTTCCGCGAACAACTCAGCAGCGATGCCGTAGTACTTTCAGACTTCGCCCACTTGCTGGCCATTCCGCTGCGCGATGGGTGCGATTTGCTGGATGTCATCAGTCGCAGGCTTAACGCCGATCTGTCCTGAGTGAAAATAGGGCGGCCGTAGTGTCCGCCCGCTTTGTGCGTGAGTAGTACAACCAAATAAATCAACTAGATAAATCCGCCCCATTTATCCGATATAAAGCGAAAAAAACGTGGCCTGGCCTTTATTTTGGTAATCGCCCAGAAGAGAAACTTATTTGCCGCCCAATTTAAAACCATCTAACTGCTTATTAATTTTTTCTAAAAAATTACTGGCAAAAGCATTATCAACCCTCAATAAAAGCCTCAAAACGTCGTAAATTTTCCACCTATGAATATCAGGTGAATCAATCACAGAGACGAGGTGCTCGCGTAGTTCTGGAATATATTCATAAAATTTTTTATCCTCAACCAACCAAAAAAATCCGGAAATCTCAAAAGGGCGACTATTTGATAATTGAATTATTTTCTTAATTGGCTCAAAAATCTCACGCCTTGCTTCCTCGCCATGTCCACTATCAGAGGAACGCGTAAAATATCCAACCAGCGCAGCCAATACAAACTTTAGTGTTTCGTCGTAACCGTACAATCTATGAACTTCGAGTTCTACAAATTCATCCGCACGGCATAAAGCATCGGACAAATAAAATAATCCCTCTCTATACCCCCAGCTAGTCAACAACCTTGCTGCGGCAAATCTAATACTCTCCTCAGAGTGCCCCAATAGCTCAATGACACCTAGTACTCTGCTATGCGGGATATCCTCCGCATCTATATCCGTAGCATCAACCGCATAATCTGCGTTTGGAGGAACAGAATAGAGCAAATCCTTTATGTCTTTTTTCATTCGTGTCACCCATTTCTCCAGGCTTAACATATTGAGAAGGAACGCAGCATTTTATTAAGCAATCTCCATCTCTGGTGGCATCATCAAGACTAAAAGAAGCCAAAAGGGGACAGATTTATTTAACACCTCACCAACTTACACCACGCCTAAATAAATCCGCCTATTTTCTAGCTTGAACTACTGACCACATGGATTGACCAGCTGCAATATTTCCGGATGGCTCGTATATACGATGCTGGGATAGCGCGAGACATAAATTGCCTCGCTGGTCCGCCCGGTGGCTGTCACAAAATTACCCTCTGGCCCCACGTATGCTTTTTTCCCTTGCGGCACCATGACATCGAGCATGAGCTTTTTTTTCTTCATATCCGGTTTACTATGCGCATCCATTGGCCAAATCTGCAGCGCATAATCTTTGGTGAATAAATAGAAATTCGGTGACGTATCTCTGGACTCGTAGAGGTGAGCACACATGACGTCACTGACCAACACTTCTAAATCGGGCTTATAGTGCTGACTGCTATAACTGGCAAATATCAGCTTTGTTCGCGTCTGTACCGCAAGTGCATCCTGTGGACGACACGGCGCCATGTCACCATAAGGATAGGAGCACCAACTTACCTGACTCATTATGACAATATCCTCAGCCTTTATGGAAAGGTCCTTCTGGATAGCAATCTGGTCTTCGGGCTTTTCGTAGGGAATTCCTGCGCAGCCTGTTAATAGAGTGAGCTTGAACAGGATGACTAGGTAAAGACCTTTTCGGTATACGTTCCAATACTTCATTGTCGAATTTCCTTTTCTATTGTCATGACTTTCCTGCCGCTGCTAAATGGATAAACTTGAATCAGGAAAAATAGGGGTCAGACCACCAATATACATTGATGCATTAATCGCGGTCTGCCCCCTATTTTCATTCTTTTAAGATTCACACCCAATAGGTGCGAGGTCGTTCGAATAATACCCGAACAGCAGCCCGATGTGGCCCCACACAAAAAACCGCCCTCCAATCAGGGCATAAACCAGAAAGCAAAAAACACTTTCAGATGAGGGTACTTCCCAGTGTTCATAGGTTGATCACAGAACCAACTTCTGCAAGTGAACCACGAGTACCAGCGAACCCATTAACTTCAGTTTGCGAGAGGTGATGTAACTCGACTGATTTCCCATCATACCCAATTGGTGCTCGACCCGAGGCCATCCTCTCAAGGTTTGAGTCTTGAACAGTTTTACCTCGTACTCTCCAGGTCGATAGGGCCTCTGGATCAAAGAGGTCGTTACGTTGATAGACAGTCCTATCTAAAACTGTTGTTTTATTCCAAAAAGCACCAGCTTTAGGCATTGTACTTGCAACATCACTACCCGCCGTCGTGCCCGTACCAGCAGAACCCGTCCCTTTTGGACCATCAGCCTTTTAAGCGTTCTAAGAACTCGACCATCGCCTGTGGATCACGCTCCACAAGCTCTTCAATCAAATCTTCCGCTGCCCAATGCAGAATCATGTCCCCTCCCCCACCATCCTTGCAGAGGATGAGATCAGCTGACAAAGAAGAGTCAACAACATTGACTTCTCTATCACTGAGTGCCCTCAAACCGCCATAACCATCATAAGGAATGACCCAGTAAAAGCGCTCGTTCTCTATCCAATAAATCCCAAACACCTGCACGGGCTCTTCTCGCCCAATTTCTCGAATAATCATTCCACATCACTCAATAGTCCTACCGGGCTGCAGCACAGGGGGCAGCTGCTGCGGCGTGGTAATTTTCATATCGTATGCTTTACCGGTTGCGGAGTTGTATTGATAGTGGAGGGTTATATTTTCTCCGCTAGGCAGACGGTGACTTACTTCCATTTTTTTCCGTCCCTTACTCCGCGGAAGGTCTTTATCACCAGCTAGTTTTGATCACGACCGGCTGAGGGATTTTCTATCACCCTGTTCCACAAAGTCTCTCGTTCAGATCTCTTGGCACCGTTGACTGATAGCTCTTTGCTGTTGAATGCGTTGCGTAGTCTGGAAGACCAGCAGAAAATTCATCGGCAGCATTTTCTCGACCATAATAATCTCTATTTACTCTAGACCTTTCAGTAATAGCATTCGGGCTATATGGATCATCCACAATAGTAGGTTTACCGCCACTGAAACCACCAGAACCGCCACCTTTTGCACCGTCAAGAAAGCTCTAAGAGTTCAACGGATCCCAAAGCACTCTCTTTACATACGCTATTGATTCCTCTTCAGTATCGAAGTCTTGGACTTCATAATCATCATTCAAAAGCATTTCTCTCCAACGCACACTCTTATCTTCGAACGCTGCAGCCAACTCAGCTTTCATCTCATCCAGCTTTCCACTTGATATCAAGCCTCTTAGGTATATATTTTTAGCAGCTTCCTCCTGAAAACCAAAGTCTGCAGAAAATATAGTCTTTAGCATATAGCGAATATTTTCATACATTATAAGATCCCCTCTATTTTGGCAACGGCGCTGGAAAAATAGTGATAGTCTCCCAAACATTTTTGCCAGGATTAAATTGATAAACACCTTCTACGCTGCGTAAGTTGCTTACTTTAGCAGGAGCGCCTAAAACTTCTAAATTTTTAGCTGTATTACCGCTTGACCAAATCCTCTTAAACCCTCTACCAAGGTCAGCCCCGACATCACCAACATCATCAGCCCTGACTCTAACTGTATCGCTGCCAGGATTACGAGCAATCGCTTTTTGCAAAGCGTTGTTTCGGACGAACTGATCAGCTTGAACCAACAAATCGTCAGAATGGAAGGCGGAGGACAATGGCGGAACCGATGGACCTATAGCGCCGTCCGGTTTTACACCAGTCTTTGCCCTGACCATCAGGTCTCCGTCAGTAACGTTACCACCGTGAACACCCAGTGAATGTGCGTTCGGATGACTTGTGAGCAACTCAAGTTTTTGTTGATCAATTTCACTTGAGGTATTTTTTGGGCCGTCGAAATTTGCATCCTTAGCTGCAATTTTACCTGTCCCCACAACTCCTGCGTCTCCAGGAACCAAACCCGACGTACTACCTTTTGAACCAAAATACCCCTCCGGCAACGCACACGGCCCGGTATTGTGCACCCACGTCTTCAAATCCCCAACGTAGAACGTGTGCCCCACGTCCACCGTCAGGTTGAAGGTCTGGCCCACCGGCAAGTAAAGCTCCAGCGACTCCACTTCAGAGGACGTGTTGTCCGTATCGCCATCGGCCAGGGATTGAAGTTGATCTCCCGGTTTAAGATCGATAACCGGGATGAAGTCGCGCTTGGCCGGAACATAGAACGGGTGACCCGGCGTGACCAGCAGGGTTTCGCCTTCTGCTTTACCGTCTGCCCGAACACTTTTCAGCTTGAGGCGGTAAATCGGCTGGTCGGAGCGCTGATGAGTGGCGAGAATCGTAGCGGCGAAGGGTTTGCCGCCTTTTTCGGGTTTGCTCCAGACCACGTCACCGACTTTGAGCGACTCAATGGTGCGGTCGCCGTTGGGGGTCGAGACTTTGGTGCCTGCCGCAAAGCAGCAAGGCTCTTTGTATTTTGTCAACACGACTTCATTGCTTCTGGCAGCAAGTAAGTCATCGGCTCTGACGTAGCTGCCTACATCACCAGTGAGGGCAGTCGGTTGATAGGCGCCGACGGATGTGGTCGGTGTACGAGTGCCCGTGCGCTCAAACTGTAACGTGGTGTCAAAGCTATTGGGGCTCAGGCCGTAGGTTGGGGTGCCATCCGCCAATCGGGCCGTCATCCCCGCACCGGCTTCGCTTCTCGCCACCAGGGCACTGTCAGCCCTGACAAGGCCTGAGGCTTCGCCGGCCTTGGAAATCTGCCCAAACCTGCCAGCAGTAGACCCTGGGGCGACCATGGTCGCAGCGTCAGTGACTAACTCTGAAACTTGCGCGGCTGACTCATAGCTGTTGCCTTGCAGGTCTGAAACGAATGCCCGCCCCGTTTGCCGGGTGGTCATTTGACCAACCGGGTTTAGAGACGGATCAGCAACCGGTCCCAGAACGTCGCGATGTTGAGGTCGCGGCCGGCGGTTAGATTGGCGTCGCTGACGTCGGTGAGGGTGCGCATGCCGACGCCGTCACGCACCTGGATGGCGGTGGTCTCGTTGGTGATGTCGTCTCGGAGGGCGGTGGGCTGACTTGCTTGCCGCGAATCTCACCGGCCATGGCGTTGCGGATGCCGTCTTGGGCCAGCAGGCTCAGGTTGTTGCCGACGTTGATCAGGTCGCCGCCGGTAAGCAGGTTGAGGTCGCACCCCTGGAATCTTCCCAACAACTCTACCAGGCCCAGTCAAAACAGCCCTACTCGACCCTTGACCAAAAAAACAATCAAATCACCAAGCTTTTTAGTCGTTCACCCGCACTGAGGAGCTCGTCGACAGATAGCGGATTATAACTAATCACAATCAAAATTCCATCTTCAAACTCACGAACTTCTTCTACATAACCACTTATTAAATCAACAAGTTCACGAGGTCCCTTTCCAAAAGCACGAAAACACAATTCCTTATCGAAATAATTCGCTGCATTTATACGAAAAACGCCATCCCTACCATTGACGTCTTTCTTTGTAGCTTCACAAGCTTCTACCACTAAAGACCAATCGCTTCTCGTAACACTCCAATCATGCAAAGCCGAGCGATAGGAACCAAACGCCTTAATATATCTAGGAAAAACAATTTTCAACAAATCTGAATAGTCGACTTTTGAAGCAGTAAATTCAATAAATAGAGTATCATCAAACTGCGCATCATCTTCCAGATACTTCTGATTTCGCAGGACGTATGAAATACGACCTTTAACGCCGACTGGAAGCAGCTTATCTAATGACACCGAGGTCACCAACTCGCTTCCAATAGGGGAAACTTTAAGGGAATCGTTCAACCCCCATGGAACGCCCAAATCGCTTACAGCTCTCAAAAAATTATTATGCCTATCTTCGATAGACTCTGAAAAATTAGGTCTATGTCGAAATTCAAGCTTATATTTAGTCATTAAGGTGCCACCCTTACAGAAATATTTCTTATATTTTGTTCAACAAGGACATCTGTTGCCCTATCAGCTGCTTTTTGATTGGGAAATTCAAAAACCGCCTAAACTCTCGGATTCTGCTTTAGCGCTGCCGATACTCGCTGAACGCTCTGTATCTATTTATCAAATGTAGTTAGCGCCGTTTTTCGATCAATCAAGGTGATACCGTTAATATCCTCTGTACCATCAAACTTCACAAAATTGTTGTCGTTCGGATTGGGATTTTCAAATCTAATGCAAACGAAGGAATATGATCCGGAGTGAGACCATCACCGACACTACGAGGTGCTGTAAACTCGTACGTACCTACTTCGCCTTCTACCACGTTATCTACTGTACTAGTGCGACCTTTTTGACCGAAATAATCCGGAGGCAACGCACACGGCCCCGTATTGTGCACCCACGTCTTCAAATCCCCAACGTAGAACGTGTGCCCCACGTCCACCGTCAGGTTGAAGGTCTGGCCCACCGGCAAGTAAAGCTCCAGCGACTCCACTTCAGAGGACGTGTTGTCCGTATCGCCATCGGCCAGGGATTGAAGTTGATCTCCCGGTTTAAGATCGATAACCGGGATGAAGTCGCGCTTGGCCGGAACATAGAACGGGTGACCCGGCGTGACTAGCAGGGTTTCGCCCTCAGCTATCGTATTCGCGCGGTGACGCAGTTTTGGAGAACTTGGCGTTTCGAGAGGAAATCAGCAGTGATGCCGTTGTGCTACATGATTTCGCGCTGCTGCTGGCTATACCGCTGCGGGATGGTTGTGATTTTTTGGATGTAAAAGTGGGCGGCTTTCAACCGCCCTACTTGACAACACCTAAACTCAATAAAATGAGGTAAGTTTTAAAGAGCGCATATATAAAACTAACAACCTAGACATTTTCAATCAAATCGTGCCACCTAAAACCACTTGGAAATCACCATCTAAACCATTGAAACAAACTTCATAATCAAGTACAGCCAACCGCTCTGTCAACGACTCGATAATTTTCTCAACATTATTAATATCAATTTTCTTTTACGATAGATTTCAGCAAACTCTTTATACGCAGCCGCACCTTCTTGCAAGAAACCCAGAAGCGGAAACCGCTTCAATTTATCCGGTAATGACTGCCATGTGCTTTGATTAGCTTCCCTCCAGAAAGACAAACTTGCATTGTTGTTGGAAAATGCAGGTTCATCTTTAAAAGCTCAAAGTTTTTCGGTCACGTCATCCAATGCCCGTGCGGATTCAACAATGGATTTCCATCTAGAACCTTACCTACAACTCTTTCTCAAGTAAAATTTATAAAGTACTCGGTACTCCTTACCTTCTTCGTGGATGTCCCAATTTCCTAACCACCTGCTTAGAAAAATCAAACAGGTGAAAATAAATTATTTTTAAAGAGTTCAATCCCTACAATTTTCCAAAAGATATCAAAAAAAACAAAGGAAACTGACGCGATGTCGCTCTAAAATTTAAATCCACTATGACCTCAATTACGCATTCTACCTCTTTACCAAAGTCATCCAGTGCTCGTATGTCTCTCGAAGTCGGCTTCCACTTCTGGAGCCATCGGCGATCCCGCATGCGAATGCATTAGAGACTCTTACAGGATTTGTAGGTAGTAAGCCTGGACCAGATATGACAGGCTGGCCATAATCTGCCTCTTTTTTGCTGCCTCTTAATTGACCCCAACTGAGCTCTGGATTATTTCTAACGGCAACATCTCCGTAATACATACCAACCATAACAGCCAATGACTTTTCTTGATCCGACAGGGGGTCAGCGTCGAACTTATCCACGCCACTCAGAAAATTCTCCTCAACGTGGTCATCTTTTAGGGTTGGATGTTTTGTAGTAATTACGAAAAAAAGCCACTCACCTAGCAAACCCAGCGAAGCAGGTGAGAAATCCGCACTCCAGCCTTCATATCCAGGGGTCTGCCAAACGGTGTGAATCAACTCATCCAAACAGTAAGGTTTGTTAAGCATGAACCATTCATAAAAAGCATCTCTATCTTTGTCGCTCATAGATACAAATGCTGTTGTAACTGGCGAATAGGCTATTGTGAACTTCATGATTAATGCACCTTTATCTTAATACCGGCTTCGGACAACGCTTTTTCTAGTGCCGCTGCGGGTCCAACACGGCCTGTAACGGGACTTCTGAAGAAGTTCCATGTTACCCCATTGACCAAGCCGCGTCTCAACAACTCAGCGTCCTTAGCAACTTGCAACGCTGTATTTGCATCAAGCGATGTGTATCCGACCTTAGATTCATGAGCAATACTACCTGGAGCTAGTTGATCAACAACACGAGCGCCCTGCGTTGTTTGAAAGGTTACCTGAGGTTGCCCCCCTAGAGATTTCAGTGCTTCCTCCCCAATTCTTCCCGTTACTCCAATTTCCAGCGACGGATTAGGTGAAACGATTCGCGTTGAGCTCTCTACTGTAAGCGTGTAGTAGTTACCGTTGCCACCCAGACTGAGTTAAAATCGGGCGGCCTTAGTGTCGCCCGCTTTATGCGTGAGCAATTCAACTTAATAAACCGGTCCACTTTTTTTCGTCATTTCACGCAGCAAACCTGATCATCCGAAAGATAATAAAGTCCCTCCAGCTTTCCGCAAATGGAAGGAAGACCGAAAACCGGTTCTGAGGCATAAGAAATAGGCAGCTCGGATCTAATCGAACTGGCAAACTCCGAACTTTCCCACGCTGGAGTGACTATACCGCTCCAAAAACTTACGGCGTCTCCCTTATCAGACAATACAACAGGCTTTAAGTATTCAATTGCGGCATTGGAGTCCCAATACAAATAACCGCGATACACAGCGCCACTTTCACCAAAAAAATTAGCTCTAACGACAATCTGAAAGTCTGAGCACGTTTCCTGTTCGACGAGGGGGCGTACAGTTAATTCATCCTCCACAGTGTCGTCCATAGGAAAGAACCAAACGCTACAACTATCAAGATCATCAATCGTTAGCTCATATACTTGTTTTTCCGACATAACTCACCCTCCTTATTTGATTAAATGCTGTACCGATTTAAAAAGCTCAGGACGTCCAATATCTCCATACGCTTTTTGCAACCCAGTACTGATCTGATCTGGAGTATAGCTAGCGGCTTTACCCCCTACCATTGGAGGCAGATATTTACTTATAGCTTTATGCATGGCATCCGGGTTCAGCTTACCAGTATGCGAGTATTGAGTGATCAATGTCGCGGGGTGATCCATCATGTCATTTTTTGAGTACCCCAACATCTTTCCTAGATACTGAGGAAGCGTGTGGTGAGCTTGGAAGCCTTTATTTATACCCTGAAGCTCGCGATACGTAGGACTAATTTCGGCAGGCGTCGTACTTCCACCTTTGCTTGACGCACCACTGGCCGCACGACCAGCGAGTAAGACCATCGCAGCGGCGGTCCCTAGCTCAGTCAATATGTACGCTTTTTCCTTGGCCTCCAGCTTCCGGCCTACAGCACGATCGACCCACCTTGTAGAGTCATTCCAGCGTTCAACATCAGCCGATTCTTCTGGGGTCAACCAGCCTTCTTGAAGATTTTTAGCAAAAGCTACCTGCTTATCCGCAGCAAACATATCGCCCCATCCACTTGGGTTAGGCGATTGTGAAACCACATCACTAGGGTTCCCTTGAAGCAATCCAGGCGTGTCATACGTCGTCTGTCGCAGCAGGCTAAGCAGTTCCTGTGCAACAGGACTGTCCATTCGAACCGAACTATTCAGGATATCGTCAACACATTTTCGCGTCGGGCAGTCCTTGATGGGGCTGGAGTTATCCGCAGAAATATTTTCATATTTATTCAATATTTCTTTTATTTTGGCTTCACCGCAGGTCTTGGTTGCGCGGCAGTCCTTAATTTCTTTAAGTAGATTCTCAGCCTCAACGTGATTCAGATTGTTATAGACCGTAGCTTGCTGAGCCACCCATGCGGCTTTTTCCTGAGCTTTTGCATCCCCACCTGCTGCTGCGGCAACCGTCAGCCCGACTAACTGGGAGGTCATTGCCAGAACTCGTTCGTGCGCCTCACCCGGAAAGATTTTTTCACCGACCAGGCTGATCAACGCTTCGTTAGCTCCGGCGGCCAAGGCCGCAGTTCGGAAGTCGCCCCCCGCGGCCTCGCCAATCAATCCGCCCACAATCGCATGCACAGCGATTTTCTTAGGAAGGCCACTACCCAATAGCGAATCACCGACTCGATCGAAAATCGCGCCACTTAGGCCGTCTGCAGCCATGCTGATCGCGGCTTGCACAACGTTATCCTTGAACTTCCCACCGTTGGTGAGCGTGTTCAGGGCTGATCGAACGGCAAGCTGAGCACCGAGGCTGCTAGGCATAAAGCCGCCGCTAATGCCGGCAACCGCATAGCCTTTCAGGCTATCGCTGGAGGTGACATCTTTAGCCACTGCGCCAAGATTGCCACGATTATTGATGGTGCTTGTCGTGGCATTTACGGCAACTGCGGACACTACTGAGCTTGCGGCAATGCCCGTTGCGCTAGTGGAGGCTGCGCCGACAAGACCCGCACCGGCGCCCCACGTAAAGTAGGTGACAATAATTGCAATGACTAAAGATGCGCCGCCACCTAAGCCAGAGTTATCGTATTTAAAGCTATCGTGAACCTCCTGAACCCTGCGCCAATCTACGTCCCCACGTTTCTCAGCCTCTTTCAGCCAAGCCAACTGCGGATCTGCCTTCACCATTGCATCAATGGCCTGACTAACCGTTTGCTGATCAACATGCGTAACGTCAATCTTCAAGCCATCTACAGCTTTGATAACCACTTGTCCCTGCGCAATCAGCTGGCTCTGGCGCAACGTCTCGTCAGTATTTCCTTTGCCTTTGGCGCTGGTCCAAACCAGGCTGTTCTTGCTTTTTTCATGGCTTTCTTGATGTAGATCCTTGACCGCCTCAAAGGTAATCGCGCCACCGCTATCCAAAGTGATGTCCCGGCCGCTCTGAAGCTTGGCAAGTTGATAGGTCTGGTCGCCTCCACTTTTGAGTACCAGATCACCACCAGTCTTGATCTCAGTCCCCACATTCGTAACGCGGGTCACCTCATCGCGCTTGGTCTTCTTCGCGCCCCAGCCACCCTTCTCCTTCATGTCGTAAAGGCTGTAGGTGCTGTTCTGCGCCGCCAACAAACTCAACTTATCCCCGCTATACAGATAAGCCTCATTCCCCGCGCTGATCCTGCTCGCCACGATCGTGGTGTCACGCCCGGCCTGGCTGACAAAATCCCCACCCGCCGTCAGTACGCTGGCCACTTGGGTGGTCTGCTCGTCTGCGGTCTTGATGCGTTTCTTGCCGTGCTTTTCCTTGCCATCGACGTTGTGCATGTCGCTGACGGAGGCGATGTTGAGGTCGCGGCCGGCGGCGATGTTGAGGTCTTTGCCGGCGGTGGCGGTGCTACCGATGATGTTGACGTCTTGCCCGGCTTGCATGTTGATGCTGCCGCCCGCCGTGACGCTGGCGGCGAGGTTTTTGACGTCGGTGGTGATGCTGGATTTCTCGCCGCCGTCGCGGATCTCGTGCTTGACGCTGGTGTCGCTGGCGGCGATGAGGTTGAGGTCGCGGCCTGCGGTGAGGTTGGCGTCGTTGCCCGCTACCAGCGCGCCTCGGTTGGTGAGGTCGCGGCCAGCGTCCATGGCCAGGTTTTCGCGGGCGACGATGGTGCCGCCGCTGCCGTCGGTGAGGGTGCGCATGCCGGCGCCGTCACGCACCTGGATGGCGGTGGTTTCGTTGGTGATGTCGCCTTTGAGCGCCGTGAGGCTGACTTGCTTGCCGCGAATCTCACCGGCCATGGCGTTGCGGATGCTGTCTTGGGCCAGCAACGCCAGGTTGTTGCCGGCTTCGATCAGGCCGCCGTTGTAGAGGCTGCCACCAGCCGCAGCGGAGAGGTTGTTGCTGGCGCGCAGGGTGCCGACGTTGATCAGGTCACCGCCGGTGACCAGGTTGAGGTCGCGGCCCTGGATCAGGCTGTTGCCGCGTACGTTGCGCGACTCGGCCTGGGCCAGGTAGAGCACGGGCACGAGGACGGTCTGGCCGTCGACCACGCGGTTTTCCATCCACACGATGTCGTGGGTCAGGGCGCCGACTTGCTGGCTGGTGAGGGTGACACCCAGGCTCAGGCGCAGCGCATCTTTGCTGGCCAGGGCGTTGTCCATTAGGTAGCGGAACTGGTCGGCGTCGCTGTACAGGCCGCCGGCGAGGAAGCGTTGGCCGGTTTGGGCGAGCACGGCGTCGCGGATCAGGCGGGTTTCGTATTGGCCATCGCCGAGGCGGCGCCAGGCGTTGTCGGAGCTGAAGCCGAGTTTGCCGAGCATGTAGTCGGAGCTGAAGAAGCCCGTGAGGGAGGCGAACTCGGGGTTGGTCTCGATCAGGTAATGGCTGGTCGGGTCAGGATTTTTAACGAACAGGCCGTACTCGCCCTTGGGCAGTTGGAAGTTAGGCGAGGTGGTCGGGTCGACCGGGGCGAAGGCGGTGCCGGTGTATTCCACGGGCACGAAGCCGCCGCCGGGGGCCGCGCCTGCTACGGGCAGGATGCTGCCGGCGGCCTTGGCGCTCGGGTCGTTGGCGTGTTTGCTCAGGTTGATGTTGATGCCACCGACGGGGATGCCGGTCTGGTCGTCGCCGAGGGTGCCGGTCAACTGGGCCAGGGTGTTGTTGTGCAGCGTGCCGTTTTGCAGGGTGCGGGCGACGTTGAGGTTGACCGTGCCGCCGGCTTGCAGGGTGGCGTCGTAGCCGGGGCCGCTGTTGTTGGTCCAGGTGGTGACGTCGCTTATGTGCTCGAAAGGATAGCTATTGGGTGAGCGGTTTTTCAGCTCTTCGAAGCGCGCCTTATCGAAATGCCCAGCCGCCGTGGCCGCATTGAAAGCGGGAACGTCGACCCATTGCATGCGTTCAAATAAATCGTCGGAGACACGTCCTGGCGTGGTGACGACAATCTTGCGCTGCCCTGTGCGCGTGGCGGCACCCTGGTTAAGCAGGTCACCGGCGGCAATACTCAGGTCGCCATTGGCAGCCATTAGGCTGTAGCGATTCTGCACATTGTCGCCTTGCAGCAGCATGTTTTTGCCAGCTACCAGGCGCGCCGCTGCCGAATCCTTGGTCGCCGCTTCAAGGTAGGTCTCGTAGATGGTGATGATGCCTTTTTCCCACCAATCTTTTTCGCCGCAGTGCTGGCCACAGATCCAACTCAAGCTGCCGGTGGTCAGCGTCTGCCCGAGTTCGAATTCATCTTTGGCGTTTTCGATAAAGCCCGCATTGATACCGATCGAGCCTTCGCTTTCCACGGTGCCGGAACGGTTGCTGAACAGCGCGGCACGCCCGCCATCGCGCGCGGCGAAGCTCAAGTCGCCTTTGCTGTAGACGTCGCCATGAAGGTTGCTGAAACCATTGGCGCGCAGAGTCAGGTTGCCACCGCTGAACAGCAGCGAATCGGCCGCGTTGGTGATGCCATTGACCGCAGTGAGATTTACCGCACCCTGGGCGCCGAGGGTGCCGCGGTTATTGATCTGCGCCGCGGCGATATCCAGTTGCTGACGCGCAGTGAGGAAACCGAGGTTGTCCAGGGTGCCGCCCAGTGTCAGGCGGGTATTGTTGGCCGCCAGGCGGCCGCCGTTCTGGCTGAGGTTGCTCGCCGCCACGGTGAGTGTCTGCAGGGCCGACACGCGGCCGCTGTTGCTCATGTCGCCAGTGGTGATGCTCAGGTCACCGTCGCTGAGCAGTTCGCCGCCGTTGTCCAGGCTTGCCACATTGAGGACCAGGCCCTTGCCGCTGGCCATGCGGTCGCCGGCCTTGAGGGCCAGGCCTTGAGCACTTTTGTAGGTAAGCACTTCGTTGAGTTGCAGGCGACCGAGCCCGTCGACTTTGCCGAACGCCCAGTCGGCGGTGCCCATGCCGTTGATAGTGCCCTGGCTGCCGTTGAGGCTGGCGGTGTTGATGCGAAACAGGCCGCTGCCGGCGTGCTGCAACAGGCCGGCCTGGTTATTCAGGCTGGTGGCGTCGAGGCTGAAGGCCGTGCTGCCGAATTCGAGGGTGCCGCCCTGGTTGTTCACCGCGCCGCTGAGGTTGAGGCTGCTGCTGGCACCGCCAAGCGCGCGCAGTTGGCCGTTGGCGCTGTTGTCCAGGTTGCCACCGTTGAGGCTCAGCCCCTGGTTGGCTTCGATCAGGCCGCCCTGGTTGGTGAGGGTGTCGCGTGAGGTCAGGTTGAGTAGGTTGCCGCTGACCTGGCCGCCCTCGCTGTTGTCGAGGGTGGCGCCGCTGACGGTCAGCTGTTCTTTGCCGAACAGTTTGCCGCCACGGTTGGCCAGCGCTTCGACGGTCAGTTGCAGGTTGCCGACCAGGCTCGCCATCAGGCCACCGCTGCCGTTGTCGACCTTGTCGGCGGTGACGGTCAGGCTGTCACCTTGCACCGTGCCGCCCTGGTTATCCAGGCTGGTGGTGTGCAACTCGGTGAGGGCGCCGCCGCTGAGGATCAGGCCCTTGCGGTTGCTCACATCCTGGCCGCTGAAGCTCAAGCCCCCGGCGCCGGCCAGCAGTTGGCCGTCGTCGTTGTTATTCAGGTGCTGGGCGGTGATGTCCACGCGCTTGCCACGCAGGGTGCCGCCGCTGTTGTCGAGGGTGGTGAGTTGCTGGACCAACACACTGCGCTCGCCCGCGTCGATCTGGCCGCCGACGTTGGTCAACAGGTCGCTGACGTTGAGCACCACGTCGCCGCCATCGCTGACCAACGCGCCTTTGTTGCTGTTGGTGAAGCGCTGCGCCGTCACATCGACGGTTTGGCCGAGCAGGATGCCGGCACTGTTGTCGAAACGCTCGCCGCGCAGTTGCAGCAGGCCTTCGCTCTGGATGCGGCCCTGGGCGTTGAGCAATTGGCCCGGGCCTTTGAGCAGCAGGCTTACGCCCTGGGCGCCACCGGCGAGCAAGCCGGCGCTGCGGTTGTCGAGGCCGGAGGCGCGTACGTCGAGTTGGTCACCCAATACGCGTCCGGCGCGGTTATCGATATCGCCACCGGCGACGTCGAGCAGCAATTGTTTGCCGACGATGACGCCGCTCTGGTTATCCAGGTTCGCGGCGTGCAGTTCGATATTGCCCTGCCCGGCCTGCACGCGGCCCTGGGCGTTATTGAGCTGTTGCGCGGCGGTGAGGGTCAGCTTGCCGGTGTCGGCGCTCAATACGCCGCCGGCATTGCTGCCGAGGGTGCCGGCGTTGACGGTCAGGTCGGTGCTGGCCTGGGCGAAACCCTGGGTGTTGTTGAAGCCGTTGCTGACGGTGAGGTTGAGCGCGCCGCCGTCGGCCTGGATCAGGCCCTTGAGGCTGTTGTCGAGCTCGGTGGCATTGACGGTGGCGGTCTTGGCCACCAGCACGCCGTTCTGGTTATTGAGCTTGCCGGCGTTGAGCGTCAGCTCGTCGGCGATGATTTGCCCGCCGCTGTTGTTCAGGTCGGCACTGGTGAGTACCAGGCTGCCGCCGGCCATCTCGATACGGCCCTGGTTGTTCAGGGATGCGCTGTTGAGCGTGGCGGCCTGGCCGTCACCAAAGCGAATCAGACCACCGAGGTTGACGATGGCCGGCGAGTTGATCACCAGGCTCTGTTCGCCGAACAGGCGCGCGGTGGCGCCCTGGTTGGTCAGTTTGGCGCTGCTGACGTCGACGGTCTTGGCCTGGATGATCGCGCCCTGGTTGGTCAGCGCTTGCGCGGCGGTGATCGCCAGGGCGCGGCTGGCCAGCAGGTTGCCGGAGGTGGTGACGGTTTGCGCGTTGACCACCAGATCGCCGGTGGTGTTGCGGCTGTTGTCGGAGGCGACGCCGGCTTCGACGATGCCGGGGTTGGTGACGGTCGCGGCGTTGAGTTCAATGCGCTGGCCGGCCGCCACGCTCTTCTGGTTGACCAGGGCCTGGGCGCTGGTGATCTGCACGTTGCCGGTGGCGTAGACCTTATCGGTGAGGTCGACGTTCTGCGCGGTGACCTTGATGTTGCCGGCGGTGGCCGCCGCCTGCGCCATGCTCAAACGCCCGTTGGCATCCAGCTGAATATCCCCACCACTGGCCGCCAGCGTGCCGTCGAGCTTAACGCCCACACCCGCCTCGGTGCCCACCAGCTTGATCGCGCCGGCGTACATGCCGCCCAACGCGCTGGAGTCGATCGCCAGCTCGGGCTTGGCGCTGCCGTCGTCGGCGCGCGGTGTGGTTTTCAGGCTTTGGGCGTCCACATCGTTGCGCCCGGCGATTACGTTCAGTTCGCGCGCGTTGATCTGCGCGTTGATCTTGGCCGAGCGGGTGATGATGTCGAAGCGGTCAACATTGCTGGCGTTCAAGCCTTCGCCGTCGATGGTCACGGCGCCGCCGTCGACCTGGTAGCGCTGCAGTTGGCCGTTCGCGTCAAGTACCGGTTTGCCGGTGGTGAGGGTGACGTTCGGCGTGTTGATAAAGCCGCAGCCGCTGCAGGTGACGCCGTACGGGTTGGCGACGATGACTTTGGCCGACTGCCCCGCCACTTCGGTGTAGCCGCGCAGTTGGCTGGGGTTGCTGCCGGTGACTTCGTTGAGGATGACGCTGGCCGCGCCGCCCTTGAGGTTGGGGTTGCCGACGATGTAGCCGCCCAACTGGGTGTTGGTCACCGCGCCGCTGGCATTGTTGAGGATCACGCCGTTGGGGCCGACGTTGTAATCCTTGAACTGGTTATGGGACAAGCCGGCGCCGTTGGGCGTGGCGATGTTCACCACGGGCACGCCATTGCCCGCCGCGCCAACAGTGGTGCCCGGCGCGCTGACCACAATGCCTTCGGCCTGGGCCAGCAGCGGCTGCCAGAACAGCGCGTTGGCCAGGATCAACGCCAGCCCGCGCTTGGGCAGGCCGAAGAACGCGTCACGCGGCTTCAAAGCGGCGGAAGGTTGGCGGGCCAGGAAGGCAAATTGGCGAACATCCATTGTCAGATTCTCATTGCGGCGGGGCGTTGAATTACAGGAAGAAGTCCATACGGAAGTAGATCGGCGCTTCGCGCTCGCTCACTACGGCCGGTCTTTCCAAAGAATGGGCAAAGGTCACGCTGGTGCTGACGTGCTTGCCCCGGGCGAACAGCTCCAGGGAGTTGCTGGACACGCGGCCATGCACATTGCCGTTGTAGCGGTCGTTGCTGATCACGCCCTGGTCGTAGCCGACGCTGGCGCCGTACTCGGCAAAGGCCGGGCGCATCCAATCCAGGGTCACCGGGCGCGCCCAACGCACCTCGTTGCGCCAGTAGCCGCCGCTGTCGCCGGTCAGTTGCTGATCCTTGAAACCGCGTACCGAGGCCGAGCCGCCCAGGCTCACGCGTTGCGGGCTGAACAGAATGTCTTCGCTGCGCTGACCGGTGGCCAGGCTGGAAAAACTCAACGACTCGCCCCACAGCGTGAACGGCTGCAGATAGCTGACGGTGGCGGTGTATTTGCGGTAGCGCGAATTGGCCTGGCGGTTGCCGAACGGATCGCGTTCTTCTTCAGACTGGGCATCGAGCAGGCCGATGCCGTTCTGCATGCCCAGGTCGAGGTTGACGAACGCAGTGCCGATGCGCCGACCGTGGTTGATGCCGAACTGGAGTTCGCTGAGGCGGTTGCTGCTCGGCGCGGTGCGCACGTCGAGGACGTAGTTGTTGGTACGCAGATGGGCCAGGCCGACGTTCACCGAGGTCTTGCTCACGTCGTCGCGGTGGATCACCCGCTCGGCGCGCAGCTGGTGGTTCTCGTTGTCGCCATTGAGCTTGAATTTGGTGCTGTCGGTCTGGCCGTACGTGCGGTAGTCGCTTTCGCTGTAGGTGTAGCTGAAGTTCCACCAGCCCCACGGCACGTTGTAATACAGCATGCTGTTTTTCGAGGTTTTCTGGTGGTCGCTGACCGCATCGTGGCCGCCGCGCAGCATCAGTTGGTCGCCCAGACCCAGCGGGCTGTCCCATTCCAGGCCGGCGCCCCACTGCTGTTCGCCGGTGCTTTTCTGGCCGTCGTTGTTACGCGACAGGCTGGCACGCCAGGGCTTTTGCGGGGTGTTCTTGACCACCACATCACTGCCGCCGATCTGCTGGCCTGGGGTCAGTTCCATCTGCGCCTGCTTGGACGGCAAGCGGTTGAGTTGGTCCACCAGTTGCTCGATTTCGCGCAGGTTCAGCGCCTCGCCGACCTTGCCGGGAAAGGCCATGGCCAGTTCGCGGTCGGTGACGCTGCTGCCTTCGGCGCTTTTCAACGCTTCAAGCTTGCCCTCCACCACCAGCACTTGCAGGTGGCCGCTGGACAGGTCCTGTTGCGGCAAATAGGCACGGCTGGTGACGCGGCCTTTGGCGATGTAATAGTCGGTGATGGCCTTGAGCAGTTCGTTGAGCTGCGACACGCCCAGGCACTGGCCCAGATAAGGTTTGAGCAGGCGCGTGCGGTCGGCGGCGGACAGGCTGTCGGCGCCCTTGAGTTCGATGTCTTGGATCGGGAAGCAGCGAGTGTCTGCCGGCGTCGTCGGAGCGGCGGGCTTGGTCTGTTTGCCGGGCAGGTCCTGAAGCTCTTGCAGACGACGGCTCTGCTCTTCGAGCAGGCGATTCTGCCGGTCGCGGATCAGGTCCTGGTCCCCGGGGGTGGGGGCGGCGGTGGCGCTGTTCATGCTCAAGCAAACGAGCAGGAAAGTGCATAGAAAGTACCGAGTCCGTGGTAATAACAGAGACATGTTCGATCCATCGAAAATCAAGGGGGCGCAAACTAACATCGAACTTGCGCTAGCCCAAGCTAATGAGCTAGTTGCACGATCGCACCTATTTAGTTTTCAAGCCCTTGATTAATAACAATAAAAACCCATCAAAAAGAGCATGCGCAGATTAACGGAACAATTATTCCGACCAGTGGCTGCACTTTTTGAATATGAGTCGGCCACAACTAATTAGATGCAATTATTTAGCCATCAAGTTATTGCCGAGATAGGTTAGTACCGAGAAAGACGGAAAAGTTCGCGGGCGTTTTGTGAATTGGATCCCATTTGTCGGTATTCCAATGCAACGCCGCTAGAGCAGGACCCGCCAGCGTTGGCGTGGTGAGCCTGCTCACTAGGGCAAGCCCGCTCACCACACTGTCATGACTGCACGGTTTATCTGACGCTTTGATCTTTTTCCTGGCCGGGGACGAGGGTCAATGCTGGGCGTTCCACGTCGCGGGAGACATGGGACCTTACCTCTTCCACACCGCCCTCTTCGTCGTTGTGGATAACCAGTACGCCGGGGCGGCGCAGTTGCTCCAGATCGCCGGCACCCAGTTTGAAGCTCTCACTGAGGTGCTGGTCGCTCAAGGCGTTGGCTTGTGCGCGGCGTTGGGCGAACTTACGGCCCTTGCGTTGCTGATAGCGCGCCCAGGACACCAGGATTACCGCGTTGAACAACGCGATCCACAGGTAGATCTGCAAGGTGTTGAGCGCTGCGAAAATCGGCGCTTCGATACGCGGGCCACCGTGGGTGTCGAGCATCGAGGTGACACCGCGTGCCAGCAGCCAGATCAATCCGGCCCAAGCCATCAGGGTCAACAGCACATCGATAATCCACATCACCAGGCTTTGGCGAGTTCTGACCAGGTGCATGATCACGCCTCCTCACTGACAGGTTTGATGCCACGGTCCGGGCTGACCCAGCGCGCGCGTTTCTGATGTTGGTTGAACAACACCTTGGGGAAACTGACCAGCGTGGTAAACAGGCTGACCAACCAGAACACCATCGGGTACCACACGGTCCAGAACAGGGTTTTCCACAGGTCTTTCTCGTAACGGCGGTCGATGATGATGCTCACCGCGAACTGCAGCAGGCAGACCATCGCCAGTACCAGCCCGGTAAAAGCCGGCGGCATCAGAGCGTCGACGGCGATTGCCTGTGGCAGCGCAATAAACTTGCCCACGCCCCAAAAGATCACCGACAGCAGGAAGGTGAACGCCCAGCCGGTGGACAGGCAGTACTCGAACAGCAGCGGCCACAGATAGCGGTGACGCCACTGCCAGATGCCGCGGATATTCTTGAACAGCACTTCGGCGCCGCCCTGGGCCCAGCGCAGGCGCTGCTTCCACAGGCCGCCGACGGTTTCGGGCATCAGGATCCAGCACAGCGCGCGCGGCTCGTAGAAGATGGCCCAGTGATCCAACTGCAGCTTCCAACTCACGTCGATGTCTTCGGTGATCATGTCGGTGCTCCAGTAGTCGATGCGGTCCAGCGCCTTCTTACGGAACGCTACCACCACCCCCGACACCGTGAAGATCCGGCCGAACACGCGCTGGGTGCGCTTGATCAAACCGATGATCGACGAGAACTCACCCACCTGGACGCGACCGATCAGGGTCGACCGCGTGCGAATACGTGGGTTGCCGGTGACGGCGCCCAGGCGTGGGTTGTCCAGCATTGGCGCCACCAGATAAGCCGCCGCGTTTTTGTCGAGCAACGCGTCGCCGTCAATGCACACCAGGTATTCGCTGCGTGACGCCACGGCCCCCATGCGCAGGGCAACGGCCTTGCCCTGGTTCTGCGCCAGGTGCAACACGCGCAAGCGTGGGTGTTCCAGCGCCAGGGCATCGAGCACCGCCGCGGTGTTGTCTTTGGAGCCGTCGTTGACCGCGATCACTTCAATGTTCGGGTACAACTGGCCGAGCGCCGCATGGATGGTGTCGGCGGCGTTATCCCCTTCGTTGTAGCAAGGGATGATGATCGAGATCAGCGGGTTGCCGGCCAGGGTCGGCGCCGGGGTGTCTTCCTCCCAAGGCCAGTGGCGCTCCCAGTGCAGCCAGAAGTACAGGCCGCCGGCAATCCACAGCGCCGACATAAACAGCGGGTAGAAGAACACGAAGTCCATCAGGAACTGCCCGGTGACCAGAAAGATCAGGCCCAGGGGCACGCCCAACACCAGCGCCAGTACGAATAAAGCCAGGATTCTGTCGAACATGGTCAAGGGTTCCATTGGTTGGAAAGGGCCGGACGCACGGTGTTCAGGTCCGGGGAGTTTTCCAGGAAGTTGTCCGGGTAGTAACCAAAACTCGTGACCCCCTGGCGTTTAAGCACACCCATCCATTCAGCCATTTGCGCACCGTTGATATCGGTGGCCTCTTTGGTGCGCCAGTCCTTGGCTTGCAACTCGAACACCGTGCGCTCCAGGGCGCCGGGGCGCTTCTTGACGGTGGCGACCAGTTTCTCCAGCCAGGCGTTGGAAGTGCTCACCTGCTGACCCTCCATCAGGGGCATGGCCATCGGCGCCGTCCAGTCGTAAGCCTGGAGGAAATCATCCAGATTCTGCGCGAACCAGGCTTCGCTCGGCGGGTTGAGCATCGGCTCGGCGAAGATATTGCGCGCGGTCAGCACCTGTGGCCCGCGGATGGCGCGCACCTTGGCGGTCAGCTCATGGGTGAAGTCGATCAGGTAGCGGCTCTTGAAACGTGTCCAGCGTTGCATCACCGCCGGGTCGGCGCGCAGGGCCGCAATGCTGTCGGGCAAACCGTTGGCTGCGTAGGTTTTCAATGCGGCGGGGCTGGCGTCTTCGAAATCGTTGAACACCGCATCGTCGTGATAAAGGATGCCGTCGATCGGCCCTACCCGCGCCAAGTCTTCGTAGATTTCGCCGATGGCCTTGCGCACGGCGGGATCGAACGGTGACAGGCGTTGGTACTGGTCGGGATCGAGGCCGATCTTGCCGGTCTTGGGATCCCAACGGGTCACGCGCGGCAGCTTGGCGTCGAGGGCAAAACTGAGCACCGGCATCCAGGCATAGACGCTGGCATGGGCACGGGTATGCAGCTGCCAGGCGACGCGGTTGAACAGGTCGGCACGCATCGGCAAGTGACGGTTAGGGAAGTACAGCGAGTGCACCAGGCCGTCACCCTTGGGGTCGGCAAAGGCTTGCAGGAACACCGTGCCGGCGCCCATGTCCACCACGCGCTGTACCAGTTGGTCGAGGTTGCGCGCCTGCTGGGCGGGGTCCGGGTCGTAGACGTTGTCCAGGTCCACATGCAGCACGCGCAGCGGCGCCTTGGCCTGCACGGCCACGATGCTGTTGGCGAAGTGCTCGCCGTCCGGATCGGAGGCCACCAGGAAGCGCGGGCTGTTCATCAGGTCGCCGAGGTTATCGAGGCCGTCTTCAAGGGTCAGGGCCATCTGGTAACCCTGCTCGCCCACCACCGCCAGCGACGTGCCGTCGGCCGCGCCATACGGCCAGACCCACACCCGTGGTGCCTTGCCGGTGACGCTGCGAATTTTGTTGGAGATCGCCGCCACGTCGGCACGCATGCGCGCCTGGAACTGCGCTTCGGTTTCGTAGCGATTGGTCGCCGGATCATAGCGGCGGGTGGTTGCGGCCGGCTCCAGGTTGCCCTGGGGGTTGGCCAGGATGCCTTTGTGGTTGGCATCGGTGTGGGCGGCGATTTCTACCAGGCCCGATTGCGACACCTCGCGAATCTGCTCCCAGGTGAGGAACTCACCCCGAGGGCGTGGCATGCCGGCGAAGTCCACCGGTTTGTTCAGCGGCGTATCGATCCAGTAGCCCACCGGTGCCAGCAACGCCGGCCAGCGGTAGGCGCGCAGAATCGGCATCACCCGGGTATAGAAGCTCGAATAGCCGTCGTCGAAACTCAGCATGATCGCCTTGGGTGGCAACGCCGGGCCGCCACGGCGTGCGGCGAGAATCTGATCGACGCTGACCGCCTGGTAACCGTTCTCGCGCAGCCAGGCCAATTGTTCGATCAACCGCTCGGTACGCACCGCCACCACGGCCTGATCGGGGTCGCGGTCGGACACGTCGTGGTAGGCGATCCCCAGGAAATGGTTCTTCGGCCACGCCGCTTCGTTGGCTGGGGTCGGCCGCTCGGCGGGTGGAGTGAAGGGCGCGGGTTGCTGGGCGCAGGCGCTGGCCAGCAATACACCCAGGAGCAACAAGCAACGGCTGAGAACAGTCATGGTCAGGCTCTTTTAGAAACGGTAAGTGAGGTCGACGAGCAGGCGCAGATCGCGTTCGCGATCACCGTCGTAAGGTCGGCTGATCAGGCTCAGGTTGGCGCCGACTTCCAGTACATCGTTCCAGCGAAAGCGTTGGCCATAGCCGATCAGGCCGACGCCGCCGGTGGAATAATCACGTTGGCTGTACGTACCCGCACCGACTTGGAACTGCTGACTCCACTGGGTCTCGTAGCGGTGGTAGAGCACATGGTTGACGTTGACGGTGGGCAACACGCTGAAGTCCGACTTCGGGTTGAAATACACCGTGTCTTCCTTGCTGTTGCGGCTGGTGGCGACTTCCAGGCCCAGGTCCACTTGCACCTTCGGCGAGCTGTAGAGGCCCTCGCGGCCGGCGAGCAGGGCTTCGACGCGGTCGTTGCCGTCACTGAAGTGGGAGGGGCTGACGGACAACTTCCACTCGCGGCTTTCGTTGGCGCGCCAGCGGATAAACCCGCTGCCGCCATTGGCGGTGATGTCGGCATTCAACGCGCGCAACGGCGTGGTGGCGGCGAGGTAGTCGAGGCTGCCGCCGTATTGCCAGTGATCGTTGAGGTCATAGGCAAACGCTACGCGGGCGCCCTGTTTGGAACCAAAGCCGTAGGAGTGGTTGGACACCTCGGCTTCCAGGGTCAGGTCACGGGTGCGCCGCTCCACGCCGACGCGCTGCCAACGGTGGTGGCCGGTGCCTTCTTCAAAGTCGGCGGTGGCGTAACCAGCACCGGCGAACAGGCGCCAGTCTTCGTCGATGGGCGGGGTGTAGATCACGCTCTCGATGCCCCAGTCACGGCTGCCGGCCACTGCGCCGGCATCGCTGTTGTTGCCGCCGCCGTAGCTTTTGCCGGTGTAGGCTTCAACGCGCAATTCGGCCATGTCGTGCACATTGCGCAAGCGGTTGAGGCGCTGCACTTGGCGACTGTCGGGGTTGCGCGCGACCACGTCGTCGGTGAGCACGTCGAGCTGGCGCCACTCCTGCAGGTCCATGGCGGTGTAAGCCTGGGACACTTCCAGGCCGATGTCGCGCGGGGCCTGGGATTCGGTTTCTTTCAAAATGCCTTCGGCGCGGCGCGGCAGGTCGCGGGCGCGGTACATGTCGGCCTGGGCCAGGCGCAAGCCGACATTGCCTGGGGCCTTGGCCACCAACGCTTCCAGGCTGGCTTCGCTGCCCGGCAGGTCGCCGCCGTAGACGCCGGACTGAGCGGCCAGTTGCTGGGCGTCCATCCATGAATCGTTGGGGTTGCCGATGGGCAGGCCTTTGAGTTCGACCCGAGGTTTCTGGCTGTTGGCGAGGCTGCTAGCGACTTCGCGGGCTTGTTCGCCCTGATCGCTCTCTTGCAGGGCATAGAACAAGGCGGTGGTGTCTTCGACGCGATCATCCGGTTCGGCATCGGCGGCGCTCAGGGCCTGACGGTACAGCGGCTCGGCCTTTTCCGGCTGGCGTTGGTCCAAGTAGGACGCCGCCACCCAACGCACCGCGTAGGTGGGCAATTGCACGCCTTCGCGGGTCAGGGTTTCGTATTCGCGCACCACATCCGCCGTGCGCGCCCGAGCCTTGAGAGCGCCCAGGCGATCGATGCGCCAGCGCACCACGTCATCGTGGGCGCTGGCGTCGGGGGGCCAGCGTGCGAGCAGGTTGTCGTACGCCTGCAGCGCACGGTCGGCGATCACGTAGCGCTCTTGTTCACTGCGGGTGGCGAACTCGGCCATGCGCACACGCTCGGCGGCCAGATCGCCTTCCAGGCGGCGTTGGGTAACCGCATCCAGCAGGCCCGGACGCTGGGCCGACAGACGCAGCGCGGCCTCCGGCAAGCGGGCCTTTTGCAGAGCGATGATGTATTCGCGGGCAACTTCCGGCTTATCGCCGGCACGCATAAACGCCTGATCGAATTCGAACAGCGCGTCGTAATTCAAGCCGGCACGGGTCAGCGCATAACCCAGGGCCATGCGGCGGTTGGGGTCGTCAGGCTTGGCGGCCACCAATGCACGGGTACTCTGCACCGCTTCGTTAGCCTTGCCGCCATCGGCCTGGGTAAGGGCCAGGCCCAGTTGCAGGTCGATGTTGTTCGGTTCGCGCAGCAACGCCTGACGGTACACCGCCTCGGCCTGGGCCCACTGTTTCTGATTTCGATAGGTGCGCGCCACCGTGGCCAGCGCTTGGGTGCTGAGGTTGCGATGCTTGCCCTGGGCCTCGTAGACCTGCAGCACTTCGGCCTCCTGGCCGGCCCAACCGGCAATCACCAAGTGATCGCTGACCTGGCCAGGCGTCTGGCGCTCGGCGGACAACTGGCGCAATTGCGTAAGGGCGGGGGTGAAGTTGCCGTTGCGCGCCTGAATAATCAGCGCGTCATAGGCCGGATCGGCCAGGGCAAAAGCAGGCATCAACAATTGGCTGCACAAGGCGACCCCGATAAGCAGTCGCAACCGGCCTGATGCACTGAGTGGTGGGTTTGGCAACATATCGTGAGCTTCCTTACAGGGAAAGCTGTAACGATAGGTGGTCCTGAGCGCTTCGCTTCAGGGTGCCGACGTCTCATGACCCGGCCTAGCTTTCCTGTGGTCACTATCGCCGAGGGCGGTGGGTAAAAGCGCAAATCAGAACAATTGTTCAGAATTGGATGAAGAAGGGGGATTTACGCGCGGCCCGCGAAGCAGCGCCGCTTGTGGCAAGGGAGCAAGCGCCCTTGCCACACGTGAGGCGATTATTGCGCGCCGCTGACCGCGCCGACTTTGGACATCACAAAGCCGATGAACTGCTCGACGGTCATCTTCTGGCCGTTGAAGGTCACTTCATTGTTGGCGTAGTGCAGTTTGGACACCACATCGCTGCCCACCAGGGTCGCCAGTTGTGTACCCACGGCCATACCGCTGACCATCTCGGCGGCCATCTGCGCTTGCTGCTCGATGGCTTTCGGGTCGGTCAGGCCGCCGGCCTGGGCTTGCAGGGCGGACACATCGGCGATCATTGGCTTGGACAGGGTCAGGTTGGCGTCCAGCAGCGACACCATCTGCTTGCCCAGTTCAACCGGCGGCAATTCCATCGACGCCGGTTTGGCCAGGTCCACCACCAGGCTGAACTTGCTTTCGCCATGGGTGGTTTTCAGCGACAGGTTTTCCAGCGCCAGTTGCGGCTTGGCGGCCAACAGTTGGTTGACGTTGGCTTCGGCCAGAGTCTGCTCGGCTTCAGTCAACTGCAGTTCAGGCACGGGCTCGCCAGCGGCGGCCGCGGCTTGCACCGGCTGCATCTTGTCTTGGTAGAGCTTGGTCAGCACCAGCATGGCCGGGACGTCGACGTTTTTCATACTCAGCGCCATGGCGGCCGAGCCGACAGGTTTGCCCTTGTAGCCGATCTCGTCGATTTTGTAGTCGACGCGGCCGGCCAGGTTGTTGTCTGTGGTTTCGCTGGAGTCTTTCTGCTCAAAGCCTTTGAGCGAGATCACGTCTTTCTGCACGCCGACGGTGAACTTGGCGTCCGTCAGCTCCACGGTGTTCTGCCCGGTGTAGAAACCGAAGGTGGACTTGGCCAGGTTGCTGGCCACGGTCAGGCCGGCCAGTTCGGCTTCGAACGGCGCGCCCTGGGCGTCCACGGCGGCGACCTTGAGGCTGTTCATAAAACCGTCGGCTTTGACTTTCTGGCCTTCAGCGGTGCCATCGAAATTCAGGTTGGCGCCGGAGAAGCTCACCGAGGACTTATCGTCCTTGAACTCCAGGGGCAGCAGTTCGACATTGCCGTTGACCGCGCGGGTATAGCCGATATTGGCCACGCCCTTGAGCGGCGATGCGTCTTTGGCGGCAGCGAACCACTTCTCGGTGGTGGCGTTCTTTTCCAGCTCGTAGTGACTGGTGGCCATCACCGGCAGCCATTTAAGCGTGACCAGACGCGAGAACGGCAACGGGCCGTGTTCGATATGGTCGACGAACAGCAGCTCCGGGTTCGGGTTTTCTTCGCCGAACACCGGACCCTGCGCCTTCAAGCGGTAGTGCGCGGTGCTGCTGAACACGCCGCGCTCCAGGGATACCAGTTCCAGGGCGACGCTGCCGTCGACGCCGGCCATGGAGGTTTGCAGTTCCTTGTTGGCGTTTTGGATCGCGGTCTGCAACACCGGCTCCAACTGCTTACCGGTGTACCAGGCGCCGCCTGCACTGACGACGCCGACGGCGACAACAAAACCCAAAAGAACGACTGCTGGCTTATTCATGAAGTGACCTGATCAAATCCTGTGAGAAGTGGGCTGTCTTCCTTGAACCCTGCAAGGGTTGGCTCAAGCCCGCCGAAAACGGGGGGAAGATTAGCACTGGCGGCCTTAAACGGCGCAACCTTTCAGAGGCATCAGATCGCTACTGGTTCACGAATACTCCAATTCGATTTCATCGAGCTGGTGATCGAAGCTCTTCAAGCGTGCCGTCCAGGTGTACACCAGCACCTCGAATTCGCGGTGGATCACGGCGTTGCCGGGGGTGTCGGCCTTGGGGTCGCAGAAGTCCAGCTGGTAGCGCTCGCGGGCCATCTGCGTGGCGACGTCGGACAATTCCCGCGCGTTATTGAGCCAATGCCGACCTTCGGCGACCTGCTTGTCGAGCACCACGCACTGTTTTTTCAGGGTTTCGAGGCTTTTTTCCAACGGCGTGCCCGTCAGGTCGCCCATCACTTCCTGGAAGGTGCGCCCCGGCTGCCAGTAGCTGCCCCAGAAATAGCGGTCGAACACGGTTTCGACGCGGCGCAGTGCGACCTTGGTGTCCCAGATGGCCACGCGGGTCTTGCCTTGTTCGAGGAGTTTTTTCTTGATGCGTTGATTCTGGTAGGACGCCCAGGCCACCACGCCGATGGACAAAGTGCCGATCACCAGGCAGGCGCTGTCGAGAAACACCATGGCCTTGTCGAGTTGGTGGGAAAGCATGACGCCATAGAAATACGCGGCCGATAACAGCACCAGTGCGAAGAGCACGCACCAGAAAGCGGGAGCATAAGGGTTTTTCATTATTGGAATCCCCATGAGCAAACGCGAGCAGTGTCAGGCGTGCGCCTGGCTCGAAAGCCACGGCGCCCGCCTGTCAAAGCATAGCTATTCGCTCAGGGTTTGCTGGACGCCGACGCTTGCGTTCGTCCGCTTTCCCAGCCGCCGCCCAGGGCCAGGAACAGGTCGATCTGGCTCATGGCGACCTGAGTGTTGGCCGCCGCCAGTTGGGCACGCATCTCGGTGTAAGTGCGCGTGGCCTGCAGGTCGGCGAGGAACGAGGCGCGACCGGCCTGGAAGAAGCGGTGGGTCTGGTCCGCCGCCTGCTGCGCCGATTGCTCGGCCTCGGCCAATGCGTCGCGGCGCTGCAACACGGCGGTGTACTGGGCCAGGCCGGTCTGGGTTTCGCGGATCGCGTTGAGCACCACCCCATCGAAATGCGCCAACGCCCCCTGGGTGGCGGCTTCGGCTTCATGGATACGCGCGCGGGCGCCGTTGGTCGGCACGGTCCAACTGATCATCGGGCCAAAGCCCCAGCGGTTGGTCGCCGGTTGGCCGAGGTTATCGAGCAGGCCCACGGTGCCGACGCTGGCGCCGATGGCGATGTCCGGGTACAGGGCGCCAGTGGCCACGCCGATGCGCGCGGTGGCGGCGGCCAGTTGGCGTTCGGCCTGGCGCACGTCGGGGCGGCGCTTGAGCAATGTGGCACCGTCGCCCACCGGCAGCAATTGGGCGATGTGCGGCAACTCGGCGCAATCACCGGTGCCCGCCGGCAGTTGCTCCAGGGGTTTGGCCAGCAGCATCGACAAGCGATAGAGCCCCGCCTGACGCGCCGCCTGGTAGCGCGGCATCTCGGCGCGCAGGGATTTGTATTGGGTTTGCGAGCGCGTCACCTGGGTTTCATCGCCCCGGCCGGCATCGCGTAGGCGCTGGGTCAGCGTGGTGCTTTGCGCTTGCAGTTCCAGGGAACGGTTGGCAATCGCCAGTTCTTCATTCGCCGCACAGATTTGCGTGTAGGAGCGCACCACATCGGCCACCAGGGTGATGCGCGCGATGTCGGCGGCGGCCTGGGTGGCGTCGGCGCTGGCCTGGGCGCTTTCGATGCCGCGTTGCAAGGTGCCGAACAGGTCGAATTGATACGACGTGGTGATGCCGACGCTGCCGATGTTATCCACCGGGACTTTTTCCGACAGCAGGAAGGCTTCGCCGGACTCCTGCAAGCGTTGGGCCTCGGCCTTGGCGCCGGCACTCCAACCGCCCGCGGATTCGGCCTGCTGCACTTGATAGCGCGCGCGTTGCAGGTTGGCCGCAGCCACCCGCAGGTCGGTGTTGGAGGCCATGGCCTGGCGCACCAGTTCATCCAGACGCGGGTCGTTGTAGAGCTTCCACCAATCCGAGGGCACCGGCGCCGACACCACGTTCTTGCCATCGGACGGCAGTTGCCCTTGCAGATCGCCGCGCTTGACCGCGGCGGTGTCCGGCACCTGGTAATCCGGGCCGACCATCTGACAGGCCGACAGCAAAGAACCCAGGGCAACGATGGCTAACAACTGTTTCATGGCCGGGCTCCGGCCTTGGTCGAGTCGTCAATGATCGACACCGTGGCGGTACGTCCGGCGATCATGCGAAAGTCCGCCGGCACCTCATCAAAAGCAATGCGCACCGGGATGCGCTGGGCCAGGCGCACCCAGCTAAACGCCGGGTTGACGTTGGGCAACAGGTTGGAGCCGCTACTGCGGTCGCGGTCTTCGATGCCGGCGACGATGCTTTGCACGTGCCCATGCAAGCGGGCGTTGTCGCCGATCACGCGGATGTCCACCCCCATGCCGACGTGGATGCCGTCGAGTTTGGTCTCTTCGAAATAACCGTCGATGTGGAACGAGTTGCTGTCCACCACCGACAGCACCGGGCGCCCAGCGGTGACGAACTCCTGAGTGCGCGGCGCGCGGTCGTTGACGTAGCCGTCCACGGGGCTGCGGATTACCGAGCGGTCGAGGTTGAGCTGCGCCGAGTCCACCGTTACCTGGGCTTCGGCCAGGGCCGATTGGGCGCGGGCCACGCGAGACTGGCTTTCTTCCAATTGCTCGCTAGGCACCAGGTTGCCCAAGCCACGGTTGCGCTTATATTCGCGCTGGGCCTGGGCCAGGGTTTCCTGGCGGTCGGCCACGGCGGCCTGGGCCTGACGCAGGGCCAGCTTGAAGCGGTCCTGGTCGACGGCAAACAGCACCTGGCCTTTGCTCACCAGTTGGTTGTCGTGCACGTCCACGCGCTGGATCAGCCCGGACACGTCCGGGGCGATCTGCACGATATCGGCACGGATATGGCCGTCACGGGTCCACGGCGCAAACATGTAGTACATGACCATGCGCCACACCACCACGACCGCAAAACTTACGATCAGCAGCGTCAGGACCACACGGCCAATAGTCAAAAACGGTTTTTTCATGTCATCAGGTATCGACTGAGTGAGTCCACCGCGCCCAGCAACAGCGCGTAGAGCCCCACATTGAACAATGCCCGGTGCCAGACCAGGCGATAGAAGTGGAGACGGGTCAACAACCCATGCACCACCAGAAACAGCACGTACGTAATGCCCATCAGCACCAGCAGCGTGGGCAGGAACACCCCGCTGATATCCAGATCACCGATCATAAAGGCGCTCCATCGGGTAGCGGCGCTTGCATCTCCGTGCCGCCAATAAATTCCACGCCGGGCAACAACGCCAGGCGCAGGCCGGCCAGCGCATGCAGCAAATGCAGGCGGGTGTCGTCTTCGCCTTGCAGGCCCTGGCCGTTAAGGGCGCGGCGCGTGCGATCGAGGGTCATCAGCAGACCGCTGGGCGCGGGCAAGCGTTCACCGGCTTTCAGGCACGCCTTGAAGTAACCGCCCACGCCCTCCACCACTTGGTTGAGCAGCACACGCGGCACGCCGAGGATGCGCGGCGAGTAGGCCAGCAGGTCCAACAGGTTGAGCGCCACGCGCAAATCGCGCAGGGCAATGCCGGTGTCCTGATTGGTCAGGGCCAGGCGCGGCAGGTGCTGCATCAAACGGTCGAGCATCTGCACGGCCAGGTGCCGGTGCTCGGCCAGGGTCGCCGGCTCGGTCAGGCCGACGATGTCGTGCCAACTGAAGCGCGTCAGGCGCTTGGCCGCTAGTTCGGCGCCGAACGGGCGCGCAATCAGCGTCCACACAAATGCAAACAGCAGGCCCACGGGCCCGGCCAGGTTGACGTTGGCGAAGTTGAGGAAGTCGGCGTCGTAGGCGCCCTGGATGCTGATGAACGACGAGGTGTTAACCAGCGTCAGCAGCATGCCCAGGTAGAAGCGCGGCTGCACGGTCAGCGTGCCGATGCAGATAAACGGCACCGCGAACGCCAGCACCAGCATCGGAAAGTCGTGCAGGTTGGGCAGCACCAAAAACAGATAGAGGCTGGCAAACAGCACCGACATCGCCGTCCAGAAAAAGAACCGGTAGATCTGCGGCGCGGGGTCGTCCATCGAGGCGAAGAAACTGCACGCGACGGCGGCCAGGATCACCGCGCTGCCGCCGTCGGTCCAGCCCAGCAGAATCCACAGCACCGAGGCGACGATAATCGCGGTGACGGTGGAAAACGCCGAGTAGAACATCAGGCCACGGTCGAGGAACGGCGTGAGCCGGCCCAAGCGCCAGTGGCGATAGACGGCGCGCCAGGTGTCCTGGCTCTCGCAGTGGATGGCGGTTTGCAGGCTGCGGCAGTCCTGCCACAGGTCGACCCATTCGCCGAGGCGGTACAGCGCGTTGGAAAACAGCAAGGTGTGGCGATCATCCAGCGCGTCGCCCTTGGGCTGTTGGGCTTCGATCTGGTCACGCAGGGCACGCCAACTGTCCAGGGACGGATTGTCGGCACTGCTTTGCAGCCACTGGGCGGTGGCGTCCAGCAGCGGCTTGAGGCGTTCGAGAAACTGCGGCGCGCGCTGTTCGACGGCGTACAGCGCGTCATCCAGCTCCTCCACCACCGGCAGCAGGTGGATCATGCGCCCGCGCAGTTCTTTGGTATTGCGCACCGTCTGTGGACGCGCGCCTTCGTGGGGCAACTGGCCGATCATTAATTCCAAGGTGTTGAAGGTGGCGACCATGCCGCCGCGCAACGTGCTGATTTCGTCAGGCTGCACCGTGCGCGTGAGGAACCGTTGGCTGTAGACCTGCGCATCGGCAAACCACTTGGCCACCGAACCGTCGAACACCGGCGCCAGGCGTCGTGGCCAGAACATCGCGCCGACCACGGCGGCCACCACAATGCCGAGGAAGATTTCTTCGGTACGCGCTTCGGCCACGTCCCACACGGCCAGTGGGTTATCCACTACCGGCAGGGCAATCAACGGCAAGGTGTAGCCGGCCAGCATCAGCGCGTAGTTGTTGGCCGTGCGCAGGTGCATGGACAGAAACAGCAAGGTGCCCGTCCACAGCGCGATCACCACCACCAGGATGTACGGCGATTGCACGAACATCGGCACAAAAAACACCGCCGCCGCCGCCCCCATCAAGGTGCCGATGGCGCGGTACAGCGCTTTGGAACTGGTGGGGCCGACAAACGGGCTGGAAACGATATACACCGTGGCCATCGCCCAATACGGACGGGGCATCTGCATCAGCATGGCGATATACAGGGCGATCATCGACGCCGCGAAGGTGCGTACGCCGTAGAACCAGTCGCGGGCGGGCGGGAAACCGGTGAAAAATCCGTTCAAAGCGTCGCCGCCTCAAAGGCGCGCAACACCCGCAGGGCCGCCTCCATATCGGCGGGCGCGATATCCGCCAGCACATCTTTGCGCAGGCGCACCAGTTGCGCCTCCACCGCCTGCACCAGTTCGCGACCACGTTCGGTGAGGCTCAAGGCCTTGGCGCGGCGGTCGTGGGCGTCTTCGGTGCGGCACACATAGCCGCCGTTGCACAGCTGGTCGAGCAGGCGCACCAGGGACGGGCTTTCCATCCCCGAAGCATGGGCGACCTTGACCTGATGCACACCGTCGCCCAAACGGCCGATCATCAACAACGGCACGGCGCAGGCTTCGGAAATACCGTAGCTCACCAGCGTGCTCTGGCAGATTTTGCGCCAATGACGGGCGCCCACCACCATGCTGCTGCTGAGGTTCATCTGGAGTTGTTCGAGAGATTGAGGCACTGGATAGTTCGCATACAGTTAGTTTGCTAACTATCAATATGGCGAAGGGATCGAATTGCGTCAAGTTTTGAAACAATTTAGCGATGGATGGAGGGGGCGCGAGCCCGATAGCAGTGGGTCAGGTAAACAAGCTGTCACTGGCACACCGTAATCGGGGGCAAGCCCCCTCCCACATTTGGATCGGTGTCAGCTTCAGGATTGTTGTGCGGCCTCGCCATCCAGGTGGCGCTGCCGATTCGAGTGATGGGCATATCCGACTGTCGCCAAGGTGAACGCCCCAAGAAAAATAACCCAGGCGATTAGCGCCCAGATTTTTCTACTGCTCACTTTTTTTTACGAAAACACAATTTTCAAAAAATTTTTTTACACCCCTCGGCCATCCCGCAACATCAGATTCAACTCATCCACGACCTCCGCCCAATCCGCATCGTCCAAGATTTCCTCACGCAAAAATGCTTTCTGGCTGTCTGTCCAGAAAAACGCCTCTGCCAACTTCACATCCGGCTTGAGTGGTGAGTGGGCGGTCACAAACTGATAAATACTGACCGGGTCATCCGGCAGTCCAAGCTGTTTGAACAGCGACGGCAAGCTGTGCACGGGCGATTCCATGGTGGGCTCCTGAGAAGATGAATGCCCAGAGTCTAGTTCAGGCGCCAGCCAGGCCAACAACCGCTCGACGCCCTGCTGCACCGACAGCACGCCGGTGTCCAACACCAGCGATGCCAGGGGCGGCGGTTCATAGGGGGAGCCGATGCCGGTAAACCCCGGCAACTCGCCTTTACGCGCACGGGCGTAGTGCCCCTTGGGGTCGCGGCTTTCGCACACTGCCAGTGAGGCGCTGCACCACACTTCGCGATAATCGTCACCGAGGCGTTCGGCAAACACCGCGCGCAGGTCCGTCAGTGGCGCAATCATTGCCAGGATCACAATCTGCCCGTTATCCACCAGCAGCGCCGCCAGTTCGCTGGCGCGGCGGATGTTTTCCAGGCGGTCCTTATCGGAAAACCCCAGGTCTCGATTGAGCCCGCCGCGCAGGGTATCGCCGTCGAGTACCAGGGTCTGTCGGCCCTGTTCGAACAAGGCGGCTTGCAGGCCCTGGGCCAAGGTGGACTTACCCGACGCCGGCAGGCCGGTGAGCAGGATCGCCACGCCGCGATGCCCATTGCGCGCTTCGCGTTGACGGCGCGTGATGCTCGCCGTCGGCGCTACCAGGTTATTGAGCGACGGCACGGGGCACTGGTGCAGCGATATTGCCCGCCGCCCAAGCCGACTCGCGGCTGGCCAGGGCGCTGGCGATGCTTTGCACGCGGTCGGAGTCCAGTTGCTCCGGCAGCGGGTCGAGACCGGCGCTGGCGAAGATCTGCCCGTAGGCGTTGCGCAGATCGGCGTAGGCCAGGTCGCGGCGCAGGTCGGCCTGCAAGGTGTTGAGTTCGCCCTGGATCAGGTCCAGCTCACCGATCCCGGCGGCCTCATGACGGTTGCGCAATTGACCGAGGATTTGCCCGTCGATATCGGCAAGTTGTTCGCTGGTTTTGAACTGGCGCACCGCGTCCTGAAAGTTGGCGTTGGCCACGTAGAGTTGCGCGAGCACGGCAATCGACATCGCCTGGCGCCGGGCGGTGGCGACTTCTTCACCGGCCTTGGCCACGTCGATGGCCGCCGGGGCGGAGATCACATTGAACAGGTTCCAGGTGACCTTAGCGCCGTAGTCGGCCCAGCGGTTGTCCACTAGAAACGAGTTGCTGTCGTAATGCCCGCCGGCCGAAAACTCCAGCCCCGGCAGCAAGCGCAGCATGGCTTTACGGGTTTCGGCGGCGCTGATGCGGGTCTGGTAATCCTGCTCGCGCAGTTCCGGGCGGTTGGCCAGGGCTTCCTGCTCCAGGCTGGCCAGGTTCACCTTGAGCTGAGGAACGCTGTAGTCATCGGGCGTGGCCAGTTTCAACTCGGTGCCCATGGGCAGATTGATCAGGGTCGACAGCTCGGTCTTGGCCAATGACAGGGCGCGGCGTTGCTCTTGCAACTGGCGTGTGGCTTCGATCAACGCACGCTGATAGCCGAGCGCCTGGACCGGGTCGCCGATACGCTGTTCGCTCATGCTCTCGCTATTGGCCTGGGCCTGGTCGACACGGGTCATGAGGCTGTCGATCTGGGTCAGCAGACGCTCGGCGGCCACCGCGCGCCAGTAGGCGGAACGCACGTCCTGCACGATGGTGTTGATCACCTTGCGTCGACGTTCCTGGATGATCAGGCGCTGATCGCCCTGCTGCTTGGCGCTGATGTAACTCACGCCGAAGTCGAGCACGTTCCACACCATGGTCAGGTCGGCCACGCGACGGTCGCGGTCCTGGGAGGTCGAGGGTTCCAGGGACTGGGTGCCGGTGAGCACACTCTGGCTGCTGGAGGCGTTGGTGTTGTTACGCCCGGCATAGCCAGCGGACAGGGCCATGCGCGGCAGCATGTCGAAACTGGACAGGTCGGATTGACGCTTGGCCAGCGCCTCTTCCATCACCTTCAAACGGCCTTCGAGGTTGTACTTGACCGCGCGAGCCATGGCCTCGTGCAGGGTCAGCGGGCCGCTTAACGGCTCCTGACCCTTGTACATGCCGTGTAGATCGCTGCGCGCGCGTTGCTCGCTGACGCTGCGCTCGATGGGGTCACTGGTGACTGCGCACCCGCTGATTGCAAGAGCCAGCAAGCTGGCACCGAATAACTTTTGAGCTGTATTCATCCGTGGACTGCCCCTGTTCCTGCGTCTTTAATTGAGTGTGTTCAAGCCTGCATTTCGCTGATGCCGACCTGCTGCAGTGCCAGCGCCAAGTCCATGACCTGGCGCTGTTCTTTGTCGTTGATCTGGTGCAATTGCTGGCCGAAGGTCGGCGCACCCAGTGCACCGCCCGAGCTTTTGATCGACTTGCTGTCGAACGCTTTGGAGTCGCTCGCGTCACCGTGGTTTTCGCGGTTGAACAGGCCCGACAAGGTACTTGAACCAAACACCCCGCCATCGCCGCCGCCAAACCCAAGGAACCCAGAGGCACCCGCAGCATTGCCGCCATCGATGCCGAATACCTGGGCGATATAACTCGGCGCCAGGGCGTTGTTGCGGATAAAGATGTTGCCGATCGGTGGCAAGCCGCCACCCAATTCACGCTGCTCGAACAATGCCGGGAAGCCAATCGGCGAGCCCAAGTTGCCGCTGGGCGGGCCAAAGATGATCGGTTGCAGCGGCGCGTCCGGCGCACTCGGTGGCGCCATCGGGCCATCGACGCGGAACAGCGGGTCGCCGGTCAGCGCGACGGTGTTGATCGCGTAGTTGCCGGAGTTGCTGAAACCGCTTCCGGCATTGCCCGCCGCATCCGTCACCAGGCTGGTGTCGAGGGTGATGAAGTTGCTCGGGTCATTAAGGTTGGCCGTCGGCGTGAGGAGGGCCGTCCAGGTCTTGCCGCCATCGCTGGTGGACAGATTGGACAAGGTGCCGTTAGCCACGCTCAGGTCATCCAGGTCGAAGCCACTGACTTTCTCGCTGAAGGTGAACGTTACCGTGGTGGTCTGGCCGACAGTGAGGTTCGGGTTGGCGACGGAGATAGTCGCAGTTGGCCGGTCGGCGTCGAGCGCATAGTTGTTGGAAATCGCAATGCCTGCACCGGCATTGCCCGCAGCGTCGTTGACCAGGCCGTTGTCCAGCACCACCAGGTTGGTGGGGTCAGTAATTGCGCCGGTCGGCGTCAACGTGGCCGTCCAGGTCTTGCCGCCGTCGCTGGTGGCAAGGTTGGACAAGGTGCCGTTGGCCACGCTCAGGTCCGACAGGTCAAACCCGCTGACCGCTTCGCTGAAGGTCACAGTGACCGTGGTGGTTTGCCCGATGCCCAGGAGGACGTCCGCCACGGTGATGGTCGCGGTCGGCCGCTGGGTATCGATGCTGTAGTTGTTGGAGTCCGTGGTGCCGACGCCACTGTTGCCCGAGGCATTTGTCACGCCGCTGTTGTCCAGCACGATAAGGTTGCTGGTGTCGGTGATATTGCTGGTCGGCGTGAGCGTCGCGGTCCAGGTAACGCCGCCATCGCTGCTGCTGACCGCACTCAGAGTCCCGTTGGCGAGGGTCAGGTCAGCGTTGGTAAAGCCGCTGACGGCCTGGCTGAAGGTGATGGTCACCTGGGTGGTTTCGCCCGCTTTCAGTTGCGTGTCGGCCACCACGACGGTTGCCGTCGGCACCTCGGTGTTCACGGCATAGTTGGCGGAGCTGGTGGTGCCGGTGCCGCTGTTGCCCGCCAGGTCGGAGATGCCGGTGTTGTTCAGCACGATCAGGTTGGTGGTGTCGGTCACACTCAACGTGGGCGTGAACGTTGCCGTCCAGGTGATGCCGCCGTCGCTGCTGCTGACGTTGCTCAGGCTGCCATTGGCCACGCTCAGGTCGCTGTTGTCGAAGCCGGTGACGGCCTCGCTGAAGGTGATGGTCGCCAATGAGGTTTCGCCCGGGCGCAGGTCGCTGTCGCTCATGACAATCGTGGCTGTCGGCCGCTGGCTGTCGACGCTGTAGTTGTTGGAATCGGTGGTGCCGGAGCCGGCGTTGCCCGCCAGGTCGGCGACGCCGGTGTTGTCCAGGGTGATCAGGTTGGTGGTGTCGGTGATGCCGGCCGCCGGGGTAAAGGTGGCTGTCCAGGTGATACCGCCGTCGCTGCTGCTCACCGCGCTCAAGGTGCCATTGGCGATGGTCAGGTCGGCATTGGTGAAACCGCTCACCGCCTCGCTGAAGGTGATGGTCACCTGCGAGGTCTGACCGACGCTGAGGGCCGTATCCGCCACCACGATGGTCGCGGTAGGACGCACGGTATCAATCGCGTAATTGTTCGAGTCGGTGCTGCCGCTGCCGGCGTTGCCGGAGGCGTTGGCCACGCCGCTGTTGTCCAGGGTGATCAGGTTGGTGGCGTCGGTGATGCTGCTGGTCGGGGTGAAGGTCGCAGTCCAGGTGATGCCGCCGTCACCGCTGGTCACGGCGCTCAGGGTGCCGTTGGCGATGGTCAGGTCGGCGTTGGTGAAACCGCTGACGGCTTCGCTGAACGTGATGGTCACCAGCGAGGTTTCACCGATGCTCAACGCAGGGTTCGCCACCACGATGGTAGCCGTCGGCAGCACGGTGTCGATGCTGAAGTTGGCCGAGTTGGTGGTGCCCGCGCCAGCGTTGCCGGCCAGGTCGCTCACCCCCGTATTGTTCAGGGTGATCAGGTTGGTGGTGTCGCGGATGCCCACGTCCGGCGTGAAGGTGGCCGTCCAGGTGATACCGCCGTCACTGCTGCTCACGGTGCTCAGGGTGCCATTGGGGATGCTCAGGTCGGCATTGGTGAAACCGCTGACCGCCTCGCTGAACGTAATGGTCACCGCCGAGGTTTCGCCGGCGCTCAAGCTCGCGTCGGAGACCACGATGGTTGCCGTCGGGCGCTGGGTGTCGATGGCGTAGTTGCTCGAATCCGTGGTGCCGCTGCCAGCGTTGCCCGCCAGGTCATTGACGCCGGTGTTGTCCAGGCTGATCACGTTGCTGGTGTCGGTGATGCTGGCGAGCGGGGTCAAGGTCGCGGTCCAGGTGATACCGCCGTCGCTGCTGCTCACCGAGCTCAAGGTGCCATTGGCAATGCTCAGGTCAGCGTTGGTAAACCCGGTGACCGCTTCGCTGAAGGTGATGGTCACCAGCGAAGTTTGACCGATGTTCAGCGTCGTTTCCGAGACCACGATGGTGGCCGTCGGACGCGCGGTATCCATCGCGTAATTATTCGAGTCGGTGGTGCCGCTGCCGGCGTTGCCGGAGGCGTTGGCGACACCGGTATTGTCCAGGGTGATCAGGTTGGTGGCGTCGGTGATGTTGGTGGTCGGCGTGAAGGTCGCGGTCCAGGTGATGCCGCCATCGAAGCTGGCCACGTTGCTCAAGGTGCCGTTGGCGATGGTCAGGTCGGCGTTGGTAAAGCCGGTGACCGCTTCGCTGAAGGTGATGGTGACCAGCGAGGTATCGCCGATTTTCAGGCTGCTGTCGGCCACGACGATCGTTGCGGTTGGGCGCACGGTGTCGATGGTGAAGTTACCCGAGTTGGTGGTGCCCGTGCCGGCGTTGCCGGCCAGGTCGCTCACGCCCGTATTGTTCAGGCTGATCAGGTTGGTGGTGTCGTGGACACCCGCGGTCGGTGTAAAGGTGGCGGTCCAGGTGATACCGCCGTCGCTGCTGCTCACGGCGCTCAGGGTGCCATTGGGCACGCTCAAGTCAGCGTTGGTGAAACCGGTAACCGCCTCGCTGAAGGTGATGGTCACCAGCGAGGTTTCACCCGCGCTCAGGGCCGAATCGGCGACCACGATGATCGCGGTCGGGCGCTGGCTGTCGACCGCATAGGCGTTCGAGGTGGTGGTGCCGGAACCGGCGTTGCCGGCGGTGTCGACCACGCCGGTGTTGTCGACGACCACATGGTTGTTGCCCTGGGTGATGCCTGCCACCGCCGTCAGCGTCGCGGTCCAGGTGATGTTGTCGCTGGTCGACAGATTCGACAGCGCGCCGTTGTCGACCGTCATGTCAGCCAAACTGAAGCCTGTGACGGCCTCGCTGAACGTGATCGTGACCAACGACGTGCCGCCAATCCCCAGCGCGTTGTCGTTGACCACCACCGTGGCGGTGGGCCGCTGGGTATCGACGGCGTAGTTGTTGGAATTCGAACTGCCGCTGCCGACGTTCCCCGAAGTCGCCGCCTGCACCCCCGTGTTGTCCAGGGTGATCAGGTTGGTGGCGTCCGTCACATTGCTCGAAGGGGTGAACGTCGCGGTCCAGGTGATGCCGCCGTCGACGCTGTTCACGGCGCTCAGGGTGCCGTTGGCGACGGTCAGGTCGGCGTTGGTAAACCCGGTGACCGCTTCACTGAAGGTGATGGTCACCAGTGAGCTGGCGCCAACGTTCAAGGCCGGATTCGCCACGACGATGGTCGCCGTAGGCGCCACGGTGTCGATGCTGTAGTTGGCCGAGTTGGTGACGCCCGAGCCCGAGTTACCGGCCAGATCGCTCACCCCCGTATTGTTCAGGCTGATCAGGTTGGTGGCGTCGTTGATACCCGCGGTCGGGGTGAAGGTGGCGGTCCAGGTGATACCGCCATCGCTGCTGCTCACCGCGCTCAAGGTGCCATTGGCAATGCTCAGGTCGGCGTTGGTAAACCCGGTGACCGCTTCGCTGAAGGTGATGGTCACCAGCGAAGTTTCACCGGCGTTCAGCACCGGGTCGGCCATGACGATGGTCGCGGTCGGGCGCTGGGTGTCGATGGCGTAATTGTTGGAGTCGGTGGTGCCGCTGCCAGCGTTGCCCGCCAGGTCGGCAATGCCGGTGTTATCCAGGGTGATCAGGTTGGTGGTGTCGGTGATGCTCGCGCTGGGTGTGAAGTTCGCGAACCAGGTGACACCGCCGTCGCTGCTGCTGACCGCGCTCAGGGTGCCGTTGGCGATGGTCAGGTCGGCGTTGGTGAAACCGGTGACGGCCTCGCTGAACGTGATGGTCACCTGCGAGGTTTCACCGATTTTCAACGCGCTGTCGGCCACCACCACCGTCGCCGTTGGCCGCACGGTATCAATGGCGTAGTTATTGGAATCAGTGGTGCCGCTGCCGGCGTTGCCGGCCTGGTCGGCAATGCCGGTGTTGTCCAGGGTGATCAGGTTGGTGGCGTCGGTGATGCTGCTGGTCGGCGTGAACGTCGCGGTCCAGGTGATGCCGCCATCAAGGCTGTTCACAGCGGTCAGGGTGCCGTTGGCGATCGTCAGGTCGGCGTTGCTGAAGCCGGTCACCGCCTCGCTGAAGGTGATGGTCACCAGTGAGGATTCGCCGATTTTCAGGCTGCTGTCCGCCACGATGATCGTCGCGGTTGGGCGCTGGGTGTCAATGACGTAGTTATTGGAATCAGTGGTGCCGCTGCCCGCATTGCCTGCCAAGTCGCTGATGCCGGTGTTGTTCAAGGTGATCAGGTTGGTGGTGTCATTGACACCCGCGGTCGGCGTGAACGTCGCGGTCCAGGTGATGCCGCCATCGCTGCTGCTCACCGCGCTCAAGGTGCCATTGGCAATGCTCAGGTCGGCGTTGGTAAACCCGGTGACCGCTTCGCTGAAGGTGATGGTCACCGAGCTGGTTTGACCGATGCTCAGGGCAGTGTTCGCGACCACGATGGAAGCGGTCGGCCGCACCGTGTCGATGGCGTAGTTGTTGGAATCCGTGGTGCCACTGCCGGCGTTGCCCGCCAGGTCGGCGATGCCAGTGTTGTCCAAGGTGATCAGGTTGGTGGTGTCGGTGATGCTCGCGCTGGGTGTGAAGTTCGCGAACCAGGTGACACCGCCGTCGCTGCTGCTGACCGCGCTCAGGGTGCCGTTGGCGATGGTCAGGTCGGCGTTGGTGAAACCGGTGACGGCCTCGCTGAACGTGATGGTCACCTGCGAGGTTTCACCGATTTTCAACGCGGTGTCGGCGACCACAATGGTCGCGGTTGGCCGCACGGTGTCGATCGTGTAATTGGCCGAATTGGTGGTGCCCGCGCCAGCCAAGCCGTCGTTGATCGCGACCACCCCTGTGTTGTCGAGGGTGATCAGGTTGGTCGCATCGGTGATGTTGCTGGTCGGCGTGAACGTCGCGGTCCAGGTGATGCCGCCATCGAGGCTGTTCACAGCGGTCAAGGTGCCGTTGGCGATCGTCAGGTCGGCGTTGGTGAGACCGCTCACCGCACGGCTGAACGTGATGGTGACCAGCGAGGTATCGCCGATTTTCAACGCGGTATCCGCCATCACGATGGTCGCGGTTGGCCCCGGGGAATAAGCCGTGTTCACCGTGCCGCCGTCATTGAAGATGTTGTTCACGGCCGCTACGGAGGCGCCCGTGGAACCGCCGCCCGACGCAGGGCCACCGGAGCCGCTGCCACCGACGTTACCGCTCATGGCCGCAAAGTTGGCAGCCGTCATCAACAGCGTGCCTTTGTTCCAGATCGCGCCGACGCCTTTGCCGGCCGCGCCGCCCGAATCGGCGGAGCCACCCAGGCCCCCACCGCCACCACCGCCGCCACCGGCAGCGATGTTGTTGGTAATCACCGACGTGCCGACAACGGTCAGTGTGCCGGTGCTGCCGTTGTAGATACCGCCGCTGGCCGAGGCGCCCGCCCGGCCAGGTTTGTCCCAACCGGAGCCGCCGCCACCGCCGCCAATGGAAATCGTGCCATTGTTTGCCGTACCACCGGCGCCGCCATTGCTGTAGTTGGCCGCGCCCACGCCGCCCGCGCCGCCGGTGCTGCTGCCGCCCCTGCCGCCCATGTAGTTGGGGTTATAGCCGCCGCCGTTGCCGCCGGTGTTGGCACTGCCGGAAGTGCCGCCATACACGCCTGTACCAAAGCCGGAAGTACCACCGTGACCACCGGCTTGCCCGCCGAGCGCGCCGCCACCGCCACCGCCGCCACCGACCGCGCCACCGACATAAGGCGCAGTAACCCCGCCACCGCCACCGCCGCCCGAGGCTGCGTTGCTGGTCACCGTGACATTGGTCAAGGTCAGGTTACCGTAGTTGACAATGCCGCCGCCCATGGCCGCCGTTCCGTCGGTCCCCGCCGCAGCGCCGTTGCCGGCGGCCAGGCCCTTGGTGATGATCAGCCCATCCAGGGTCGCGGTGACGCCGGAGTTGACCCTCAACACCTGGGTTTTGTACTGCCCGCTGATGGTCACGTCTGCCACGCCATCGTTGTTGCGATCGCCGTCGATGGTGAGGTTCTTGCTGATGATCAGCTGGCTGTTGAGGTTGATCGTCATGTCAGCACCGAAGGCCACGGTATCCCCCGACACCGCGGAGCTCAGGGCCTGCCGCAAGCTGCCGACACCGCTGTCGCCATTATTGAGCACCGTGACCGTCGCCAGGCTGTACTGATACCCCGACATGCTCCCGTAGGCCAGCGCGGTGCGGCTCTCGATGGAGCCGGTGGCGATTTCCAGGGTCCAGTCGCTGCCCGCGCCGGTGCGGTTGCTGGACGCGGCAATATCGCGCCCGGTCAGCTGCGCCAGCGAGTCGACAAAGTTGACGCCCCTATCGCCCGCTGCCGTGTTGCAGGCGTAGATCAGGATGTCGCCGCCGACGTTCATGTCCTGCCCGATCTGCGCCAGCACCTCGCTACGAGCTGCGATGTTGTCTGCCGATAAATAGGTGTTGCCCAGCCACAGGTCACCCGAGTTGCCGTGGGCGATGATCTGCACCGAGCTGACGCCCTGGTGGCTGCCCAGGTAATCGGCGATCTGTTGCAGGCCGTCCTTGCTCGCATCCAACTGCACCACCTGGGTGCCGGGGGCGACGCCTTTGAGCAACTCGGCGGAGTCCTTGACCCGTGCATCGACGAATACGACTGACTCACCCGGCACAGTGACCGGGGCCGGAGTCACGGGTGCATCGGTTTGCCCGTGGGTTTCGCCGACGGCGCCGGCGTGCTCGGCGGTCGGCGCCTTGGCGGCCGCATCGGCAGCCGTGGCATGGCTGTCGGCCTGCGCCACATCAGCCACCGTGGCGGCGACCGCGCCGTCGAACAGCATGCGCGGTTCCAGGGACATGATCATCGGCGTCGCCTGCGTGCGGGCGCGCGTTGTCGTTTGCCGTGCCTTGCCTTTGCTCCACCACATGCTGCTCACCCGCTTGTCGAATGCTGATACCCACAAATAAAAAAACCGCGATCAACTGATCGCGGCGTCGGCTTTGGTGCGAATCACATTGGCGGCGCTCAGGCTGCCGTCACGCCAGAAATCCATATGGGCGAACTGCTCGAACAGATCCGGCGGCAACAGGCTGCGGCGCGCTTGCAGCGCCACCCGTGGCTTGACCCGATGCAGGCCGGCTACGCCCAGGTCCTGGTCGAAATCCGGGGCGTCGTAGCTGAGGTTGTCGAAGTCGTGCTCGAACCACGGCTCGCCGATAAATTCATAGACCAGCCGCATGACCCGCTCGGGGGCCTGGGCCAGCAGGTCGTAGTCGACGATCAGCATCGAGTCGGCGTGTTCGCCGTAGTACGCCTCTTTGAGCGCCGACCACGCATACCCGACCATGCGGTTGCGCTGGGCCAGGGTCTCGACGCGGCTGTACACGGTATTGCGCTCGACATCGTCGTTGAACAGCTTGGTGTTTTCGAAGGGATTGGCGCGGTACAGGCGCTCCAGGCTGTCCATGATCCACGCGACATTGCGCACGCAGGCGATGACTTTGGCTTGGGGAAACAGGTCATGCAGCGCCGGCATGCGCGCGCACCACTGGCGATTGGTGTCGAACACCACGGGCGTGGCGGTTTTGTCGGCGTAGTAGGAATCGAACAGGCCGCGCAGCAGGCGGCGGCGGGTGTCGGCGTCAATCACCGAGCCAAATTCACTGCCGGCGCTGCACTGCGCCAGCACGCCATTGAATAGGAGGCCCACGGGGCTACTCATGCCCGCATGAAAGCGCGGGTTCTGCAGCAAGATGGCAGAAAGCAAGGTCGAGCCGGAGCGCGGCAAGCCGGAAATAAAGTGATACGGCAATCCATTCACCACTTTGTAGGACAATTCCTTTGTCACCAAGATTAGCTCAGGATTGCTACAGCCACTAGTATGAAATTGCCACTACTCGCATCCGATTTAATACTGTTTCGAAATTAACGGCACCCTTCAGGCTGCATAGAGTCGGCCCCACACACAGCAAAAACAGCCGCGCCCGCGCACCGCCGCCATCTTGCTGCAACACTTGGCGCCAACCGTCGGGAATCGGCGCGAAATCATCCGGCATTTCGTTGCTACTGATCAGCCAGACACGGCGGGTCTGGGCGGGTAAAGCCGACAGACGGTCGAGGTAAATGCGTCCACCGTCCTGATCCACCAGGGTGCCGAAACCATAGGCGTTTGGCCGGGTCGGTGTGCCGTCGGGCTTGGGCGGAGTGTAGAGCTGCAACTGGGCGTCGGTCTGGTCGTAATACACGTAGCTCAAGTACCACATCATGTCGCTGAGCACGATGCGATCGCCTTCCTGGTAATTGCGATTGACGAACTCCACCGGCACGTTGAATTGGTCATGCACATCCACCGTGGCGTTGTTCTTCAAACCCAGCAGCTCAACGCCGACAAATACCACGAGCAACGCCGCCCCGAGCCACGACAGGCGCGTCGGCAGACGCTCGATGGCCAGGGCAATGAGCATTGGCAAGCCGAGGGCATACACCGTCAGGTAACGTTCGATGAACACAGGCGATACAAACGACACGCCGTATACCACCAGCAGCGGCAGCATAAAAAACAGCGCCAGCAGACAGGCCGGAGAGTAACTATCCCGTTCCTTCCAGACGGTCACCGCGACCGCCGCCACCAGCGATAGCGGAAACAGCCAGAACAGCGGTGCCCAGAAGCCGACACCTTCATCCTGCAGCACGAACTGCCAGATCATCGAAGGCACAGAGGTCAGCGTGACCGGGTCTTCCCAGCCAATATCACCGCCGACCTTGAGCTGCTCGACATGCTGAACAAGATCCAGCAGGTTCGGCAGCCAAGGCAGGTACAACGCGACAATCGCGGCATTTGCGCACCACCACACCGGACGCGTGAGCAGGCGCTGGCCGGGCGCCTGGGAGCGGCACAACACGCCCAGCCAGGCCCAGTGCACCAGCACGCACAACGCTGTGAAGTAGTGGGTATAAAAACCGGCCGCCATCAACAACACATAAGCCACCAGGCACCGCGTGCGCTCGGGCTGGCGCACCCAGTACACCAGCGCCAGCGTGGCGCCCAGCAGCCACACGGCCAGCAGCGAATACATGCGCACTTCCTGGCTGTAGCGCACGGCGCTTGGGAACAACGCCAGCAGCACGCCCGCCAGCGCGGCAGCGCGGCGTGTGGACAGTTGCCGCATCAGCCACACGCCCAGGCCCACGGCGACCACGCCGGGGATCGCACTCATGGCACGAATCGACCAGATGCCGTCGCCAAACAGCTCGATCCAGCCACGTAACATGAAAAAGTACAGCGGCGGGTGCACGTCATGGGCCGCGTGAAACCACAGGTCGTCTACGGCATATTCGCTCAGCAGCAGGCTCGAACCTTCGTCGCCCCAGATCGCCGCGGCCGTCAAGCCATAGAACCGCGTGGCTATGGCCAGCGCGAGGATCGGCACCCACCATAACCGGCTCAGCCAACGGCTGCCTTCCCAGGCGCCCGCTACGGCAAATGGGCCCACTTTTTCGTCTTGCTCGACCACAGACCGTCGCACCTCAAATCCCCTGATACCGCCGGTTTCCCGGGTAAACGCCACACATGCGCAAACACGCGCAACTCTAGGGCAAAAGCCCAGGTTTCGCTCGCGGTTTCGCAACCGTTGGGCGTAGCGCAAATGTGCGTCTACGCTTTGCGATGGCGCCCGATCGATAGGCGTCGTCCAAGACCCTAGAGCTCACACAAGGATTCGCGACTCATGGAAGTATTTATCGGCACCATCCAGTCTTTTGCCTTTAACTACGCACCCAATGGCTGGGCGTTATGCAATGGCCAGATCGTGGCTGTGCAACAGAACGCCGTGCTGTTTTCGTTGATTGGCACCTTCTACGGCGGCAACGGTCAGTCCACCTTCCAACTGCCGAACCTGCAAAGCCGCGTGCCGGTGGGCATGGGCCAAGGCACGGGGCTGTCGCCCCATGCGATCGGTGCATTCTCGGGCAGCGAGTCGGTCACGCTGCTGGCCGGCAACCTCCCCGCCCACACCCATGGCGCAGGCACACTCGCAGGCAACACCACGGTGCAACTGACCAGCGTAGTCAGCAACCCAGTAACGGTGCCTACGCCTACCAATGCCTACATCGGCGCCTCTGGCCCAGGACCGGGCAGCGCTACGATCTATTCCGATCAACAAGGCGCCAACCCGGTACCACTCAAGGGCGTCACCAGCGCTTTGAGCGGCGAGACGGCCAGCGCCGGCCAGAGCCAGGCCGTTGGCATTATGAACCCCTATCTGGCGATCAACTTCAGCATTGCCTTGGAAGGACTTTATCCTTCACGCCCATGATGCCCCCCGGCCGAGGCCCATGGGCCTCGGCACTTCCGATGCGGAGCCGAACCATGTTGAATCAGGTCACCCTCGAACACTTTCGCCCCTTGCTGACCCAGCCTAGCGTGCTGTACCTGCCGGATGGCTCGGCACTTCAAATTCAGGTCCAGGGGCTGCGCCCGTCGCCACAGTCCGGTTTCCCGGGCAGCGTACGCGAGGGCTTCAGTGTGTCTCTCAACAGCCTCGGCCCGACGGAGTTCGTCGACGGTTTATGCCGCATGCCCTTGCCGGATGTGTGCCTGGAACACGTGTTCGTGTCCCGCGAGCCCGCCATGGGGCGTGACGGCGAGCGCGGTTACTTTTGCATCGTGTTCAACTGAGGCGGGTACCACACCAACCGCTGCGCCGCCGGTGTCTGTTCTTCCACACGAAACCCCAGCGCCAGGTAATGCTGGCGCGCATGGGGGTTGCTCGCCCACACCACCGTCGCCACCGGACAGCACACTTGGGTGGCGGCCTGCTGAACGCTATGCAGCATCGCCCGACCAAAGCCCTGGCCACGTGCGGCGGGGATAAGCGCCAGGTACAACACTCGAATTTCATTGGCGCCGAAGTCGGCACTCAAGGCACCGATGGGCGTGCCGAGCTTTTCCACCACGTAATGCAGGGCCCCTGGAAACTGTTGGTCCATGCCCCGCTCCTGCACCTGGAACTGCTGGGCGATGACCTCTTCTACCTTCTCTTGCTCGCCGTCGATCCACTGCAGATCCGCCCGCGCCGAATGGTAGAGCTTCTGCAAAAACGGCCCGTCGCTGGCCCGTGACGGGCGCATCGCTAAGCCCTGCGCCAACCCGCCCTGATTGTTCATCATCGTCTGCACTCCTTGTCAGAATCCGCTTTCCCTAACGCCCAACGCCACCGCTCGACGCCAGGCCGTGCCCAGCACCGACTCGCTGCGTCCTTGCAATAGCACCACGCCGCGCAACGGCTGCCGGGGGGTGTCGATCGTCTGCAGGCTTTTGAGACGCACGCCGTATTGCGCCTGTACCGGCGCAGGACGCTGGTTTTCGTCGCGGCGTACGGCTATTGGCCCGTGATGGTCGGAGGTCAGCGCCTCCTGATCCAGATAAGCCACGCCGTTTGCGTCAACGTCGGTCAATTCAACGGGGATCGCGGCGCGCATCGGGTCATCGGCGATAAACCGCCCGGTCGCCCCTGGTCCGACTCGCCACAACTCGGCCTCGGCCAGGTAGCCACGCAGGCGCGCGCCATCCTCCACCACCTGCACCAGCGCATCCTTGGGCGACAGCCAGCGACCCACGTCCAATTGCGGCAATACATCGCGCACGGTGCCCGCATGGGGGGCGCGCAACAGCAGGCGTTCGCGTTGGGCAGCGAGGCCGCGGTATTCGGCCAGGGCCTGGGACAGGCGCTGATCGATGATCCCGGCGTCGGCCGCCGTTTCACTGCGTCCAGCCTGGCGGCGCATCTGCAATTGCAGGATCTCGACTTCGCGCCGCACGATGCTTTGGCGCGCGTCGAGGTCCGGCGATTCCAGTTCGATCAGCACCTGGCCCTGGGTCACCGCCTGCCCGTCCACCACCCGCAATGCCTTGACCCGCGCCGCCACCGGCGCATGCAAGGCACTGACACGACCCGCTTCGAGCATGCTCGGCAGTTCCACCGCGCTGCGCCACGGCACCACCAGCGCCAGCACGATCAGCCCCAACCCGAGACTGCTAAGCAACACCCGGGGCGCATGGGCCTGGCTGCGACGGCTCCACCATTCGTGCCATTCCTTGTAGATCGGCAGGCAGATAAACCACACCAATTCCACCAGCATCAGGAAGATTCCGAGCAGCTTGAAGAACAGGTGATAGACCGCCAACGCGATCCCCAGAAACAGCGCCGCACGCCACAGCCACGCCAGGTAGCCCCACCACAACAGGCGTCGCTGCAAAGCCGGCGACCACGGCTCCGGGGCCGGTTCGCCATAGCCGAACAGCAGTTCGCGCAGACGCCAGCGGCACAGCGCGAAGGCACGGCCTTGCAGGTTGTCCACGCCCCATAAATCGCTGATCAAAAAGTAACCATCAAAGCGCATGAACGGGTTGAGGTTGATCGCCAGGGTGGTCAGCCAGGTGGCGCTGGCCAGCATGAACGCCGCCGTGCGCGCCGGTCCATCCGGCAACAGCGACCAGGCGAGCAAGGCGATACACGCCAGCAGCAGCTCGGCCATCACCCCGCCGGCCCCGATCATCAAGCGGGCGCGGCGATCATTGACGCGCCAGGCGTCGCTGACGTCGGTGTAGAACATCGGCAACAGCACCATGAAGGCCACGCCCATGCTTTGCACCCGACAACCGGCGCGCTTGGCCATGAAGGCATGGCCGAATTCATGGCACAACTTGGCGAAGAACAGTGCCACACCAAACGCCAGGGCGCCGCCGAGGCTGAACAGGTGCGGGAACGTCGCCAGGAAGCGCTGCCAATCGCGCGCCACCAAAAACACCCCAAGACCGAGGGTCATCGGCAAACCGTAGCGCAACAGGCCCGGACCAAACCGCGCCAACCACGGCCAGGCGCGATTGAGGAACGTGTCCGGGCGCCACAGTGGGATGCGGAAAAACAGGTATTGATGCAGCAGCACCTGCCACAGGCCCTGCTTCTGGGCGGCGGCTTTATACAGATAGCTGGCGCGTTGCTCGGGGTCGAGGGCAGCGATCAGGTCGTGGGCGCGTAGAAAACTCAGCAGCTCGGTGACTTCGCTGTTCCCCAGGGGCAAGCCCGGCTCGCGGTTGGCAGCTTGCAGGACTTTTTCCGGGTCGCCCAGGGACCAATGCCGCAACAGACGGATGGCCGTGGCGCCCAGCTTGAAATAGCGCCCACGCACTGGGTCGGCGAGGGTCCAGCGCGGCGAGCCATCCAATGCCGCGCCGGCGCTGGACAGTTGCAGGTCGTCACGCAGCTTGGGCAGGCTCATCAGAGGCCCACGCTTTGGCGCAGGCCCGCCAACGGTCGCCGCAGCAGGTACAGGGCCAGCGGCGCGCGGTCGCCATACAGCTTCGCAGTGCCACGCAGGCCGATCCGCGGCGGCGCGTCATCGAACTGCGCATCCAAGCGATAGGCCAACTGCCCGCCCGGCGTGGGCTGCGCTTCGTACGCGGCGCGTTGCAGGGTGGCGAGGTGACGTTGCAACGGGTCGCTGTCGAGGAATAGCGCGACCTGCGCGTCGGGCGCCAGGGCAATCGCATCGCCTACCGCCAGTTCGATGCGCAACTCGGCCTGGCCGGGGTCGGCGATCTGCAACAGGCGCTCGCCGGTTTGCACCGGTTTGCCGGTCCAACGCTCGGCGTCGGCAAACACCGCGATGCCGTCGCGCTCGGCGCGCACTTCGCTGCGCTTGAGCAGCTCGCGGGCGTAGTCGCGTTCGGCGCGTTTTTGCTCGACGCGCGCGGCCAGCAAGTCGATGCGCGAGCTGGATTCGGCATCGGCAAAGGCACGCTGGGAATTGGCCTTGAGCTCCGCCTCCGCCACACCTAGGGCCCGCGCCGCCACGTCCGCCTGGGCGGTCAGGGTAGTGCTTTCAAAACGCAGCAGCAGGTCGCCGGATTTCACGCTCTGGTTGGGTTTAACCAAGAACTCGGCAATCACCCCATCCAAGGGTGCCGCGACGACTTGTCCAGCCAGCGGCACCACTTCGGCGGGCGCCAGCACCGACTGGCGCACCGGGATAAGCAACATCAGCAGCAACCCGACCCCCACCGCCACCTGACGTTTGCGGGTCAGGCGCAGGCGCCACGGCTGGCGCGGTTGCAACGCGTGCCAGGCATGGCTGTAGGTGTCGCCCAATTGCGCCAGCAAGACTTGCTCTGCCGGGTTCCACGGCGTATCCCGCGCCAGCCACAGGCCACCAAACACCTGGCCTTGGGGGTTGATCAGCGGCAACCAGAACACGTGTTCGGCCGACAGGCTCTGCCAGTCGGCGCGCACGGCATCGCTCAATTGCTCGGCAGGCACCACGCGCGCGGTCTGGCCGAGGTCGAGCGAGTGCAACTGCCCCACCGCGTGCTCGACAAACGCCACGAACGGCGCGTTCGGGTCGATGCTGCTCACTGCTGTGACCGCCTGCACCTTACCGGCAATCAACAATGCAGCGTGGCGATAGCCGAACAGCGCTTGCCCATCGTTGACCAAGCTGTAGGCCAATTGCTCAGTGGAGCGGGCGGCGCGGGTCTGGCGTTCGAGGTCCAGAAATTGCGCGAACACCCGCTCGGTGTTCCCCGCCATGGGTGCGTTCATTGCAGTTGCGCGAAGTGGGCGGTGCCGCTCATACCCGCCATCAAGCCGGTGGCATTGGGCAAGGTGGCGACCAGCAGCAGCGTCTGACTGCCCTCGTCGATGCGTGCGCCCTGGCGTTTGACGGTAGCGCTGAACGCCTGGCCAGTTTCATCCGGAGTAAAACTGAACGTCTGCCCCGGCTTGAGCTTGCCCATCCAGCGCGACGGCACCAATAGGTGAATTTCCAGGCTGCGGTTATCGACGATTTCCAGCAGCGGCGCGCCGGCCGAGACGCTTTCATAGCGTTGCACTTTGCGCTGCACCACTTGACCGTCATACGGCGCCAGCACATTGCAGCGTTTGACTTGTACCTGGTAGACCTGGGACTGGGCCTGGGTCTCGCTCAACCGCGCTTCGGCGCGGGCCACTTCAAAGCGTCCGACTGAATTGAGCGCCGCCAACTGTTTGTTGTGCGCCAGTTCTTCCCCGGCACCACGGCTGGCGGCTTGGGCGGCGTTCAATTGGGCCTGGTAGGCCGAACAATCGAAACGCGCCAGAGTGTCGCCTTTTTTGAACGTCTCGCCCTCGCTGAACGGCAACTCGACGATGCGCCCGGACAGCTCACTGGCCAGCATCGCCTGGTCGCGGGCACGCAACACGCCCCGTGCTTCGCTGCCGGCACTGGCGGTGGTCGCAGGCGAATGATCCAACAACGGGTCTTCGGCCATGGCCAGCTGAGCCACGCCCAATATGCCGATAAAACCCAACGCCCATCCATGCAATTGCTTCATATGGTCGACTCCCTGACGATGACCGCAGTCTAAGTCAGCGAAATTAAATTGCCACTACCCCCAATCGGACAAATCGGCAAATTGTGTAGGCAGTCACCAAAGCAATTGTCAGATCAAGCTATGATTGCGCCCCTCCAAGCACCAGGATCAAGGACACCTCATGCGCATCGGTTTTTTGTCACCTCTGGCACTGGCCCTGCTGGCCGGTCTCTCCGTGCAGGCCCAGGCCAGCTCCGACGATTCGTGCTACCCCGACTGGCGTGTTTCCCGCGACACCCTCGACCCGTGCAGCAACCAGACTTTCCTCAGCCCTGGCAACGACAGCCGGGTCAACCTGCGCATGCTGCTGGCCGACAAGAAAAATACGGGCCTGACGCCCAATGCCTTGAGCGAAGATGACCTGGCCGAGGGGTTCGGCCCGGTGCCGTTTCCGGTATATCGCTTGTCGCAGGGTGGCGGTACGGACACCGAGCCCGATGACGGCGCAGACACATCGTCCACTGCCGAACTGGACAACCTGCTGCAACCCCTGGGCATCAAGCGCGAGGACTACACCACCGCCGGCGAGGCGTTTGTCACGGGCGAGGGCAGCCGTTGCCGCAGCAACGACGACGACAGTGCCACCGCGTTTGTGCGCCAAGTGGTCAAGGCCGATATGCCGGCCGCCGAACGCGAGCTGCTGGTCAAAGCCCGCCTGCAACTGCTCACCACCTGCGAGTGGGACGGCCCGGTCGTGGCGAATGCACAGCAACTGCAATCGACCGACGGCCAGCAGCTGTACACCTACCTGCAAGCCGCCGCCGATTTTTATAGCGGCCGTTTTGCCGAAGCCGAGCGCGGCTTCAGCGCCGCTCGCAGCAGTGCCCTGCCCTGGCTCAAGGAAGCCGCGCTGTACATGACCGCCCGCACTGCGCTGAACCAGGCCCAGGCAGACGCGTACGATGCCGACGGCGTGCCGACTCTGGCGCGTGTGGATAAGTCGGCGCTGGCCAATGCCGAGCAAGCCTTCGATAGCTACCTGAGTGCTTATCCACAAGGCGATTACAGCGCCTCCGCGCGCGGCCTGCTGCGGCGGGTCTACTGGTTGGCCGATGACGGCAGCAAACTGGCCGAGGCGTATGCCTGGAGCCTCACGCAAGCCAGCGACGCGCAGCGCAATGTGTCCGAGGATGAGCTGGTGGAAGAGGCTGACCTCAAGTTGTTGATGGTCAACAGCCAGCCAGTGAAGACGCCGATGATCCAACTGGTCAGTGATCTGATGGTGATGCGCGGCGGCAATCAGCCGACCTTGTCCCGCGCAGACCTGGAGAAGCAAAAGGCACTGTTTGCCAGCGAACCCGAACTCTACGATTACCTGCTGGCGGTGTGTGCGCTGTACATCGAGCACCAGCCGGATGCCGCGCTGAAGCAGCTGCCGCAAAGTGTGCCGTCGAGCCTGAATTACTTCGCCTTCAGCCAACAGACCCTGCGCGCCCTGGCGCTGGAAGCCAAGCAAGATTGGAAAGGCGCCCAAGCGCTGTGGCTGCAATTGCTGCCACTGGCCAAACTGCCGTTGATGCGCGATCAACTGGAACTGGCCCTGGCCATGAACTACGAGCGCAGCGGCCAGTTGGCCGAAGTGTTTGCCGCCGACTCGCCGATCAGCGCCAAGCAAGTGCGCTACAACCTGTTGCGCAACGTCGCCGGGCCTGAGCTGCTGCGCCAACAGATCGCCCAGGCCAGCGATCCGGTGGAGCGCCAGACCGCACAATTCGTGTTGCTCTACAAAGACCTGCTGCGCGGCCAGTTCGCCACCTTTGCCGAGGACTTCAAGCAACTGCCGACGCCAGTGCCCGAAGATAAGTTGAGCAGCAGCCTGGGCTATGTCTACAGCGAAGGGCAGACGTTGAAACTGTTCCAGTGGAACGGCGAGAAAGCCGCCTCCGGCTACACCTGCCCGGCCATCGCGCAAACTGCCGCGACCCTGCAAACCGAGGCCAAGAACCCCCAGGCCCTCAACTGCCTCGGCGAGTTCATCTTGCGCAACAACCTGGACGGCATGCCGCTGGAACAAGCACGCGCCGCCGGCAGCCTGGGCAGCACCGCGTCGGACTTCAAAGGAACCACCTTCTCGCGACTCGACGGTTACAAGCAGGTGATCGGCGACGCCAAGGCGCCGAAAACGGACAAGGCCTATGCGCTGTTTCGCGCCATCAACTGCTACGCGCCGGCCGGCTATAACAGCTGCGGTGGGCAGGATGTTGAACCGGCCGTGCGCAAAGCCTGGTTCCGCCAGCTCAAAAGCGGCTACGCCGACACCCAGTGGGGCAAATCGCTGCAGTACTACTGGTGAAACACCTGTGGCTCGGCTTGCTGATGCTGGCGAGCCCGGCCTTTGGCGCCGTCGACGCCCGCGACTATGACGCCTTCTGGCTGTGGAGCGGCGTCAAGTCCCAAGCGGTGCTCAAGCAGGCCAAGACCCTCTACATCCTGCAGGGCCAGATCAACTCTACCCGCCGCGCCCCCCAGCGCGGCGTGCAGCTGATCGCCCAGGGCATGAGCGTACCGCGCCTGACCCAGGGCGAGGTTTGGGTGGTATACCGCGCCCACACCCTGCGCTGGCCAGAACCGATCTACACCCAGCTGCTCGGCCAGGTGCAACGCTGGCGCGACGCGGGCAACCCGGTGATAGGCATCCAGATCGACTTCGACGCCCGCACCCAATACCTGCACGAATACGCGGACTTTCTGCGCGACCTGCGCCAGCGCCTGCCCGCCGACCTGCGGCTGAGCATCACCGGCCTGATGGACTGGAGCAGCAACGCCGACCCGGCCGCCATCGCCCAGCTCAAAGGCGTGGTGGATGAAGTGGTGGTGCAGACCTATCAAGGCCGCCACAGCATCCCGGATTACGCCGCGTACTTGCCGCGGATGAATCGGCTGGGGCTGCCGTTCAAGATCGGCTTGATTCAGGGCGGTGAATGGCGGGCGCCGGGGTATTTGCAGAGCAACGAGTGGTTTCGGGGGTATGTGGTGTTTTTGCAGAATCCTTGATTCCTTTCTTGACAGGGCTCTCCCTCCATGCAAGAAATCGTCCACGGTCCATGGACAGTGGACAGCCGCTTCAGGGAGCCCTATGAAAAGTCAGGATATCGTTATCCTCTTCAAACTGATTAGCCTGGAACTACAGGCGGTGAAAGAGCGGGCCACCGGAAAAGAGGCCGAAACGCTTGTTTTCCTTGCAGGTAGTGAGTGGAAAGGTTGGGAGGATAGCGACGGTGACACGCTCCCGACTAACAGTGATAGCTACTCCGTTCGAGCACTGTCTGCGTCGTTGGCGTTGAGCAAAAGCGAGGTATCGAATTCTCTGAATCGCTGTCGAGAGATCGGCCTTATTCACACGAACCGCCTCAGCGGGCAGCCTCTGGTAAGAAGAGAAGCCCTTCTGGACTTCGTGAAATATGGCATTCGCTACGTATTTCCCGCAAAGCCTGGCGCCGTCGTTCGTGGAATTCCAACAGCATTCGGGGCCCCTATCCTGACGGGCAAAGTCATGAGCGGTGGCGATCTCATCCCCGTGTGGCCAGATGCGTATGGCAAAAGCAAAGGTCAGGAAATCGCGCCCTTGTACAAAACTGTTCCTGGGGCGGTAAAAAAAGACGAGCTTCTCTATCACTTCCTGGCTCTAGTCGATGCAATTCGCATCGGCGGACCGCGCGAGACCAAGGTAGCCGATGCACTGCTGAGGGAGTTGATCCTTTGAATTCAGTTCGGGAAATGATGTTGCAAATGCTTGAAGCGGTCGCCGACGCATTGGGGGCAGAGCTACGCCAGCAAGTGGCCTTTGTCGGTGGGTGTACAACCGTCCTGTTGATTACCGACGAATACACATAAGAATCCATTCGCGGTACCGATGACGTGGATCTGGTCATCCACCTGACCAGTACTGCCGCTTGGTATCGGCTTGAAGAAACCCTTAAAACCAAAGGGTTCAAAAATACAGGCCAGGACACGGTCACCTGTCGCTTGCGTCTAGGAGCGCTGAAAGTCGATTTCATGCCAACCGATGAAAAAATACTGGGGTTCTCCAATACTTGGTTTGTCGGAGGGCTGGAAAATGCGATTGATTACACATTGCCTAATGGAACGCCTATCAAGGTGTTCGCAGCCCCTTGGTTTCTTGCCGCAAAACTCCAGGCATATCTAGGCCGGGGCAAGGGCGACCTACTGATGTCCAACGATATTGAAGACATCATCGCTCTGCTGGATGGTCGGGAAGAGCTAATTGCAGAAACAAAACACGCACCTATCGAGCTACGACGCTTTGTGGGCGAGGAGCTCTCGTCTCTGCTCAGACTCACTGCGTTTCAGGATGTGATTCAAAGCACCGCTCAAGACCCCGATCGAGAAACGTTGATTTACGAGCGCCTCGATAGACTGATTGAGTTCGGGGTGCGCATTTGATCCTGCATTCCAGTGTCAGTCGGCAAGGTATCCACAGAGCAGAAAACCGTGACGCCTGCGGTTCGGCACGCAATGCAGATTCATATCTCTACGTGATTGCCGACGGTACGTCCAAACCAGGCAGTGGCGAGTTGGCGCGAGCCCTGAGCCACCATCTGCTGGACACCTTTTCTCACTCAGCGACTGCCGTCGCGGCCTGCACAGATAAGGCTTTGGCGCTGACACTCACATCACTCAATCGAGTGCATTCAAATCTATGCCCGGACTTCCCCTTTGCCGCCGCCAGCTATCTTGCGCTCCTGGTAGTCGGTCAAACCGCCATATCCATTCATGCAGGCGACTGTTGCCTTGGATATCTGGAAAAAGGTCAGCATCTGAATTGGATAAGCCCACCCCACTGCGGCCCCAACTGGAAAGGTGATCTGAGCCATTCACTCATCGCCAACAGCCCTGCGCGGAAAACTCTGCTCAACTGCATGAGCTACCGCCGCCGCCATGAGCCTCACATTCAATCCTTGCAGATAATCAAAGACACAACATGGATCATGGCGACGGATGGGTTCTGGGCCGAACTGTCTGTCCAGAACCAACTCAGGGCCATTGCACAGCAAACCCTTGACGGCTGTTCAACTCACGACGACACCACCTTCATGCTGTTGCGATCTTAGGCACCTGGCTACCAGTCGTACGTCAGGCTCGACACCGCCGTCCGTCCTTGCCCGTAATAGCAATCCAGATCGCTGGTGCACTGCGAAACGTAGGTCTTGTCGGTGAGGTTCTGCACGTTCAGCGCCAGTTTCACGCCTTTGAGTTTCAGCGGCGAGCGGCTTAGGTCGTAGCTCAGGCTGGCGTCGTAGACGCTATACGAGGGCACGCTGAAGGCGCCTTCGTAGTAGTCGCCCAGGCTTTGGCGGGCGTAGCGCACACCCAGCCCCGCGCCGAGACCAGCCAGCGGGGTGTCGCCAAGCACGGTGTAATTGACCCACATCGACGCCGTGAGCGGCGAAATGCCTGCGGGGTGGCGGCCTTGGCGACCGTCGTTGTCCTTGGTGTATTTGATGTCGTTGCGCGAGGCCGACGCGATGATCTCCCAAGCGTCGCTGAGGGCCGCCTTGGCTTCCAGCTCCACGCCGCGTGAGCGCATGGCGCCGCTTTGGGTGCTGTAGGTGGTGTCCACCGGGTTGGTGGTGAGCACATTTTCCTGGTCCAGCTGATAGACCGAGACCTGCACAAAACTCTTCTGCCCGGGCGGCTGGTACTTCACGCCGACTTCGTACTGGTTGCCGGTAGACGGCTCGAACGGCTTTTTATTTACGTCGGTGCCCGCCAGTGGCAGGAAGGATTCCGTGTAGCTGACGAAGGGCGCCAGGCCGTTATCGAACAGGTACACCAACCCCGCACGACCGGTGAACGCCTGGTCTTTGCTGGCAAAGCGCGTATCGGTCAAGGGCTCTTTGTTCACGACGTTGGCCCAGTCATAGCGCCCGCCCAGGACCAACGCCCATTTATCCAACTTGATCTGGTCCTGAACGTACAGGCCGGTCTGGGTGATGGTGCGATCCCACCGATATGGCTGGCCAAAATTCAGGCGCTGCCCATAGACCGGCTTGAACAGGTCGATGATCGGCGGGTTGCGGTCATACAGGCCATGGAACAGCGAGCCGGAATGGTAGTAATCCAGGCCCAGGATCAGGGTGTGGAACAACGCGCCTGTGTCGAATTCGGCCTGAGCGATGCTGTCCACGCCAAACACTTTGTTGTTTTGCGCCCAGTCCACACCGAAGCGTTGCAGGTAGCGTTGGTCCTGCACACCGGTGGCCGGGTTGGCGACGAAACGGTAGCCGTGCAACGGCGCGGTGTAACGGTCGTCCACCTCGGCGTAGCGCGCATTTTGTTTGAGGGTCCAGGTGTCGTTCAGGCGATGGGAAATCTCGTAGCCCAGCACGTACTGCTCGCGGTTGTATTGGTTGACGCCGGGCTCGCCGATAAACACATCGCGCTTGATCTTACCGTTGGGGTTGGCCCACAAGGTGCCGGACGCCGGCAGGCCTTGGGCTTCGGGCACACCTTTGTCTTTCTGGTACTGGGCAAACAGCGTCACATGGGTGTCGTCGTTGGGGCGCCAGGTGAAGCTGGGGGCGATGAACTGGCGTTTGTTCTCGACGTAGTTGATCTCGTCCTGCCCATCGTTGGCCAGGCCGGTCAGGCGATACAGGAATTGCCCCTGCTCATCCAGCGGACCGCTGATGTCGATGGCCGCACTTTTATGCTCGTAGGTGCCAGCTTCCAGCACCACTTGGTGTACCGGGGTTTCGCTGGGGCGTTTGCTGACCATATTGACGATACCGCCCGGCTGGTTTTGCCCGTACAGCACCGAAGCCGGGCCTTTGAGGACTTCAATGCGCTCCAAGGAATAGGGCTCGATTTGCAGCGCGCCGCCAGTGCTGCCACCGCCATAGGGCAGGTGCAAACCGTCGAGGTACAGGGGTGTGGGCGAGAAGCCCCGCGAGGTGGGTTCATCGAACAACTTGACCCGGTCGGCGAAGCCGCCGGCGCTCATGCCCGGCGTGTACAGCAATGCCTGGGTGACGCTCTGGGCACCGCGGGCCTTGATCTCGGCGGCAGTGATCACGTTGATGGTCTGGGGGATTTCCACCAGCGCCGAATCGGTCTTGCTGCCGGAGGCGCTGCGGGTGGCAACGATGCCGTCCACCGGGCCCCAGGCGCTTTCCTCGGCTTGTTGGGCGCTGATCTGGGTAGCCCCAAGTTGCAACGTGCCGTCAGACGCGCTCGCCTGCAACGACCAACCGCCCTGGGATTGCATCGCCACCAGGCCGCTGCCCGCCAGCAACCGCTCCAGACCGGCCCCCACCGCATAACGCCCTTGCAGACCGGCGCTGCGCTTACCTTCCGTAAGCGTGGCATCAACCGACAACAAGATGCCCGAGGCACTGGCGAAACGGTTCAACGCCTGGTCGAGACTGCCCGCCGGGATGGCGTAGGTACGCACTTCTTCAGTGGCTTCGGCGGCATAGGCCAAGGTCGGCAGCATCGGCGCGGTCGCCATCAGGCCGACAAACAGACCATGGCGCAGGGCGCGGGCCAAGGGTTGGATTGGGTGGTGCGGCATTGCAGGACTCCCCGTGAGAACGCTTCTTGATTGGCTTTCAAGAGGTATCCCGAACGGGATAGGGAAACCGACAAGCGCCAGAGAAAATATTTTCAGACACGAGCCTTGATCGTCACCCAGTAGCGGGTAACTGCCTGGACGTGCACCGGCAACGAGCGCTCCAGGGCGGCAAGGATCGCGTCGGTATCGTTCAACGGAAAAACACCGGTGAGTAACAGCCCGGACACGGCCGGATCGCATCGCAACAGGCCCGGACGATAGCGACTCAGTTGCGTAACAAATTCGCCCAGCGGCTGGCGTTCGGCGATCAGCCGATGCTCAGTCCAACTGCTGCCGTTGGCGCCCACCGCAGGTAACGCAAGGGTCTGGCGCTGATCGAACCACAGGCTGTCACCGGCCTTCATCTGCACCGCTGCGCCATGCACCGGGGTTACGCGCACGCGGCCTTCGTACAGGTCGACACGGCTGCCCTCGCCCAGTTCGCGCACGGCAAAGCGAGTGCCCAGCGCCTGCACATCGCCGGCCGCCGTTTCCACGATCAGCGGGCGCAGTGCATCGTGGCCGCTGGTCAGCAGGATCTCGCCTCGGATCAGGCGAATACGTCGCTCAGTGGCGCTGAAACGCACATCCACTGCACTGTCGCTGTTGAGGTCCAGACGCGTACCGTCGCTGAGGGTGACGTAGCGGATCTCACCGGTCGCCGTGCGATGTTCGGCGAATGCCGCTTGCCAAGGTTCACTACGCCGCACCAGATAGCCGCTGCCGCCGACCATTAAGAGCGCGCCGAGCAGCTTGAGGGCGGCTCGGCGCTGGGTGTCCGGCGTATCGCTTAGCACCGCGCGGGCACTATCGGCAGGAACGCCGCCGAGGGTGTGCTGCAAGTGCTGCAAACGCTGCCAGGCGCGACGGTGTTCCGCATCGGCGGCCTGCCACTGGGCAAAAGCGTGGCGTTGCTCGCCGCGCAGTTCGCCGCCCCAGTGCAGCATCAACCACTCGCTGGCTTGCTCGACAATGGCCGGGGCAATGGGTGCGTCATGTTTCATTCTTCGTAGACCACCTGGTAACAGGCGACGATGGCGCGGGTCATGTATTTCTGCACCGAGCTGATGGTGACACCCAGGCGCTCGGCGATCTGCGCGTAGCTCAACCCCTCGAATTGCGATAGCAGGAAGGCCCGGCGCACGTTGTCGGGCATGCGGTCGAGCATGGCGTCGATCTGCATCAGGGTTTCAAGGATCAGTGCGCGGGTTTCCAGCGACGGCGACTCCGGCTCCGGCAGATGGGCAATGCTCTCCAGATAGGCGCGTTCGATACGCAGGCGCCGCCACTGGTCAATCACCAGATTGCGCGCGATCTGCGCCAGATAGCTGCGGCTTTCCTTGTCACCTGGAAAACGTCCGGACACCAACAGCCGCAGGAACGTGTCCTGGGCTACATCGGCGGCGTGCTCTCGATCGCCCAGGCGCTTGCGCAGCCAGCCTTGCAGCCAGCCGTGATGGTCGCGGTACAGAAGATGAAGCTGTTGCTGGCCGTCAGTCGCGGTGTCCATGAAAAGCTCAGATACACTATTGAGAGCAATTATCATTACACCTTATTTCGTCACTGACAAAACTCTTTGTCGATCAGCCCCCTGCCGTTTGCAGCGGATATACCGATTCCCACCCGCCCCCCAAGGCTTTGTACAACCCGACCATGGCCAGGGACACGCCGGTAGAACTCTCCACCCATTGCTCCTGGGTCGCCAGTAGCGCGCTTTGCACCGTGAGCACGTTGACGAAGTCCACCACGCCTTCGACGTACTGATGTTGCGCGGTGGTGAGGGCGATCTGGTTCTGGCGCACGGCTTCGGCCAGGCTGTCGCGGCGCAGTTGGCTGGCGTTGTAGCGGGTCAGTTGATCGTCGATTTCATGCCAGGCGCGCAAAACGGTCTGCTGGTAGGCAATCGCCGCTTCCTGCTGTTGTGCTTCGCGCAGCTCAAGCATGCCTTGCAAGCGTCCGCCATTGAACAGCGGCAGGCTCAGCTGTGGGCCGAAGGCAAAGGCGCGTGAGCCCCACGCACCGAAATCCGACAGTTGCATGGCCTGGGAGCCGAGGCTGCCGGACAAGGTGATGCGCGGGTAGAAATCGCCCTTGGCCACGCCGATGCTGGCGGTGGCGGCGTGCAGTCGCGCCTCGGCCTGGCGGATATCGGGGCGACGTTCGGCCAATTCAGACGGCAGGCCAATGGCGACCTGGCGCTGGGTTTGCGGGACGGCAGCGGCCTTCGACAACTGTGCATGCAGGGCTTGCGGCGGCTCGCCCATCAGCAGGCTCAAAGCGTTGATCAACTGATCCTGACGCTGTTGCAGGTCGGGTAGGCGTGCTTCGATGGCGGCGACCTGGGCGGCGGCTTCGGCCACATCCAAGTCAGTCGCCACGCCGTCGGCCAGGCGCAATTGCGAGAGCTTGAGACTGTGCCGCGCCACGTCGAGGTTTTGCTCGGTGACCGCACGGATGTTCTGCACCCCGCGCAGTTGGATGTAGTCCTGGGCGGTTTCAGCCAGCACTGACAGCAGCACGGCGCGACGGTCATTCTCCGCGACTTGCAGCGTGGCGTCGGCCGCCTCGGTTTCGCGTTTGACCCGGCCCCAGAAGTCCAACTCCCAGGCGGCGGAAAACCCGGCGTCCCACTGGTTGAACGCGGCGCGGCCATTCTCGCCGGACGGGTCGTTGAGGCCCTCACCACTGTTGCGTTTGCGCTGATAGGCGCCGGTAGCGTTGACGCTCGGGTAGCGCTCGGCAGTGTCTACCTGGCGCACCGCACGGCTTTGTTGCAGATGGCTGCTGGCCAGTTTCAAGTCGAGGTTATCGCTGAGGGCGCGCCGGGTCAGGGCCGACAATTGCGCGTCGTGGAACACGTCCCACCAGCGCTCCTGCAAGGGGTCGCTGACGGCATGGCTGGCAGCCTGACGGCCTTGGGGTTCGGTCCACTGCGCGGGCTGCGCGCTGTGGGGGCGCTGGAAGTCCGGGCCGACGGTGCAGGCGCTCAGGCTGATCAGGCCGAGGGTGAGCCAGGCGAGGTGTCTCATTGCTGGGCTACCTCGCGCTGTGGCGCTACGGCTTGAGTATCGACGCTGGCTTCCACCGACATACCGACCCGCAGACGCTCGGTCAGTGGCTGATTGGGCTCAAGCACGATCTTCACCGGAACACGCTGCACGACTTTGGTGAAATTGCCGGTGGCGTTGTCCGGTTTGATCGAGGCGAAGGTCACTCCGGTGGCGGGCGCCAGGCTTTCCAAGTGGCCGTTGAGCACTTCACCGCCGAGGCTGTCGACGCGCACCTGCACGGCCTGACCGGCATGCATGTGGGACAGCTGGGTTTCCTGGAAATTGGCCACCACATACGCCTCGGCCAACGGCACCACCGCCAGCAACTTGCTTCCCGGTGTTACGTAGGCACCGACCCGTACCGCGCGCTCACCGACCATGCCATCCACTGGCGCGACAATGCGTGTGTAAGACAGCTGATAACTGGCCATTTCCAGCGCCGCTTGGGCACGTTTAAGCCCACCCTCGGCGGCATCACGCAGAGCCGTGAGGATTTCCACCTGCTTGCGCTCGGCCGCCAGCACGGCCGTGGCCTTGGCCAGGCGAGCGGTGGCCTGGTCGATGCGGGTCTTGGCTTGCTGGGCGTTCTGCACGGTGCCGGCGCCGACACCGGCCAGATGGTTGTAGCGGTTCAGTTCGTGTTCGGCGAAGGCCACTTCGGCGCGATCCGCCGCCACCGTGGCCTGAGCCTGGGCGATCACCGAGGTTTGCCGCTCCAGTGTCGCGGTGGCGTTTTTCAGTTGGGCTTGGGCCACCAGTGTGTCGGCATCGGCGGCCTGAGCGGCAGCGCGAAAATCGCGGTCGTCGATCAATGCCAGCAGTTGCCCGGCTTTGACGCGCTGGTTGTCTTCCACCAGCACCTCCTTGATAAAACCGGCCACGCGCGGCGCCACCTGGGTGAAGTCAGCGGCGACAAAGGCGTCGTTGGTGGTCTGTTGTCGGCTGCCCAACAGCCCAGGGGCAGCCAGGTACACCAGCACGCCGACGGCGAATACGGCGATGGCCGACACGGCAATTTTGTCTTTGCGTTTCATGGGAGTTCCTTTGTGCTAGGTCGGTGCGCGCGGCGGATAGATCCGCGTGGGCATCCAGAAAATCAGCAGGATCAACGCCGCCGCCACCGCGGCCATGACGTAGTACAGATCCGAAGAAGTGAGCACTACGGCCTGCTCATGCAGACGGTGCGCCAGGCCTGGGGCATCGGCGTCGGCCAGGGGCGAATTACCGAGGCCGTCCACCAGCCTGCTCGAATGAAAATGCACCCGACGGGTGGTCAGCACATCCAGCACACCCGTGGCGATCACGGCGGCGAGGCCTTTGACGGTGTTGAACCAGGCCGAGGCGAATGGGCCTTCCACCGGTTGGATACTGCCGGTGGAAAGCATCAACAACGGCAACACGGCCATGGGCTGTCCGAAGATTTGCAGCAGGTACAGCACATAGAAATCGTCGCGAATCCACGCCGAGGTCAGGTGCGCGCTGCCTACACAGGACAGCACCAGCATGCTCAGCCCCGCCCCCAGCACCCAGCGGCAATCGACCCAGCGCAGGTTGCACAGGGCAGCCACCAACGGCAGCGCGATCAGTTGCGGCAGCGCCATCAGCAGCATCAGCGGCGCGGTTTGCAGCGGCCGGTATCCCTGCACCTGGGCGAGAAAACTCGACGGGATGAGGATCACCGAAGTCAGCACCATCAGCACGCCCGCCAGCACGATCAAGGCAAACGCGAGGTTGCGCAGGCCCAGCATCTGCAGCTTGAAAAACGGCAGCGGCTGCGACCATTCGTTGAACAGGAACAGCACCAGCAACAGGCTGCCGCCACTGAGCAGGAAGGTGATCAGGCCGGACTCGAACCAGTCCAGACGATTGCCTTGCAGCACACCGATGACCAGCATGCAGATCGCCGGGAAGCCCAGCAGCAGGCCGCGCCAGTTGAATTGCTTGAAGCGCTCCAGGCGCAGCGGGTCCTGCGGTAACCCGTAGGCCACGGCGGCCATCGCCAATAGGCACGGCGCGACGATTTGCCAGAACGCCCATTGCCAGCCGACGTATTCGGTCCACAACGCCGCCAGCGGCGTGCCCAGGCTCGGGCCGAAAGTGGCGGTAAGTGCGTAACCGGCCAGGCCGTACAGCTTGACGTTGGCCGGTAGAAAACGCAGCGCCACGGTCATCAGCATCGGCGGCAGCGCGCCACCGGCCAGGCCTTGCAGGGTGCGCAGCGCCAGCAGGCTTTGGTAGTTCGGCGCGAACGGGCACAGCACCCCAAGCAAGGTGAACAACCCGATGGCCCACAAGGTGAAGCGCCGTAGGGAAAAGGTCACCGAGCACCAGGGCGCAAAGGCCATGGCCGACACGGAGGCGGCGGTATACGCGGCGACCAGCCAGGTGCCTTCATCAAACCCGATGGCGAGCGCGCCACGGATGTCGGCGAGGGCAATCTTGGTGACCACCTCGTTGAGACCGGACACCAGCACCGCCAGCAACACGCCGACCAGGCCGATGATGATGCGCGGCCCGAATACGGGCGGGGCGATGGCGGTGGGTTGGGCTGCGACCGCAAGGGTGGGGGCAGCGAGGGACGTCATGAACAGGTAACTCGGCGTAGGAAATACCCGAGCAGTTTAATCAGGCTAACACATAACAAAAAGTTACTTATCGGCAGCTTATAAGTGCGCCAAACGCAATCCAGAACCCGCCCAAAATCTCCAGGTGGGAGGGGTCTTGCCCCCGATGCTTTGTGACAGCCACGGTTTTTTCCATCTTCACACCGCTATCGGGGGCAAGCCCCCTCCCACATTTTGACCCTGCATGATTTAGAGGTCAGGTGGGTTGAGCTTCCAGCCAGGTGGCATGGCAACTTTCACGCAGGGTCTCGCGCAGCCATTTGTGCGCCGGGTCGTTGTCGAAGCGCGGGTGCCAGGACTGGGCCAACACCAGTGTCGGCAAGGAGATGGGCAGCGGGAACGCGCGCAGGGGCAGCTTCAGTCGGTTGGCGCTGTAGAGCGCTTCCTTGGGCACCGGCAGAAGCAGGTCGGAGTCGGGCAGCATAAACATTGCGCCGTGAAACCCCGGTGCGATCATCGCCACGCGGCGCTCCAGGCCCTGGGCATTGAGGGCCGTATCGATCGGCCCACGGGCGATGCCGCGCCGCGAGATGCTGATGTGGGAATAGCTGGCGAAGCGGGCGGCGGTGATTTCTTCATCGAACAAGGGATGATCTTGCCGCGCCAGGCCGACAAAAGTGGTGGAGAACAGATTTTGTACTTTCACTTCAGGGCTGGCGGGCATGGTGTTGCTCACACGCAGGTCCAGTCGACCTTCGCGCAGCGCTTCGTCGTCGGTGTCGCCTTCGGGCACGAAACACAGCTCGCACAGCGGTGCGACGCGCTCCATGGTGTCGAACAGCCGCCCGCCGTACACACCGATAAAGAAGTCATTGGCTCGTACGCTGAAGCGCCGGCGCAAGGTACTCAGGTCCACTTGGTCGGCCGAGCGAAACAACAGCGCCGCCTGCTCGACCACGTTGCGCACCTGCTCTTGCAACTGCAAGGCCTTGGGAGTCGGCACCAGGCCACGCCCGGCGCGCACCAGGATCGGGTCGCCCACCGCTTCACGTATGCGCGTGAGAGTACGGCTCATGGCCGCCGGGCTGAGGTTCATGCGGCGCGCGGCGCCGACCACACTGCCCTCGTCGAGCAAAGCGTCGAGGGCGACCAGTAGGTTCATATCCGGTAGTTGCATGCCAAGCACTCGTAAGCGGTCAGGAGTGAACTGGGCGCAATCGTATCAGGGTGGATCTATCAGCGCTGCATGCCCCAGCGCTTGACCGTCAGACGTTCGACGGTATCGAACACCAGGTTCTCCACCAGCAGGCCGATGAGGATCACCACCGCCAACCCGGCGAATACTTTGTCGGTGTACAGCTCGTTGCGATTCTGAAAGATGTACCAGCCTAGCCCGCCCTTGCCGCTGGTGGCGCCGAACACCAATTCGGCAGCGATCAGCGTGCGCCAGGCAAAAGCCCAGCCGATTTTCAGGCCCGCCAGAATCGATGGCAGCGCCGCCGGGATCAGAATAAACAGCACAAAGCGGATACCTTTGAGGCCATAGTTGCGTCCGGCCATGCGCAGGGTTTCGGACACGCCCAGGAACCCTGAATAGGTATTGAGCGCCAGCGCCCACAGCACCGAATGCACCAGCACAAAGATCAGGCTGTTCTGACCCAGGCCAAACCACAGCAGCGCCAACGGCAGCAGCGCAATGGCCGGCAACGGGTTGAACATGGAGGTCAGTGTGCTGAGCAGGTCGCGACCCACCTGCGTCGACACCGCCAGCGTGGTCAGGGCGAACGCCAGTACGATACCGATCAGGTAGCCCTTGATCAGCACCACCAGCGAGATGCTGACTTTGCCGAGCAGTTCGCCGCTGAGCAAACCGTCGTAGAACGCGTGAAAGGTCTGCAGAAAACTCGGCAGCAGCAGGTCGTTGTCTTGATAGCGCGCAACGGCTTCCCAGAGGACAGCGAGCACGATCAGGATCAGGCCCTTGCGCAACCAGCCCTGTTGCCATAGGCGCTGGCGCAGCGGCAGGTCGCGTTCCACCGGCACGCTGAGCAGCGGTTCGAGGGTGATTTCGTATTCCTGGCGCATAATCTCCCCTTAGTACGCGATGCGGATATCGGCAAAATCCAACTCGGGTTCGGCCTCAGTGGCTTCATCGAACAACAGCCGGTGGATCCGCCGCGCCGATGCCTGGAAGTCGACACCGCCAAGGCTATGCAGGTCGTATTGATGACTGTGGATTTCCGCACGCACGCGCCCTGGGTGCGGTGACAGCAACAGAATGCGATTGCCCACCACCAGCGCCTCCTCAATGGAGTGGGTGACGAACAACAAGGTGAAGCGCACTTCCTCCCAGAGCAGCAGCAGCTCTTCCTGCATCTTGCGCCGAGTCAGGGCATCGAGGGCGGCGAAGGGTTCGTCCATCAGCAGGATTTTCGGTTGCATCGCCAGCGCACGGGCAATCGCCACGCGCGCCTTCATGCCACCGGACAGTGTATGGGGGTAGGCATCGGCAAACGCACTAAGGCCGACCTTATCGAGGTAATGCAGTGCGCGGTCTTCGGCGTCGGCACGCTTCAAGGTTTTCGACGCCAGCAGCGGGAACATCACGTTTTGCTTGACGGTTTTCCAGGGCGGCAACTGATCGAATTCCTGAAACACCACGATACGGTCCGGGCCCGGCTGTTCGACCTTTTGCCCTAGCAGGCGAATCTCGCCTTCACTGGGTTTGATAAACCCGGCAACGGACTTGAGCAACGTGGATTTGCCGCAGCCCGAAGGGCCGAGCAGCACGTAGCGGTCGGCCGGGTCGATCTCGAAACTGACCTGATGCGTCGCGCGCACCACGCGCTCGGCCGTGCGATATTCCAGGCTGACGTTATCCACCGCCAGTAACGGCGCGGCAGGGTGCAGATTGCTGGTCGCGTGGGCTGATAACGGTGCGTTCATCTCAGCTTCCTTGCAGGGGTTTGGCGTCTTGGAAAAAGTAGTCCTGCCACGATTGCGGCTTGTGCTTAATGGCGCCGACGCGATAAAGGAATTCCGCCAGCGGGTAGGTGTTTTTCGGCGTGACGCTGAATTCGAATTGCGGGTTGTCGATGATTTTGAGCAGCTCGGCACGGTCGATCTTGGCCTTGGTCACGCGCAGGTACGTATCGGCCGCCGCGCCTTTGTCGTTCTGAGCGAACTGTGCGGCTTCGGTCAAAGCGTCGACAAATGCTTTGTAGGTCTTGGGGTTGTCGTTGCGGAATTTTTCGGTGGCGAACAGCACCGTCGGCGAGTTCGGGCCAAACAGGTCGTAGGTATTGAGCACCACATGGACATTGGGATTGGCCAGGGCCTGGTCCTGGAACGGCGGGTTGGAAAAATGCCCGGTCAACTCCGTGCCGCCGGCGATCAACGCCGCGGTGGCGTCGGGGTGCGGAACGGCGATGGTGTACTTGTCGAGGCGGTTGAAATCCTGGTCGCCCCATTGTTTGGCGGCGGCGTATTGCAGAAAGCGCGACTGCACTGACACCCCCACTGCCGGCACCGCGATACGGTCCTTGTCAGTGAAGTCGGCAATGGTCTTGACCTTGGGGTTATTGCTGACCAAGTAGTAGGGGAAGTTACCCAAGGACGCCACGGCCTTAACGTTCTGCTTGCCGTAGGTGCGATCCCAGATGGTCAACAACGGTCCGACGCCGGCTCCGGCAATGTCGATGGAGCCAGAGAGCAATGCGTCGTTGACCGCCGCGCCGCCGGACAGTTGAGTCCAGTCGACCTTGATGTCGATGCCTTCCTGCTTGCCGTATTTTTCAATCAGGTGCTGGTCGCGCACCACATTGAGCAGCAAGTAGACGATGCCGAACTGTTCGGCAATGCGAATCTCGCCCTCAGCGTGGGCCACCGCCGGCGCTGCCAGGCTGCCGGCCAGCAGGCTGATACCCAGGCCGACAGTGGCGGCCAGTCGTGCAAATGGAAGGTGTCTGGACATGGTCATGCTCCGAATCAGAAAGGCGCGTCGCCCTGGATGGTGGTGCGGAACAGCTTGCGGCGCAGATGGCTTGGGCAACCGGCGGCCAGATGGATCAGCGAACGGTTGTCCCAGAACACCAGGTCGTGAGGCTGCCATTGATGGCGGTAGAGGTTGTGCGGCAGCACGCTGTGGGCGTAGAGCTGAGCCAGCAGGTCGCGGCTTTCGTCTTCAGGCAAACCGATAATGCGAGTGGTGAAACCCTCACTGACGAACAGCGCTTTTCGGCCGTTTTCAGGGTGGGTACGCACGATGGGGTGCACCACTTCGGCGACTTGGGCCAATTGCTCGGGCGTGAGCGTAGGGCGCCAGTTGCCTTCGAATTTGGTCTCGCTGTAACGCGCGGTGTAGGAGTGCGCAGCGCTTCGGCCTTCAACAGCGTTGCGCAGATGCGCGGGCAACTGGTCCCAGGCTTTGTGCGTATCCGCAAACAACGTGTCGCCGCCCTCGCAGGGGAGTTCCTGTGCGTGCAACATCGACCCCAGGCTGGGCAGTGCTTTATAGGACAGGTCCGAATGCCAGAACTTGCCGGCGTCGCCCAAGCCAATAGCCTGGCCGTTTTCGATGATGTTGGAGACGATCAGGATTTCCGGATGATTGAGCAGCAGGAACTGCTTGAGCACATGGATCTGCAGCACGCCAAAGCGACGGCTGAACGCGATGTGCTGCTCGGGTGTGATGCGCTGGTCGCGAAAGACCAGCACATGGTGATCGAGGTGCGCGCGGTGAATTCGCGCGAAATCCGTGTCGTTGATCGGGCGGGACAAGTCCAGGCCAACCACCTCGGCACCGACGCTGCCGGGCAGTGGAAGAACCTCGAATACTTGTGCATCGAGCGACGCGGGTGAAGCGGTAGAGGCGGCAGACATGGGTTCACTCCTGGCAGTCAGGAGACAAACTTTATAGGTATAAGAAATTCAATTTAAATACCGTTTACGCATAACGATATGCGTGAACGGCGCGGCAAAACGATGTAGCGCTCGCAGCGAAGCTGCTTGGACTGAGGGCGCTTCCATCCCGTTTGTAAGACGCCATAAAGGCATGCTGTGAGTGCGCGGAGCGTGGTGTTGAACTACTTACAAGCCGAAACCGTGCGTGTTTGACAAGCTTATGGGCAGTCACTAGTGTGCTTTGGATCCAATTAGCCATCAGCCATTCCAATAAGGAGGGCAGCGTAACCGTGACGCAGAAGCCTACACCTTTGAACAGCATCAAGATCAGCGGTCCGATTCCCGCCCACCTTGCTCGCTCCGTCATAGAAGAAACCTTGCGCAACGCCATCCTCGATGGGCGCCTGCCCTGCGGGACCGCCATGCGTCAGCAGGAGTTGGCCAGCCTGTTCGGGGTAAGCCGCATGCCGGTGCGCGAAGCCTTGCGCCAACTCGAAGCCCAGTCACTGCTGCATGTGGTGACTCACAAGGGCGCCGTGGTCGCTCCGTTGATCGAAGACAACTCGGCCGAAACCTATGAACTGCGAATGTTGCTGGAATCCGAAGCGCTGCGCTTGTCGATTCCTTTGCTCACCGACACCGATATCGCCGAGGCTGACGCGTTGATTTGTGCGCTGGAGCAAGAAAAAGACTACACCGAGATAGGCCGCCTGAATCGCTTGTTCCATATGACCCTTTACAGCAAAGCCCCTAACCAGCGGCTGCTCAAACTGGTGGAGCACGGGTTGAACGAAGAGGAGCGTTTCCTGCGCTTCAATCTGGAAGCCATGGGGCTGGGCGAGACGTCCCAGGAAGACCACCGGGAATTGCTGAACCTGGTCGCACGCAAGAAAGTCCAGGAAAGCGTCCTGACCCTGCGCAATCACTTGATGCGTGGGATGGAAGTGATCAGGACTTACCTCAATGGCCCGGACGTCGCCAGTCAGAAAGGCCCGCAATAACCCATAACATTCGCCCTGCACCTTGAGCGCGGCAGGGTTGCTGCTACAGCGCGTGACGTGCGTTATTCAATAACGACTGCCCTCCCAAGAACGCCAACATCAGTACCGGGTTCAAGGCGAGGGCGCGCGGTAAAGAACTTTCCCACCTATATAAAGCGACTTACTGACAAAAGATATTATTTAGAAAAACATCTAACACATTTATATGCTCGCCAAATTAGTTAGCCTGACTATTATCTTCGGCATTAACCCGGCTCTTTATTCAGGGCGCGCAGCCCTTAGACAGAGGGATTGCGCCACGCCTGGCTTATATCCCCTTATCTACTTGCCGTTCAAAAAAGCCCATCGCTGTAGTCACAGTTGACGCAATAACTTATAGGCATCCAGCATGTATCAATCCTTACTTGCACAAAGAGCAGAGCGCCTTTGCGCCCACCCGTTATTCAAAGAAATAACTTCTATTCACACATTAAAAAAGTTCATGGAAAGTCATGTGTTCGCGGTTTGGGACTTCATGACCCTGCTCAAACGCCTCCAACAAGACCTGACCTGTACACGCTTGCCCTGGCTACCGCCTACCGACCCGGCGGCTGCTCGCCTGATCAACGAGATCGTGCTGGAGGAAGAATCCGACCAACACCCCCAAGAGGGCCAGTGCAGCCATTTCCAGCTGTATCTGGAATCCATGGATGAAGTCGGTGCCAGCACCGCTTCAATCGAACACTTCATTGCGCTGCAACGCCAAGGCCTGGCCGCCAATACGGCGTTGCTTAGGGCTCAAGTACCGCGCGGCGCGGCCCGCTTTGTCAGCGATACGTTGCAGATCGCATTGAACGCCCCCACCCACTGCGTAGCAGCGGTGTTTCTTCATAGTCGAGAACGCGTGATCCCAAGCATGTTCGAGCAGTTGCTGCACGCCGGCACGTTGATTCGAGAGCACGCGCCAACCTTATGTGCCTACCTCAACCGTCATATCGAGCTGGACGCTCAGGATCACGGGCCGGCAGCGCAGCGTTTACTTGAGCGTTTGACCGATGCCCATCCGACTTACCCGCAACAAGCCCACGACGCCGCTCTCGCAGCCATGCAAAGCCGGATCACGCTTTGGGATGAGGTTCGAGCCTCGCTGCTGGAGGTGCAGCCATGAATATGGCCGGTTACCCAGCCTTTGCCGACGATTGGGAGCGCCGCGCAACCATTCGCACACGTCCACGCCGCTTGCTGGAAGACGACGACAAATTGATCTTCCCCCTGTGCCGCCAGCCTCTGGTACTCAGTGCCACCTTTACCGAGCACTGCCCGCAGTGGCGCGACTTTGTGCTGGTGCAAAGTTTTTATAAGTTCATCAATGACGTTGTGATTTTCGAAACGGAAATCGTCGACAAGACTGCGCGCGCCATCGCCAAGAATCGCTTCTCGCTGCCCTTTCCCCTCGCCTGTCGCGTCGACGCGATGACCGTCGTGGTGGACGAGGACTACCACGCGCTGGTCGCTCTGGATTTCCTGCAACAGACCGTAACCATGACAGGCATCGAGCCACTTGAGCTGCCGACACACATTGAACTGAGCCTGGCCCTGCCAGCGGCGCAAGCGCAGGTGCCGGCTCACTTGCGCGATGCCGTGGAGCTGATTGGCGTGGCTATTGCCGAAAATACCGTCACCCACGAAGTGGCGGCGTTCTCCAAAGACAGCAGCGTCAAAGGCTCGATCCGGGGCCTGATGGCCGACCACCTGTTCGATGAAGGGCGCCACGCGCAGTTCTGGACCTGCCTGGTGCGCAGCTACTGGCAAAGCGCAAGCCCGAACGACCGCGATGCCATCGCTCAGGCGCTGCCGACGTTCCTCTCGCGTTACCTGACCAACCAACTGCAAAAGAATTTCGACCTGCACCTGATCGAGCATCTAGACGTCAGCACGGACGTGCGCCGTGCATTGCGCGATGACATCAACGCACTGGCATTCCCCATCCATCGCCAGCACCCCTTGATGGGCAACATCCTGAGCTTTGTGCATAACAGCGGCCTGCTGCAAACGCCAAGCGTGGCGCGGGCACTGAACGACTACCTGCCGGTTAATAGGAGATTGGCATGAAGCGCCTGACCATCGGCTGGAACGGCACCAGTGCTGCCTTGCAGGCTATCAGGCAGCTGCTGGAGCAATACGGCCACGCGACGGGGAACGAAGCCGTCGATCTGTGGATTGAAGACGGTAGCCTGCCGCTGCCAAGCGATATCGGCGAAGCGCCCTGTATCCGCCTGCGCCTGGGGGTAGGCGCCGCCACCGAGTACGGGCTGCCTGCATTGCAACTGCGCGCCTATGACCGCCAGAGACGTTTGCACGGGGTGCTGGAGATCGCCGACGAGCCTACGGGTAACGGCGAACGACAGCGCAAGCAGGTGATGAACGCCCTGGTGGACTGGGTCGCGCTGCAGGTCAGTGAATTCTCACGGGACCCTGCGTACGTGCCGATCAGCACCACGGCCAATGACTGGCCCGAGCAGAGCCTGCTGGGGCTCGATGCGTTGGCGTTCATGCATCGATTCAATTGCACGACAAACCCCGCATTGATGCAGAAGGCGCAAGTGCCGGTGATGGAACGGGTGCAAGCCAGCCTGCACGCCTTCGCCGAGCGCCCAGCGCTGAACATCGATGGCTATGCCGTGAGCTACCGCGGCTTGCATCGTCGGGCCGCGGCGATTCAACAGCGCTTGCACCTTTTGCTGGAGGCGTTTGAAGCCCCCGCAGTGGTCGGTGTGTGTCTGGATAAATCCATTGAGCTGTATGCGAGCATGCTGGCTGTCCTGGGCAGCGGCGCGGTCTACCTGCCGTTGGGTCCGGACCAGCCTGCACAACGTCATCAGCTCATGCTGGAGACTGCCGGAGCCCGGCTCTTGCTGGATGCGGGCGAACACCCTCTGCGGGAGCGCTTTACCGCACTGGATGTCAGCAGTATCGAGCCCTGCACAGTCGGCAACCCACCCTTGCCGATGCGACAGCGTCCGTGCCTGGATGCACCGTGTATGGTGCTCTACACCTCGGGCACCACGGGTCAGCCCAAGGGGGTGTTGCTGAGCCAGGGCAACCTGGCACATTTCACCGCCTGGTGTGGGGCGTGCATGAAATTGAATGAACACGCCCGGGTCCTGCAATTTTCGCCACTGAGTTTCGACTCGTCGCTGATCGATATCGTCCCCGCCCTGACTGCCGGCGCCGAGCTGATCATCCCGAATGAAGCGCAACGGCGCGATCCGGAGCAACTGCTGGCGCTGCTGCGACGGCAATGCGTCACTCACGCGTTCCTGCCCCCCGCACTGCTCAGCATCCTGCCGCTGGATCAACCGCTGGGCCTAACGCAACTGCTCACCGGCGGCGATGTGTGCGAGCCCCATGTCATCGAGCGCCTGGCTGGACAGTGTCAGTTCCACAACCTGTATGGTCCTACCGAAGCGACTGTGCTGGTAACCCAACGCACATTCACCCCGGATGACAGCAACCGCAATATCGGCCGCCCCATTGCTAACAGCCAGGTACTGATTCTCGACGAGCATCTGCAGCCCGTGGATGAACAGGTGATGGGCGAGTTGTACCTCGTCGGCCCTGGCGTCAGCCTGGGTTACCTGAATGCGCAGGTGCAAACGGCGAGCGCGTTTGTCGACTTACCGCTGCCGGGCGGCCAATCGTTGCGGGCCTACCGCAGCGGCGACCTAGCACAGTGGAGCGCCGATGGCATTCTGCTGGGCGGACGACGGGACGATCAGGTAAAAATCCGTGGTTTTCGGGTCGAGCCTCGGGAGATTGAGGAGTGTTTGCGCAACAGCCGGCTCTATCGTCAGGTGGCCGTGGCGATCGACCGCGATGACCGGATCTGCACCTTTGTTGCGCAGCCCGATCACGGCTCGACCCTCGAAGCGCTGAAACAGCACGCACGCCAGTGGCTTCCGGATTACATGCAACCGAATGCATGGGCCGAGCTGCCTGCCCTACCTTGTTCCGACAATGGCAAAGTCGATCGGCAAGCCCTGCTTGCACAGCCGTTGCGGCTCAATATTGCAGATCGACGCCGTGTGGCACACACACCGCTTCAAGCGCGCCTGGCCAGCCTGTGGGGAGTGCTTCTAGGGCTGGATGGCGCCGAGTTATCCGTCGATGACAGCTTCTTCGATCTGGGTGGTCACTCGATCTTGCTGTCGGCCCTGTTACTGCGTGTACGCGAACAATTTGGCCGCAGTTTCGCCTTGAGCCATTTCATCGAAGCACCCACCCTTCGTACCCTCGCCACGCTGATGGAGGACGGTGAGCTGCCCGACGCGTCCTCCAGCCAAGCCGTACGAGATGCGCAACGCGAATGGAGCATCAAGATGCTACCCGCCGCGTGCGCAGGCGATCCGCGCAAAGTGATTGTGACCGGGGCCAACAGTTTCGTCGGCGTCCATATTGTTCAGGCGCTGCTGGCCGGCGGTGCGACTCAAGTGGCGTGCCTGGTGCGCGAGCGGCCCGGGCAATGCGCAACGGCACGGTTTACCCAAGCGCTACGCGACTATCAGTTGGAGCATCTGGACCTGAGTCGTGTGCAGGTATTCGCTGCGGATATCAGCCAAGCACGCCTGGGATTGGACGAAAACGCATATGTCACACTCGCCCATGGCTTCGGTGTGCTGGTGCACAACGCCGCACAGGTCAACCATGTGATGGACTATGCGTCACTGACCAGGGACAACGTCGACCCCGTCTTCGAATGCCTGCGCCTCTGTGAGACCCACAGTAAGAAAATCCTCAACTTTGTCTCGACGCTGTCGGCTTCCAGCAGCGTCGACACCCAAGGGCATGTGCTCGAGGCTCCGGCCTGCGCGTCGCTGCCACTGTTCATCAAAAACGGCTACAACCTGTCCAAGTGGGTGGCTGAGCGAATGTTGGGACGAGCGGTGGAGCAAGGCGCCTGGGTGAATATCCATCGCCCCGGCAACATCAGTTTCAACAGCCGCAACGGTGTTTGCCAACCGCACAAGAATCGCCTGATGTTGATGCTCAAAGGGTCGCTGCAATTAGGCCTGCTACCGCAATTGCATTTGAATTTCGATCTGATGCCTGTGGACTTCCTGGCGCGATTTATCGCCTTTCACAGTGCCGGTTTTAATGCCGATAGTTGCGTGTTCAATCTGCATAACCCACAGCCGTTGAGTTGGGAGCAGTACCTGGATGCGTTCAGTCGCGCGGGTTACCGCTTTGAGCGAGTCAGCGTGGCGCAATGGCAGCAGGCGCTGCGGGCCGTGAGCCCGGACAACGCATTGTTTGGGGTACTGGGGTTCTATCTCGATCGTCTGGACAAAGACATCGGCGATACCACGAGGATCCTGCATGACAACGCACGCAGAGGTGTTCAAAACATGGGCGAGCAGTATCCCGAAAAAGACCAGGCACTCTTGGACAAGGGCTGTAACTACCTCAAAACCATAGGCTTCCTTTGAACCGTTTCAGGACAACTTCATGAAAGCGCTGCAACCCGATACGTTAATTCGCAACCCAAACGGCGTGCCAATCGTTGCCGGCGTCATAGTCAACTGCGAGGCCGCTCGTGTATGGGATCTGGTGGGGCGATTTTCCAACTTTGATGCCTTTATCCCTGCCCTGTCGCGCATTGAAATGATTGGCACGGGCGTGGGCGCTTTGCGTACAAAAATTTTCCATGACGGCAACTGTGCGGTCGAACAACTCAACAGTCGAGATGACGACGCCATGCACATGACATGGACCACGATCTACAACACCTTGGGCGTGGCCAGACTGTGGGCAGCGATTAATGTGCAGGCACTTGGCGCCCAGAGCGCCAAGGTCACCTGGACGATCATCGCGGAACCCGAAGACACAACGCGCAAGGGGTTCGAAGCGTTCGTGCAGGACTTTGCCGACAGCGCCCTGAACAACGTACGTAAATTACTCGACAAGCCGTAGGAGCGAGTTGGCGCGCTCCTACGGCGTGCCCCGGCGAGTCAGATCTTGAAGCTGTCGACCAATTGCTTCAAACGATTGGCCTGCTGTGACAGTGCATCGCAATCCCTCAGGGTTTCGTTGAGGTTTTCCACACCTTGCTGGTTCAGCAGATTGATCTGGTTGATGTCCACGTTGAGCGTCTCCACCACGGCGGTCTGCTCTTCGGTGGCCGCCGCGACGGACTGGTTCATGCCGTCGATCTCAACAATACGCTGCGTCACACTGACCAGGCGCTCGCCGGCCTGGTTGGCGACCTCAACACTTTCCTCGCTGGAAACCTGACTGGCATTCATCGTCGTCACCGCTTCACGCGAACCCACTTGAAGCGAAGTGATCATTTTATGGATCTCTTCGGCGGACTCCTGGGTTCGGTGAGCCAGGTTGCGAACCTCATCGGCCACCACTGCGAACCCACGGCCAGCCTCACCGGCACGCGCAGCTTCGATCGCAGCGTTAAGGGCAAGCAAGTTGGTTTGCTGGGAAATGCCTTTGATCACATCAAGTATGTGACCAATGTTGTCGGTGCTGGCATTCAGGGTTTCGATCTGCGTGCACGATAGGCTGATTTTCTGAGACAGCTCCGACATGGCCAAGATGGTCTGTTCGACCACTTTGCGCCCATCGTCGGCCTGCTCGCTGGCACCACTGGCATGCTGGGACGCATCAGCAGCGTTCCGTGCGATTTCCTGAGTCGCTGCCCCCAACTCATTGATCGCCGCGGCGACGCTGTTGGTGCGTGCGCTCTGCTCGTCGGAGCCGATGATCGAGGCATTGGACGACGCCATCACGCGCTGGGAAAGGTCATGCACCTGACGTGTGGCCGAAGACACTTCGGAAATCGACGCATGAATACGTTCCACGAACCGGTTGAACGCACTGCCAACTTCACCGAACTCATCCTTGCTGGTGACTGCCAGGCGACGCGTCAGATCGCCTTCGCCTTGAGCGATATCCTGCATGGCAACACCCATGGTGGTCAGGGGGCGCAGCAATACTTGAATCAACAGACTCAACAGCACGGCAATCGCAACTACCGCGATTAGCATGGCGATTAACGCAGATGTGCGGAATTTACCTAGCGGGGCGTAGGCCTTGTCTTTATCGATCGACAGACCAATGTACCAATCCGCGCCAGGCAACCCGGTGATGGGGGTGAATGAAAGAATGCGATCCTGGCCATTGAGTACAACGTCCTGATTAATCTTCTCGATACGGACGCTGGTGCCTGGGTAGATGTCCTTGAGGTTCTTCATCACCTGGTCTTCGTCAGGGCTAACGATAACCTGGCCGTCACCGCTGACCAGGAACGCATGGCCAATACCGCCGAAGTCCACCGAGTTGATGATTTTTACCAAGGTTTGCAGGCTCAGGTCACCACCGACCACGCCAAGCAATTCGCCGTTCTTTTTAACCGGCATGGCAATAGTGACAATCTGCCCGCCCACTGCGGCCATATAGGGCGGCGTAAGCATGGGTTTATCGGCGGCCACGGCTTGCTTGTACCAAGGGCGCTGACGCGGATCGTAGCCGTCAGGCATTTTGGCGTCAGGACGCTGGGTGAAAACGCCGTTGGTTTGACCGACATAGGTGAACTGGAAATTTGAGGTCAATGCGGGTTGATCCACCAAACCTGGCAGATCCGCGGCATCGCCTTGATGGGCAATGTTCTGCGTGAGACTTTCAAGCACCAGTATTCGGCCACTGAGCCAGTTCTGCACGCTGCTGGCGGTCAGCTCACCGGATTGCTGGATAGACGACTCCAGGTTCTGCTTGATCGTGCTCCGTTGCAGATAATCGTTGTAAAGCGTGAATAATGCGAAGGCTAGGACTACGACGCCTGACGCAGCTAGCAGAATTTTGTGGCTGAACTTGAGATTCATTTCGTCGACTTCTTTTGCCAAAGGGGGATGAGCGTGCCGAACGGAACATTCCATGTAACGGTATAGCCGGCTTCTCGGGCCGCTCTATTTCGGTGCACGCATGGCTCATCAGGCTTTCGGCCAAACGGAGTGAAATCTTAAGGTTTTGTGGGAAACATCCTCTTTTTGAGTGTTAAACCGACAGGCGGTAAATCCGAACTACCAAAAATCATTAAACCAGCCTATGACACCCTTCAATGGCGAATCTTTGATTTGACGCCTATTAATTCCCTATAAACGACAAAACCCCTGCCTGCGTTAGCAGACAGGGGCTTTGGAATTTAATCTTGACGATGACCTACTCTCACATGGGGAAACCCCACACTACCATCGGCGATGCATCGTTTCACTGCTGAGTTCGGGATGGGATCAGGTGGTTCCA
>Ga0308172_1000265_pt1 | contig 85769 bp, 74 predicted proteins | sample PhyGR2_FD_202134 | JGI IMG/M metagenome (GOLD analysis project Ga0308172, IMG submission 202134) | Phyllosphere microbial communities from UC Gill Tract Community Farm, Albany, California, United States - DLSLSG.R2 | ecosystem: Host-associated > Plants > Phyllosphere > Unclassified | place: USA... | reverse complement strand
CAGGCGCCGCAGATCGCGACTTCAGGAGGCCGAGCGCAGGGCTTGCGCAGGGAGGTGACAGGCATGGATGCCTGTCAAGCGCTGGGCCCCAGGATGGGGCCTGCAGCGCGGTCCTCCCGGGAGCAAGCCCGGAGCGAGGGAACCCCGGAGCGCAGCGCAGGGGCCGGATGATAGGAGCAGGCGGTTTTTGCTTACTTTTTGCCAAGACAAAAAGTGAGCCGCCGTAAGGGCGGAAGGGTGACTGTGCGCCCCCCTCGCCAATGAATACCAACTTGCCACATACGCCCAAGCTAAGGCGCCAAGGCCCCAAGGCGCTCAAACGTTCATACCGATTATTTAATCTCACCGCGCCCCCTTCGCCGCCGGTCCATAAAAACCCGCGAACCTCGATAAGCACTGCAAGCCAGCCCACCCCAAATACAGACAACCCGCCAATCGCTATGAAACACTACCGCCCCCACAGCCGCAAATAGCCCCCAGCATGCCCGCCCTGGACCACCCGCTCATCGATCAATTCCTGGACGCCCTGTGGCTCGAAAAGGGATTGTCCGACAATACTCGCACCTCTTACCGCAGCGACCTCGCCCTGTTCAACGGCTGGCTACAAGCACACTCGGTCAACCTCCCCGATGCGGGCCGCGAACTGATTCTCGACCACCTGGCCTGGCGCCTGGACCAAGGCTACAAGCCGCGCTCGACCGCACGTTTCCTGTCCGGGCTACGCGGTTTCTTCCGCTACCTGCTGCGCGAAAAGCTCATCGCCATCGACCCGACGCTTCAGGTAGACATGCCACAACTGGGCAAACCGCTGCCCAAGTCGCTGTCCGAGGCCGATGTGGAAGCCTTGTTGCAAGCCCCGGAGCTTGGCGAGGCCATCGGCCAGCGCGACCGCGCCATGCTCGAAGTGCTGTATGCCTGCGGCCTGCGCGTCACCGAGCTGGTCAGCCTAACGCTCGATCAGGTCAATCTGCGCCAGGGCGTACTCAGGGTGATGGGCAAAGGCAGCAAGGAGCGGCTGGTGCCCATGGGCGAGGAGGCGGTGGTGTGGCTGGAGCGCTACCTGCGCCACGGCCGTGCCGAATTGCTCAACGGCCGTCCCAGCGATGTGCTGTTCCCTAGCCTGCGCGGCGAGCAGATGACCCGGCAGACCTTCTGGCATCGCATCAAGCACCATGCCCAGATGGCGGGCATCGACAAGGCCTTGTCGCCGCATACGCTGCGACACGCATTCGCCACGCACCTGCTCAACCACGGTGCGGACCTTCGCGTGGTGCAGCTGTTGCTGGGCCACAGCGATTTGTCGACCACGCAGATCTACACCCACGTGGCCAAGGCACGGTTGCAGCAACTGCACGCCGAGCACCATCCACGCGGATGAATGTTTTTCATGTTCGCCCAACCGGCAGTCTGCGGCGGCTTCAAGCCAGGCGTGATGTGGTAGGCTTGGGCGGTTAGCACCAAGGGCCGCCCAGTCACCTCGTCGTTTTACTCAGGTGACGCTCTGCGGCCCCTGTCCGCCCTCAGGAGTATCCATGCGCGTGACCCCGTTTTTCGCCGCCGCCGCCTTGGCGCTGGCCAGCACCTTTGCCGTGGCTGCGGCGCCCGATACGCCAGTCGGCGCCGAGCAGGCCATTCGCAAGTCATTGCAGAACCTGTCCCTGGAAGTGCCTGTCGAGAGCGTGGCCAGCAGCCCGGTCAGCGGCCTGTACGAAGTCAAGCTGCAAGGCGGGCGTGTGCTGTACGCCAGCGCCGATGGCCAGTTCGTGATGCAGGGCTACCTGTTCCAGATCCAGGACGGCAAGCCCGTCAACCTGACCGAAAAAGCCGAGCGCCTGGGCATAGCCAAGCTCATCAATGGCATTCCGGCAGGTGAGATGGTGGTGTATCCGGCCAAGGGCGAAACCAAGTCCCATATCACCGTCTTCACCGACACCACGTGCCCGTACTGCCACAAGCTGCATGCCGAAGTGCCCGAACTCAACCGCCGCGGTATCGAAGTGCGTTACGTCGCCTTCCCGCGTCAGGGCCTGGGCTCGGCCGGCGACCAGCAATTGCAGGCGGTGTGGTGCTCCAGCGACCGTCGCAAAGCCATGGACAAGATGGTCGAGGGTGATGAAATCAAGGCAGCCAAGTGCACCAACCCGGTCAGCAAGCAGTTCCAGCTGGGGCAGTCGATCGGCGTCAACGGTACACCGGCCATCGTGCTCGAAAATGGCCAGGTGATTCCGGGTTACCAGCCTGCACCGCAGGTCGCCAAGCTGGCGCTTGCCAAGTAATACAGTTCTATACGCCGTCGTCATGGGGTGACGGCATGTTTCACGGTCGGCAAAGGTGTCGGCCGTTCAATGGGGAGTTCACAGTGAAACCGGTCAAAGTAGGCATCTGTGGGTTGGGGACCGTCGGTGGCGGAACCTTCAATGTACTTCAGCGCAACGCCGAGGAGATTGCCCGCCGTGCCGGGCGCGGTATTGAAGTGGCACAGATCGCCATGCGCTCGCAGAACCCGAACTGCCAGATTACCGGTACCCCCATTACCGCTGATGTGTTCGAAGTCGCGAGCAACCCCGAGATCGATATCGTCATCGAGCTCATTGGGGGCTACACCGTGGCCCGCGACCTGGTGCTCAAGGCCATCGAGAACGGCAAGCACGTGGTCACCGCCAACAAGGCGCTGATCGCCGTGCATGGCAACGAAATCTTCGCCAGAGCCCGTGAAAAGGGCGTGATCGTCGCCTTCGAAGCAGCGGTGGCCGGCGGCATCCCGGTAATCAAGGCCATTCGCGAGGGCCTGTCGGCCAACCGTATCAACTGGCTGGCGGGGATCATCAACGGTACCGGCAACTTCATCCTCACCGAAATGCGCGAAAAAGGCCGTGCCTTCCCGGATGTGCTGGCCGAAGCCCAGGCGCTTGGCTATGCCGAAGCCGACCCGACGTTCGACGTCGAAGGCATCGACGCGGCGCACAAGCTGACCATCCTGGCATCGATCGCGTTCGGCATTCCGCTGCAGTTCGACAAGGCCTACACCGAAGGCATCACCCAGCTGACCACGGCGGACGTGAACTACGCCGAAGCCCTGGGCTACCGCATCAAGCACCTGGGCATGGCACGCCGTACCGCCGAAGGTATCGAGTTGCGCGTGCACCCGACGCTGATTCCGGCCGACCGCCTGATTGCCAACGTCAATGGGGTGATGAATGCCGTGATGGTCAACGGCGACGCCGCCGGCTCGACGTTGTACTACGGTGCAGGCGCAGGAATGGAACCAACCGCGTCCTCGGTGGTGGGTGACCTGGTGGACGTGGTCCGTGCCATGACCTCTGACCCGGAAAACCGCGTACCCCACCTGGCGTTCCAGCCCGATTCGCTGTCAGCGCACCCGATCCTGCCGATCGAAGCCTGCGAGAGCGCCTATTACCTGCGTATTCAGGCCAAGGATCATCCAGGGGTGCTGGCCCAGGTGGCGAGCATTCTGTCCGAGCGTGGCATCAACATCGAATCGATCATGCAAAAGGAAGCCGAAGAGCAAGACGGCCTGGTGCCGATGATCCTGTTGACCCACCGAGTGGTGGAGCAGGGCATCAACGACGCTATCGTTGCCCTCGAGGCCCTGCAGGATGTGGTAGGCCAGGTCGTGCGCATTCGCGTCGAGCAGCTCAACTAGGGTTGGCCTGAACAGCCTTGTGACGAACGTCCGGCAATGCTGTTTTCGGACATGCGTGACCGAGTACCGGGGCTTCTCGCACAGAGCCCCAGCGACACCCCCGACGCTGCAGCCGTACGCAGCGTAGGGGCTTTAGAACACCCTATAGTCACGGCAAGCCAAGGCGTGCCGCCCAGGAACGAGGCCTCCGGCCCTTTTCTGCTGCGGGTAAACCAGGCTTGCCGCTCAAACCAAAGGTTTGTCCCATGCGCTATATCAGTACCCGCGGCCAGGCACCGGCCCTGAACTTTGAAGACGTATTGCTCGCCGGCCTGGCTACCGACGGTGGCCTGTACGTCCCGGAAAACCTGCCACGTTTCACGCAGGAAGAAATCGCATCCTGGGCGGGCCTGCCGTACCACGAGCTGGCCTTCCGCGTCATGCGCCCGTTCGTCGAGGGCAGCATCGCCGATGCCGACTTCAAGAAAATTCTCGAAGAAACCTACGGCGAATTCGCCCATGCTGCCGTTGCCCCGCTGCGCCAGCTCAACAGCAACGAGTGGGTGCTTGAGCTGTTCCACGGGCCGACCCTGGCATTCAAGGATTTCGCCTTGCAACTGCTCGGTCGCTTGCTCGACCACGTGCTGGCCAAGCGTAACGAACGTGTGGTGATCATCGGTGCCACCAGCGGCGACACCGGCTCTGCGGCCATCGAAGGTTGCCGTCGGTGCGACAATGTCGACATCTTCATCCTGCACCCGCACCAGCGGGTTTCGGAAGTGCAGCGTCGGCAGATGACGACCCTCTTCGGCGAGAACATCCACAACATCGCCATCGAAGGCAATTTCGATGACTGCCAGGAAATGGTCAAGGCGAGCTTCGCCGACCAGTCGTTCCTCAAGGGCACCCGCCTGGTAGCTGTCAATTCGATCAACTGGGCGCGGATCATGGCCCAGATCGTCTACTACTTCCACGCAGCCCTGCAGCTTGGCGGCCCGGCCCGTTCGGTGGCCTTCTCGGTGCCCACCGGCAACTTCGGCGATATCTTCGCAGGCTACCTGGCACGCAACATGGGCCTGCCGATCAGCCAGCTGGTGGTGGCCACCAACCGCAACGACATCCTGCACCGCTTCATGAGCGGCAACCAGTACGTCAAGGAGCAGTTGCACGCCACCTTGTCGCCGTCGATGGACATCATGGTTTCGTCCAACTTCGAGCGCCTGCTGTTCGATCTGCACGGTCGCAACGGCGCGTCGATTGCCGAGTTGATGGCCAACTTCCGCCAAGGCGGCGGCTTCAGCGTCGAACAGGACCGCTGGACCGAGGCGCGCAAGCTCTTCGATTCGCTGGCCGTCACCGATGAACAGACCTGCCAGACCATCGCCGAGGTGTTTGAGACGACCGGCGAGGTGCTGGACCCGCACACGGCCATCGGCGTCAAGGCCGGTCGCGAGTGCCGCCGTAGCCTGGATACGCCCATGGTTGTGCTGGGTACCGCACACCCGGTCAAGTTCCCTGAAGCGGTCGAGCAGGCAGGCATTGGCAAGGCGCTTGAATTGCCCGTGCACATGAGCGACCTGTTCAGCCGTGAAGAGCGATGCACCGTATTGCCCAATGACCTCAAGGCAGTACAAGGCTTCGTCAGCCAGCACGGCAATCGCGGCAAGCCGCTCTGACCTTGCAGGCTCCGGGTCGGGCCGATCCGGAGCCTCAGTGGTTTCGATGCATTAATTCAGAAAAATCCTATTCTGGCCGATCGTCATCGCGCCTAGATTAGCCGGTCCTCCCAGCAGGAGCGGCTCATGCAACAGCCCCATGTACTGATTCATCAGGTGCGCCCGTCCCACCAGATCCTTCTGCACCAGGCCCTCAATGCCCAGGGCGTGTTTCGGGTGCGGGTCTGTCAGGACAAGGCCGAGCTCGACGCGTGCCTTTCGGGCGCATTCTCCCCGGATTTATTGATTTTCGACCATGCCATGCCCACCCGCACAGGCATTGCGATACTCAAGCGGCTACCGATGGCCTGCCCGGTGCTGTTCGTCGGTCAGGCAGGTGCCCGGCGACGCAACCTGGCTGATCAGGCCCGCGGTTTTGGCTTGCAAGTCATTGCGGAGTTGCCATGGCCATTGTCTTCCCCGGCCCTGCAAAGGGTGTTGCAAATACTGCCAAGCCCGTCCGAACGTGAAAGGTCGCAACCCATCAACGCACCGACGGCGCATTCAACAGCATGAAGGGTTAGAACTTTCCGCTTTGCTTGCAGGTCTGCTCCTTACAACTCATCAAGCAAGCGAGTAATCCGGATGGAACGAATCTGCAGACTGCTCAACCAAGCCCTCACCCCTTACCAGGCGCACTTGGGCCTGGCCGATAGCCACGGTAACCGGCAATTGACCGTCCACGACCACCTGGCCAGGGTGGTATTACAGCGCACGGTCAGCGAGCGTCAATTGCAGGAGCAACGTCTGCTGGTGGACATGGTCGATGGTCTGCACCGTGATCTGCAGATCGCCGAAGGGCGGCTGCAACCTTGCGTGATTGCTGCATTGCAGCAGCGTCAGCAACCTCAGGGAACCTTTGCCTGAGCGAGTCATCAGATTGATCAGTACAGCCGGCCACTGCTTTGCTCCCGCATGGCCACTGCTGTCGCTGGAAGCCCAAGGGCTTTCGCTTGACCCCGGACGTTCTTCCCCAGCGTCCGGGGTTTCTTTTTATCTGGGTTGGGGATCTTGAAGGTTGATCGGCCCAGCGGCGTGGCGCTCGTCCTGTTCAGGGCGTTCGGCGTGTGCCGCCGTGTGCTCGCTGAAGAAAGCGCGACTGTGTTCAAGGTAGTCCGCCCGCTGAGCGAGGTCGAGCCAATGCGCATACAGGTTCGGTAGCACCGTCTGGCGCAGCTGGGTCAAGACCTGATCGATGTGGGCCATGGCGGCTTGCCCTTGCGGGCTGGCCGAGCAGCCTACATGCAGGAATTGGTAGGGCTTCACACCCTGAACCGGGTGAAATTGGTAGTCAGCAGGCGATCCGCCCTGTTGCTGGATCAGATAGCGAACTTCCGGCCAGTAGCCGAGCACCAGGCGCAGTCGGCCCAAGCGTTGCATCTGCAGCAGGTTGGCGGTGGCCTGCGTGCCGTAGTGCCGGCTGACGGAGGCATCTGGCAAGTGGCTCAGCGTATCGTCGATCACAGCCCCGTAACTGCGCTCTGCCACTACCCCAAGGCGTAGCGATGGGTCGCTCAGCAGGCCTTGAAGATCGACCGCCTCACCGTCGAGGTGGGGCGCCACCAGGGCGTGGTTTTCCTTGCGCACGACCAGGCCGCTGGTTTGCACGCCCAGCAACGGGATGGAAAAGCGCACATAGCGAGCGCGCTCGGCAGTCCACAGCAGCATCGGATCACAGGTCAGGCTGCTGCTGTCCTGCAGCATCTGCAAGCCACGCGCACGATTGACCCGCACGGTGCTGTGGGCATATTCGGGCATCTGCTGGATCAGCTGCGGTAACAGCTGGTCGATCACCCCACGACCTTCTTCCGGGCCCTCGGATACGCTGAACGGTGGCAGATCGCGCATCAGCCACAGCAATCGCTCCTGAGCGCTTGATGGCACGCTCAGCAGTGCAGCCAGTAGGGCACCCGTCCATGCCAACCTAACGGGGCGCAGGCAATGGAACAGCGACAGGCTCAGACAGCGCCCGCCTGACGCAGGGCGGCGACGGCGGCCGCATCATAGCCCAGCTGGCTTAGCAGCTCGTCGGTGTGTTCGCCCAGTGCTGGCCCGACCCAATCGGCAGAGCCTGGGGTGTCGGATAGCTTTGGGACGATGCCCGGCATGCGCACTGCCTTGCCATCGGGCAGGCGCGCCTCCAGAAGCATCTCGCGCGCCAGGTACTGAGGGTCGCTGAACATGTCTTCGGCCGAGTAAATGCGGCTGGCCGGCACCTCGGCTGCGGTCAGGGCCTGCATAAGCTGCTCCAGTGGCAATCCGTTGGCCCAGCGATCGATGACCCCGTACAGCTCATCGCGGCGCAGGTCTCGCCCGTCATTGGTGGCCAGGCTCGGGTCCTCGGCCAGGTCGCTACGGCCGATGGTCAACATCAGGCGCCTGAAGATGGCATCGCCATTGGCGCCGATCTGCACATGCTTGCCGTCTGCGCTGGTATGGATGGAGGAGGGCGTGATGCCCGGCATGATGTTGCCCGTGCGCTCGCGGATGAAACCGAAGACGTCGAACTCCGGCACCATGCTCTCCATCATGGCGAATATGGCCTCGTACAGCGCCACGTCGACCACCTGGCCCAAACCCCCGTTGACCTCGCGATGACGCAGGGCCATCAGTGCGCCGATCACCGCCCACAACGCCGCAATGGAGTCGCCGATGGAAATACCGGTGCGCACGGGCGGGCGATCCTCGAACCCAGTGATGTAACGCAAGCCACCCATGGACTCGCCCACCGCGCCAAAGCCTGGTTGCTCCTTCATGGGCCCGGTCTGGCCGAAGCCTGACAGGCGCACCATGACCAGCCGTGGGTTGAGCGCATGAAGCACGTCCCAGCCAAAACCGAGCTTCTCGAGCACGCCCGGACGGAAGTTTTCGATCAGGATGTCCGCCTCGGCCAGCAGTTTGCGCAGGACGTCGCGCCCGTCGGGGTGCTTGAGATTGAGGGTGAGCGAGCGCTTGTTGCGCGCCTGCACGAACCACCACAGCGAGGTGCCCTCGTAAAGCTTGCGCCACTTGCGCAACGGGTCGCCGCCGTCGGGCGATTCCACCTTGACCACCTCGGCGCCGAATTCGGCGCAGATGCGCGATGCGAATGGCCCGGCGATCAAGGTGCCGAGCTCGACCACTTTAAGGCCGGCGAGGGGTTTGCTTGACGTCGACATGGGGCATCCGTGGCAGCTATGAAGAGCGGTGTTTTTATCACAGCTGCGATGCGGCAGATACTGCCGCGGCGCAACCGTGGACTGGATCGGTTAGACTGTGCGACTTTTCTTCAGGCAAGAAGCACCCCGACCATGGCCCAGCCGTCCACCACCTACAAATTCGAACTGAACCTGACCGACCTCGACCGCAATGTCTACGAGAACGTCAAGCAGACCATCGCGCGGCACCCGTCGGAAACCGAGGAGCGTATGGCGGTTCGTCTGTTGGCCTATGCGCTGTGGTACAACGAAAACCTGACATTCGGCCGGGGTCTGTCGGACGTCGATGAGCCGGCGCTCTGGGAAAAGAGCCTGGACGACCGCGTGTTGCACTGGATCGAAGTAGGCCAGCCAGATGCCGATCGCCTGACCTGGTGCTCGCGCCGTACCGAACGCACCAGCCTGCTGGCCTACGGTAGTCTGCGTGTGTGGGAAGGCAAGGTGGTGAGCGCGGTGAAGAACCTCAAGAACCTCAGCATCGCGGCCGTGCCTCAGGAGGTGCTCGAGACCCTGGCCACCGACATGCCCCGCAGCATCAAATGGGATGTGATGATCAGCGAAGGCACGGTGTTCGTGACCGATGACCGTGGCCAGCACGAAGTGCAATTGCAGTGGCTGCTGGGGGAACGTGGCTGAACCATCCCATGCGTATCGAATCTCGCCCGCTGCCCCCGACCCTGCCGTTTCTTGGCAACCTGCCACCCTTGCTGACGCGCCTGTACGCCGCCCGTGGCGTGCTAAGCGAGGCCGAGCTGGACAAGAGCCTGGCGCGCCTGCTGCCCTACCAGCAGCTCAAGGGCATGGACGCGGGCGTCGACCTGCTGGTGCAGGCCATCGACCAAGGCCAGCGCATTCTGATCGTCGGTGACTTCGATGCCGATGGCGCCACGGCCAGTACCGTCGGCGTGCTGGGTTTGCGCCTGCTCGGTGCGGCCCACGTGGACTACCTGGTACCCAACCGCTTCGAATACGGGTACGGCCTCACGCCGGAAATCGTCGAAGTGGCATTGCAGCGCCAACCGCAGCTGCTGGTCACGGTCGACAACGGGATTTCCAGCGTCGACGGCGTCGCGGCGGCGAAGGCGGCTGGCCTCAAGGTCCTGGTGACCGACCACCACTTGCCTGGCGAGGCGCTGCCGGACGCCGATGCCATCATCAACCCCAACCAGCCAGGCTGCCCGTTTCCGAGCAAGTCGCTGGCAGGCGTCGGGGTGATTTTTTACGTGCTCATGGCCCTGCGCGCGCGCTTGCGCAGCCTGGGCCGCTACGACACCCGGCCGCAGCCGAACATTGGCGAACTGCTGGACCTGGTTGCCTTGGGCAGCGTGGCTGACGTGGTGCCGCTGGACGCGAACAATCGCATCCTGGTGCATCAGGGCCTGGAGCGCATTCGTGCCGGGCGCGCCCGGCCTGGCCTCAAGGCAATTCTGGAGGTAGCCAAGCGCGACCACCGGCGCATCACCTCCACCGACTTGGGTTTCATTCTGGGCCCGCGGCTGAACGCCGCCGGGCGCCTGGACGACATGAGCCTGGGTATCGAGTGCCTGCTCTGCGAGGATTATGCCCTGGCGTTGGACATGGCTCAGCAACTGGATGGCCTGAACCAGGACCGCAAGTCCATCGAACAGGGCATGCAGCGTGAAGCACTGGCCCAGTTGCGGGACTTGCCGGTCGAATCGATGCCCTATGGCCTGTGCCTGTTCGATGCAGAGTGGCACCAGGGCGTCATTGGCATCCTGGCTTCTCGCCTCAAGGAACGGTATCACCGCCCAACCATCGCTTTCGCCGATGCCGGTGACGGCATGCTCAAGGGCTCTGCGCGCTCCGTGCCGGGGTTTCACATCCGCGACGCGCTCGATGCGGTGGCCGCGCGCCATCCGCAGCTGATCAGCAAGTTCGGTGGCCATGCCATGGCGGCGGGGCTGTCCCTGCCCGAAGCCAACTATCCCGCGTTCGCCGAGGCCTTCGACCAGGAGGTCCGCCGCCAACTGTGCGAGGACGACCTCACCGGGCGACTGCTGTCTGATGGCAGTCTGGCGGTGGAGGAATTCCACCTGGACCTGGCCAAGGCGCTGCGCCAAGCCGGGCCTTGGGGGCAACATTTTCCGGAGCCGCTGTTCCACGGTGTGTTCCAGCTGGTCGAGCAGCGCGTGGTGGGTGAGCGCCATCTGAAAGTCGTGCTCAAAAGCGAGTGCGGCACGGTGCGCCTGGACGGCATCGCCTTCGGTATCGACCGCGAGGTTTGGCCCAACCCGACCGTGCGCTGGGTGGAGCTGGCCTACAAGCTGGATGTGAACGAGTTCCGCGGCAATGAAAGCGTGCAACTGATGATCGCCCACATGGAGCCGCGCTGAGCCAGGATCTGTGTGAAACGTTTCGAGAAGAGGCCTGGCTGTATTTAACCCAGCCTCACCGCGTATCGAGGCTTTTCACACAGCGCCCAGGGCATCACTGCCAAATCCCATGGAACCTTCCCCCTACCCAATCTGGTCTAGTCTGAACACAGACCGGTACCGGGCCAGGAATGTGTGAACGAGTGCCCGGCCGGATCACTTTGCAGCCATTGGGAGGTGCCCTCATGAGCATGCTGCTCGAGCCTTACACCCTGCGTCAGCTGACCCTGTCGAACCGTATCGCCGTATCACCGATGTGCCAGTATTCCTCGGTCGATGGCCTGGCCAACGACTGGCACCTGGTGCACCTGGGCAGTCGCGCTGTCGGCGGTGCGGGCCTGGTCGTCACCGAGGCCGTGGCGGTCACGGCCGACGGGCGCATCACCGCTGAAGACCTCGGCCTGTGGGAGGACGCGCAGATCGCCCCCTTGCAGCGCATCACCCGTTTCATCACCGCTCAAGGGTCCATCCCGGGTATCCAGCTCGCCCATGCCGGGCGCAAGGCCAGCACCTACCGCCCTTGGCTGGGCAAGCATGGCAGCGTCACATTGGAGGAGGGCGGCTGGCAGCCGGTCGGGCCGTCGAAGATCGCGTTCGATCCTGAGCACACCGTGCCCAGTGAGCTGACCCATGCGCAGATCCAGGACGTGGTGCAGGCCTTTGTCGCCTCGGCCAGGCGCGCGCTGGACGCGGGCTTCAAAGTGGTCGAGGTGCACGCTGCCCACGGTTACCTGTTGCACCAGTTCCTGTCGCCGTTGAGCAATCAGCGTCAGGATGAATACGGCAGCTGCTTCGAGAACCGCATCCGCCTGACCTTGCAGGTGGTCGAAGCGGTTCGCGCAGTCTGGCCGGCCGAGTTGCCATTGTTCGTGCGGGTGTCGGCCACCGACTGGGTGGAAGACGGCTGGAACCCGGACGAAACCGTCGAGCTGGCCCGGCGCCTGCGTGTGCTTGGCGTGGATCTGATCGATGTGTCTTCAGGTGGCACGTCCAGCAATGCCGAGATTCCGACCGGCCCTGGCTACCAGACCCGCTTTGCCGAGCGCGTGCGCAAGGAGTCGGAGATGGCCACGGGCACCGTGGGCATGATCACCGAGCCTGCCCAGGCCGAGCACATCCTGCGCACAGGCCAGGCCGACTTGATTTTCCTGGCCCGGGAGCTGCTGCGCGACCCGTACTGGCCGTTGCATGCAGACGACGACCTGGGCGGGCACCAGGCCACCTGGCCGGCGCAATACCAGCGGGCCACCAGCCGGTCGAGCCCAATTCACGAATCGGACCTGCGCGACTGAAAGGACGTGGATGCCGGCGGCGGGTGTGCAGGCACCGGCAAGCCGCCTCCGGCGATGCAACATCTGGAAGCAAATCCTCTGTGCCGTGTTGTGGGGCAAGTCTTAATCTGGCTGCTGACTTCCATGATGTGGAGATGCGCATGATGAATACCCGGGGTTTGCTTGATCAATTGCTCAAATCCGGCCAGCAACTGCTAGAAAAGCAGGCAGGCAGGGCCAAGACGGGTGCAGGCGCCGGCGGGCTCGGCGGGTTGCTGTCAGGCGCAGGTGGTGGCCTGCTTGGCGGCGGTGCGCTGGGCGTGTTACTCGGCAGCAAGAAAGCCCGCAAGTTTGGTGGCAAGGCGCTTACCTACGGGGGGCTCGCCGCGCTTGGCGTGCTTGCCTACAAGGCCTATGGCAACTGGCAGGCCCAGCAGGCCAACCAACAGACCCCCACCCCAGAGCCCCAGACGGTAGACCGCGTACCTGCGGCCCAGGTGGAGCAGCACAGCCAGGCGGTGCTGCGTGCACTGGTCGCTGCGGCCAAGGCCGATGGTCATGTGGATGAGCGCGAACGCGCGCTGATCGAGGGGGAGTTCACCCGCCTGGACGGTGACCGTGAAGTGCAGCAGTGGCTGCATGCGGAGCTCGACAAGCCGCTGGACCCGGCCGAGGTGGCCCGGGCGGCCCAGACGCCGGAAATCGCTGCCGAGATGTACCTGGCCAGCGTGATGATGGTCGATCAGGAAAACTACATGGAACGTGCTTATCTGGACGAACTGGCGCGCCAGCTGGGGTTGGCCCAAGGGTTGCGCGAGGAGCTGGAAAAGCAGGCGCGGCAGGTCTGAGCCGCGCGTGCAGTTTTGGCCTGATCGGGAGGGTCACTGCGTTGTCTGGGCGTTCTGTCAGAACATGACACGCAATTCTGTAGGACGCCTGGGCTATACTTCGGCGATTTTTCCTGCTCGTAGTGAATCCCTGAGGGCTGAATGTGAAGAACTGGACGTTGCGCCAACGGATCCTGGCAAGTTTCGCCGTGATCATCGCCATCATGCTGCTGATGATCGTGGCGGCCTATTCGCGCTTGGTGACCATCGAATCTGCCGAGCAGGAAGTAGGGGCCGACAGCATTCCAGGGGTTTACTACAGCTCGATGATCCGCAGCGCATGGGTGGACAGTTACGTCACCAGCCAACAGTTGGTCGGGCTTTCTGACCGGCGCGAGATCAGCTCGGCCGACATGGAACTCTTCAAGAGTTTCGAAGACCGGCTCAAGCAACACATGGCCAGTTACCAGACCACCATTCGCGATGGCGAGGACCAGGCCCGCTTCGACGCCTTCGTGAAGCTCGAACAAGCCTACATGCAGAACGTCAACCAGGTGCTCAGTGCGTATCGCGAACGCAATTATGCCGAAGCCCAGCGTTTGATCGCCCAAGTGCTGACCCCCACCTGGGTCGAAGGGCGCAAGCACCTGAACGAGGTGATCGAACAGAATCGCCTATCCGCCGACGCGGCCACCCGAGAAATCGTCAGCGCGGTGAACACGGCCAAGGGCAGCATGGTTGTGTCACTGTTGCTGGCCATCGTGGCCGCCGGTATTTGTGGCTTGCTGCTGCTGCGCGCCATCACCTCGCCCATGAGCCTCATCGTGACTGCGCTGGACAGGCTTCGCTCGGGTGACCTGAGCATGCGCCTGAACCTGGATCGCCAGGACGAGTTCGGCGCGGTTCAGGGTGGCTTCAATGAAATGGCCGAGGCGTTGGCCAATCTGGTGGCGCAGGCGCAGCGCTCGTCGGTGCAGGTCACCACCTCGGTGACGGAAATCGCGGCCACCTCCAAGCAGCAGCAGGCCACCGCCACCGAGACGGCCGCCACCACGACCGAAATCGGTGCCACCTCGCGTGAAATCGCCGCCACTTCCCGCGACCTGGTGCGCACCATGACCGAAGTCACCTCGGCCGCCGATCAGGCGTCGAGCCTGGCCGGCTCCGGCCAGCAAGGGCTGGCGCGCATGGAAGAAACCATGCACCAGGTCATGGGTGCGGCCGACCTGGTCAACGCCAAGCTGGGCATCCTCAACGAGAAGGCCAGCAACATCACCCAGATGGTCGTCACCATCGTCAAGGTGGCCGACCAGACCAACCTGCTGTCGCTCAACGCGGCCATCGAAGCCGAGAAGGCCGGGGAATACGGCCGCGGTTTCGCCGTGGTGGCCACCGAAGTGCGCCGCCTGGCTGACCAGACGGCGGTGGCGACCTATGACATCGAGCAGATGGTGCGCGAGATCCAGTCGGCCGTGTCGGCCGGGGTCATGGGCATGGACAAGTTTTCCGAAGAGGTGCGCCGCGGCATGTTCGAGGTTCAGCAGGTCGGTGAGCAACTGAGCCAGATCATTCATCAGGTCCAGGCACTGGCGCCGCGTGTACTGATGGTCAACGAAGGCATGCAGGCCCAGGCCACCGGTGCCGAGCAGATCAACCAGGCGCTGGCGCAACTGAGCGACGCCAGTACCCAGACCGTGGAGTCGCTGCGCCAGGCCAGTTTCGCCATCGACGAGCTGAGCCAGGTCGCCGCCGGCCTGCGCGGCGGCGTGTCGCGCTTCAAAGTCTGAAGGCGATGATCGACATGCAACCGCGCGCCGTGCCGGCAGGCCACGACAACGGTGCGCTGTACCTGCAGTTTCACCTGGGTGACCAGCGTTTTGCCCTGTCTGTGCAGGACGTGATCAAGGTGCTGCCCCGTCAGCCCCTCAAGCCAGTGCTGCAAGCGCCGCACTGGGTGGCGGGCATTCTTGCCTACCGGGGGCAGTTGGTGCCGGTGGTGGATTTGGCTGCCCTGTGCGTGGGGCGGCCGGCGTTGCAGCGTACCAGTACCCGCCTGGTGCTGGTGCGCTATCGCAGCGCACTGCAACTGGGCCTGATTCTGGAGCATGCCACCGGAACCCTGCGCTGCCGTGCTGATGAATTCAAACCCTATGGCGTAAACAATGACCCCGCACCTTACCTGGGGCCGGTCCGCCAGGATGCCCTGGGTCTGGTGCAGCGCATCGAGGTCGACCAGGTGTTGCCCGAGGCCGTGCACCGAGTGCTGTACCCTGACCCACAGGGCGGGACCTGCGCATGAACGAACGGCATTTCTTTCATTTTCTGCGTGAGCGCATAGGTTTGGATGTCGAATCGGTAGGCGCGTCGATGGTCGAGCGTGCCCTGCGTCAGCGCAGCGCGGCACTGGGTGCCAGCGGTCTGGACGACTACTGGGTGCGCCTGCAGCAATCGCCGGCCGAGCAGCAGGCGCTGATCGAAGCGGTGATCGTGCCGGAGACGTGGTTTTTCCGCTACCGCGAGTCCTTCACTGCGCTGACAGGCCTTGCGCACAAACGCCTGGCCAAATTGGCCGCCGCTCGCCCACTGCGCTTGCTCAGCCTGCCCTGTTCGACAGGGGAGGAGCCCTATTCACTGGCGATGGCGCTGCTCGATGCCGGCATTCCCCCGGCATCCTTCCTGATCGACGGTATGGACATCAGCCCTGCGTCCGTGGCCAAGGCCAGCCAGGGTCTCTACGGGCGCAATGCGTTTCGTGGCGATGACCTGGGTTTTCGCGAACGTTATTTCGATGTCGCTGACGAAGGCCATCGCGTGCATGACCGTGTGCGCCAGCAAGTGACCCTGCAGGTGGGCAATGTCCTCGATCCGGCATTGGCCAACCGGGAGGGCCTCTACGACTTCGTGTTCTGCCGCAACCTGCTCATCTATTTCGATGTGCCTACTCAGCAACGGGTGTTCGAAACCCTCAAGCGCCTGCTTCATCCTCAAGGCGTGCTGTTCATCGGGCCTGCCGAAGGCAGCCTGCTGGCTCGCCTTGGCATGCGCCCGGTGGGTATTGCCCAGTCGTTTGCCTATGTCCGCCAGGACGATGTGACCCAGCAACGCCCGGCGCCGGCCGTGCCGATTCAACGCGACCCCATCAAGCCGTTGACCGGCTACCGCTCGGCCAGCGCCCCGGTGCCGCGCTTGCGCGGGTCCCTTGGGCCTGTGCCTGACCGGCAGACCGTCGAAGCCCCCCGGACCGGCCCCCACGAATTGCTGGCAAGCATTGCCGAGCATGCCAATGCCGGCAATAGCCAGCAGGCGCGTGATGCCTGCCAGCGCTACCTTCGCCAGTACCCGCCGTCGGCCCAGGTGTACTACTGGTTGGGCCTGCTCAGCGACACCGAAGGTGATTTGCAACAAGCACAGGTTCACTACCGCAAGGCGCTGTACCTTGAGCCGCAGCACCCAGAAGCGCTCGTTCACCTGGCCGCGCTGTTGCAGGCCCAAGGTGACCAGGCCGGGGCCCTGCGTTTGCAGAGCCGTGCCATGCGTGCCGGTCGGGAGGCTGACCGATGAACGATGAGGCTGTGACCGACCTGCTCGCCGAAACCGATGTGCGCATCGACGACTGCTGGAATCGCATCGGTGTGCATGGCAACAAGCAGTGCCCGCTGCTTGAGCGTCATGTCCATTGCCGCAACTGCGAGGTGTACGCCGCCGCTGCCACGCGTCTGCTGGACCGCTATGCACTGGTGCAGGACACCGATGCCCAGCCGGACTTGGAGCCAGTCGAGCAGGCCTGTACAGGGCGCTCGATGCTGTTGTTCCGCCTGGGGGAGGAGTGGCTGGCGTTGCCTACCGCATGCCTGGCCGAGATCGCGCCCTTGCAGGCCGTGCATTCGCTACCCCATCAGCGCTCGCGCGTGCTGTTGGGCGTTGCCAATGTACGCGGTGCCTTGGTGCCGTGCCTGTCGTTGCAGGAGCTGCTGGGTACGCCTGGCAGCGTGACTGAACAGCGCAGCACTCGTGGCTTGCCGCGCATGCTGATCCTGGCGGCCGAGGGTGGCCCGGTGGTCATGGCCGTCGAGGAAATCGACGGCATTCATCGGCTTGATCGGCCCATGGACCCTGCTCACGACGCCATGCGCTTCACGGCAGCGGTGCTGCAATGGCGCGGGCGCAGCGTGCGTGTGCTGGATGAACAACAGCTGTTGTCTGCCGTACAGCGGAGCCTGTCATGACACCTGAGCAAATGCGCGACGCCTCGTTGCTCGAACTGTTCAGCCTTGAAGCCGAGGCCCAGACGCAGGTGCTCAACGCCGGGCTGCTGGCCCTTGAGCGCAACCCCACGCAGGCCGACCAGCTAGAAGCCTGCATGCGCGCGGCCCATTCCCTCAAAGGGGCTGCACGCATCGTTGGGGTGGATGCCGGTGTCACCGTTGCGCACGTGATGGAGGACTGCCTGGTGGCAGCCCAGGAAGGTCGCCTGCGCCTGAGCGCGGAGCATATCGACGCGCTGCTGCAGGGCACCGACCTGTTGATGCGCATTGCCACACCTGGCGACACCGCCGCCCAGGACGATGTGCCCGGCTTCCTGGTGCTGATGGCCGCCGTATTGGAGCCCGGGGGGCCGAGCGCAGCACCTGCCGTTCCCGCACAGGCCGGTGCACCGATGGCGCCGCCGCCGGTGGCGAGCCAGGCACCGGCGGCGGCGCCTGTACCAGCGTCTGAGCCGCCAGACGATGCTGAGCCCGCGCCGCGTCGCAAGGCCGGCAAGCGCACAGTAGAGGGGGGCGAGCGGGTGCTGCGGGTGACCGCCGACAGGCTCAACAGCCTGCTCGACCTGTCCAGCAAGTCCTTGGTGGAAACCCAGCGTCTCAAGCCCTACCTGGCCACCTTGCAGCGTCTCAAGCGCATGCATGGCCAGGGCATGCAGGCGCTCGATGGGCTGCGCCTGCAACTCGAAGACAGCGGCCAGGGTGGCGAGGTGCTCGAGGCCTTGGCCCAGACCCAACGCTTGTTGGCCGAAACCCAGCAGATCCTGCGTCAGCAAGCGGCCGACCTGGACGAGTTCGGCTGGCAGGCCAGCCAGCGTGCACAACTGCTCTACGACACCGCCCTGGCCTGCCGTATGCGACCATTTGCCGATGTGCTGGCCGGGCAGAGCCGCATGGTGCGCGACTTGGGCCGCGCCCTGGGCAAACCGGTGCGCCTGATCATCGAAGGGGAGAAAACCCAGGTCGATCGTGACGTCCTGGAAAAACTCGAAGCGCCGCTGACCCACTTGCTGCGGAACGCGGTCGATCATGGCATCGAACTGCCAGACAGGCGGCTGTTGGCGGGCAAGCCCGAAGAAGGGCTGATCCGCCTGCGCGTCTCGCACCACGCCGGGATGCTGAGCCTTGAGCTGATGGACGACGGTGCCGGCGTGGACCTGGATCGCCTGCGTGCCAGCATCGTGGAACGTACCCTGTCTCCGGCCGAAACCGTCGAGCGCATGAGTGACGATGAATTGCTCACCTTCCTCTTCCTGCCGGGTTTCAGTCTGCGGGATACGGTGACCGAAGTGTCCGGGCGGGGTGTGGGGCTTGACGCCGTGCAGCACATGATCCGCGAATTGCGCGGGGCAATCGAACTGACCCAGACGCCTGGGTTGGGGTGCCGCTTCCACCTGCAGGTACCGCAAACCTTGTCGGTCGTGCGCAGCCTCGTCGTGGAAGTCGGCGGGGAGGCCTATGCCTTCCCTCTGGCGCATATCGAACACACCCTGGCGGTGGACGCCAACGACATCGTGCAGATAGAAGGGCGGCAGCACTTCTGGCATGACGGCCAGCACATCGGCCTGGTAGCCGCCAGCCAGTTGCTGCACCGGCCGGCCGGGCAAACCGATCAGAACAGCCTGCGGGTCGTGGTCATCCGCGAGCGCGAGCGCTTGTATGGCGTGGCGGTCGAGCGGCTGATCGGCGAGCGGGTGCTGGTGGTGATGCCGCTCGATCCGCGTCTGGGCAAAGTGCAGGACATTTCTTCAGGGGCGCTGCTGGACGACGGCTCGGTGGTGCTGATTGTCGATGTGGAGGACATTTTGCGCTCGGTCGACAAACTGCTCAGCACCGGTACGCTCGAGCGCGTCGAGCGCGGCGGTGCCGGCGCCTCTGGCCTGGCGCGCAAACGCATCCTGGTGGTCGACGACTCGCTGACCGTGCGTGAGCTGCAGCGCAAGCTGCTGGGCAATCGCGGCTATGACGTCGCGGTGGCGGTCGATGGCATGGATGGCTGGAACGCTCTGCGCGGCGACGATTTCGACTTGCTGATCACCGACATCGACATGCCGCGCATGGACGGCATCGAGTTGGTCACCCTGGTGCGCCGTGACCAACGCTTGCAATCGCTGCCCGTCATGGTGGTTTCCTACAAGGACCGGGAGGAAGACCGACGGCGCGGCCTGGATGCCGGGGCCGACTACTATTTGGCTAAAGCCAGTTTCCACGACGATGCGTTGCTGGATGCTGTAGTCGAACTGATCGGAGGTGCTCACGGATGAAGATCGCCATCGTCAATGACATGCCCTTGGCAGTGGAGGCCTTGCGCCGGGCCGTCGCGCTGGAACCTGCCCATGAGGTGGTGTGGGTGGCCAGCAACGGCGCCGAAGCCGTGCAACGCTGTCAGGAGCAGCAACCGGACCTGATCCTGATGGACTTGATCATGCCGGTGATGGATGGCGTGGAAGCGACTCGCCGGATCATGGCCGACACCCCGTGCGCCATCGTCATCGTTACGGTCGATCGCAAGCAGAATGTGCACCGGGTATTCGAAGCCATGGGGCATGGTGCACTGGATGTGGTCGACACACCGGCGCTGGGTGCGGGCGACGCCCGCGAAGCCGCCGCGCCATTGCTGCGCAAGATTCTCAATATCAGCTGGCTGATTGGACAGCAGCGCCCGCCGACGCCCAGGCCGGTTGCCGCACCGCTGCGTGAAGCGAGCCAGCGACGAGGGTTGGTGGCCATCGGTTCCTCGGCAGGTGGTCCGGCGGCCCTGGAAATACTGCTCAAAAGAGTGCCAGCCGGGTTCCCGGCCGCGATCGTGCTGGTCCAGCATGTGGATCAGGTCTTTGCCGCTGGCATGGCCGAATGGCTCAGCAGTGCGGCCGGGCTGCCGGTGCGCCTGGCGCGCGAAGGTGAGCCACCGCAACCTGGGCAGGTGCTGCTGGCCGGAACCAACCACCATCTGCGCCTGCTACAGAACGGGCAACTGGCCTACACTGCCGAACCGGTCAATGAAATCTACCGCCCCTCCATCGACGTTTTCTTCGAAAGCGTGGCGCGCTACTGGTCAGGCGAGGCAGTGGGGGTATTGCTCACCGGCATGGGGCGTGACGGAGCACAGGGGCTCAAGATGATGCGCCAACGGGGTTTTCTGACCATTGCCCAGGACCAGGCCAGCAGTGCTGTCTATGGCATGCCCAAGGCTGCTGCGGCGATCGATGCCGCAGTGGAAATCCGCCCGCTTGAAGGCATAGCCGGGCGTCTGACGGAAATTTTTTCACAATGATGAAGCGTAACGAATCATGCCGCCCGGCCGGCAGTGTTCAGGTGAACAGCCATGAATGAGCTCCCCATCGAAGGGTTCACCGCCGCCGATGAAAATTCGGCGATGGTGCTGCTGGTCGACGATCAGGCCATGATCGGGGAAGCCGTGCGGCGGGGCCTGGCCCATGAGGACAACATCGATTTTCATTTTTGCGCCGACCCGCACCAGGCGGTGCAGCAGGCCATGCGCATCAAGCCCACGGTGATCCTGCAGGACCTGATCATGCCCGGGCTCGATGGCCTGACGCTGGTGCGTGAGTACCGCAGCAACCCGGCCACCCAGGACATCCCGATCATCGTGCTGTCGACCAAGGAAGACCCGCTGGTCAAGCGCGCCGCGTTCGCGGCCGGGGCCAACGATTACCTGGTCAAACTGCCCGACACCATCGAGCTGGTGGCGCGCATTCGCTATCACTCGCGTTCCTACCTGACCTTGTTGCAGCGCGACGAAGCTTACCGCGCCCTGCGGGTCAGCCAGCAGCAGTTGCTCGATTCGAACCTGATGCTGCAACGGCTGATGAACTCCGATGGCTTGACGGGCCTGTCCAATCGACGCCATTTCGATGAGTACCTGGAGCTTGAGTGGCGACGGGCGATGCGCGAGCAGCAACAGTTGTCGCTGTTGATGATCGACGTCGATTATTTCAAGGCCTACAACGACACCTTTGGCCACCTGGCCGGAGACGAAGCTCTGCGGCGCGTGGCAGAAGCCATCCGTGGCTCGTGCTCGCGGCCTAGCGACCTTCCGGCCCGCTACGGCGGCGAGGAGTTCGCCTTGGTGTTGCCCAACACCTCCCCAGGTGGCGCCAGGCTGGTTGCCGAGAAACTGCGCCAGAGCGTGCTGGGCCTGGCGATCGAGCACACGGCACCGGCTGCCGGAGCGTACCTGACCGTCAGCGTGGGCCTGGCCACGCAGGTTCCCGCTATCGGCAGCCTCTGTCGGCAATTGATCTCGGCGGCGGACAAAGGGCTGTACCAGGCCAAGAACGGTGGCCGCAACCAGGTGGGTGTCGCCTAGCGCGCTGGGCGAGGGGTGCTCCTTTCGAGCGGCTGCACCCGGCGGCTGGTTGTCGATGCCTGCCAGGCGGGTCTGCCGCCACGCGGCCGACTCGGTTATACTCGCAGGCTTTTCACCGAATTCGCACGAGTAGCCTGCCCATGGAAATCCAACCGATCCTGAACACCATCAAGGACCTCTCCGACCGCTCCCAGTCCATTCGGGGGTATCTTTGACTACGATCTCAAGCATGACCGCCTGATCGAAGTCAATCGCGAGCTGGAAGACCCCAACGTCTGGAACAAGCCCGAGTACGCCCAGGCCCTGGGCCGTGAGCGGTCCATGCTGGCGCAGGTCGTCGAGACGCTGGACAAGCTGTCCAACGGCCTGGCCGATTGCAAGGACCTGCTGGACATGGCCGTCGAAGAGGGCGACGAGGGCGCTGTCGGCGACGTCGTGACCGAACTGCATGGCCTTGAAGAAAACCTGGCCCAGCTCGAGTTCCGTCGCATGTTCAGCGGCGAGATGGACATGAACAACGCCTACCTCGACATCCAGGCCGGCTCCGGCGGGACCGAGGCGCAGGACTGGGCCAACATTCTGTTGCGCATGTACCTGCGCTGGGCCGACAAGCGTGGTTTCGACGCCACCATCATCGAACTCTCCGAGGGCGAAGTGGCTGGCATCAAGGGCGCCACCGTGCACATCAAGGGCGAATATGCCTTCGGCTGGCTGCGCACCGAGATCGGCGTGCACCGCCTGGTGCGCAAGAGCCCGTTCGACTCCGGCGCCCGCCGCCACACCTCGTTCTCGGCCGTGTTCGTCTCGCCCGAAATCGACGACAAGGTCGAAATCGAGATCAACCCGTCGGACCTGCGCATCGACACCTACCGCTCCTCGGGCGCCGGCGGCCAGCACGTGAACACCACCGACTCGGCAGTGCGTATCACCCACGTGCCGACCAACACCGTGGTGGCGTGCCAGAACGAACGCTCCCAGCATGCCAACAAGGACACCGCCATGAAAATGCTGCGGGCCAAGTTGTACGAGCTGGAGATGCAGAAACGCAATGCGGCCTCGCAGGCGCTGGAAGACAGCAAGTCGGACATTGGCTGGGGCCACCAGATCCGCTCGTACGTGCTGGACGACTCGCGCATCAAGGACCTGCGTACCGGCGTGGAACGCAGCGACTGCCAGAAAGTGCTGGACGGTGACCTTGACCAGTACCTGGAAGCGAGCCTCAAACAGGGGCTGTAAGCCACACCCTATCGCCGCGCCACCGGCCTCGTGCCGGTAGCGCGCGCCCTGCCCGCCAAGGGCAACGAATACCTGATGGAAACAAAGACGACATGAGCGACCTGAAGACCGAATCGCAAGACCTGCAACAGGAAGAAAACGCCCTGATCGCCCTGCGCAAGGAAAAGCTTGCAGCAGAACGCGCCAAGGGCAATGCCTTCCCCAACGACTTCCGTCGCGACAGCTACTGCAACGACCTGCAGAAACAGTACGCGGACAAGACCAAGGAAGAGCTGGAAGCAGCCGCGATCCCGGTCAAGGTGGCGGGCCGCATCATGCTCAACCGTGGCTCGTTCATGGTCATCCAGGACATGACCGGCCGCATCCAGGTCTACGTCAACCGCAAGACCCTGCCCGAAGAAACCCTGGCTGCGGTCAAGACCTGGGACCTGGGCGACATCATCAGCGCCGAGGGCACCCTGGCTCGCTCGGGCAAGGGTGACCTGTACGTCGAAATGACCCAGGTGCGCCTGCTGACCAAGTCGCTGCGTCCGCTGCCCGACAAACACCACGGCCTGACCGACACCGAGCAGCGCTACCGCCAGCGCTACGTCGACCTGATGGTCAACGAAGAGACACGCCACACCTTCCGCGTGCGCTCCCAGGTCATCTCGCACATTCGCAAGTTCCTCATCGAGCGCGACTTCCTCGAAGTCGAGACGCCGATGCTGCAGACCATCCCGGGCGGTGCAGCGGCCAAGCCGTTCGAAACCCACCACAATGCGCTGGACATGGCCATGTTCCTGCGTATCGCGCCTGAGCTGTACCTCAAGCGTCTGGTCGTCGGTGGTTTCGAGAAGGTCTTCGAAATCAACCGCAACTTCCGCAACGAAGGGGTTTCGACGCGCCACAACCCCGAGTTCACCATGCTCGAGTTCTACCAGGCCTACGCCGACTACCGCGACAACATGGACCTCACCGAGGAACTGTTCCGCGAGCTGGCGCAGCTGGTGCTGGGATCTACCGATGTGCCGTACGGTGACAAGGTCTTCCACTTCGGCGAGCCCTTCGTGCGCCTGTCGGTGTTCGACTCGATCCTCAAATACAACCCGGAGCTCACCGCTGCCGATCTGCAGGATGTCGACCGCGCCCGCGACATCGCTCGCAAGGCCGGTGCGAAGGTGCTGGGCCATGAAGGCCTGGGCAAGCTGCAGGTGATGATTTTCGAAGAGCTGGTCGAGCACAAGCTGGAGCAGCCGCACTTCATCACCGAGTACCCGTTCGAGGTCTCGCCGCTGGCCCGTCGCAACGACGAGAACCCTGCGGTGACCGACCGTTTCGAACTGTTCATCGGCGGGCGCGAAATCGCCAACGCCTACTCCGAGCTCAACGATGCCGAAGACCAGGCCGAGCGCTTCCTGGCCCAGGTGGCCGAGAAGGATGCCGGTGACGACGAGGCCATGCATTACGACGCCGACTTCGTGCGCGCGCTGGAATACGGCATGCCGCCAACGGCGGGCGAGGGCATCGGCATCGACCGCCTGGTGATGCTGTTGACCAACTCGCCATCGATCCGCGATGTGATCCTGTTCCCGCACATGCGTCCGCAGGGCTGAGTGAAGTCGAAAAAGCCGCCTTTTCAGGCGGCTTTTTCTTGCCTGAAGCATTATGTTGTCATTACCGGCCCGCTCGCGATCCAAGCGCCTGCGAAGCAATCTGCGATTCCAACGCCTGGGGGCAGATCGGACGCGAACGGGCATGCTCCGACCAGACACCGTACATGAGGTACTCCATGACAACCGCCATGGCTCAACAAGGGGCTGCAGGCATCGCCACTGCCGTTGCCGAAAGCGTGCGCTACCAGGGCCGCAAGACGGCCCGGCAAGGCAGTGAGCAGCGTCGCCAACTGATTCTGGACGCCGCCATGCGCATCGTGGTGCGCGATGGCGTGCGGGGCGTGCGACACCGTGCCGTCGCCGCAGAGGCAGGGGTGCCGCTGTCGGCCACCACCTACTACTTCAAGGACATCGAGGACCTGCTCACCGACACGTTCGCCCAGTACGTCGAACGCAGCGCCGCCTACATGGCCAAGCTCTGGCTCAACACCGAAGCAGTGTTGCGCCAACTGCTGGCCCAAGGTGACGGCAGTCCCCAGGCACGGGCAAAACTGGCCGATGAAGTGGCGCGCATGACGGCCGATTACGTGCAGCGCCAACTGCTCACCCGCCGCGATTTCATGATGGCCGAGCAGGCGTTTCGCCAGGAAGCGCTGCTGTGCCCACGCCTGGCCGATCTGGTCTGTGCTCACGAGCAGATTCTGCTGCACGGTACGCGCCAACTGCTGCAGGTCGTTGGCTCGCGACAGCCCGAACAGGATGCACAGATGTTGACGGCGATTATCGAGCAGATGGAATATCAGGGCCTGCTCAAGCACGCCGAGGCGCAGGCCGATGGGCCGATGCTGGCGATGCTTACCCGATACTTGCAGTTGGTGCTGGCGTCGGCTTGAGCCCGACCTTTTCGAGGAAGAAACCTGATGAAAGCCTGGCGTGTGGTGCTGTTGACGCTGTCATTCCTGATGCTGGGCGGTTGTCTGGTGACCTTTTCCGAACCGCTACCCGGTAAGTCCTCGGCCCCCAAGGGGCTGGTGGGCAGCTGGACCACCAAGGACGCCTGGGGCGAGCCGCTGAAGCTGGTCATCACGCGTGCCGACGCAGGTGCCTACAAAGCGGTGGCCACACCCAAGGGCAAATCTGCCCAAACCTATGTATTCAATGTGGCCCAGCAGGGTAACCGCTGGTACCTGTCGGCGCGAGTGCCTGGCGACCTGGGCGGCAACTACGTGATCGGTGGTTTCGATATCGTCGATGGCAAGGAGCTGGTGGTCTATAACCTCGATCTGCAGCAAGTGCAGCAGGCCGTGAACAGCAAGGAATTGAGCGGGCACAGCACCGAGGTGGCGCAGGACAACGGCGAGGGTCTGCTGGTCGACAGCCCACCAGCGCGTGTCCTGGCCTACCTCAACGACCCAGCGAATTCGGACCTGTTCGTGGAGGCAGTGCGCTTCAAACGCGCTGGCCAGTGACAGGGCAAGTCTCTGGTGATTCGCGGATGCGCCAAGGGCGCACTCTCGCCTCGGCTGCTCGACACTTGAGTCGGCCGACACGAGCGGGACATGGCTTGGCCTGATGGCCGATAAGGATTTCTTTGTGGACGAGTACCAGCAAACCATTCGCGCACTGTCCGACCGCATCGTGGCTGCGCAAACGCCGATTCGCGTGCTCGATGCAGTCAAGTGGGACGATGGCATCCGTCGCGGCTTCTTCGAGGCCAAGGGCAAGGTCCCGCCTGCCGTGGACCGTGCCTATTATCAGGCGCGCTCACTGGGGTTCGACTCCAGCGCTGTAAAGGCGGAGTTCCAGGCTATCGAGCGTGACATCATTCGCCAGCTTGGCCAGTTCAGCCCCGTGGGGCAGATCATGAAACGCATGTGCCGCGAGTACCGCATGGTCGTGCGCATGCTCGAGGCCAGGGGTACGCAAGATTTCGGTCTGATTTCCCAGGAGCTGTACGGCGCTGCCTCCGATGTTTTCCATGCCGGTGACCCGACCCTGGCCGACCTTGGCCTGATGCTGTCGGACTACCTGAACAACATCGATGGACGCGGTGACCTCAAGGACGAGCCGAAGGACCTGACGGCCAAGCAGGCGGTGGAAATCCTCCAGTGCCGGTTGAACAAGGTGTTCGGTGAAGCCGAGGGGACCATTCGCGTGTTCGAGTCCGACGGTATCGTGGCCGATGCCGCCGCCGGTGCCGACTACATCAAGGTGCGTGCCGATGCCATGTTCAACGCGCGCGATGTACGGGCCCTGGAAGTGCACGAGGGGTTGGTGCACGTGGGCACTACCCTCAATGGCCTGAACCAGCCTATCTGCACGTTCCTGGCCAAGGGCCCGCCGTCCTCGACGGTGACCCAGGAAGGCCTGGCCATCCTGATGGAAGTCATCGCTTTCGCCTCCTACCCCAGCCGCCTGCGCAAACTGACCAACCGCACCCGCGCCATACACATGGTCGAGGACGGTGCGGACTTCATGCAGGTGTACCGGTTCTTCCAGGAGCAGGGCTTCGACATGGGGCAAAGCTACAGCAATGCCAGCCGGGTATTCCGTGGGTCGGTGCCCAATGGCTTGCCATTCACCAAGGACTTGTCCTACCTCAAGGGCTTCATCATGGTTTACAACTACATTCAGTTGGCTGTGAAGAAGGGCAAGCTGGAGCAGATACCGCTGCTGTTCTGTGGCAAGACCACCCTCGAAGACATGCGCACCCTGCGCCAGCTTGTCGAGGAGGGCCTGGTGGAGCCGCCCAAGTACCTGCCTGAGCAATTCCGCGACTTGAACGCCTTGTCGGCCTGGATGTGCTTTTCCAACTTCCTCAACCACTTGAGCCTGGACCGTATTGAAACCGACTACGCGAATATCCTTTGACAGGCTCCGCCTGCTGACGGCGGGCATGGTGCTGGTGCTGCTGGGCGGGTGCAGCGGCTTGCTGTTCTACCCTGAGCGGGGCCAAGCGTTCACGCCAGAGCGCGCCAGGCTCGCCTACAGCGATGTCACCCTGGTCGCCGCCGACGGTGTACGCCTGCATGCCTGGTGGCTGCCGGCCAAGCAAGGGGTGGCGGTCAAGGGCACGGTACTGCACCTGCACGGCAATGGGGGCAATCTGCCCGGTCACCTGGGCGGCAGCTACTGGTTGCCGGAGCAGGGTTACCAAGTGCTGATGATCGACTACCGAGGCTACGGCCTGTCCGATGGCAAGCCGCGGCTACCTGAGGTCTATCAGGATATCGCCGCCGCCATGGCCTGGCTCGACCAGTCTCCGCAGGTCAAGGGCAAGCCCCTGGTCTTGCTGGGGCAGAGCCTGGGCGGTGCCATGGCCATCCACTACCTGGCGGCCCATCCCGAGCAGCGCGAACGCTTCAGCGCTCTGGTGTTCGACGGCGTTCCGGCCAGCTACCGGGCGGTGGGCCGATACGCCTTGAGCACCTCGTGGATGACCTGGCCGCTTCAGGTGCCGTTGTCCTGGCTGGTGCCCGATGCCGATAGCGCCATCGAGTCCGTCGGGCAGCTGACCAGCCCGCCCAAGCTCTTTTTCCACAGCATCGATGATGACCTGGTGCCCATGAACAACGTCATCCGCCTGTATCAGCAGGCACCCCCTCCACGGGTGCTGCAGTTGACCCGAGGTGGACACGTGCAGACGTTCGCCGACCCTACCTGGCGTGAAGTGATGCTGCGTTTTCTGGATGACCCCAGCCACTTCACCGGCCTGCGGCGGCTCGCCGAAGTGCCCAATGCCTATGACGAGAAGAACCCGCAATGAGCGAAGAACGCAACGCCATACCGCTGATCCTGACAGGAGTCGGCAGCATTATCGTGACGGTGGGGGCCCTGTGGTACTACGGCTACCTGCACTTCGCCAAGCCTGAGGATGCCTTGTTGCTGCAGGATTTCACCATGCTCAAGACGGTACCGGGCGAAGACTACAAGGTGTCACTGGAGCCGGCAGCGCAGGTAGCCCAGTGCGCCGATGGCGTGCTGGTACTGTTCGACACCCAGCAAAAAGGCCTCAGTGGCGTGCTCGTCGACAGCCGCAAGCGCGCCGTACGCTGCGTGGGCGCCGATACGCCGCAGCAGGTGCGATAGGGCCTACTTGGCTAACCGGTAGCACCAAAAAAGAACCCCGCGCTGGAGGGACGCTCCAGCGCGGGGTTCTTGTTCCTGCCGTGCAGCGTTACTTCATCGAAGAACGCGGTGCAACTGGCTGGTTGTCATTGGAAATGGTCACTTCCACACGACGGTTCTGGGCGCGGCCCGAGTTGCTGGAGTTATCCGCTACCGGATATTCCTTGCCATAGCCCTGGGCAACGATGCGCGCTGGGTCTACGCCTGCGCGGACCAGTGCCATGCGTACGCTGCCGGCGCGACGCTCGGACAGGGACTGGTTGTAGCTGGCCGAGCCGACGCTGTCGGTGTAACCCTCGACGATCACTTTGCGCTCAGGGTTTTCCTGAAGGAACTGAGCCAGCTTGGTGATGTTCGGGTAGGCATTGCTCTTGAGCTCAGCCTTGTTGAAGTCGAACAGCACGTCGCCGAAGGTTACCAGGGTGCCGCGCTCGGTCTGCTTGGCGTTCAGGCTTTGCTGCAGCTTGGCGATCTGGGCGTCACGGGCGTCCAGCTTGGCCTGTGCGCGCAGCGCGGCGGCGTTTTTCAGGTCGCCTTCAGCAGTGCGCAGGGCGATGGTCTGCTTGGCCACTTCAACACGCTGGTTGGTCAGGTAGGCCAGTTGGTCGACCTTCTGCTCGTCTTCGCGGTCCATGTAGGCTTTGTCAGCCTTGTTCAGCCAGTCCTGGGCATCCTTGGTTTCAAGGGCAGCCACTTTGCTGGCCTGCGGATCGCTCTGCAGGGAAGAGAAGTTGGTGCGAGCCGCTTCCAGGTTGGCGTTCGGGTCGTGCGAGCAGGCAGCGAGACCGACGCTCAGGGCCAGGAGGGCGGGAATCATGACGTGTTTGCGCATAGTGTTCATCCTTTGATCGAGTGCGAAGGCTAAGGGAGACAGGGCAGGGCTCATTGAGCGCTGCGCAGGCCTTCCTCACGTACGTCCTGGGCGCCTTGACGGGCGTCCTGTACGGCCTTCTGGGCCTTGGCCGCCTGGGCCTTACGTTCGGCGAGACGCGCGTCCCATTCGGCCTGTTCGGCCAGACGCTTGGCTTCGTCGTACTTCTTGTCATGCATGGCGATTTCGGCCTGCTTGAACTTGTCCTGAGCTGCTTTCATTTCGACAGCAGCGTACTCGGTGCCGCCTGCGCTGACGGCAGAGTTCACGGCGGACTGGGTCACAGCATACTGTTCGGTTGGCGGGTTGCCTGCACAGCCAGCCAGGACCAGGCTACTGCCCAGGGCCAGCGCGGCCAGCTTGAACCCGCGCACGTAAGTGGATGAAGGTTTGACAGTGCGGGTTTTCATGGTGGTCAGCTCCATTGGATCACTCCTGATAATGACGATGTCCGTAGCAGTCCATCGCTCATTCCCCGGACCGTTTTCATGCGCTTCAGCTGAATGGCGCACAAGTACCGGTGTGCAGGGTTTTAGCGTGATGGCTATTGGCTCCGACTGGAAGAATTTTCGAATAGTTCAGTAAAAAGTCCAGATTACGAGTAACTCTTTCTGACTAATCGGTCAGCTGAAATTCAGCGGAACTTTTGCCTGCCCAAGCGGTTTTCGCTACGGCCAGCAACCGAAGTCTTGGTCGGGCGACGGTCATTTCTCATCTCCCCCCGCCCCGTTCAGCGCATGCAAATGCTGACGCGAAAGTGCGAGGAAGCGGGGCGTGGGCCCTACGTCTTCGTACAAGGGATCACCCTCTTCATCGGTGGCGATGACCTGGCGTCCCTGGACATAGGGGAAGCTTGCCTCCAGCTCCTCCAGCGCCGCACCGACCAGTTCGCCAAGTAGCGCTTCGGCGGTTCGCTTGGGGTACATGTCGATGAGCGCTGCCAGGCGCGCTTCGGACTCCAGATCAAGGTGCAACACATGTTCGGTACGGCTGAGGGTGCCGGCCGCGTTCTGTTCCCAGTGCTGGGCGAGTTCACGAATTTTCATGATGACCTCTGTTAGCGCCTGCTAGGGCATGCAAGGCATGAGAGTGGTGAGCATCGACATTAGTTTGCTTTGGGTGTGCATGGCTTGCCATCGCCGCCTTGCTCTTGGCACTCTGGCATGAGGTCGCGGCCTCACAGGCAGCGCGATGAGCCTAACAAGGCATGCCAGGCGCTTGAGCTGCGCCACGGAGAGGGCCAATGACCGATATCGATGTGCGTTTGCGTGAAGATGTCCATGTGCTGGGAGAGCTGCTCGGCGACACGATTCGTCACCAGTATGGCGATGAATTTTTGCAGAAGATCGAGGATATTCGTCACAGCGCGAAAGCTGATCGACGCAATGCCGGCGAAGAGCTCAGCTCGACCCTGGGTGATCTGGACGATGACGAACTGTTGCCGGTGGCCAGGGCATTCAACCAGTTCCTCAACCTGGCCAACATGGCCGAGCAATACCAGTTGATACGACGCCGCGATGCCGACCAGCCCGAGCCCTTCGAGGCCCGCGTGCTGCCGGAGCTGCTGGCCCGCCTCAAGCAGGCCGGCCATGACGATCAGGACCTGGCGCGGCAGTTGGCTGGCCTGGATATCCAGCTGGTGCTCACAGCGCACCCTACCGAAGTCTCGCGGCGTACCCTGATCCAGAAGTACGACGCCATCGCCGCCCAGCTGGCTGCCCAGGATCATCGCGACCTGACCCCCGCCGAAACCGCGCAGATCCGCGACCGCTTGCGCCGTCTGATTGCCGAGGCCTGGCATACCGAGGAAATCCGCCGTACACGCCCCACGCCCGTGGATGAGGCCAAATGGGGCTTCGCCGTGATCGAGCACTCGTTGTGGCACGCCATCCCCAACCACCTGCGCAAAGTCGATCACGCCCTGCAGGAGGCGACCGGCCAGCGGCTGCCACTGACGGCGGCCCCCATCCGCTTCGCTTCGTGGATGGGCGGCGACCGGGACGGCAACCCCAATGTTACCGCCAAGGTCACCCGGGAAGTCCTGCTGCTGGCGCGTTGGATGGCAGCGGACCTGTTCCTGCGCGATATCGATGCGCTGGCGGCCGAGCTTTCCATGCAACAGGCCAGTACGGCCTTGCGCGAGCACGTGGGCGACAGCCCGGAGCCTTACCGTGCGCTGCTCAAGCAACTGCGCGAGCGCTTGCGGGCAACTCGCAGCTGGGCCCATTCGGCACTGTCTGCCAACGTACCGCCTGGGCCTGACGTGCTGGTGGACAACCGCGAGCTGGTTGCACCGTTGCAATGGTGTCACCAGTCGCTGCATGACTGCGGCATGGGCATCATCGCCGATGGCCCGCTGCTGGACTGCCTGCGCCGGGCCGTGACCTTCGGCCTCTTCCTGGTCAGGCTGGACGTGCGCCAAGACGCCGCGCGTCACCGTGATGCGCTGAGCGAAATCACCGAGTACCTAGGCATGGGCCGGTATGCCGACTGGGATGAGGAACAGCGTATTGACTTCCTGGAACAGGAGCTGGCCAACCGTAGGCCGCTGCTGCCAGCCCACTTCGAGCCTCAGGACGAGACGGCCGAGGTGTTGGCCACCTGCCGGGAGATCGCCGCGGCGCCAGGCGCCTCGCTGGGCTCGTACGTGATTTCGATGGCAGGTGCTGCGTCGGACGTGCTGGCGGTGCAATTGCTGCTCAAGGAAACCGGCCTGACCCGTCCGATGCGGGTGGTGCCGCTGTTCGAAACCCTGGCTGACCTGGATAACGCGGGCCCGGTGATGCAGCGTCTGCTGGCGCTGCCCAGTTATCGCGCCGGCCTGCATGGCCCTCAGGAGGTCATGATCGGCTATTCCGATTCGGCCAAGGATGCGGGCACCACGGCCGCGGCCTGGGCCCAGTACCGCGCCCAGGAAAGCCTGGTGCGCATTTGCGCCGAGCACCAGGTCGAGTTGCTGCTGTTCCATGGCCGGGGCGGTACGGTGGGGCGCGGCGGCGGCCCGGCTCACGCCGCCATTTTGTCGCAACCGCCGGGTTCGGTCGCCGGGCGGTTCCGCACCACCGAACAGGGGGAGATGATCCGCTTCAAGTTCGGCTTGCCTGGCATTGCCGAGCAGAACCTCAACCTGTATCTGGCCGCCGTGCTCGAAGCCACGCTGCTGCCACCGCCGCCCCCGCAGCCGGCCTGGCGCGACCTCATGGATCAGATGGCTGCCGATGGGGTCAAGGCCTACCGCGACGTGGTGCGTGAGCACCCGGACTTCGTCGAGTACTTCCGCCAGTCGACCCCCGAGCAGGAGTTGGGGCGCCTGCCGCTGGGCAGTCGCCCGGCCAAGCGACGTGCCGGCGGTATCGAAAGCCTGCGCGCCATCCCCTGGATCTTCGGCTGGACCCAGACTCGACTGATGCTCCCAGCCTGGCTGGGTTGGGAGACGGCACTGAACAACGCGCTGGCTGCCGGGCAGGGCCCGTTGCTTGCGCAGATGCGCGAGCAGTGGCCGTTCTTCCGCACGCGCATCGACATGCTGGAGATGGTCCTGGCCAAAGCCGATGCCCAAATTGCAGAGGCCTACGACCAACGTCTGGTGCAACCGCACCTGCTACCTTTAGGTACACAGCTGCGCGACCTATTGTCGCAGTCGTGCCAGGTCGTGCTGAGCCTGACCGGGCAGCAGGTGCTACTGGCGCATAGCCCCGAAACCCTGGAATTCATCCGCCTGCGCAACACCTACCTGGACCCGCTGCATCGGCTGCAGGCAGAACTGCTGGCGCGTTCGCGTGACCGCCAGGCCGCTCTGGACAGCCCGCTGGAGCAGGCGTTGCTGGTGACCATCGCCGGTATCGCCGCGGGGCTGCGCAACACCGGTTGAGGGGAGGGGGCGGGGCTGCTTCAGAAAGGTGCAGGGGGGCATCGAACAGCGACGGCACGGGGGTTGCGCTGGGCGCAACCACTGACCCGCTCGACCTGAAGTGGTGCATTCATGCAACTTTGGGACGCTTGTCGGGCTGGCAGGCGCTGTGTATCTTGAGCAGCCTTCTGACCGATTCATGGTCATACCTAATTTCCGGACTTGGCCCTGGTTGCCGAATCCATTGAATTGCATACAAAAATTTGAGGAGCACAAGATGCGCGTAATTCTGCTGGGAGCTCCCGGGGCCGGTAAAGGTACTCAGGCAAAGTTCATCACCGAAAAGTTCGGTATTCCACAGATCTCCACCGGCGACATGCTGCGTGCGGCGGTCAAGGCCGGCACGCCCTTGGGCCTGGAGCTGAAAAAAGTCATGGATGCCGGCCAACTGGTCTCCGACGAGTTGATCATCAGCCTGGTCAAAGAGCGCATCGCCCAGCCTGATTGCGCCAACGGCTGCCTGTTCGACGGTTTCCCGCGCACTATCCCACAGGCAGAGGCCATGGACGATGCGGGCGTGAACATTGATGCCGTGGTCGAGATCGCCGTGGACGACGAAGAGATCGTTGGCCGCATGGCAGGCCGTCGTGTGCACCTGGCCTCGGGCCGTACCTACCATGTCCAGTACAACCCGCCGAAAATCGAAGGCAAGGACGATGTCACTGGCGAAGACCTGATCCAGCGCGATGATGACAAGGAAGAAACCGTTCGCCATCGCCTGTCGGTCTACCACAGCCAGACCAAGCCACTGGTAGACTTCTACCAGAAGCTGTCGGCGACCAACGATGGCAAGCCCAAGTACAGCCACATCGAAGGTGTGGGCTCGGTAGAAGCGATCACTGCCAAGGTACTGGCCGCGCTGAGCTGATCGGCACGTTGTCATTGAACGACGGCCCGCTTGCGGGCCGTTGTCGTTTTTGGCCTTGTGCGGTGTGGGCGCATCCCCGGCAGCCCACACGGCGGCCCTTTGGGACACGAAGGCGCGGCTGCTCTATACTCGCGCTCTTTCCCACTCACACCTGGATACCTGTTCGATGACCACCTTGTTGGCCCTGGATACCGCCACCGAAGCCTGTTCCGTTGCACTGCTGCATAACGGTGAGGTAACCAGCCATTACGAGGTGATCCCACGCATGCATGCTCAGAAGTTGCTGCCAATGATCAAGCAACTGCTGGCCGAATCCGGCGTAGCCCTGGGCACGGTCGATGCCATTGCGTTCGGCCGTGGCCCGGGTGCGTTCACTGGTGTGCGCATTGCCATCGGCGTGGTGCAGGGGCTGGCTTTCGCCCTGGAGCGGCCCGTGTTGCCGGTGTCCAATCTCGCAGCGCTGGCCCAGGGCGCACTGCGTCAACAGGGTGCCCAGCAAGTGGCCGCCGCCATCGATGCGCGTATGGACGAAGTGTACTGGGGCTGCTATCAGGCCGTAGCCGGGGAAATGCGCCTGCAAGGCGCTGAAGCGGTGCTGCCACCCGAACGTGTGGCGTTGCCAGCAGGGGCGCAAGGACCATGGTTCGGAGCAGGTACGGGTTGGGGCTATGCCGAGCGCCTGGCGGTCACTGCTGACGCAAGCGACCCCTCGGCCTTGCCCAGTGCCCTTGATGTGCTGAGCCTGGCGCGCTTTGCCTGGGCCCGGGGTGAAGCCATCGCAGCTGAGCAGGCTCAGCCGATTTACCTGCGCGATAACGTGGCAACGCCCAAAAAGCAGTAAGGCTGTTCGTCGGGCACGCTCGATAGTGCTACAACCTTTTGCATAAAGTGTGGTCAAGTTCTCAATCGAGCATTAGCGGCGGGCCATCAATGCTGCTAAATTGCCATCATTGGTCCTGGGTGCTCATGCCATGCGTGTCGACGGTTTCTCATCACAGTCCTTTCCGATCAAGCGTACGCCGCGCAAGGCAGCGGTGCATGATGACGTGGCCGATGATGGCGAACTGGTGGAAGAGGTCGCCATGGCAGCCCAGGAGCCTGCTGCTCGTCGCCGTACCGGGACGCTGCCAGCCCGTCAGCAGGACATGGTGTTCCCCCGCGCCCGTGACCGGCGCACCGCCTCGGCACTTGCCAGTTACCTGAGCACAGCAGGCTTTACCGACTGGGACATGGAAGTACTGGGGCTCGACCTGTACATTTGACGGATGAGCCTGCCGTCCATCCCCTATTTCATTGGCTGCCCCTCGTGGAGCGAAAACGCCTGGCGTGAGTACCTGTACCCTGCCGACGCCAGCGCCGCGCAGATGCTTGGGCTGTACAGCCAGGTCTTCAATGCCGTCGAAGGCAATACCACGTTCTATGCCAGGCCATCGCCTGCCACGGTGGTCCGGTGGGCGGCAACGATGCCAGCGCATTTTCGCTTCACGGCCAAGTTCCCCCGCGACATCAGCCACGGTGGCGACCTGCGCGACCATCTCGAACCTGCCTTTGACTTCATTCGCCTGATGGCGCCGCTCGGGCCGCGCGTGTCCCCTTACTGGCTGCAGTTGCCCGCTTCGTACGGCCCGGGGCGACTGGCAGAGCTGAGCCAGTTCCTGCAGCAGGTGGGTGTAAACGTTGCAGTGGAGGTGCGCCATCCGGCGTTCTTCGCCAAGGGCGAGGATGAACGCGCGCTCAACCGCCTGCTGGCCGACTTGGGTGTCGAGCGGGTGTGTCTCGATCCCAGGGCGCTGTTCAGCTGTACCTCCACTGACCCCGCCATCGTGCATGCCCAGTCCAAGAAGCCCAACGTTCCGCCGCGACCAGCCGCGTTCAGTCAGCGTCCGCAGGTGCGCTTCATCGGCCATCCGGCGCTTGAGTACAACGAACCCTTCCTGACCCCTTGGGTGGACAAGTTGGCTGCGTGGATCGAAGAGGGGCGCAGCCCGTACATCTTCTTGCACACTGCTGACAACCGCCTGGCGGCCGCGTTGGCGCAACGTTTCCACCAGCGGCTCATGCTACGCCTGCCCGGGCTGGCCGCACTGCCGGAATTGCCGCGAGCGCCGGAGGTCGAACAGCTGGGCCTGCTCTGATTTCTTCCCCATTGCCGGAGTGCTTGATCATGGATGTGCAAACCCTGCGAGCCGAAGCCTTCAAGGCCTTGCATCAACGCGATGGCGCCTTCGTCATGGCCAACCCCTGGGACGCCGGTTCAGCCAAGCTGCTGGCCAGCCTGGGTTTTGAGGCCTTGGCCAGCACCAGCGCCGGGCTTGCCTTCAGCCTGGGGCGCCCGGATGCCGAAGGGGCGCTAAGCCTCGATGACGTGCTGGACAACGCAGGCGAAATCGTCGACGCCACCGCATTGCCAGTGGCTGCGGACCTTGAGAACGGCTTCGGGGATCTGCCCGAGGATTGCGCCCAGGCCATTCTGCGCGCTGCTGAAGCAGGGCTGGTCGGTGGCTCCATCGAGGACGCCAGTGGCCGCGCCGCGTCACCTATCTACGACAAGGGCCTTGCGGTGGAGCGTGTTCGTGCTGCCGTGCAGGCGGCGCGCAGCCTGCCTTTTCCCTTCACCGTGTGCGCGCGCGCGGAAAACCTGCTGCACGGGCGCCAGGACCTGGACGACACCATCGAGCGCCTGCAGGCTTTCGCCGAGGCGGGCGCCGATGTGCTCTACGCCCCTGGGCTGCGTACGGCCGAGGAAGTGCGGGCAGTGGTGCAGGCGCTGGCGCCTCGCCCAGTGAACGTGCTGATGGGCATGGCGGGGGTGCCGTTATGCGTCAACCAGCTTCAGGACCTGGGTGTACGGCGCGTTAGCGTCGGTTCGTCGATGGCGCGTGCGGCCTTTGGCGCCTTACAGCGGGCTGCGCAGGAAATCCGTGAACAGGGTACGTTTGGCTACGCCGAGCAGGCCTTGCCGTTCGATCAGCTCAATGAGCTGTTCCGCCGCGGATGAAAGTCGTTCTGCTGCTTCTGGGCGTGCTGGTGCTGGCCGCCGGCCAGGCGTGGCACCTGGGCTGGCGCCCGCCTGCGCAGTGGAACCCGCTTGCCCCCTTGGACGTCAGCCAGCCGCCCAACTGGCTGACTGGCTTCAAGCTCAAGCGTCTGCGCGACGACCCGGCGCTTTGCCAACAGGCGCTTCAAAGCAGTCAACTGCGCTACCGGGCGCAGGCTGACAGCCCAGCCTCGGCCAAATGCCCACTGAGCAATGTCTGGCGTATCGAAGGTGGGCAGGCCCGCTTGAGCAGCAGTTTCCTGGCCAGCTGCCCGCTGGCGGTCGCCTACGCCCTGTTCGAGCGCCACGGCCTGCAGCCGGTGGCTCAGCGCGTGCTGGGCCAGTCGGTGGTGCAGGTCGATCACCTGGGTAGCTTTGCCTGCCGCAACGTCTACAACCGCAAGGCAGGGCGCTTGAGCCAGCATGCCAGCGCCAACGCCCTGGACATTGCAGGTTTTCGTCTGCGGGACGGCCAACGCATCGTCCTGGCGCGCGACTGGCAGGGGACCGGGGACAAGGCGATGTTCTTGCGTGAGGTACGTCAGGCGGCGTGCGAGCACTTCAGCACGGTGCTGGGGCCGGAGTACAATGCTGCGCACCGCGATCACTTTCATGTAGACATGGGCCGTTGGCAGGTGTGCCGTTAGCCTCAGGCGTAAGCGCGCACGTTGTTCAACACCACTGGGCGCGCCCAGTGCATGTCGAAGGCCAGGTCGTGCTGCTGGCGTGCCAGGGTCGGTTCATCGAACGGTTCGGGGGCCGGGTCCAGCAAAGTGCTGTCGAACTCGGCGATCGGCAGGAACAGAGGCCGTGGTGCAGGGCCGGGACCCGGTTCAGCTAAGGGTTGGCCCTGACGGGCGACCACGGGCCGAACCCAACTGTTGTCGATATCAAGCTGACGCTGCTGCTCGATCATTTCCAGCGCACCGAACGGCTCGGGGGCGGGCGGCAGCAGGTTGGCCTCCAGTTCGGCCTTGGGCAGGAACAACGGCTCGGGTGGCGCGACCACGGTGTCTTGCACCGGGCAGGCGCGTTGCGCGTCGATCAAGGCCAGGGCACGGGCGCCGCCGACAGGTTCTCCGCTGGCCTGGTCGCACTGCACGAATGACTGGCTGACGCTGTCGACGGGCGTTTCAGATTGCTCCGCCATTGCCCGGGCGAAGAAATCCTGCCACAGGTGGCTGACGCCCCCCAGTGCCTGGGTGTTGTGCTGACTGTAGTTGTCGACAGGCGACAGGTAGGTCAAGCCGATAGGAAGAATTTCTGACATGGCAGTCGCGCGCGTTGTGCTCTGGCAGAATAGCGGGATATTGCCTGTATCGGCCGCGTTGGCCGGTTCATTAAGGGCCAGGTTGTTTTTTTCAGGTGTGAGCGATGCAAGAGCAAGGCGTGGGGATCAGGGTCGAGGCGATGTCCGAGGAGTATGCGGGCCAGGCGCAGGCATGGGCGCAGCGCTTGGGCTTGCCCTTGCAGGATGACGACGCGCAGTTCGCCGTTCAGCTGGGCCCCGAGGGGTTGCAGGTCCAGCAGTTGGGGCCCCAGGCCCCCGGCCCGGTGCGGGTCGACTTCGTCGAAGGCCAGGCTGCCCACCGGCGCCAGTTCGGCGGTGGCAACGGGCAGATGATCGCCAAGGCCGTGGGCATCGCCCAGGGTGTGAGGCCGGTGGTACTCGACGCTACCGCAGGGCTTGGCAAGGACGCCTTCGTGCTGGCCAGTCTGGGTTGCCACATGACCCTGATCGAGCGCCAGCCGCTTGTGGCTGCGCTACTGGAAGACGGGCTGGTGCGGGCCCGTGCCGATGAGGACGTCGGGCCAATCGTCGCGCGCATGCGCCTGCTGACGGGCAACGCCATCGAGTGCATGCGCAACTGGGAAGGCGAGCCGCCGCAGGTGATCTACCTGGACCCGATGTTTCCCCACCGGGACAAGAGCGCACTGGTGAAAAAGGAAATGCGCGTGTTCCGCCCGTTGGTCGGCGACGACCTGGACGCCCCGGCGCTGCTCGAAGCGGCGCTGGCGTTGGCGACCCACCGCGTGGTGGTCAAGCGACCGCGCAAGGCGCCGATCATCGACGGACCCAAACCCAGCCACGGCCTTGAGGGCAAGTCGAGCCGCTATGACATCTACCCCAAGAAGGCCTTGAAAGGCTGAGCACCGCATGAGAGTGGCCGGGCCCTGCGCCGCAGGCAACCCTGGACGATCAACGTGGGTTGTCGAGTCTGGTCCGACTCAGGGCCTGAATGCGCGCAGAAACACCTCGACCACCTCGCACACATGCGCCTCGGCCGCTTCGCCGCACAGCGGCTCGGCGCAGCCCAGCATCAGGCGGTAATCCGGCGCGCCTTTTACCAGGCAGAAGAAATGCTCCGCTGCCCTGAGCGGGTCATCGATCCGCAACAGCCCGCGCTCGTCGGCCCCGCGCAGCAAGGCCTCCATTCCCGCCAGCACCCGCTTGGGCCCGGCCTCGTAGAAATACTCGCCAAAGCCTGGATCGCTATTGCCCTGGGCCATGATCAGGCGACTGAGTTTGACGGCTTCGTCACTGCTGATCAGGGCCTGGAAACTGCGGGCGATGGTCAAGAGCACTTCTTCTATCGGCGCGTGCTCGGGGTATTCGAACAGTTGATCGGGCAACTGCAACTGACACGTGGCCATGACCGCCGAGCAGAACAGTGTCTGTTTGTCGGTGAAGTGGCTGTACACCGTCAGCTTCGATACACCCGCTGCCGCCGCGACCGCATCCATGCTGGTACTTGCGTAACCCAGGCTCAGAAACAGCGACTTGGCCGCTTCGAGAATGGCCTGGCGCTTGGCAAGGTCCTTTGGGCGGCCTGGGCCGCTGGAGACGTCGTTGGACATTGGGATCTGCATCTGCCTTGAAGGTTGCCTATCTTATACGGCTTGGGCGTGGCTCGCTGTTCTTGACCGCAATAGCGCGCAAACGCTCCAAAAAAACCTCGGGACGCTCTTCCCGTGCCTTGATGGCTGACTTACTATACCGGCCAGTTCAAATATTCGATCAGCATTTTGCGAAGGGATTCCCGATGTTGCCCCGTGCCCTCAGCCTTGCCCTGCCCATGGTCCTCTTGATGCTTACGGCGTGCAATCAGGAACCTGCATTACCTGCGGTGGTTCGCCCTGCTTTGGTGGTTCAGTCGCGGCCAGCCGAGGCGATGGCCGATAACTACCCAGGCGAGGTGAGGGCGCGACTGGAGCCGGAACTGGCTTTTCGCATTGGTGGCAAGGTCAGCAAGCGGCTTGTCGAAGAAGGGCAACGGGTCAAGCTCAACCAGCCGCTGGCTGAACTGGACCCGCAGGATGTGCGCCTGCAGTTGGAGGCTAACCGCGCGCAGGTAGCCGGTGCCGAGGCCAACCTGGCGCTGGTGCGCACCGAGCGTGACCGTTACCAGAAGTTGCTCGACAAGCAGATGATCAGCCACTCGCAGTACGACAACGCCGAAAACCTCTATCGCGCTGGGGTCGCCCGGCTCAAGCAGGCCAAGGCCGAGTTCGACGTGGCGGGTAACCAGGCCGACTACGCTGTGTTGCGCGCGCCTCAGGCAGGGGTGATAGCCAGGCGCCTGGTCGAAGTCGGTCAAGTCGTCGCTGCGGGTCAGACGGTATTGACCTTGGCAGCTGACGGCGAGCGCGAAGTGGCCATCGCCGTCCCCGAGCAGCAATACGCCCGCTTCGCCGTGGGCCAACCGGTCACCGTGGAGCTGTGGTCGCACCCGGGGCGGCGCTTCGAGGGGCGGATCCGCGAGCTGTCGCCGGCCGCCGATCCGCGCTCCAGAACCTACGCGGCTCGGGTTGCCTTTACCTCCAACGAGGTGCCGGCAACGCTGGGGCAGAGCGCCAGGGTATTGGTCGCCCACCCAGGGCAGGTGCCGTTGTCGGTTCCCCTGTCGGCCGTCACGGCTGAAGCCGGCCAGGCGTACGTCTGGCGGGTCACTGGCGAGCACCGTGTGCAGCGGGTCACGGTGCAGCTTGGCGCCTATGGGACTGACAGCGTGCCTGTGCTCGCGGGGCTTGCGGCTGACGACTGGGTGGTGGCAGCCGGCGGTCATGTGCTGCGCGAAGGCCAGCAGGTGCGACCCGTGGACCGCGCCAACCGTACAGTCGACCTGACGGGCAAGGAGTAACTCGGGATGGGTTTCAACCTCTCTGCCTGGGCGCTGCGCAACCGCCAGATCGTACTCTTTTTGATGATACTGCTCGCGGGCGTTGGCGCGCTGTCCTACACCAAGCTGGGTCAGAGCGAAGACCCGCCATTCACCTTCAAGGCCATGGTCATCCGCACCCTGTGGCCCGGCGCCACCGCTGAGGAGGTGGCGCGCCAGGTCACGGAGCGCATCGAGAAAAAGCTCATGGAAACCGGCGAGTACGAAAAGATCGTCTCGTTCTCGCGCCCCGGTGAATCGCAGGTGACCTTCATGGCCCGCGACTCTCTGCACTCGGCCGATATCCCCACATTGTGGTACCAGATACGCAAGAAGGTCGCCGACATCCGCCACACGCTGCCACCCGAGGTGCAGGGCCCGTTCTTCAACGATGAGTTCGGCACCACGTTCGGCAACATCTATGCGCTGACTGGGCCGGGTTTCGACTATGCGGTCCTCAAGGACTATGCGGACCGTATTCAGATCCAGCTGCAGCGGGTCAAGGATGTGGGCAAGGTCGAGCTGATCGGTTTGCAGGACGAGAAGATCTGGATCGAACTTTCCAACGTCAAGCTGGCCACCCTCGGCATCCCTTTGCAGGCGGTGCAGCAGGCGTTGCAGGAGCAGAATGCGGTGAGCACGGCCGGGTTCTTCGAAACGCCCAGCGAACGTGTGCAACTGCGGGTCAGTGGGCGATTCGACAGTGTCGAGCAGATTCGCCAGTTGCCACTGCGCGTGGGCGAGCGCACGTTTCGCCTGGGCGATGTGGCGCGCGTGTACCGGGGCTACAACGATCCGCCTGCGCCGCGGATGCGCTTCATGGGCGAAGACGCCATCGGCCTGGCGGTGTCGATGAAGGATGGGGGTGACATCCTGACCTTGGGCAAGGCCTTGGAAGCGGAATTCGAGCGTCTGGCCCGCGGCTTGCCGGCCGGCTTGTCGCTGCGCAAGGTGTCCGACCAGCCCGCTGCGGTGAAGGCAGGGGTTGGCGAGTTCGTCCAGGTGCTGTGCGAGGCGCTGGTGATCGTGTTGTTGGTCAGTTTCTTTTCGCTGGGCGTGCGCACGGGGTTGGTGGTGGCGCTGGCCATCCCCCTGGTGCTGGCCATGACCTTCGCCGCCATGTACTACTTTGGCATCGGCCTGCACAAGATCTCACTGGGTGCGCTGGTGCTCGCCCTGGGGTTGCTGGTCGATGACGCCATCATTGCCGTGGAGATGATGGCGATCAAGATGGAGCAGGGCTTCGACCGCCTGAAAGCGGCAAGCTATGCGTGGACCAGCACGGCATTCCCCATGCTGACCGGCACCCTGATCACCGCAGCCGGGTTCCTGCCCATTGCCACGGCTGCCTCCAGCACCGGCGAGTACACACGGTCGATCTTCCAGGTGGTGACCATTGCGTTGCTCACCTCCTGGGTGGCCGCCGTGCTCTTCGTGCCCTACCTGGGCGAGCGGTTGCTGCCGGATCTGGCCAAGCGACACGCCGCTCGCCACGGTAACGGCGGCGCTGCACCGGACCCGTATGCCACGCCCTTCTACCAGCGTGTGCGCCGTGTGGTGGCATGGTGCGTGCGGCGCCGCAAGACCGTTATCGTGCTGACCATCGCCGCGTTCGTGGGCAGCGTGTTCCTGTTTCGCTTCGTACCGCAGCAGTTCTTCCCGGCCTCCGGGCGTCCTGAGCTGATGGTCGACCTGAAGCTTGCCGAAGGCGCATCGCTGGTCAACACGGGCGAGAAAGTCCGGCAGCTTGAGCAGTTGCTCAAGCAGCAACAGGGCATCGTCAACTATGTCGCCTATGTCGGTTCAGGGTCGCCGCGCTTTTATTTGCCTTTGGATCAGCAACTGCCCGCTGCCAGCTTCGCCCAATTCGTGGTATTGGCCGACTCCATGCAAGCACGCGAAGACTTGCGCAGTTGGCTGATCAGCACGGTCGAGCAGCAGTTCCCTGATCTGCGCGCGCGCGTCACCCGGTTGGAAAACGGCCCACCGGTGGGCTACCCCGTGCAGTTCCGAGTGACAGGCGAGCACATCGAACAAGCACGCGCCCTGGCCCGGGAAGTGGCAGAAAAGGTGCGGGAGAACCCCCATGTGGTCAATGTGCACCTGGACTGGGAAGAGCCCAGCAAAGCCGTGTTCGTGGAAATCGACCAGGACCGCGCCCGCGCCTTGGGCGTCAGCACCCGCCAGTTGTCCAGTTTCCTGCAAAGCTCGCTCACAGGCACCGCGGTCAGCCAGTACCGCGAAGACGATGAGCTGATCGAAATCCTGCTGCGAGGCACCTCACAGGAACGCAACGACCTGAGCCAGCTCGCCAGCTTGTCGCTGCCCACGGACAACGGGCGTAGCGTGGCCCTGTCACAGGTGGCCACGCTGACCTACGGCTTCGAGGAAGGCATCATCTGGCACCGCGACCGTCTGCCGACGGTGACCGTGCGGGCCGATATCTACGACAAGGTACAGCCGGCCACGGTGGTCAAGCAGGTACAGCCTACCTTGCAAGGCATCCGGGCCAAGTTGCCCGATGGCTATCTGCTAGAGGTGGGTGGCACGGTGGAAGATGCCGAACGTGGGCAGAAATCGGTGAATGCCGGCATGCCGTTGTTCATCGTGGTCGTGTTGAGCCTGCTGATGATTCAGCTGCGCAGTTTCTCTCGCACGGTCATGGTCTTTCTGACGGCGCCGCTGGGCTTGATTGGCGTGACCCTGTTCCTGCTGGTGTTCAACCAGCCATTCGGGTTCGTCGCCATGCTGGGGACCATTGCCCTGGCGGGCATGATCATGCGCAACTCGGTCATTCTGGTGGACCAGATCGAGCAGGATATCGCATCCGGGCTGGGGCGCTGGCAGGCCATCGTCGAAGCCACGGTGCGCCGTTTCCGGCCTATCGTGCTGACGGCCTTGGCGGCCGTGCTAGCCATGATCCCGTTGTCGCGCAGCGTGTTCTACGGGCCAATGGCCGTGGCGATCATGGGCGGGCTGATCGTCGCCACCGCCTTGACCCTGCTGTTTCTGCCGGCGTTGTACGCCGCCTGGTTCAAGGTCAGGGAACGCGACTAGCGGCCTTTTTGCTGCGGTGTAAAAAGGGCCCGCGGCGGGGCCCCTTTCAGGTAGCGATCAGAGTGCGCCAAATACCTTCTTGGCCAGGCTCGTGGCGGCCTGGGCAGGGTTCTGCCGAATGCTCTGCTCCTGCTTGGCGATCATCTCGAACAAACCGTCCATTGCCTTTTCCGTCACGTAGTTCTCGATGTTGGCGTCATTCTTGATCAGCCCCAGGCCTTTGGCCTGTGCGGCGAAGGCGTTGTACTGCTGGGCCACGCCGACCTGGTCGGTCGCTTGCTTGACGATTGGCAGGAACTTGGCACGGATCTGCTCGCGGCTGCTTTTGTTCAGGTACTGGGTGGCCGAATCCTGACCGCCGCTTAGAATGCCCTTGGCATCGGTCACGGTCATGTTTCTCACGGCGTTGACGAGAATCGCCTGGGCCTGCGGCACGGCCGCCTCAGCGGCCTTGTTCATGCCGGCTTCGAGCGCGTCCACCTGGTCGCCTTTGCCGAACATTTTCATGGCCTTGGCCGCCTTGCCCAGGTTGCCGGGCAGCTCGATACGCACGTCCGGGTTGTTGCTGAAGCCGCCCGGCGTGCTCAGCTGCTTGACGGCCAACTGCGCGCCTTGGGTCAGTGCGTCTTTCAGGCCACCGGTGGCGTCCTTCTGGCTGAGGTCGCCAAGCGACAGGGCAAAGGCGCTGGCCGACAGCAGCAGGCCGGCGCACAGGGTGGTCAGACGCAGGGAGGAGCGGGTCATGGCAGTGTCCTTGTATTCAGAAAAAGGTTCATAGGGTCGCCGTTGCCAGGCCATCATCCCCGTGCAGGGCAACCTGGCGGATCGACAAGCGCAACTCGGCCGACAGCACGCGCTTGGCCACGCCTTCGGCCAACCCGCCTAGCTTGTTGCTGTAGCTCAGTTTGCCGTGTGCATTCTCGCGCAGCACACCTTGGTCGATCAGCGTCTGGATGAAGTGGCGGAACAGGCTTTTGTCGAAAAATTCCGGTGCGTTCAGGCCATGCAAGATCGAAAGGCGCTGGGCCATCATCACGCACAGTGCTTCGAGCGCTTCGGCGCTCAGGGTACCTTGGCCGCTGTTGAGCAGCAGCGAAGTCGCCATGTAGAAGCGCTGCAGGGTCTGGGTGATGCTGCGCGCCAGCAGGGTCAGCAGCACGAACTGACGAGAACTGGGCGCTGCACGGACAAAGATGTCGTGGTCCTGGCGAAGCAGGCCTTGCTCGACCAGCGCGCCAAGCCACTGGTCGATCACCTCGTCCAACTGCTCAGGGTCCCAGCGCAGGAACAGCTCCGCCTGCAGGTAGGGGTACAAGGCATGGACATATTGGCCAAGCAAGGCGCGGCTCATGCGCGAGCTACTCAGGAAGAAGCTTGCCAGCAGGGCAGGCAGGGCAAAGATGTGCAGGACATTGTTGCGGTAATAGGTCATCAGTACCGCGTTGTTTTCATCCAGGTACAGAATGCGCCCAAGCGCGTCCTTCTGCTCTGCCACCAGGTCCATCCCGCGCACATGCTCGATCAGGGCCTGACCGTCGCCTTCCGGCACTGTGGTATGTGAGGAGTAGGGCACCTGGCGCATTAACGCCAGGTACAGGTCGAGCACGCGCACCAGCGCACGTTCGTCCAGGGCCAGCTTGCTGGTGGAAAGCAGGGCCAGCGCCACCAGGTTGACCGGGTTGATGGCCGCTGCGCCGTTCAGGTGCCTGGCGACGGTATCGCCCAGGCGCGTCGTGGTTTCGCTGAGCCAAGCCGGGCGGTACTGTGGCCCGTGGTCCTGGTCTCGCCAGCCGGGTTGCTGCTGGTCGAGAAAGCTGGCCAGGCGGATGGGTTCGCCGAAGTTGACGTAGACCTGGCCAAAGCGTTGCTTGAGCGCACCTAGCACTTTGAAAATGTCGAAAATGGATTCTTTCTTCTTGCTCGCCCCGCGCAACTCCCCGAGGTAGGTACGGCCTTCGAGTACGCGCTCATACCCAATGTAGACAGGCACGAACACGATCGGCGTGCGTGAGGAGCGCAGGAAGCTGCGCAGGGTGATGGCCAGCATTCCCGTGCGCGGCTGGAGCATGCGGCCGGTACGCGAGCGGCCGCCCTCGACGAAGTACTCCACCGGGAACCCTTTGGTGTACAGCGTATGCAGGTATTCGTTGAACACGGCGGTGTAGAGCGGGTTGCCCTTGAACGACCGGCGCATGAAGAACGCGCCACCACGGCGCAACAGGTTGCCCACCACGGGCATGTTCAGGTTGATGCCGGCCGCCACATGCGGTGGTGTCAGGCCGTTCTTGAACAGCAGGTACGACAGCAGCAGGTAGTCGATATGGCTACGGTGGCAAGGGACGTAGATCACCTCGTGGCCCGGGGCGATGCCCTGGACCTGCTCGATGTGGTTGACCTTGATGCCGTCATAGATCTTGTGCCAGAACCAGCTGAGTACCACTTCGAGAAAGCGAATGGCCGTGTAGGTGTAGTCCGAGGCGATTTCGTTACCGTAGTGGCGGGCCTGTGCCTCGGCCTTGGCTTGGGGCACGTGCTCGCGCTCAGCGTGCTCGGCGATGGCCTGGCGCACCAACGGCGCATGGATCAAGCCTTTGACCAGGTTGCGTCGGTGGGAGATGTCCGGCCCGATGACCGCTGTCTTGAGGTTGCGCAGGTGCACGCGCATCAGGCGCTGGGCCATGCGCACGGTGCGGGCGTGGCCCTTGTTGTGCTGCACGAGTTCGCGCAGGTGAATCGGGGTGGAGAACTGCACCCGGGTCTTGCGTCCCAGGATCAGCACGGTCAGCAAGCGGCGCAAGCGGCCGGTCACCGCCCAGCTGTCGGCAAACAGCAGCTTCCACGGGCTTGACTCGCTGTCGGGCGATTGCCCCCAGAACACACTGACCGGAATGATCTGCGCATCTTCCTCGGCGTGCTGGCCGAGCACTTCGACCAGACGCTCCAGGGTAGGCGGGGCGCCACTTTTGTCATGGCGCCCCAGCCAGTCCGGGTCGGGGGTGAGGTAGAAGAACGCAGCCGCCTCGTGCAGGGGGCCGACGACCACTGGCAGTACCGGGCGTGGCAGCCCTGCCTTGGTGCATTCGTGGTCGAGCACCGCCAGGTCCGTCAGCGCAGGCGAAGGCAAGGCGTAGAACACAGGGCGACTGCGGTCGAGCTTGAGGGTCAGGGCTGACTGATTGATGGTTTCGGAGCGCACCCACAGGTACAAGAACCGGCGCAGAACGCCGAATACCAAGCGGTGCAGGGGAGAACGGGTCATGAAAAGAGCCCTGGTTGAGGGTGAAGAGTGCCGAGCGCAGCGATCACTGCGCGGTTAGCCCAGATAGGCCAGTCGTTCGCATTGCGCCTAGCTTGACGTGCACGTGGCCTGTCTTCAATTTTTTTATGCGCCAGCACCGATCAGGCCTGCCGCTTGCAGGAGATTTACGCACGCGGCGCTGATTCGGGGCGATTGTCTCGTGTCTGCAAGGCGATTTTCACAATAAAAATCCGGAGTAGTGCAGATGTCGTCTCGTGAGACTGGGAACGTGAAGTGGTTCAACGATGCCAAGGGCTATGGCTTCATTCAACGGGAAGGGGGCGCAGATGTCTTCGTTCACTACCGGGCCATCCGGGGTGAGGGGCATCGTAGCCTGGTCGAGGGCCAGCAGGTCGAGTATGCCTGCGTGCAGGGCCAGAAAGGCCTGCAGGCCGAGGATGTCGTGGGTCTCTGAGCGACCAGGCTCAAGCCTGAAGCTGCAAGCCGGCTGTGCTTGCAGCTTCAGGGACGCCCATCAGGGCGACGTGCGCCAGGTGATTTCCTCTTCGCCGTCGGCACTGATACGCACCCAGCGGTCAGCATCTTCCTCGCCGTCTTCCTCTACCCAGCCGCCGGGTGCACAGCGTACTTCCACACCCAGAGCCGCGTGGGCATCACGACCACAGGCGATATCATCGGCCCAGGGCGTCTGGTCGCTTTCCAGGTACAGGCTGTTCCATTTCCCTACAGCCTTGGGTAACCAAGTGACCGGAATGTTACCGGCCTGGCACTTGTAGGTCTGGCCTTTCTGCTTCCATTCGGTGCACGGGCCGATGGCCTGGGTCAGCCAGGCTGCAATCTGCTTGTGGTCGACTTCGGCGTCTTTGAGATAAATCTCGATATCAGGTTGGCGCATAACACCTCCGGGTGTGCTCATGCTTGGCGCACGAAATAGTCAAAACGCATGGAGACGGTGACCTCGAACGGTTCCGGCTGCTCGATCACGCGCGCCCGACGCTCTGCACTGGCGCGCCAGCCATGCGGGGTCATGGCGAGCAGGGCAGCGCGGGCTTGGGGTTCGGCCAGGCTCAGGCGAAATTCCAGGACCTCGCCATGGGCGTGATACATGCCCTGGGGCACGAGGGCCAGGTGCTTGTCGTCAGCATAGGGGCGCACGTGGTCGTAGAGCACTTCGCGCAGCTCCATCAGGTGGCCGCTGGTAGGGCCTACGCGCATCAGGCCACCGCCTGGGCTCAGCACACGGCTGGCTTCGGCCCAATCGAGCGGGCTGAAGACGCTGGCGATGAACTGGCAGCTGGCATCGGCCAGCGGCACGCGCGCCATGCTGGCTACCATCCAGGTGACGTCCGGTGCGCGGCGGCAGGCACGCTTGATGGCCTCGCGGGAGATATCCAGGGCGTAGCCTTGGGCATCAGGCAGTGCCTGGGCCAATTGCGCGGTGTAGTAGCCTTCGCCGCAACCGATGTCCAGCCAAGTACCTGGCTGGCGCTCGACCGCCAATTGCGCCAGCCGTCCGGCCACCGGTGCATAATGGCCAGCGTCCAGAAAATGACGGCGTGCCTCGACCATGGCCTGGTTGTCACCTGGGTCGCGACTGTTCTTGTGCTGCACCGGCAGCAGGTTCAGGTAGCCCTGGCGCGCGCGATCGAAGCGGTGGCCCGCTGGGCACACCACACCGTTGTCCAGCGGGCTCAGGGCAGCCTGGCAGAGTGGGCAGGTCAGCATCAGACGAGCAACCGTACCAGGGTCTGGTAGTAGATTTCGGTCAGCAGGTCCAGGTCGCTGGCCAGGATGCGCTCGTCGACCTGGTGAATGGTGGCGTTGACCGGGCCAAGTTCGACCACCTGGGTGCCCATGGTGGCAATGAAGCGGCCATCGGAGGTGCCGCCGCTGGTCGAGGGTTGGGTGTCGCGGCCGGTGACGCCCTTGATGCTGGCCGAAACCGCATCGAGCAGCTCGCCCGGCTCGGTCAGGAACGGCAGGCCGGACAACGCCCACTCCACCGACCAATCCAGTTCATGCTTGTCCAGGATCGCCGAAACCCGAGCCTTCAGGCCCTCCACGGTGGACTCGGTGGAGAAGCGGAAGTTGAACAGCGCCGTCAGTTCGCCGGGCACCACGTTGGTTGCACCGGTCCCGGCGTTGAGATTGGAAATCTGGAAGCTGGTTGGGGGGAAGAAGGCGTTCCCCTGGTCCCAATGCTCGGCTGCCAATTCGGCCAGCGCTGGCGCGGCCAGGTGGATCGGGTTGCGCGCCAGGTGCGGGTAGGCGACGTGGCCTTGCTTGCCGCGTACGGTCAGCGTGGCGCCGAGCGAGCCGCGACGGCCATTCTTGACCACATCGCCCAGCACGTTGGTGCTGGAGGGCTCGCCGACGATGCACCAGTCCAGGCGCTGGTTGCGCGCCTTGAGGCGCTCGACCACGGCCTTGGTGCCGTGATGGGCCGGGCCTTCCTCGTCACTGGTGATCAGGAAGGCAACCTGGCCCCGGTGGCCTGGGTAGTCACGCACGAAGCGCTCGCTGGCCACCACCATGCACGCCAGGCTGCCCTTCATGTCGGCCGCGCCACGGCCGCAGAGCATGCCGTCGGCATCGATCAGCGCCTGGAACGGCTCGTGTTGCCACTGCTGGACCGGGCCGGTAGGCACGACATCGGTATGGCCAGCAAAGCACAGCACCGGGCCTGCCTGGGTGCCATGGGTGGCCCAGAAATTGTCGACGTCCTCGATGCGCATCGGTTCAAGCTCGAAGCCCACGGCGCCCAGGCGCTGCATCATCTGCGCCTGACAATCGGCGTCGACGGGGGTGACCGAGGGACGACGTATCAGGTCGCAGGCCAGTTGAAGGGTAGGCGAGAGCTCGGCAGGGGCCGTCATGGGGAACTCCGGGGCAAGGCAAGGCGGGAAAACTGAGGGGCGTTATCTTATATCAAATGATGCCGGGCTTCACGGCCCAATCGCCGACAAGCCCGCCCCTGCACGCATTCGCACAATACGCAGTCCTTTTGCAGGCGACTTGCCGGTGATGGCCGGCAGGTCGGCCTGCAAGGCCTCACGCCTAGGGCGTCTCGACAGCCTTTTCCGTAGCCTTTGCTTCAGGCTTGGGCAGTGATGACAGAAACGCCATCACCAGCGCGGCCAGGTAGGGCAGCGACTGCACCAGGAGCATGGCGACCCAGAAGCGCATGTCCGAGCTCGGCAAGCCCTGCACCAGGTAAATTCCGGCTGCAGCGCCCCACAACAGCAGCATGATGAACAGTTCTTCCCGCGCTTCGGAAATCGCCACCAGCAAGCCATGGCTGTCGGCATTTTTCGGCGTGCGGAAGAACGGCATGCTGCTGGTGAAGAACCCGTACAGCACGGCCTTGGCGATGGTGTGCGACAACGCCAACCCGGCCAGCGCAGCGGCCAGTGCATCCTTGAGGTTGACCCCAACGGCGCGGCGATACAGGAACACGATCTTGCCGACCTTAAAGAAGAACAGCGCCAGCGGCGGGATGGCGAAGATCATCAGCGGCGGGTCCACCCGGTGCGGCACGATGATCATGGCGGCAGACCACAACAAGGCCCCCACCGTGAAGAAGATGTTCATGCCGTCGGCAATCCACGGCAGCCAGCCGGCCAGGAAGTGGTAACGCTGGCCGCGGGTCAATTCACTGCCTTTGCCGCGCAGCAGGGCAGCGGCGTGGTGCTTGATGATCTGGATGGCGCCATAGGCCCAGCGGAAGCGCTGTTTCTTGAAGTCGATGAAGGTGTCAGGCATCAAGCCCTTGCCATAGCTGTTGTGGGCGTAGGCCGCCGACAGGCCCTTCTCGAACACCCGCAGGCCAAGTTCGGCGTCTTCGCAGATGCACCACTCGGCCCAGCCCAGTTCGTCCAGCACGCTGCGCCGGGTCATGGTCATGGTGCCGTGCTGGATGATCGCATCGCGGTCGTTGCGGGTGACCATGCCAATGTGGAAGAAGCCCTTGTACTCGCTGTAGCACAGCTTCTTAAAGGCGCTCTCGTGCTGGTCGCGGTAGTCTTGCGGCGACTGCACCACGGCGATCTTCGGATCGGCGAAATGCGGCACCATGTGCTTGAGCCAGTTACGGTCGACGCAGTAGTCCGAGTCGATCACCGCGATCACTTCGGCATCCTTGGCCGTGTGCGGGAGCAGGTAGTTGAGCGCGCCGCCCTTGAAACCGGCCAGGGGTGCGACGTGGAAGAACCGGAAGCGCTCGCCGAGCTTTTCACAGTGGGCCTTGAGCGGCTCCCACACGGCCGGGTCCTTGGTGTTGTTGTCGATGACCAGCACTTCGTAGTCCGGATAATCCAGCGCGGCCAGGGCATCGAGGGTCTGTTTGACCATTTCCGGCGGTTCGTTGTAGCACGGCACATGCACCGACACTTTCGGTCGGTAGGCACTGTCGCCGTGCACCGGCAGGAATTCGCGCCGCCGCTTGTGCGTCCATACCGCCTCGGCCAGTTCATGGGCTTCGGTCAGCAGCACGATGAACACCCCCAGTGCGCCAAGGGCCAGGAGCACGCCTACCGTAAGGCTGAACCAGGTGCTGTACTGCTGGCTGTAGTCGTAGGCGATCCACACCAGCACCGATCCGCACAGGAACGTGATGAACGTCAGGAAGGTGCGCCCACGCTGGCGCAGGGCCGAGCCATCGATGAACAGCACCATCAGTGCAATCATCGCCAGCACCACCGAGGCCACTGCCAAGGCTCGCCATTGGGGAATGGCGACCACGGGGCCTTCGAAGTTGAATTTCTGCTGGCGTTCGGCGTTGAACACGCCCCAATAGGCCCCGACCGAGCCTTCATCGCTGGCTTTCCAGGGTTGGTCGTAGGCTTCGATCACAAAATAGTTGAAGCCGCGTCGGTTGAGCGTGTTGACCAGGGTGCGCAGGTAGATGGCCTGGTCGGCCTGGGTGGCATCGGCACCACCGCGCATCCGGCCATTGCTCGGCCAGCCCACTTCCGAAAGCAGCAGCGGCTTGCGGGGAAACTGGTGTTTCAGCTCCCGCGCACGGTCGAGGACGAACTCGACCGAGTCCTTCATGGGCACGAATTCCCAGTAGGGCAGGATGTGGGCGGCGATCAGGTCCACATGCTTGGCCAGTTGCGGGTTCTGTTTCCAGATGTGCCACTGCTCGCTGGTGGTCACCGGCACCTTCACGGCCGCGCGTACACGGTCCAGGTACTGGATGAGGTTTTCCGGCGTCACTTCCTCGCGGAACAAGGCTTCGTTGCCGACCACCACCCGTACCACGCTGCGCGAGGTGTTGGCCAGTTCGATGGCCGTGGCGATCTCGCGCTCGTTACGCTCAAGGTCCGGGCTGATCCAGATCCCCACCGTTACCCGCAGCCCGAATTCCTCGGCCAGCTTCGGGATGTGCGCCTGGGTGCCTTCGACGGTGTAGATACGGATGCTGTCGGTGAGCTTGCTCATCTGCTCCAGGTCCTGACGCATCTCGTTGTCGTCCGGGTACTGGCCCTTCTGCGGGCTTTCACCCAGGCGAAACGGCGAGTAGGAAAAGCCGGAGATTTGTTCGGGCCAGGCCGGTGCCGATACCGGGCGATTGATCAGCGCCCAGAAACCGGTGAACAGCGCCGCGATGGCCAGGACCACTACCAGGTTCAGGCCGAATTTACGTGAAGACATTGTCGTCCATAAGTGTCGAAGTGTTACGACATTAAAGCAGGGTTAAGGTGTCTTTCATAACCGTGCAGGGCATGGCCTGGCTGGCCTATAATGCGCGCCGGTTTTTTGGGGTATTGACATGAGCACAGAAGATCCACGTTTTGCAGGGGTGGCCCGGTTGTATGGCGACCAGGGCCTGCAGCGCCTGCAGCAGGCCCACGTGGGCATCGTCGGGATTGGCGGGGTGGGCTCGTGGGTGGCCGAAGCCTTGGCCCGCTCGGGGGTGGGTGAGATCACCCTGTTTGACCTGGATGATGTGTGCGTGAGCAATACCAACCGTCAGGCCCATGCGCTGGAAGGGCAGGTGGGCCGGCCCAAGGTCGAGGTGATGGCCGAGCGCCTGCGGGCCATCAACCCGGCGTGCAAGGTCCACGCGGTGGCCGATTTCGTCACCCGCGAGACCATGGCCGAGTACATCACCGAACAGTTCGACTACGTGGTGGACTGCATTGACAGCGTCATGGCCAAGGCAGCCCTGATAGCCTGGTGCCGGCGGCGCAAGATCGGCATCGTCACCACCGGTGGTGCAGGTGGCCAGATCGACCCGACCCAGATCCAGATCGCGGACTTGAACAAGACCTTCAACGACCCGCTGGCCTCAAGGGTGCGCTCGACCTTGCGCCGCGACTACAACTTCTCGCGCAATGTCAGCCGTAACTATGGCGTGCCCTGTGTGTTTTCCAGTGAACAGCTGCGTTATCCCAAGGGGGATGGCAGTGTGTGCCTGCAGAAGAGTTTCGTGGGCGAGGGCGTACGGCTGGACTGCTCCGGCGGCTTTGGCGCGGTGATGATGGTGACGGCCACGTTCGGCATGGTTGCCGCCAGCAAAGCCGTGGAGAAGCTGGTAGCGGGCGCCAGGCGGCCATCGGAGCGTGTCCGGCCGGAGTGAATGCGCGGTGGCATCAACGCCCAGAAGCCAGCACCGCCATTCGCTGCACCACGGCATGCAAGCCGTTGCTGCGTGAGGGTGACAGCTGGCGTTCAAGGCCCAGTTGCCCGAACCAGTCCTGCACGTCCAGCGCCAGCAGCGCCTCACCACTCAAGCCCTGCACCCTCACCAGCAGCAGCGCCAGCAGACCGCGCAGCAAGCGTGCATCGCTGCTGGCCTTGAATCGCCAGTGGCCGTCCACGGCATCGGCCACCAGCCAGACCAGGCTTTCGCACCCGTGAACGCGATTGGCTTCGGTCTTCTCGGCTTCAGTCAGCGGTTCCAGGCGGTCCCCCCACTGCATCAACAGCCGCGCGCGCTGCTCCCAGCCCTTGCTCTGCGCAAAGGCCTCCAGTGCCTGATCGGCTTGTGCTGGCAAGGTCATCGCAGCAACTCCAGCGCCTGGTCCAGCGCCTCGAAGAAGCGTTGCAGGTCGGCCTGGTCATTGTAGAGGCCCAGCGACACGCGGATCGCCCCGTCCAGGCCCAACCCCTGGAGCAGGGGCATCGCACAGTGATGGCCTGCCCGCACGGCAATGCCTTGTTCGGTGAGCAGGTGCGCGATATCGGCGTTGTGCACCCCTTCCACGACGAAGCTGGCCAACGCACACTGCGGCAGGCCTAGCAGGCGAATACCTTCGCGTTGCGTGAGGCCCTCGATCAGCCGGGCATGCAACCCGGCCTCGTGAGCCAGCACCGCCGCCGCGTCCAGGCTCGCCAGATAATCGAGCGTAGCGCCAAGGCCGATCACCCCGGCGATGGGCGGTGTGCCGGCTTCCAGGCCCAGCGGCGCCGGCCTGAAGCTCGCGCGCTGGTACTCGGCCAGTTGCACCATCTCTCCGCCGAACTGCCAATGGCGCAGCAGCCCCAGCGCCTGGTCGCGCCCGTACAAAACGCCCACCCCGTCCGGCCCGTACAGTTTGTGACTGGAGAACACATAGAAGTCGCACCCCAGTTGCTGCAGGTCCTGGCGCCCATGCACCACACCCTGGGCGCCGTCTACAACCGTCAGTGCACCCTGTGCGCGGGCATGGGCGAGCAGGGCCGGCAGCGGCTGCCAAGTGCCCAGCACGTTGGACAACTGGCTGACGGCGAGGACGCGGGTGCGTGGCCCGATCATCTGCAGCGCCCGCTCCAGGTCGATGAAACCGCGTGCATCGACCGGCAATATCACCAGGCGCAGGTTGCGTCGGTGTGCCAGCTGCTGCCACGGGAGCAGGTTGGCATGGTGTTCGAGGGCGCTGATGGCAATCTCGTCGCCGGCCTCGAAACGAGACTCCAGGCCGTAGGCCAGCAGGTTCAGCGCAGCCGTGGCGCCATGGGTGAACACGATCTGGCCGGTCTGTCCGACATTCAACCAGCGGGCGACCTTGTCGCGGCTGGCTTCGAAGGCCTGGGTTGCCCGCGCGCCAGGCAGGTGCTGGGCACGGTGGACATTGGCCGCGCCGCTGCCATAGTAATGGCCTAGAGCGTCGAGCAGCGCCTGGGGTTTCTGAGCGGTGGCGGCGCTGTCCAGGTAGGTCTGGTGCTGGCGTTGCAGGGCGTCGATGGCAGGAAAATCGGCACGCCAGGGGGAGGGCTGGAACATATTCGCGGGGCCTGGAATGAAAATCGGGTCTGGCGCTGAGGCGCCAGACCCGATCTTAACACTTCATACCCGGTGGGGTTTTCAGTTGTGTGCGTGCAAGGCTTCGTTCAGCTCGATGGCCGATTTGTGGGTCTTGCACTCCACGGCGCCATTGAGCGAGTTGCGGCGGAACAACAGGTCGGCCTGGCCCGCCAGGTCGCGTGCCTTGACGACCTTGACCAGTTCGTTGTGCTCGTCCAGCAGGTTCACCTTGGTCCCGGCGGTGATGTACAGGCCCGCTTCGACGGTATTGCGGTCGCCCAGTGGAATGCCGATACCGGCGTTGGCACCGATCAGGCAGCCTTCGCCGACCTTGATGACGATGTTGCCGCCGCCGGACAGGGTACCCATGGTCGAGCAGCCGCCACCGAGGTCCGACCCTTTGCCGACGAAGACACCGGCCGACACACGACCTTCGATCATGCCCGGGCCTTCGGTGCCGGCGTTAAAGTTGACGAAACCTTCGTGCATGATGGTGGTGCCTTCGCCAATGTAGGCGCCCAGGCGTACCCGTGCAGTGTCGGCGATGCGCACGCCGGCCGGGACCACGTAGTCGGTCATCTTCGGGAACTTGTCCACCGAGAACACTTCCAGCAGCTCGCCACGCAAGCGCGCTTCGAGTTGCAGCTCGGCGAGCTCGGCCAGGTCCACGGCGCCGATGTTGGTCCAGGCCACGTTTGGCAGCAGGGGGAAGATACCGGCCAGGCTCACGCCGTGCGGCTTGACCAGGCGGTGGGACAGCAGGTGCAGCTTGAGGTAGGCCTCGGGCGTGGAGGCCAGTGCGGCGTCTTCAGCCAGCAGGGTGGCCACCAGCGGCTTGTGGCTTTCTGCCAGACGCGTGAGCAGGGCGGCTTGTGCGGCATCGACGCTTCTGACGGCGTCGGCCAGTTGCGCGGCCTGGGCGTTGCTGAAGGTGATGGCCTGGTTGCCACCCTCATAGCCAAGGATTGGTGCGATGGCCGCGACCAGCTCGGGGCTCGGGTCGATCAGGGGCTGTGCGTAGAACACTTCCAGCCAGGCGCCCTGGCGATTCTGGGAGCCGACACCAAAGGCCAGGCTGAACAGGGAATTGGACATGTGGTTACCTCTTGCTAAATAGGGTAGGGACTCAGGCCAGGGCGGCGGCGTACAGGTCGGGTTTGAAGCCCACCAGCGTGCGCGTACCCAGGTCGAGTACCGGGCGCTTGATCATCGAAGGCTGGGCCAGCATGAGCTCGACGGCCTTGGCCTGGTCGAGATCGGCTTTGCTGGCGTCGTCGAGCTTGCGGAACGTGGTGCCGGCGCGGTTGAGGAGGGTTTCCCAGCCGTGCTCGTCGCACCAGCGGTTCAGGCTGTCACGGTCGATGCCTTGAGTCTTGTAGTCATGGAATTCGTAGGCGATGGCCTGGTCGTCGAGCCAGGTGCGAGCCTTTTTCATGGTGTCGCAGGCTTTGATGCCGTAGAGCGTGTAGGTCATTGTGTGCATCGGGGATACGTGTCGCCCCAATCTCTCCATTTCCGAATGTCAGTCGCGCGATTATGCGATAACCCTCCGCACGGCGCCACGGGAGGTTGTCCTGAACGGGCAGCGGTTGCTTCTGCAAACGCGTGCTGCCTTCCTTCATGGGCGGGAACGTGCGTCCAATTGAGCGAAACCACCGGTCATTTCCCGATACCGGCTGAACCCTTGGGCGGTAGATGTATCTTCATGTTACACATTAGTTCGCCACCTGCGACCTTGGTGCAGCGGCCAGGCACGCTTGTCACCCGTTACCATGCTGATCCAGGTGTACGTTTTGTCCTCGGGTACGGGGCCGTTTGAAGAAGGAAGACCCACTGGATGCAGTCCGCCTATACCGTCCTTATCCTGCTGATGCTGGTCAGCGTGTCGAAATTGGTCGGCCGCCTGATTCCCCTGCCTCTGCCGCTGGTACAAATCGCAGCTGGCGCTTTGCTGGCCTGGCCGACACTGGGGCTGCATGTCGCCCTCGACCCCGAACTGTTTCTGTTTCTGTTCTTGCCGCCGCTGTTGTTCGCCGATGGCTGGCGCATTCCCAAACGCGCGTTGTGGCGCATTCGCGGCCCGGTGGTGGCCCTGGCGGTGGGCTTGGTGTTGTTCACCGTGGTCGGTGCGGGCTATTTCATCCACTGGTTGTTGCCGAGCATCCCGTTGCCGGTGGCATTCGCGCTGGCAGCCGTACTGTCGCCGACTGACGCGGTGGCCGTGTCGGCCATTACCCAGGACCGCCTGCCTACGCCGTTGATGCACATGCTCCAGGGTGAGGCCCTGATGAACGATGCCTCGGGCCTGGTTACCTTCAAGTTCGCCCTGGCTGCGGCCATCACCGGTGTCTTTTCACTGACCGATGCCAGCCTGAGCTTCGCACTGGTGGCGCTTGGCGGTCTGGCCGTGGGGGTGGCGCTGAGTTGGCTGGTCGGCCGCCTGCGTGCCTGGATGATCGGCCGCGGCTGGGACGACCCGGCCACCCATGTGGTGTTCATGCTGCTGCTGCCGTTCGCGGCCTATGTGCTGGCCGAGCGCCTCGGGGTGTCGGGCATCCTCTCGGCAGTGGCGGCCGGCATGATGCAGAGCTGGCTCGACCTGCTGCCACGCCAGACCAGCACCCGCCTGCTCAATCGTAGCGTGTGGTCGCTGCTGGAGTTCGCGTTCAATGGGCTGATCTTCCTGTTGTTGGGCTTGCAACTGCCCGACATCGTCAAGGCGGTGGTCAGCCATGAAACCACGCTGTGGCCGACCCTGGCCTGGCGCTGCCTGGACGTGGTCGCCATCTTCGCGGCGCTGATCGTGCTGCGGTTCATCTGGGTGCAGAGTATCTGGCGCCTGGTGGGGGTTCTGCGCCGTTGGCGCGGCAAGCCTGCGCTGGTGATGTTGCCCACCGCACGCTCGTGCTGGTTGCTCACGCTGGGCGGTGTGCGAGGGGCCGTCACCCTGGCGGGTGTGATGTCGATTCCGTTGCTGATGGGCGCGGACAAGGCGTTTCCAGAGCGCGATCTGCTGATCTTCATTGCCGCCGGTGTCATCCTGCTGTCGTTGATCGGTGCCTGTGTCGCACTGCCGCTTTTACTGCGCGGCGTGACCAAAAGCCCTGACGAGCGCATGCAGCAAGAGGTGCATGAAGCCTGGCGACGCACCGCTGAGGCCGCGATTCACGCCTTGGAGGCCGAGGAGGTGGTCGATGCCAACGCGCCGCAGGATGCCGCCCAGGCCACACTGGCTACAGAATTGAAGGCTCGGCTGATGGCTGAGTATCGCGACCAGCTGGACCGGCACAATGACAGTGAAGAGGCCAGGGCCTTGGCCGAGCAGATGGACCTGCTCGAGCGCCGCCTGCGCTTGCGTGCGCTGCGGGCCCAGCGCCTGGAGCTCTACAACCTGCACCGCCAGCACCTGCTCGGTGACGAGGTGGTGCGGCATGTGCTGGGCGACCTGGACATGAGCGAGGCTAACCTGGGCCAGGTCAAGTGAACTGGCCCCGTCTTGCCTAAAAGGCTTCAGCGCGTGTGCAAGAACGCGCGAATACGCTCGGCCGCCTCGATGCATTCGGACAGCGGGGCAACCAGCGCCATGCGCACGCGTCCGGCGCCGGGGTTGACCCCGCCCACTTCACGGGACAGGTACGAGCCGGGTACCACGGTCACGTGCTCGGCCTCGAACAGATCGCGCGTGAAGTCGGCATCGCTACCCGGCACCTTGGCCCACAGGTAGAAGCTGCCGTCCGGGCGCTGCACATCCATGACCGGCTCGAGGATGGCCAGCACGGCGTCGTACTTGGCGCGGTACTGGTCGCGGTTTGCGCGCACATGCGCCTCATCCTCCCAGGCGGCGATGCTGGCCAACTGTGTCTGCACCGGCATGGCGCAACCATGGTAGGTGCGGTACAGCAGAAACGGCTTGATGATGTCGGCATCGCCGGCCACGAAGCCCGAGCGCAGCCCCGGCAGGTTCGAACGCTTGGACAGGCTGTGGAACACCACGCAGCGCTTGAAGTCATTACGCCCCAGCTCCGCACAGGCCGACAACAGCCCCGGTGGCGGTGCATCCTCATCGAAATACAACTCGCTGTAGCATTCGTCGGCAGCGATCACGAAATCGTGCGCATCGGCCAGTGCGATCAGCTTTTTCAAGGTGTCCATGGGCACCAGGGCGCCAGTGGGGTTGCCGGGTGAGCACAGGAACAGGACCTGGCAACGGGCCCAGACGTGGTCGGGCACCGCGTCGAAGTCGGGGTTCAAGCCGTTGCTTTCCAGGCACGGCAGGTAGTACGGGGTGGCACCGGCCAACAGCGCAGCCCCTTCATAGATCTGGTAGAACGGGTTGGGGCTCAACACCAGGCCATCGGCACTACGGTCGACCACCGCCTGGGTAAAGGCGAACAGCGCTTCGCGGGTGCCGTTCACCGGCAGGATATGACGATCGGCATCCAGCCAGCCAGCAGGCACGCCAAAGCGGCGCTCGCACCACTGCCCGATGGCCTGGCGCAAGGCAGGCAGGCCCAGCGTGCTGGGGTATACCGCCAGCTTGTCGAGGTTGTCGGCCATCGCCTGGGCCACGAAGGGTGGCGAGGCGTGCTTGGGCTCGCCAATCGACAGGGCAATGGCGCGTTTGTCAGCAGCGGGCGTAACGCTGCCCAGCAGGGCACGAAGCTTTTCGAAAGGGTAGGGCTGAAGCTGGCTCAAGGCAGGGTTCATTGGCGCAAGGTCTCGTCAATCATGTCGTCAAAAGGTCACGCGGGCAGGGCTGGCGCTGGCCTGCCCTGCTTGCAGTTGTTGCACGATGGCTTCCTGCAGGCGGCTGCACAGTTGCGGGTCGGACAGGGGCTGGTTGTCGGCGTCGGTGATGAAGAACACGTCCTCCACACGCTCGCCCAGGGTGGCAATCTTGGCGTTCTGCAACGACAGGTCGAATTCCAGGAAGATGCGCCCCAGCCGCGCCAGCAGGCCCGGCCGGTCGGGCGCGGTGATTTCGAGAATGGTCACCGGGCGCTGGGCGTCGTTGAGGATGGTCACCTGCGGCGGGAAGTCGAAGTGCTTGAGTTGGCGCGGCACCCGACGCTGGATGATCGTGGGGTAGTCTTCGGGGTTGCGCAGCGCCTCGGTCAGGCCGTCGCGAATCTGCCTGACCCGTTGCGGGTTGTCGCCGATCGCACCGCCGTCGTTGTCCAGCACGATGTAGGTGTCCAGGGTGAACTGGCTGCTGGAGGTGATGATGCGGGCGTCGTGGATGTTCAGGTTCAGCTGCGACATGGCCGCCACCGTCACGGCGAAGAAATCGTGCTGGTCAGGGGCATAGATGAAGATCTGAGTCCCGCCTTCGAATTCGCGCTGGGTGGTTTCCTTGATCAGTACCAGCGGGCCACCGTCAGCCGGCTGTTGCAGGATGGCGTCGGTGTGCCAGGCCACGTCGGAGGCGGTGTGCTTGAGGAAGTAGTCATCCCCCAGCTGCGACCACAGCTGCTCCACGTCATCCGGGTCGGTGCCTTCGCGCACCAGCGTGTCCAATGCCGAGGACTGGGTCTGGCGAATCTGCTCCTCACGATCCAGCGGGTTTTCGAGCCCACGGCGCAGGGCACGCTTGGTCTCGGTGTACAACTGGCGCAACAGGCTGGCTCGCCATGAATTCCACAAGGTGGGGTTGGTGGCGTTGATGTCCGCCACCGTCAGCACATAGAGGTAGTCCAGCCGTGTTTCATCCCCCACGTGCAGGGCGAAGTCGTTGATCACCTGCGGATCGGACAAGTCCTTGCGCTGGGCGGTGGTGGACATGACCAGGTGGTTTTGCACCAGCCAGGCGATCAACCGGCTGTCCCAGGCTGGGAGCTGGTGGCGCTCGCAGAACTTGAGGGCATCGACCGCGCCGAGCTCGGAATGATCGCCCTGACGCCCTTTGCCGATGTCGTGGTAGAGACCGGCCAGGTAGATCAGCTCGGGCTTGGGCAAGCGGCCCATGAGCTTGCTGGCCAGCGGGAATTTCTCCGACACCGGTGTGTACTGCAGCTTGCGCAGGTGCTTGATCAGGTTGAGGGTATGGGCATCGACGGTATAGATGTGGAACAGGTCGTGCTGCATCTGCCCGACGATCAGCCCGAACTCCGGCAGGTAGCGCCCGAGGATGCCGTAGCGGTTCATGCGCCGCAGGTTGCGATGAATACCGATTTCACACTTGAACAGTTCGATGAACAGACTGGTGTTGCGAATATCGTTGCGGAAGGTGTCGTCGATCAGGTGCCGATGCTCGCGCAGCAGGCGTACCGTGTCGGCACGCACACCCTTGATGTCCGGGTGCTGGGCCATCAGCACGAATATTTCCAGCATGGCGAACGGCGTGCGCTTGAACACGTTCGGGCGCACGGCCTCGATGTAGCCGTCATGCAGGCGGAAGCGCGCATTGAGCGGTTGGGTGGTACCACTGTCGTCGTCGGCGAGAATGACTTCCTCGAAATGCTGGATGATCAGGTCGCACAACTGGCTGATGCTCATCACCACCCGGTAGTACTGCTGCATGAACTGCTCGATGGCACGCTTGGGGTTTTCGTCGCTGTAGCCCAGCAGGGCGGCAATGCTGCGCTGGTGGTCGAACAGCAGGCGATCCTCGGCACGGCCGGCGAGCATGTGCAGGGCGTAGCGCACCCGCCACAGGAAATCCTGGGAGGAGGCCAGGAGCGCATTCTCGCTTTCCAGTAGGAAGCCTTCGCCGGCCAGGGCATGCAGGTTCAGGGTGCCGTACTGGCGGCGCGCCACCCACAGCACGGTCTGGATGTCGCGCAGCCCACCAGGCGAGCCCTTGACGTTGGGCTCGAGGTTGTACTCGGTGTCGTTGTACTTGTGGTGGCGCGCCTGCAGCTCGGCGCGCTTGGCCAGGAAGAACTCGCGGCTCGGCCACATGTGCGCCGTGCTGGTGACCTCGAGCATGCGCTGGCGCAGGGCTTCCGGGCCGGCGATGGTGCGGCTTTCCATCATGTTGGTGATGATGGTGAGGTCGGCGCGGGCCTGTTCGGCACACTCATCGACGGTGCGCACGCTCTGGCCGACCTCCAGGCCGATGTCCCACAGCAGGGTCAGAAAGCGCTCGATGGCATCGCGATACCGTTCGTGCTCGGCCTCTCCCAGCAGGATAAGCAGGTCGATGTCCGAGTGCGGGTGAAGCTCACCGCGCCCGTAGCCGCCGACCGCCACCAGGGAAATGCCGCCTTGCTCGCCCCAGTCGAACTGGTTCCACGCCTGCTGCAGGACGTTGTCCACCAGCCAGGCCCGAGCTTGGATCAGCGGGCGGATGGCGTGGCCTGCGCGAAAGCGCTTGTCCAGCACCTCGCCCGCCTGGCGAATGGCCTTCTTGAAGGCGGGTATGGGGCTGGCCTTGAGGGCCAGTTCCGCCTGGAACTGACCACGGTCGAACAGTTCGGGGTCGAGCTGGAGCATGGGGTCAGGTTCCTGTCATCGAAGGCTGCTGGGGTGGCTCAGGCCGAGGTGCGGGCGATGGTGTCGTCCTTGCGCAGGGTGAAGATCTCGTACCCGGTCGCCGTGACCACCAGGGTATGCTCCCACTGCGCCGAGAGCTTGCGGTCCTTGGTGATCGCGGTCCAGCCATCGCCCAGCACCTTGGTGTCGGCCTTGCCCTGGTTGATCATCGGCTCGATGGTGAAGGTCATGCCTTCCTTGAGTTCCATGCCGGTGCCGGCGCGGCCGTAATGCAGGATCTGCGGCTCTTCGTGGAATACCTTGCCGATGCCATGGCCGCAGAACTCGCGCACCACCGAGAAACCGTTCTTCTCGGCATGCTTCTGGATGACTTCGCCGATGTCGCCCAGGCGACAGCCCGGCTTGACCAGTTCGATGGCCTTGTACAGGCATTCCTGGGTGACCTGGGACAGACGCTGGGCCCACACCGGCACGGTGCCGACGTGGAACATGCGGCTGGTGTCGCCGTGGTAGCCGTCCTTGATCACCGTGATGTCGATGTTCAGGGTATCGCCGTTTTTCAGGGGCTTGTCATTGGGGATGCCGTGACAGACCACGTGGTTGATCGACGTGCAGATCGACTTGGGGTAGCCCTTGTAGTTGAGCGGCGCCGGTATGGCCTGCTGGACGTTGACGATGTAGTCGTGGCACAGGCGGTCGAGCTCCTCGGTGGTGACACCGGGCTTGACGTGCTCCTCGATCATTTCCAGCACGTCGGCTGCCAGGCGGCCGGCGATGCGCATCTTCTCGATGTCTTCTGCAGTCTTGATGGTGACGGTCATTACAGGCTCTCTACTCGGCGCCGCAGGCGGCGCGTTCAAATCCGGAAAGGCGTCATTCTATCAGAGGTGCGGGCTCGTAGCGGCACGCGGCCCTTGCAAACACGCCACACCTGCACCGTCGCTGGTCGTGCGCTGGCGCACATGCCCTGCCGTCCGGCGGTTGGGGGGTGAGTTTCGTGTTTTGTTTGCGCGCAGCCTGTGGTATAACATGCGCCGCTTTCGGAGCCAGCTCCGTCTGCATCCAAACCCACACACGTGTCGACACGATGGCCTGGGTGCCCCGAGCTTCAGGGTTCGCGGGTTGGTCATTGGGATACGTGGAGGCCCAACCCGACTTATCAAGGAACTATCATGTCCCAAGTCAACATGCGCGATATGCTGAAGGCCGGTGTGCACTTCGGCCACCAGACCCGTTACTGGAACCCGAAAATGGGCAAGTACATTTTCGGTGCGCGCAACAAGATCCACATCGTCAACCTGGAAAAAACCCTGCCGATGTTCAACGACGCCCTGTCGTTCGTTGAGCGCCTGGCCCAGGGCAAGAACAAGATCCTGTTCGTCGGCACCAAGCGTTCCGCCGGCAAGATCGTCGCCGAGCAAGCTGCTCGTTGCGGTTCGCCGTACGTTGACCACCGTTGGTTGGGCGGCATGCTGACCAACTACAAGACCATCCGTGCTTCGATCAAGCGTCTGCGCGACCTGGAAACTCAGGCCGAAGATGGCACCTTTGCCAAGCTGACCAAGAAAGAAGCCCTGATGCGCTCCCGCGATCTGGAAAAACTGGACCGCAGCCTGGGCGGCATCAAGGACATGGGCGGTCTGCCTGACGCTCTGTTCGTCATCGACGTTGATCACGAGCGCATCGCGATCACCGAAGCCAACAAACTGGGTATCCCGGTCATTGGCGTTGTCGATACCAACAGCAGCCCGGAAGGTGTTGACTACATCATCCCAGGTAACGATGACGCCATTCGCGCTATCGAGCTGTACATGACTTCCATGGCTGACGCTGTCATCCGTGGCCGCAACAACGTTGCTGGCGGCACCGAAGTCTACGCTGAAGAAGCGGCTGCACCTGCTGCCGAGTAATAGACGCTAGCGTCGACTTGGCACGCGAAAAGGGGGCTATGCCCCCTTTTTGCCACCTTGAAATCCTGCTGTCGGCAGCCGTCCCTTTCATGGGCATGCAGGCACAGACAGCGGATTAGCAGAATTGAACGCCCGTCACAAACGGGTGGAATGGTTGAAAAACTTTCCAAGAGGATTTTGAAATGGCAGCAATTACTGCAGCGCTGGTCAAAGAACTGCGCGAGCGTACCGGCGAAGGCATGATGGATTGCAAGAAAGCCCTGGAAAAGGCTGACGGCGACATCGAAAAAGCCATTGACGACATGCGTGCCTCGGGCGCCATCAAGGCCGCCAAGAAGGCTGGCAACGTGGCTGCCGAAGGCGCTATCGCCGTCAAGACCGACGGCAAGGCCGCCGTACTGCTGGAAGTGAACTCGCAGACCGACTTCCTGGCCCTGCAAGACGACTTCAAGAACTTCGTCGCCGAAAGCCTGGAAGAAGCCTTCGCCCAGAAGCTGACCGACGCCGCTCCGCTGATCGCCTCGCGTGAAGCTGCCCGTGAAGCCCTGGTCGCCAAGTGCGGCGAAAACGTCAACATCCGCCGCCTGGTACGTGTGGAAGGCGACGTGGTCGGCGCCTACCTGCACGGCAACAAGATCGGTGCTGTCGTTGTCCTGAAAGGCGGTGACGTCGAGCTGGCCAAGAACATCGCCATGCACGTTGCAGCGTCCAACCCCGAGTTCCTGGACTCGTCGGAAATCTCCGCCGAAGCCATCGAGCGCGAGAAGGGTGTCTTCCTGCAGCTGAACGCCGACAAGATCGCCGGCAAGCCGGAAAACATCGTTGAAAACATGATCAACGGCCGTATCACCAAGTTCAAGGCTGAAGCCTCGCTCAAAGAGCAGGCGTTCGTCATGAACCCGGAAGTCAAGGTCGGCGAGCTGGCCAAGAAAGCCGGTGCTGAAATCGTTTCCTTCACCTACTTCAAGGTTGGCGAAGGCATCGAGAAGCCAGTCGACGACTTCGCTGCCGAAGTTGCCGCACAGGTTGCTGCTGCCAAGCAGTAAGACAGCCCCGTCTGTCGCCCCAAAGAGGCTGCCCGCTCACGCGCGCAGCCTCTTTGTCAAAGCGGCGAGGCGTTTACACGACGCTGCCGCCGCTGGCGCCGAAACGGTGCCACGCTACAGTTAGCAGGCTGCAAACAGCCCGCACGAATTTTCTACAGTACGCCGCAGGAGAGACTCGCAATGGCTCAGCAGGTGAGTGGTCGCCAACCTCGCTATAAACGCATTTTGCTCAAACTTAGCGGCGAGGCCCTGATGGGCTCCGAAGACTTCGGGATCGACCCGAAGGTGCTTGATCGCATGGCCCTTGAAGTAGGGCAGCTGGTCGGTATCGGTGTGCAGGTCGGCCTGGTCATCGGTGGTGGCAACCTGTTCCGAGGGGCTGCGCTGAGCGCCGCCGGCATGGACCGCGTTACCGGCGACCACATGGGGATGCTGGCTACCGTGATGAACGCCTTGGCCATGCGCGATGCGCTGGAGCGCTCGAACATTCCGGCACTGGTCATGTCGGCCATCTCCATGGTGGGCGTTACCGATCACTATGACCGTCGCAAAGCGATTCGCCACCTCAATTCCGGGGATGTGGTAATTTTCTCCGCCGGTACCGGCAACCCGTTCTTCACCACCGACTCGGCAGCCTGTCTGCGAGCCATCGAAATCGATGCCGACGTGGTGCTGAAGGCGACCAAGGTCGATGGTGTGTACACTGCCGATCCATTCAAGGACCCGCACGCCGAGAAGTTCGATCGCCTGACCTATGACGAGGTCCTGGATCGTAAGCTCGGCGTGATGGACTTGACCGCAATCTGCCTGTGCCGTGACCACGGCATGCCATTGCGGGTATTCAACATGAACAAGCCAGGCGCCCTGCTGAACATCGTGGTGGGCGGCGCTGAAGGCACTCTGATCGAGGAAGGCCAAGCATGATCAACGACATCAAGAAAGACGCGCAGGAGCGCATGACCAAGTCCATCGAGGCCCTGGGCCGCAACCTGGCGGCCATCCGCACCGGTCGCGCGCACCCAAGCATTCTGGACAGCGTCAAGGTCACTGCCTGGGGTAGCGAGATGCCGCTGAACCAGGTCGCTGCGATCAGCGTCGAGGACGCGCGCACCCTGAAGATCGTCGCTCACGACAAGAACCTGAGCGCTGCCATCGAAAAGGCCATCCTGACCTCCGACCTCGGGCTGAACCCGTCGAGCGCCGGCACCACCATCCGTGTGCCGATGCCTGCTCTGACCGAAGAAACCCGCAAAAACTACACCAAGCAGGCCAGCGGCGTTGCCGAAGACGCCAAGGTCGCCGTGCGCAACGTGCGTCGTGATGCCCTGGCGGACTTGAAGAAGCTCACCAAGGACAAGTCCATCAGCGAAGACGAAGAGCGCCGCGCTGCCGATGACATCCAGAAGCTGACGGACAAGTTCGTCGCCGAGGTGGATGCAGCCTTCAAGGCCAAGGAAAAGGACCTGATGGCCGTCTAAGGCCGGGTTTTTTTAATGGAAAAGACCAAGCCAGCGGTGCCTCCCTCGGTGCCGCGTCACGTCGCGATCATCATGGACGGCAACAATCGCTGGGCCAAACGGCGCTTGTTGCCTGGCGTTGCCGGGCACAAGGCGGGCGTGGATGCCGTGCGCGCAGTCATCGAAGTGTGCGCCGAGGCCGGCGTCGAAGTGCTGACCCTGTTTGCCTTCTCCAGTGAAAACTGGCAGCGACCTGCCGATGAGGTCGGTGCATTGATGGAGTTGTTCTTCTCGGCGCTGCGCCGCGAGGCGCGTCGCTTGAACGACAACAACATCAGCCTGCGCATCATCGGCGACCGCTCGCGCTTTCACCCGGAGCTGCAGGCTGCCATGCGCGAAGCCGAGGCGCTGACCGCAGGCAACAGCCGCTTCATCCTGCAGATCGCCGCCAACTACGGTGGGCAGTGGGACATCGCCCAGGCCGCGCAGCGGCTGGCGCGTGAAGTTCAGGCTGGCCATCTTCGCCCCGACGACATCACCCCAGGGTTGTTGCAGACGTGCCTTGCGACCGGCGAGCAGCCTTTGCCGGACTTGTGCATCCGCACCGGCGGCGAGCATCGCATCAGCAATTTCCTGTTGTGGCAACTGGCCTACGCCGAGTTGTATTTCTCCGACCTTTACTGGCCGGACTTCAAACACGAGGCCATGCGCAGTGCATTGGCTGATTTCGCTTCGCGCCAGCGCCGCTTTGGTAAGACCAGCGAGCAGGTCGAGGCTGGAGCGCGTGCTTAATGCTTAAACAACGCATCATTACCGCGCTGATCCTGTTGCCCATAGCGCTGGGTGGGTTCTTCCTGCTCGAGGGGGGCAACTTCGCCCTGTTCATCGGTCTGGTGGTAACGCTCGGCGCCTGGGAGTGGGCACGGTTGGCGGGGTTGATGGCTCAGCCCCTGCGTGTCGCCTATGCCTTGGTCGTTGCCGGGGCCTTGATGCTGCTGTACATCCTGCCGGAGCTTGCACCCTGGGTGCTTGGGGCTGCCGTCATCTGGTGGGGGTTGGCCACTTGGCTGGTGCTGACGTACCCACGCACCAGCGAACTGTGGGCCAGCGCTGCCTGCCGGCTGCTGATCGGCCTGCTGGTGTTGCTGCCGGCCTGGCAAGGCCTGGTGCTGCTCAAGCACTGGCCGCTGGGCAACTGGCTGATCCTGTCGGTCATGGCTCTGGTCTGGGCCGCCGACATCGGTGCGTACTTTTCCGGCAGGGCCTTCGGCAAGCGCAAGCTGGCGCCGCAGGTCAGCCCTGGCAAAAGCTGGGAAGGCGTGTACGGCGGGCTGGCGGTCAGCCTGGTGATCGCCCTGGTGGTGGGTATCAGCCGAGACTGGAGCATTGGTCAGCTGCTGCTGGGTCTGGCAGGCGCTGCGCTGGTGGTCATGGCCTCGGTGATCGGCGACCTGACCGAAAGCATGTTCAAGCGCCGCTCGGGCATCAAGGACAGCAGCAATCTGCTGCCTGGCCACGGTGGCGTGCTCGACCGCATCGACAGCCTGACGGCGGCCATCCCATTGTTCGCCGTGCTGTTGTGGGCGGCTGAATGGGGTGTGATGTGAGTCAAGTGCAACGCATTACCGTGCTGGGGGCCACCGGCTCCATTGGTCTGAGTACCCTGGACGTGATTGCCCGCCACCCTGAGCGCTATCAGGCCTTCGCCTTGACCGGCTACACCCGCGTCGAGGAGCTGTTGGCCCTGTGTGTGCGGCATCGCCCGGTCTACGCCGTGGTGCCGAGCGCCGACGCGGCGGGGCGCCTGCGTGCAGGCCTGGCAGCGGCAGGGTGCGCTACCGAAGTGCTGGAAGGCGAAGCCGGGTTGTGCCAGGTCGCCTGCGCCAGCGAAGTGGATGCGGTCATGGCCGCCATCGTCGGCGCCGCCGGCCTGCGGCCGACCCTGGCCGCCGTGCAGGCCGGCAAGAAGGTGCTGCTGGCCAACAAGGAGGCCCTGGTCATGTCGGGCGCCTTGTTCATGGACGCCGTGCGTCAGTCGGGCGCCGTGTTGTTGCCCATCGACAGTGAGCACAACGCCATCTTCCAGTGCATGCCCGGCGACTACGCGCGCGGGCTGAGCGCTGTGGGTGTGCGCCGCATTCTGCTGACGGCCTCGGGTGGACCGTTCCGCCAGACATCGACCCAGGCCCTGCAGGACGTCACGCCCGAACAGGCGTGCGCCCACCCGAACTGGTCGATGGGGCGCAAGATTTCCGTCGATTCGGCCAGCATGATGAACAAGGGCCTGGAGTTGATCGAGGCATGCTGGCTGTTCGATGCGCCGCCCAGCTTGGTTGAGGTGGTGGTGCACCCGCAGAGCGTGATCCACTCCCTGGTTGATTACGTCGACGGTTCGGTGCTGGCACAGTTGGGTAACCCGGACATGCGTACACCCATCGCCAATGCCCTGGCCTGGCCAGAGCGAATCGATTCCGGGGTCGCGCCGCTGGACCTGTTCAGCATTGCGCGCCTGGATTTCGAGGCGCCCGATGAGCAGCGTTTCCCTTGCCTGCGCCTGGCACGACAGGCGGCGCAGGCAGGCAACAGCGCCCCAGCCGTGCTCAATGCGGCCAACGAAGTGGCGGTGCAGACGTTCCTCCAGGGCCGTATCCGCTTCCCGGAGATCGCGAGTATGATCGAACAGGTACTGGACCAGGAGCCCGTGGTGCCGCTGACTTCGCTGGAAGCAGTGTTTGCCGCCGACCAGCGCGCGCGCGAGCTGGCCTGGGCCTGGCTGGACCGCAACGGCCGCTGAGGCGGGCTCGCCCGGTCATCGACGACAGCACCCCTATTGACCCATTGCTCATCATTCGGAGATGGACATGACAGCGCTCTACATGATCATCGGTACGCTCGTCGCCTTGGGTGTGCTGGTCACCTTCCATGAGTTCGGCCACTTCTGGGTGGCGCGTCGCTGTGGCGTGAAAGTGCTGCGGTTTTCCGTGGGCTTCGGTACGCCGCTGGTGCGCTGGCATGATCGCCAGGGCACCGAGTTCGTCATTGCAGCCATTCCACTGGGTGGCTACGTGAAAATGCTCGACGAGCGCGAAGGCGACGTGCCCCCTGCACTGGTGGGTCAATCATTCAATCGCAAGCCCGTCGGCCAGCGCATCGCGATCGTTGCCGCGGGGCCGGTCGCCAACTTTTTGCTGGCCATCTTCTTCTTCTGGGTGCTGGCGATGCTCGGCAGCCAGCAGATCCGACCGGTAATCGGCACCGTCGAGAATGGCAGCCCGGCGGCAGCAGCAGGGCTGACGGCCGGCCAGGAAATCGTCTCAGTGGATGGCAAGCCGACCAACGGTTGGTCGGCGGTCAACCTGCAATTGGTTCGCCGCCTGGGTGAGAGCGGCACGCTGAACATCGGTGTGCGCGATGAAGGCAGCAGTACCGATCAGCAGCGCCAGGTGAAACTCGACCAGTGGTTGAAAGGTGCCGATGAGCCCGATCCGATTCGCTCGCTGGGGCTTCAACCCTGGCGCCCGGCCATCGAGCCGGTGCTGGCCGAGATCGACCCCAAGGGGCCGGCCGGGGCGGCGGGCTTGAAGACCGGCGACCGGTTGTTGGGCATCGGCGGCCAGTCGGTGAACGAATGGCAGCAGGTGGTCGATAGCGTGCGCGCGCGGCCCGGCGCCCAGGTGGTAGTGCGTGTGGAGCGCGACGGTGCGCCCTTGGACGTACCGGTAACGCTGGGCGTGAAGGGCGAGGGTGAGGCGGCGGCAGGCTACCTGGGGGCGGGCGTCAAAGGCGGTCAATGGCCGGCCTCGATGCTGCGTGAAGTCAGCAATGGGCCGCTGGAGGCGGTGGGTGAAGGCCTGTCGCGCACCTGGAACATGAGCGTGCTCACGCTTGGGTCACTGAAGAAAATGCTGTTCGGTGAGCTCTCGGTAAAAAACTTGAGTGGACCGATAACCATTGCTAAAGTGGCGGGCGCTTCAGCCCAGTCCGGCGTGGGGGATTTCCTGAATTTCCTGGCCTACCTGAGCATAAGCCTGGGGGTTCTTAACCTGCTGCCCATCCCGGTACTGGATGGGGGGCACTTGCTGTTCTACCTGGTTGAATGGGCGCGCGGTCGTCCGTTGTCTGACCGGGTACAAGGTTGGGGGGTCCAGATCGGTATCAGTTTGGTCTTGGGGGTGATGTTGCTCGCCCTGATCAACGATCTGGGTCGACTATAAAAGCTTCGCTCAATTGCGAAACCTGTCGTTCATGACGGCAGGTTGTTTATTGCCAGTTGGAATAAAAGGACTTCATGAAACGTCTGTTGCTAACTGCGGTGCTCTCCGCACTGATGATCGCTGAAGTTCACGCCGAGTCCTTCACCATCTCCGATATCCGCGTCAATGGCCTGCAGCGGGTTTCCGCCGGCAGCGTCTTCGGTGCCTTGCCCCTGAACGTGGGCGACCAGGCCGATGACCGGCGCCTGGTGGAGTCGACCCGCTCGCTGTTCAAGACCGGGTTCTTCCAGGACATCGAGCTGAACCGTGATGGCAACGTGCTGATCATCAATGTGGTCGAGCGCCCGTCGGTGTCGAGCATCGAGATCGAAGGCAACAAGGCGATCAGTACCGAAGACCTGATGAAGGGCCTGAAGCAATCGGGCCTGGCCGAAGGCGAGATCTTCCAGCGTGCTACCCTCGAAGGCGTGCGTAACGAGCTGCAGCGCCAGTACGTGGCCCAGGGCCGCTACTCGGCCGAGGTCGACGCCGAGGTGGTGCCTCAGCCGCGCAACCGTGTGGCCTTGAAGATCAAGATCAACGAGGGCACCGTCGCTGCCATCCAGCACATCAACATCGTTGGCAACAACGTGTTCGATGACGACACCCTGGGTCAGCTGTTCGAGCTCAAGACCACCAACTGGTTGTCGTTCTTCAAGAATGACGACAAGTATGCCCGCGAAAAACTGTCCGGTGACCTGGAGCGTCTGCGTTCCTACTACCTGGACCGCGGCTACATCAACATGGACATCGCGTCCACCCAGGTGTCCATCACGCCTGACAAGAAACACGTCTACATCACCGTCAACATCAACGAAGGCGAGAAGTACACCGTCCGTGACGTGAAGCTCTCCGGTGACCTCAAGGTGCCGGAAGACCAGGTCAAGTCGCTGCTGCTGGTGCAGCCGGGCCAGGTGTTCTCGCGCAAGGTGATGACCAGCACGTCCGAGCTGATCACCCGCCGCCTGGGTAACGAAGGCTATACCTTCGCCAACGTCAACGGTGTGCCTCAGCCAAACGACCAGGATCACACCGTCGACATCATGTTCGTGGTCGATCCGGGCAAGCGTGCCTACGTCAACCGCATCAACTACCGCGGCAACACCAAGACCGAAGACGAAGTGCTGCGCCGCGAAATGCGTCAGATGGAAGGCGGCTGGGCCTCGACCTACCTGATCGACCAGTCCAAGACCCGTCTGGAACGGCTGGGCTTCTTCAAGGACGTGAACGTCGAGACCCCACCGGTGCCGGGCACCGACGATCAGGTCGACGTGAACTACAGCGTCGAAGAGCAGGCCTCCGGTTCGATCACCGCCAGCGTCGGCTTTGCCCAGAGCGCAGGCTTGATCCTGGGTGGCTCGATCAGCCAGAGCAACTTCCTGGGTACCGGTAACAAGGTTTCCGTTGGCCTGACCCGGTCCGAGTACCAGTCGCGATACAACTTCGGCTTCGTCGATCCCTACTTCACTGCCGATGGCGTGAGCCTGGGTTACAACGCCTTCTACCGCAGCACCAACTACGACGACCTCGATGTCGACGTGGCGAGCTACGCGGTGGACAGCCTGGGTGCCGGTGTGAGCCTGGGTTACCCGATCAGCGAGACGTCGCGCCTGACCTATGGGTTGAGTGTGCAGCAGGATAAGCTGAAGACCGGTAAGTACACCGTTGACGAGATTTTCGACTTCATCAAACGAGAAGGTGAAAATTTCACCAACTTCAAAGCGTCTATCGGCTGGTCTGAGTCGACTTTGAATAAAGGTGTTCTAGCTACTCGCGGCCACTCGCAGAGCCTGAGCCTGGAAACCACGATTCCTGGCAGCGACCTGTCGTTCTATAAGCTGGATTACCGTGGCCAGTTGTTCAAGCCACTCAGCCAGAACTACACCCTGCGCCTGCATACTGAGCTTGGTTATGGTGACGGCTTCGGAGGTACATCCGGTCTGCCGTTCTACGAGAACTACTATGCCGGTGGTTTCAACTCCGTTCGAGGTTTCAAAGACAGCAGTCTTGGGCCTCGCAGTACCCCAAGCCGTGGTTTCAAAGAAACTGGTAACGAAGGCACTATCTTGGATCCCGACCAAGATCCGCTTCCATTTGGCGGTAACGTCCTGGTCCAGGGCGGCGTCGAGTTGCTGTTCCCGCTGCCGTTCGTCAAGGACCAGCGCTCCCTGCGCACCTCGGTCTTCTGGGACGTGGGTAACGTTTTTGACACCAACTGCGGTAAAAAACCGGATTGTGCGAAGGTCGGCTTCTCCGACATGGCCAGTTCGGTCGGTCTTGGCGTGACGTGGATCACGGCCTTGGGCCCGTTGAGCTTCAGCCTGGCGATGCCGATCAAGAAGCCGGACGAGGCAGACACCCAGGTGTTCCAATTCTCTCTGGGCCAGACCTTCTAAGGTCGGCCCTTGCTTAACGACAACGGTTTATCCAGGAGTTCATCGTGCGCAAGTTGACCCAAATGGCCGTAGTGGCCGCGGCGCTGGTCGCCACCCCGGCTTTCGCCGAAATGAAGGTTGCCGTTCTGAACTATCAGATGGCACTGCTCGAGTCCGATGCCGCCAAGAAGTACGCCGTGGATGCCGAAAAGAAGTTCGGCCCTCAGCTGACCAAGCTCAAAGGCCTGGAAAGCAGCGCCAAGGGCATCCAGGATCGCCTGATCAAGGGCGGTGACAAGATGCAGCAGCAGGAGCGTGAGCGCCTGGAGCTCGAGTTCAAGCAAAAGGCCCGTGACTTCCAGTTCCAGTCCAAGGAGCTGAACGAAGCCAAGGCCGTTGCGGACCGCGACATGCTCAAGCAGCTCAAGCCCAAGCTGGACGGCGCCGTCGAGGAAGTGATCAAGAAGGGCGGTTACGACCTGGTGCTCGAGCGCGGTGCGGTCATTGATGTCAAGCCTCAGTACGACATCACCCGCCAGGTTATCGAGCGTATGAACCAAGCCCGTTGATATGACCGTGACCATGACGCTTGGCCAACTGGCCGAGACCCTCGGGGCCACCCTCAAGGGCCCCGAGACGCTGCAGATCACAGGCCTTGCCACCTTGCAGGAGGCCGGGCCGGGTCAGTTGAGCTTTCTTGCCAACCCGCAGTACCGCAAGTACCTGGACGAGAGCCAGGCGGCTGCCGTGCTGCTCAAGGCCGCCGATGCCGAGGCGTTCGCCGGTCATGCCCTGATCGTTGCCGACCCCTACCTGGCGTATGCCCGTATTTCCCACCTGTTCGACCCCAAACCCAAGGCTGTGGCGGGGATTCACCCCAGCGCCGTGGTGGCCGAGGATGCCCAGGTGGACGCGACGGCCAGTGTCGGGCCTTTCGCGGTCGTTGAAAGCGGTGCGCGTATCGGCGCCCATGTCACTATCGGTGCCCACTGCTTCATCGGTGCCCGCTGCGTGATCGGCGAAGGGGGCTGGCTGGCGCCGCGGGTCACGCTGTATCACGATGTCACCATTGGCAAGCGGGTGGTCATCCAGTCCGGCGCAGTGATCGGTGGTGAAGGCTTTGGCTTTGCCAACGATAAAGGCGTGTGGCGCAAGATCGCCCAGATCGGCGGGGTCAGCATTGGTGACGATGTGGAGATTGGTGTGAACACGGCCGTGGACCGTGGCGCCTTGTCCGACACCTGCATCGCCGACGGCGTCAAGCTCGACAACCAGATCCAGATTGCCCACAACGTGCAGATCGGGGAGCATACGGCCATGGCCGCGTGCGTGGGTATCTCCGGCAGTACGCGTATCGGCAAGCATTGCACCATCGCCGGTGGCGTGGGCATGGTCGGTCATATCGATGTCTGCGACAACGTTTTCGTGTCCGGAATGACCATGGTGACCCGCTCGATCACCGAGCCGGGTGGCTATTCTTCCGGGACTGCCATGCAGCCTCTGGCTGACTGGCGCAAGAGCGCCGCGCGTATCCGCCACCTGGACGACATGGCCAAGCGTCTCCAGCAGTTGGAAAAACGCGTCGATACCGTGACCTCAGGTGGGCAGCCGACATCAGAAGGCTGATACCATTTCCTGAGCAAGAGTGAACAGTCGCTAGCTGGCTCCTCTTTGGATTGCAAAAGGAGCGTGTGGTCAGCACCTGCGCTCCCTATTCTTATACAGGCTTCCCCCCCGAAATGATGGACATCAACGAGATTCGCGAATACCTGCCTCACCGTTACCCGTTCCTGCTAGTGGACCGCGTGACGGATCTGGATTACGAGGCCCAGAGCATTCGTGCCTACAAGAATGTCAGCATCAACGAGCCGTTCTTCAACGGTCACTTCCCGGCGCACCCCATCATGCCCGGCGTCCTGATCATCGAAGCCATGGCCCAGGCGGCCGGCATCCTCGGTTTCAAGATGCTCGATGCCAAGCCTGCCGACGGCACCTTGTACTACTTCGTAGGCTCCGACAAGCTGCGTTTCCGTCAGCCGGTGCTGCCGGGTGACCAGCTGGTGCTGGAAGCGAAGTTCCTGAGCCGCAAAAGCATGATCTGGAAATTCGAATGCCGTGCCCTGGTCGACGGCAAGGCAGTATGCTCGGCCGAAATCACCTGTGCGGAACGCTCCCTATGAATTCGATTGATCCTCGGGCCATCATCGACCCTTCGGCCAAGCTGGCCGAAGGCGTCGAGGTGGGCCCTTGGTCGATCGTTGGCCCCGATGTCGAAATCGGGGAGGGCACCGTCATCGGCCCACACGTTGTGCTCAAGGGGCCGACCCGGATCGGCAAGCACAACCGTATCTTTCAGTTTTCCTCGATTGGCGAAGACACCCCGGACCTCAAGTACAAGGGTGAGCCCACCCGCCTGGTGATCGGCGATCACAACGTCATCCGTGAAGGCGTCACGATCCACCGCGGTACCGTGCAGGATCGCGCCGAAACCACCGTCGGCGACCATAACCTGATCATGGCCTATGCCCACATTGGCCATGACAGCGTGATCGGCAGCCACTGCATTCTGGTCAACAACACTGCGCTGGCGGGCCATGTGCATGTGGGCGACTGGGCGATCCTGTCCGGGTTCACCCTGGTGCACCAGTATTGCCACATCGGCGCCCATGCGTTTTCTGGCATGGGCACGGCCATCGGCAAGGACGTACCCGCGTTCGTCACCGTTTTCGGCAGCCCCGCCGAAGCGCGCAGCATGAACTTCGAAGGCATGCGCCGCCGTGGTTTCAGCGACGAGGTCATCCATGTGCTGCGTCGCTGCTACAAGATCGTCTACCGCCAGGGCCTGACGGTGGAGGATGCATTGCGCGAACTCGAAGCGCCGGCGGCGCAGCATCCCGAGGTCGAGCTGTTCCGCCAGTCGATCGTGAGTTCGGCCCGCGGCATCACTCGCTGACATGGCCCAGCTCTGCGTAGCCCTGGTCGCCGGTGAAGCCAGCGGCGACATCCTCGGTTCCGGCTTGATGCGCGCCTTGAAGGCGCGCCATCCCGATGTGCGCTTCATCGGTGTCGGTGGCCCGCTCATGGAGGCCGAAGGCCTGCAATCCTACTTCCCCATGGAGCGCTTGGCCGTCATGGGGCTAGTCGAAGTGCTCGGTCGCCTGCGTGAATTGCTCAAGCGCCGCAAGCTGCTGGTCCAGACACTCATCGAGCAGAAGCCGGACGTGTTCATCGGTATCGATGCGCCCGACTTTACGCTGGAGATCGAACTCAAACTGCGCCAGGCGGGGATAAAGACCGTCCATTACGTCAGCCCTTCAGTGTGGGCATGGCGGCAAAAGCGCGTGTTGAAGATACGTCAGGGTTGCGACCTGATGCTGACATTGTTGCCGTTCGAGGCCCGCTTCTATGAAGAGCAGGGCGTGCCGGTGCGATTCGTCGGCCACCCGCTGGCCGATACCATTGCCCTGCAGGCGGATCGGCCCGCGGCGCGCGCCGCCCTGGGCCTGGGCGATGGCCCGGTGGTCGCCCTGATGCCAGGCAGCCGTGGGGGCGAAGTCGGGCGCCTGGGTGCGCTGTTCCTGGATGCAGCGCAACGTCTGCAGCAGCAGGTGCCGGGTGTGCGCTTCGTGCTGCCCTGTGCCAACGCCGCTCGCCGCGCGCAGCTCGAGCAAATGCTCGAGGGCCGCAACTTGCCGTTGGCCCTGCTCGATGGCCGCTCGCACGAGGCGCTTGCCGCGTGTGACGCCGTCCTGATCGCATCGGGTACGGCCACCCTGGAAGCGCTGCTGTTCAAGCGACCCATGGTAGTCGCCTACCGCCTGGCGCCGCTTACCTACTGGATACTCAAACGGCTGGTGAAAAGCCCCTACGTGTCCTTGCCCAACCTGCTGGCGCGCCGTGCACTGGTGCCCGAGTTGCTGCAAGACGCCGCGACCAGCGAAGCGCTGGTCGATGCGCTGCTGCCCTTGCTGCGCGACGGTAGCGGGCAAACCGACTCGTTCGACGAGATTCACCGCACGTTGCGCCGGGATGCCTCCAATCAGGCCGCCGACGCCGTGCTGGCCCTGCTGGAGAAACGCTGAGATGCAGTTCGGTCTGGATTTCAACCTGGTCGAAGACTTGGTCGCCGGCGTCGACGAAGTGGGCCGCGGCCCCCTGTGTGGCGACGTGGTGACGGCTGCCGTGATCCTTGACCCAGCACGCCCGATCCTGGGGCTGAACGACTCGAAGAAGCTGACCCAGGCACGCCGTGAGGCCTTGTTCGACGAAATCTGCGACAAGGCCCTGAGCTTTTTCATTGCCCGCGCCGAAGTCGAAGAAATCGATCGCCTCAATATCCTGCATGCCACCATGCTGGCCATGCAGCGCGCGGTGGAAGGCTTGCACATCACCCCGAACATGGCCTTGATCGACGGCAATCGCTGCCCGCAGCTGTCGGTGCCCTCGGCACCGGTCGTGCAGGGGGATGCCAAGGTGCCCGCCATCGCGGCGGCTTCGATCCTGGCCAAGGTAACGCGGGATCGCGAAATGGGCGCCTTCGAGCTGATCTACCCCGGGTACGGCATAGGCGCGCACAAAGGCTACCCGACGCCGGTCCACCTGGAGGCACTGGCACGGCTCGGGCCGACGCCCATTCATCGTCGATCGTTTGCGCCCGTGCGTGCCGCCTGGGGTGCGCGTGAGGCTGTGACCGCCTCGCTGATCTGATACCCAACCCTGCCGTATCCAGGGGCTTGAGGCCCTGCGGGGCCGGGCTGGACCACGTTCTCAGGCATTTGCTCAGGCCGCCCTGCCGTCGCGCAGGGGCAACCGGCCCTCAAAACCCCTGCCCAATTGAGCTACAATCGCGCCCTTGTCGTTAAGCACTGCTACAGGATCATTCATGTCGGTTTCCTTCGTTCACCTGCGCGTCCACTCCGAATTCTCGCTGGTCGACGGTCTGGTCCGGATCAAACCGCTGGCCAAGGCGCTGGCCGGGATGAACATGCCTGCGGTGGCGATCACCGACCAGAGCAACATGTGCTCGCTGGTCAAGTTCTACAAGGCGGCCATGGGGGCGGGCATCAAGCCGATCTGTGGTGCGGACCTGTGGTTGGCCGGTGAAGATGCGCAGGCGCCGCTGTCGCGTATCTGCTTCCTGGCCATGAACCCTCTGGGCTACCGCAACCTGACCGAGTTGCTTTCCCGGGGCTGGACCGAGGGCCAGCGCAATGGCCTGGTCATCATCCAGCGTGACTGGATTGCCGCGGCCAGCGAAGGCCTGATCGCGCTTTCGGCGGGCAAGGAAGGCGACATCGGCATGGCGTTGCTGGGGGGGCGTAGTGAGGAGGCGCAAGCGCTGCTCGAGGACTGGATGGCCATGTTCCCCGAGCGCTTTTATGTCGAAGTCCAGCGCACCAGTCGCCCCAGGGACGAAGAGTATGTGCATGCCGCCGTGGCCCTGGCCGATCGGCTGGGTGCGCCGCTGGTGGCCACCAACGATGTGCGTTTCATCAAACAGACCGATTTCGACGCCCACGAAACCCGTGTATGCATCGGTGAAGGCTGGACGCTGGACGATCCGCGTCGCCCGCGCCTGTACAGCGACCAGCAATACCTGAAATCGGCCGAGGAAATGGCCGAGCTGTTCAGCGACCTGCCGGACGCCCTGGCCAACACCGTCGAAATCGCCAAGCGCTGCAATATCCAGGTGCAACTGGGCAAGTACTTCCTGCCTGACTTCCCCACGCCCAATGGCATGGGGATCGACGATTACCTGCGGCACGTGTCCCACGAAGGGCTGGAAGAGCGCCTGGCGGTGCTGTGGCCTAAAGAGACCACGCCCGACTACGAGCAAAAGCGCCAGGTCTACCTCGATCGGCTGAAGTTCGAGCTGGATATCATCATCCAGATGGGCTTCCCCGGTTACTTCCTGATCGTGATGGACTTCATCAAGTGGGCCAAGAACAACGGCGTACCGGTGGGACCTGGCCGAGGCTCGGGTGCAGGCTCGCTGGTGGCCTATGTGCTCAAGATCACCGACCTCGACCCGCTGGCCTACGACCTGCTGTTCGAGCGCTTCCTGAACCCTGAGCGGGTGTCCATGCCCGACTTCGACGTCGACTTCTGCATGGACGGCCGGGACCGGGTCATCGACTACGTGGCAGAGGCCTACGGGCGTAATGCCGTGAGCCAGATCATTACCTTTGGCACCATGGCGGCCAAGGCCGTGGTGCGCGACGTGGCACGCGTGCAAGGCAAGTCCTACGGCCTGGCCGATCGTCTGTCGAAGATGATTCCGTTCGAAGTGGGCATGACCCTGGAGAAGGCCTACGAGCAGGAAGAAATCCTGCGCGACTTCCTCAAGGGTGACGAGGACGCTCGCGAAATCTGGGACATGGCCCTGAAGCTCGAAGGCGTCACGCGCGGTACCGGCAAGCACGCCGGTGGCGTGGTCATTGCGCCGACCAAGCTTACTGATTTCTCGCCCATCGCCTGCGACGAAGAAGGCGGTGGCCTGATCACCCAGTTCGACAAGGACGACGTGGAGGCGGCGGGCCTTGTGAAGTTCGACTTCCTGGGCCTGCGCACCCTGACCATCATCAAGTGGGCGATGGAGATCATCAACCGTGAGCAGGCCAAGAAAGACCTGCCCGACCTGAACATCGACTTCATCCCGCTCGATGACCGCAAGACCTACGAGCTGTTGCAGAAGGCCGAAACCACAGCGGTGTTCCAGCTCGAATCGCGCGGCATGAAAGAGCTGATCAAGAAGCTCAAGCCCGACTGCCTCGAAGATCTCATCGCCTTGGTGGCGCTGTTCCGCCCCGGCCCGCTGCAGTCGGGCATGGTGGACGACTTCATCAACCGCAAGCACGGACGTGCCGAGCTGGCCTACCCGCATCCGGACTATCAGTATGACGGCTTGCAGCCGGTGCTGGCGCCGACCTACGGCATCATCCTTTATCAGGAGCAGGTGATGCAGATCGCCCAGGTGATGGCGGGGTACACCTTGGGTGGCGCCGACATGCTGCGTCGGGCAATGGGCAAGAAGAAGCCCGAGGAAATGGCCAAGCAGCGCGGCGGTTTCATTGAAGGCTGTGCCAATAATGGAATCGATGGGGATCTTGCGGGCAACATCTTCGACCTGGTAGAGAAGTTCGCAGGTTACGGCTTCAACAAGTCTCACTCGGCCGCCTATGGCCTGGTGTCCTACCAGACAGCCTGGCTCAAGACCCACCACCCGGCACCGTTCATGGCCGCGGTGTTGTCGGCGGACATGCACAACACCGACAAGGTGGTGGTGCTGGTCGAGGAAGTGCGCACCATGAAGTTGCGTCTGGACGCGCCAGATGTGAACTTCTCGGACTTCAAGTTCACCGTCAACGACGATGGCCGCATTGTGTATGGCCTCGGCGCCATCAAGGGCGTGGGTGAGGGGCCTGTGGAGGCGATCGTCGAAGCTCGTGCCGAGGGCGGCCCGTTCAAGGACCTGTATGACTTCTGCGAGCGTATCGACCTCAAGCGCGTCAACAAGCGCACCCTCGATGCGCTGGTACGCAGTGGCGCGCTGGACCGGCTCGGCCCGCATTTTCATGACGAGATCAAGGCTTACCATGCCCACATCGACATCAACCGGGCCATCCTGCTGGCGGCACTGGGCGATGCCATCAAGGCGGCCGAGCAGACGGCCCGCACGGCCGACAGCGGTCACATCGACCTGTTCGGCGGCATGTTCGACGAGCCGGACGCCGACGTGTATGCCAGTTATCGCAAAGCGCGACCACTGACGCTCAAGGAGCGGCTCAAGGGCGAGAAGGACACGCTGGGGCTTTACCTCACCGGTCACCCGATCGATGAATACGAGGCTGAAATCCGCCGCTTCGCGCGCCAGCGCATCATCGACCTCAAGCCCTCGCGCGAAACCCAGACCATCGCCGGCATGATCATCGCCCTGCGGGTCATGAAGAACAAAAAGGGCGACAAGATGGGGTTCGTCACCCTGGACGACAGGTCTGGCCGCATCGAGGCCTCGCTGTTTGCCGATGCCTATATCACGGCCCAGTCACTGCTGCAGAACGATGCGATGGTGGTGGTCGAAGGGGAGGTCAGCAACGACGATTTCTCAGGCGGCCTGCGGCTGCGGGTCAAGCAGGTGATGACCTTGGAGGATGCCCGTACCAAGCTGGCCGAGAGCCTGCGCCTGAAGGTCGCCCACGAGGCGCTCAAGGGCGATCGCCTCAAGTGGCTGGGTGATTTGATCACCCGTCACCGCGGCGCCTGCCCGATCACGCTGGAATATACCGGCAGCGATGCCAAGGCCATGCTGCAATTTGGCGACCAGTGGGCCATCGACCCCGCAGACGGGCTGATTCAGACCCTGCGTGACCAGTTCGGACGTGAGAACGTCTTTTTGCAATACCGTTGAGCCGCTCAACATTTAATCTCGACCTGAAGGCGCCTGATCCCTTAAGGTATGGCGCCAAACGGATCAACCGGCCGGCCGCCTGGCCGTAGACCCAAGACGGATGACTATGAACCCGAACTTTCTCGACTTCGAACAGCCGATTGCCGACCTGCAAGCCAAGATCGAAGGCCTGCGCCTGGTAGGCAACGACAATTCGCTGAACATCAGCGATGAAATTGCCCGTCTGCAAGACAAGAGCAATACCCTGACCGAAAGCATCTTCGGCAACCTGACCAGCTGGCAGATCGCTCGCCTGGCACGTCACCCGCGTCGTCCCTATACCCTGGACTACCTGCAGCACATCTTCACCGAATTCGAAGAACTGCACGGCGATCGCCACTTCTCCGACGATGCTGCCATCGTTGGCGGTACCGCACGCCTGGACGGCAAGCCGGTCATGGTCATCGGGCACCAGAAGGGCCGCGAAGTGCGGGAGAAGGTTCGCCGTAACTTCGGCATGCCGCGCCCTGAGGGCTACCGCAAGGCGTGCCGTCTGATGGAAATGGCCGAGCGTTTCCGCATGCCGATTCTGACCTTCATCGACACGCCGGGTGCCTATCCAGGTATCGACGCCGAAGAGCGTAACCAGAGCGAGGCCATCGCCTGGAACCTGCGCGTGATGGCGCGCCTGAAGACGCCAATCATCGCTACGGTGATCGGTGAAGGCGGGTCGGGCGGCGCGCTGGCCATCGGCGTGTGCGACCAGCTGAACATGCTGCAGTACTCCACCTACTCGGTCATCTCGCCCGAAGGCTGCGCTTCGATCCTGTGGAAGACGGCCGACAAGGCTGCCGATGCCGCCGAGGCCATGGGCATCACGGCTGAGCGCCTCAAGAGCCTGGACATCGTCGACAAGGTTATCCCGGAGCCACTGGGTGGCGCTCACCGTGACCCTGCCGCCATGTCCGAAAGCATCCGCGCCGAGCTGGTGCAGCAGCTGGACATGCTCAGCGGGTTGGACCACGACGCACTGCTGGCTCGCCGTTACGATCGTCTGATGAGCTACGGCGTCTGATCGCCTTCGGGGCCGTCTGTCGGCCCCTCGGGTGAGCCTGGAACCCAGGCTCACCCGCATCCGTCACTCAGGTTGATGGAAGCCTTGATGATTGATCCCGCCCCCTGGCTTTGCGCCCGCACCTGGTACGTCGCCCTCTCTGGCGGCCTGGACTCCACCGTTCTGCTGCACTGGCTCGCCGCCTACGCCCGCAGCCATCGTGCACCGCCGCTGCGCGCGATTCACATCCAGCATGGCCTGCAACCGGTCGCGCAGGCGTGGCCTGCCCATTGCCAACGCGTCTGCGATGACCTGGGCATCGAGCTGCAGGTCATCGAGGTCGACGTCGCCCCGGGCCCTAGCCTGGAGCAGGCTGCCCGCCATGCCCGTTACGCCGCCTTCGAGCGGGTATTGGCGGCAGATGACATGCTGTTCACTGGCCAGCACCGCGACGACCAGGCTGAAACGCTGCTGTTTCGCCTGCTGCGGGGCGCGGGGTTGCGCGGCCTGGCGGCGATGCCGAGGGAGCGGGCGCTGGGGCAGGGCAGGCTGGTCAGGCCTTTGCTCGGTTGCTCCCGGCGAGAGTTGCAACACTATGCACAGGCGCACGCGTTGGGCTGGGTCGAGGACCCTTCGAATGCCGACACTCGGTTTGCCCGCAACTATCTGCGCAGGGAGGTTCTGCCGTCCCTTCGGCAGCGCTGGCCGCAAGCCGGGCAGAACCTGGCCCGTGCCGCCGACCACCTGGGCGAAGCCCTGAGCCTGCTGGACGAGCTGGCCGAGAGCGACCTGGCGCCGGTACGCCAAAATGCCCCTGCTGTTTGGCCTGGGCTCGATTCGCTGGACCTGGCCGGCCTGCTTGCGCTTTCACCTGCACGCCAACGCAATGCGTTGCAGTATTGGCTCAGCCACCGAACCCGCTTGCCTGACACGCGCCACTGGGCCGGCTGGGCGGACCTGCGCGACGCCGCTGGCGATGCCTGCCCCGTGTGGCAACTGAGCGATGGCCAACTGGTGCGCAGCCAAGGGCGCATCTGGTGGCTGAGCGGCGACTGGTTGCAAACGCCGCGTCAGGCCATGGCTTGGGAAAACGCCGATGAGCCGTTGGCCTTGCCGGGCAACGGCAGTGTGCGACTTGTTGGCGCAGGCTCGCTGACGGGCCTGCGTATCGGCTACCGTCAGGGCGGGGAGTGGCTGGACATCCCAGGACGCGGGCGGCGTGATCTCAAGCGCCTGCTCAATGAGCTGCAAGTGCCGCATTTTCTGCGCATGCGCCTGCCTCTGCTTTTCCAAGGTGAGCGGCTGCTGGCGGTGGCCAACCTGCCCAGTTTGGCTCAGGGGGATTACCGGCTGCATTGGCAGTTGCCGACGCGCGCGCAAGGTTTGAGCTAGTGGGTACATTCGGGTAGACTACCCTCCCTTCTTGATACAGCTTCTGTGGGTTCCGCGAAAACACAGGAGTTGCCGATTACCAAGCAGTTTTTTGCTGGGCTGATTCTTAGAAATGACGAGCGAGCGCCCTGCCAGGGTCACCCCTGGTCTGTACACACGCGGCAGTTTTTCGAGATGCACTGTGATTGACGCAGGTGATCGGGGGCGTTTGCCCTCCTTCGCTATCTCCGGCGGCGCTGGCCGCTTTAACGCAGACTTCTAGGGTTTTTCATGACGCGCTACATATTCGTCACGGGCGGTGTTGTTTCTTCATTGGGGAAAGGCATTGCCTCGGCTTCCCTGGCGGCCATCCTGGAGGCGCGGGGCCTGAAGGTCACCATGCTCAAGCTGGATCCGTACATCAACGTCGACCCAGGCACCATGAGCCCGTTCCAGCACGGTGAAGTATTCGTCACCCAGGATGGCGCCGAGAC
>Ga0308172_1000251_pt1 | contig 87971 bp, 76 predicted proteins | sample PhyGR2_FD_202134 | JGI IMG/M metagenome (GOLD analysis project Ga0308172, IMG submission 202134) | Phyllosphere microbial communities from UC Gill Tract Community Farm, Albany, California, United States - DLSLSG.R2 | ecosystem: Host-associated > Plants > Phyllosphere > Unclassified | place: USA... | reverse complement strand
TATACGGAGCTGTAGCGCAATGAAATTACCGATTTACCTGGATTACGCCGCCACCACGCCGGCCGATCCGCGTGTGGCCAGCAAAATGATGCAGTTTCTGACGCTGGATGGCACGTTCGGTAATCCGGCCTCGCGATCGCACCGTTTTGGCTGGCAGTCTGAAGAAGCGGTCGATGTTGCGCGTAATCAGATCGCCGAACTGGTCAATGCCGATCCGCGTGAAATCGTCTTTACGTCAGGCGCCACCGAATCTGACAACCTCGCGATTAAAGGTGCGGCCCACGCCCATCAGGCGCGCGGCAAACATATCATCACCAGCCGGACCGAACACAAAGCGGTACTCGACAGCTGCCAGCAGCTGGAGCGTGAAGGCTTTGAGGTCACCTGGCTTACGCCAGGCACTGACGGCATTATCTCCCCTGACCAGCTGCGGGCGGCGCTGCGCGACGACACCATTCTGGTCACCCTGATGCACGTCAATAATGAAACCGGCGTGATTCAGGATATCGCGGCCTTTGGTGAACTCTGCCGCGAACGTGAGATTCTGTTTCATGTGGATGCGACCCAGAGCGTCGGCAAGCTGCCTGTCGATCTCGGCGCGCTTTCGGTGGATCTGATGTCCTTTTCTGCTCACAAACTCTATGGCCCGAAAGGCATCGGCGCGCTCTATGTGCGGCGAAAACCGCGCGTGCAGATCGCCGCCCAGATCCACGGCGGCGGGCACGAGCGCGGTATGCGATCCGGCACCCTGCCGGTTCATCAGATTGTCGGGATGGGGGAAGCCTTTCGCATCGCAGCTGAAGAGCGCGAAACCGAGATGGCGCGTCTGCAGGCTCTGCGTGAACGTCTGTGGCAGGGCATCAGCGCACTGCCGGGCGTGACTCTTAACGGCCATCCTCAGCAGAGCGCGCCGAATATTCTCAACGTCAGTTTCGCTGACGTTGAGGGTGAATCATTGATCATGGCGCTGAAAGATCTGGCGCTCTCTTCCGGCTCGGCCTGTACCTCCGCCAGCCTGGAGCCTTCCTATGTTCTGCGGGCGCTGGGGCTGAGTGAAGAGCTGGCGCACAGTTCGCTGCGCTTTTCGCTGGGACGCTTCACCACCGATGAAGAGATAGACTATGCCATCGCGCTGGTGCAGAAATCCGTGACGCGTCTGCGGGCATTAATGAAATCCTGACACCCGGTCAGAATCCGGAAACGGCACCTGTCATTGCACTTCGCTGGCATCACCCGACGGAATCTGTTATCAGGTCTGTCTGCGGATTGCATTTAACATCTTATTAAAGCCGTTATAACAATCAGGCTGGATGAAACAGATAACGATTATGGAGCTTTTCGATGACCACACAACCGATGAACATCACGCTTAGCAGTCAGCCCGCCGATGCGCGCTGGGGCGAAAAAGCGATTCTCAGCAGCAACGACAGCGGCATGACGCTGCATCTGACCGGCGCGGATGCGCTGAACACCATTCAGCGTGCGGCGCACAAAATCGACAGCCAGGGGATCCGCCACGTGGCGCTCACCGGCGAAGGCTGGCACCTTGAGCAGTGCTGGGCATTCTGGCAGGGCTTCCGTGGCCCGAAAGGGCAGCGTCAGGTGGAGTGGCCGGCGCTGGGCGAACATGAGCAGGCGGAGTTTGACCGTCGTCTGAAAGTGATCGACTGGGTCCGCAACGTCATCAACCTGCCTGCAGAGGATCTGGGGCCGGAACAGCTGGCACACATGGCGATCGATCTGATCAGTGAAGTGGGCGGCAGCGCCGTCAGCTATCGCATCACCAAAGGTGACGATCTGCGCGAGCAGGGCTACATGGGCCTGCACACGGTAGGACGTGGCTCGAATCGTCCGCCGGTTTTCCTGGCGCTGGATTACAACCCGACCGGTGATGAGAGTGCGCCGGTCTACGCCTGTCTGGTCGGTAAAGGCATCACCTTTGATACCGGTGGCTACAGCCTGAAGCAGAGCAGCTTCATGGATTCGATGAAGTCAGATATGGGCGGAGCGGCGACCGTCACCGGCGCGCTGGCGCTGGCGATTTCCCGTGGCCTCAACAAGCGAGTCAAACTCTACCTCTGCTGTGCCGACAACATGGTCAGCAGCAACGCCTTTAAACTGGGCGATATCATCCGCTATCGCAACGGTAAATCGGTGGAAGTGATGAACACCGATGCGGAAGGACGTCTGGTTCTGGCCGACGGCCTGATCGATGCCAGCGAACAGAATCCGACGCTGCTGATCGACGCGGCCACCCTGACCGGCGCAGCCAAAACGGCGCTGGGTAACGATTACCATGCGCTGTTTACCTTTGACGACGTGATGGCGCAGTCGCTGATGGGCAGCGCGGTGAGCGAGAATGAACCTTTCTGGCGTCTGCCGCTGGCAGAATTCCATCGCAGTCACCTGCCGTCTAACTTCGCCGACCTCAACAACATCGCCAGCCCTTCCCATGCGGCGGGTGCCAGCAGTGCGGCAGCGTTCCTGTCCCACTTCGTCAGCCACTATCAGCAGGGCTGGCTGCACATTGACTGCTCTGCGACCTATCGCAAAGGCGCGGTCGATCAGTGGGCCGCAGGCGCAACCGGCCTGGGCGTGCGCACTATCGCCAACCTGTTACTGAAATAAGCTGACCCCAGCGGTGGCCGATGCCACCGCTATGCAGAGAGCAACTATGAACCGTCTTGAAGAGGTGCTGAAGCTGGCCGCAACTGAGCCAGCCCATCGGCCCGAATTTTTTCAACTGCTGCTGGAGTCCGATGTCTGGGTACCGGGTGAAAGCACCCAGCCACAGCTTGATGCCAGTACGCCGGTTGATCTGCAGCACTGGGAAAAAGAGGATGGCAGCAGCATCATTCCTTTTTTCACGTCGGAACAGGCCATGAGCGAAGCCGTCACGGGTGAACAGGCCTGGCTGCGTCTGCCGGTGCGGACGCTGTTTGAGATTACGCGCGGCGAAACGCTGTTTCTTAATCCAAAACTCCCTTCCGGCAAAGAGTTTACCCCGGCAGAGATTACGCATCTGCTGGCGGAGCAGGGCAGTGCGCTGAGTCAGCAGACCGTGCTGGAAGGCGGGCACGCCCTGCTGCTCTCTGAGGTGGCCGAGCCGCCTGCGCAGATGATCGACTCGCTGACGCAGCTGTTCAGCAAGCACAAGGAGGTACGGCGCGCCTTTATCGCCAGCATTCGTGAGCAGGCCGACGAAGCGCCTAATCTGCTGATTGGTATCGAAGCGGACAGCAACATTGAGGTGATCATTCAGGCGGCGGGCAGCGTGGCAACGGATACGCTGCCGGACGATGCGCCGATTGATATCTGCGAAGTTACCCTGCAGGACCGCGGTATCAGCCACTTTTTTACCGCGCACATTACGCCCTTTTATGAACGTCGCTGGGGCAGTTTCCTGCGTGACTTCAAGGGCAGCGAGCGGATTATCTGACGCAGTTTACAACAGGCGGCTCATGGGCCGCCTGTTTTTTATTTCGCAATCGGTAAGTCGTCGCGACTGCCCCATTCACCCCAGGAGCCGTCATACAGCGTGACATCCCGCGCCCCCAGCGCCGTCAGCGCCAGAATCACCACCACCGCCGTGACGCCAGAGCCGCAGCTGGCCACTACCGGTTTGCTGATATCGACGCCGGCGTCAGCAAACAGCTGGCGCAGCGCTGCCTCCGGCTTCAGTTCTCCCTGCTCTACCAGGCTGTTCCACGGCACGTTCAGACTGTTGGGAATATGCCCGCGATGTAATCCGGGACGCGGCTCGTCCACTTCCGCGTTGAAGCGATTGGCCGCACGTGCATCCACGATCTGTGCGCCGCCTTCATGGCTGAGCAGCAGCACATCCGTCAGACGTTTCACCCGGCTTTCATCCGCCTGAGCCTCAAACTCGCCTTCCGGCAGGCTGACCTCGCCGGTTTCCAGCGCAAAGCCCGCTGCTTTCCAGCCCTGCAGTCCGCCCGCCAGGATCGACACCTGCGCCACACCAAAGGTCTTCAGCATCCACCAGGCGCGTGGCGCGGAGAAGAGATTGCCTTCGTCATAGACCACCAGATGTTTATCGCTGCTGACGCCCAGCTCGCGCATCGCCACGGCAAAGCGTTCGGCGCGCGGCAGCATATGGGGATAGGGGCTGGTGTGATCGGACAGCGCTTCAATATCGAAATAAGGGGCGTCGGGTAAGTGTCCCGCCAGATATTCAGCCTGAATATCACGCACGGCCTCCATGCCGGGTGGCAACATGCGTGCATCCAGTACCTGAAGTCGCTCATCGTCATAGTGCTCTTGTAACCAGTCGGCGGACACAAACAGTGGCGTCGTCATAACAACCTCATCTCTGCAATCTGTGATAGCAGTGTCGGGGAATGTGGAGACCATCTCAAGCGGTGCGTTAATAAAATGGGGCAGGGGAGGAGAAAAAGCCTGGCGCGCGGCTCAGGAATCGTTCGTCAGGCCAGCAGCACCGGCGCTTTTTCAGGCAAAATCATAACGGAGACGCCTCTGCGTCGACTCAGATCAAGAATTTTTAACAAATTAGGGATCTCTGATAGGCAATGCCGCACTCAGCCCCTATAATCGGCGCCGTTTATTGGCCGGGGGCTGCGCCGCCGGTTTCTTCAGGACGTCAAGACAGAGGTCATCATGGCAATCGAACGTACTTTTTCTATCATCAAGCCAAACGCCGTCGCTAAAAATGTGATTGGTGCTATCTACAACCGTTTTGAAAGCGCTGGCTTCAAAATCGTTGGTGCAAAAATGCTGCAGCTGAGCAAAGAGCAGGCTGAAGGTTTTTACGCTGAGCACCAGGGCAAGCCATTCTTTGATGGTCTGGTTGAATTCATGACCTCTGGCCCGGTTGTCGTTTCTGTACTGGAAGGTGAAAATGCCGTTCAGCGTCACCGTGACCTGATGGGTGCGACTAATCCGGCAAACGCACTGGCTGGCACCCTGCGCGCTGACTACGCAGACAGCTTCACCGAAAACGCCACGCACGGTTCAGATTCTGCTGAATCCGCGGCCCGCGAAATCGCCTATTTCTTCGGCGAAAACGAAATCTGCCCACGTACCCGTTAATCGCCTGGCGATAAACAGCAGGTCGGCTTTACAAAAATCTGCCTGAGGGAGCCACTCCCGCCTGTTATCAGGCCGCAGATGTTGTACAATATTGCGCCTTCATTGACTTCGCTTAATGAAGGCGCAATTTTTTTCACCTATCCCTGAACAGCGCCATAACGTGTAACAACGAGGCCAGAGAATATTATGTCCGAACAGATTGTGACGTCCGCGTCCGCATCCCCCATTGTCGTCTCCCCTAAAAGCCAGAAAATCAACCTGCTGGATCTCAACCGTCAGCAGATGCGCGAATTTTTCCAGTCGCTGGGCGAAAAGCCGTTCCGTGCCGATCAGGTCATGAAGTGGATTTACCACTACTGCTGTGACGATTTTGAGCAGATGACCGACATCAACAAAAAGCTGCGTAACCGGCTGATGGAGCTGACGGAGATCCGCGCACCGGAAGTGGCTGAAGAGATGCGCTCCACTGACGGCACCATTAAATGGGCCATTCGCGTGGGCGATCAGCTGGTGGAAACGGTCTATATCCCGGAAGGCGACCGCGCCACGCTGTGTGTTTCTTCGCAGGTGGGGTGTGCGCTGGAGTGTAAATTCTGTTCGACCGCACAGCAGGGCTTTAACCGTAACCTGCGGGTGTCAGAAATTATTGGTCAGGTGTGGCGTGCGGCGAAAATCGTCGGCGCAGCAAAAATCACTGGCCAGCGTCCTATCACCAACGTGGTGATGATGGGCATGGGTGAGCCGCTGCTCAACCTCAATAATGTGGTTCCGGCGATGGAGATCATGCTGGATGACTTCGGCTTTGGTCTCTCCAAGCGTCGTGTGACCCTCTCAACTTCCGGTGTGGTGCCTGCACTGGACAAACTGGGCGATATGATTGATGTGGCGCTGGCCATTTCACTCCATGCGCCTAACGATAAGCTGCGTGATGACATTGTCCCGATCAACAAAAAGTACAATATCGAAACTTTCCTGGCGGCGGTGAAACGCTACATTGGCAAATCTAACGCCAACCAGGGGCGCGTGACGATAGAGTACGTCCTGCTGGATCATGTCAATGACAGTACCGACGATGCGCATGAGCTTGCCGCATTACTGAAAGAAACACCGTGTAAAATCAACCTGATTCCGTGGAACCCCTTCCCGGGCGCACCCTATGGCCGCAGCTCAAACAGCCGTATTGACCGCTTCTCCAAGGTGCTGATGGACTATGGTTTTACCACCATCGTGCGTAAAACCCGTGGCGACGATATTGATGCCGCCTGTGGTCAGTTAGCGGGTGAGGTGATCGACCGCACCAAGCGTACGCTGCGTAAAAAAATGGCGGGTGAAGCTATCTCTGTGAAGGCGCTCTAGAAGCGTGACAGAGAACGTTTCCTGATGCGAAGACGCGTGGCAGGCTGCAGCCTGTTAACGTCAGGCAGAGGGAAACGATCGTGCGTAACGGATTATCCGCCAGTTTACTGGCGCTGTTTGTTGTAAGCGGGTGTGTCAGCCAGCCGCACTCACCCGGTGCTGAACAGGTGCGTCTGCAGTTAGGGATGCACTATCTGGCGGCCGGTGATTATGCCGCCGCTGAGCGAAACTTTCTGCGCGCGCAGGCCGCCGCGCCAGAGGATTACCGGGTCTCGCTTGCGCTGGCACGACTGGCGCAACAGCAGGGCAATCAGACAGCAGCACGGGCCGGGTTTATACTGGCACAGCAGCAGGCCCCGGATAATGGTTTTGTTGCTAACAATTACGGTGCGTTTCTCTGCGCTTTAGGGCAGTATGACGAAGCGCATCAACAGTTTAGTCGGGCAGAAACCGCTCCGTCGTCTGAAGCACGCAACGACGCGCTTGAACTGGCAGGTTTTTGTTACCTGCAGGCGGGTGATGTTGCTGCCGCCCGCAGGACGTTACGCCGGGCCATTGAAGCCGACAGGCGAAAAGCTGATTCGCTGCTGGCGGAGGCTGAAAAGCAGATGGCGGATAACCATCTGGCGAGGGTGCAGATTTTGCTCGACGTTTACCAGCTACAGTTGCCCGAAACGGCACGCAGTCTGGCGTTACACTTACGTTTCGCCGCGCTACAGGGAAATGCCGCAGACGTTTCACGTTATGGCGACCAGTTAGCGCGACGTTTTCCGCAATCGATACAGTACCAGCGTTATTTAGCTAATGAATACTGAAGCCACTCAAGAAAACTCTGCATTACATTCAACAGGTGATCGCCTGCGTCTGGCCCGTGAGCAGATGGGGCTGTCGCAGCAGAACGTCGCTGAACGTCTGTGTCTGAAACTTTCTACCGTGCGTGACATCGAAGAGGACAAATCGCCTGCCGATTTAGCCTCGACGTTCCTCCGCGGTTACATCCGCTCTTATGCGCGTCTGGTGCACATTCCTGAAGAGGAACTGCTGCCGATGATGGCGAAACAGACGCCGGTCCGGGCGGCAAAAATCGAGCCGATGCAAAGTTTCTCCCTGGGCAAGCGCCGCAAGAAACGCGACGGCTGGTTAATGATTTTTACCTGGCTGGTGGTGTTTGTGGTGATTGGCCTGACCGGCGCCTGGTGGTGGCAGAATCACAAAGCGTCGCAGGACGATCTGGTGCCGATGACCGACCAGAACGGCAGCAGCGGCGATAGCGGCCAGTCGATTCCGCTGGGTGAGACCAGCGGTGACAGCGCGGCGCCAGCCGCGCCTGACGAAAGTAACACGGCCGCCAGCGACAACAGCGCGACCAGCACGCCAGCCACCTCTGCGCCGGCTACCAGCACGACCACAACCCCAGCCACAACGCAGACCGACAGCAGCAATGCTGTCGTGTCACCGAGCCAGGCGCCACAGGACACCACATCGGCAGCACCGGCCACGACTAACCCTGCCACCAGCACGACACCACAGATGCCGGTCGGCGCGGCCGCAGTCAGTGAACCGGCGGCCGACCCGAATGCGGTGGTCATGAACTTTACCGCAGACTGCTGGCTGGAAGTGAGCGATGCCACCGGCAAAAAACTGTTCAGCGGCATTCAGCGCAGTGGTGGTAAACTGAGCCTCGCGGGCACCCCTCCGTATCGTCTGAAAATTGGCGCGCCGTCCGCGGTTCAGGTGCAATATCAGAATCAGCCCGTTGATTTAAGTCGTTTTATCCGTAATAACCAGGTTGCTCGCCTGACGTTGGGTGCGCAATAACAGCGTATCGCGTACCGGGCAATTGTGGAGAAGAAATATGCATAACGAAGCACCCATTATCCGTCGTAAATCCAGACGCATTTACGTCGGCAAGGTGCCGGTCGGTGACGGCGCACCTATTGCCGTCCAGTCGATGACCAACACCCGCACCACTGACGTGGAAGCGACGGTAAATCAGATCAAAGCCCTTGAGCGCGTCGGTGTCGACATCGTTCGTGTCTCAGTGCCGACCATGGATGCCGCAGAAGCGTTCAGGCTGATCAAACAGCAGGTGAACGTGCCGCTGGTTGCAGACATCCATTTTGACTACCGCATCGCCCTGAAAGTCGCCGAATATGGCGTTGACTGCCTGCGCATCAATCCCGGTAATATCGGGAACAATGAGCGTATCCGTATGGTGGTTGACTGCGCGCGCGACAACAATATTCCGATCCGGATTGGCGTTAACGCCGGTTCGCTGGAAAAAGATCTGCAGGAAAAGTATGGCGAGCCGACGCCGCAGGCGTTGCTGGAATCGGCCATGCGTCACGTCGATCACCTCGACCGTCTTAACTTCGACCAGTTTAAAGTCAGTGTAAAAGCCTCTGACGTTTTCCTGGCGGTGGAATCTTATCGCCTGCTGGCAAAACAGATCGATCAGCCTTTGCATCTCGGGATCACCGAGGCGGGCGGCGCGCGCGCTGGCGCAGTCAAATCGGCGATTGGGCTGGGTCTGCTGCTGTCAGAAGGGATCGGCGACACGCTGCGTATCTCGCTGGCGGCCGATCCGGTTGAAGAGGTCAAAGTCGGCTTCGATATTCTGAAATCACTGCGCATCCGTTCGCGCGGGATTAACTTTATCGCCTGCCCGACCTGTTCACGTCAGGAGTTTGACGTGATCGGCACCGTCAACGCGCTGGAGCAGCGTCTGGAAGATCTCATCACGCCGATGGATGTCTCCATTATCGGCTGTGTGGTCAACGGACCGGGCGAAGCGACGCTCTCGACCCTGGGCGTGACCGGTGGCAGCAAGAAGAGTGGTTTCTACGAAGATGGCGTGCGTCAGCGCGATCGTCTCGATAACCATGACATGATCGATCAGCTGGAAGCGCGCATTCGTGCTAAAGCGTCGATGCTGGATGCCAGCCGCCGTATTGACGTGCAGCAGCTGGAAAAATAATGGCGTGCGCAGTCTGCGTGCGTGACTTTTTTGACTGAACCTGTGCGGTTTCATCCTCATAAGGTATGATGCCGGACAGGTTTTTTTGCATTAAGAGATTTTAACGTGGCGAAGAATATTCAGGCGATTCGCGGGATGAACGACTACCTGCCTGCGGATACCGCTCTCTGGCAACGGGTTGAAAGCGTACTCAAGCAGACGCTGGCGAGCTACGGTTACAGCGAAATTCGCTTGCCGCTGGTGGAGCAGACCCCACTGTTTAAACGCGCCATCGGTGAAGTCACCGATGTGGTTGAAAAGGAGATGTACACCTTCGAAGACCGCAATGGCGAAAGCCTGACGCTGCGTCCGGAAGGAACCGCAGGCTGCGTGCGAGCCGGTATCGAGCACGGTTTACTCTACAATCAGGAGCAGCGCCTGTGGTACATGGGGCCGATGTTCCGCTATGAGCGTCCGCAGAAGGGCCGTTATCGTCAGTTCTACCAGATCGGCGTGGAAGTGTTTGGTCTGCAGGGACCGGATATCGATGCGGAGCTGATTATGCTCAACGCCCGCTGGTGGAAAGCGTTAGGCATTGCCGATCACGTTCGCCTGGAACTCAACTCCATCGGCTCACTGGAAGCGCGTGCGCATTACCGCGACGCACTGGTCGCCTTCCTCGAACAGCACAAAGAGGTGCTGGATGAGGATTGCAAACGCCGCATGTACAGCAACCCGATGCGCGTTCTCGACAGTAAAAATCCCGATATTCAGCAGCTGCTGAATGATGCGCCGCAGCTCGGCGACTATCTTGATGACGAATCACGCGAACATTTCAGCGGCCTGTGTGCCTTGCTGGATGACGCGGGCATCCGCTACACCGTCAATCAGCGTCTGGTGCGCGGCCTGGATTACTACAATCGCACCGTGATTGAGTGGGTCACCGACAGCCTGGGTTCACAGGGTACCGTGTGCGGCGGCGGTCGCTATGACGGCCTGGTAGAGCAGCTCGGTGGACGTGCCACCCCTGCGGTGGGCTTCGCGATGGGCATGGAGCGTCTGGTGCTGCTGGTTCAGGCGGTGAATCCGGAATTTGAACCGACGAGCAATGTGGATGTCTATGTTATCGCTTCCGGTCAGGGCGTGCAGTCCGCTGCGATGCAGCTGGCTGAGAAATTGCGCGATGAAGCGCCAGAGCTGAGGCTGATGACTAACTTTGGCGGCGGCAACTTCAGGAAGCAGTTTGCCCGCGCTGACAAGTGGGGGGCTCGCGTCGCGCTGGTGCTGGGCGAGGATGAAGTCAAAGCCGGTCAGGTCGTGGTGAAAGATCTGCGCCGTGGCGAGCAGCAAACGCTGGATCAGGCAGAGGCTGCTGCTGTATTGCGCACGCTGTTACAGGCGTAACACAGCACCAACCATAGAAAGGAGAAGGATTGCGTGGAAGTGTATAGCAATGAGAACGAGCAGACCGAAGCGCTGCGCAACTTTTTTGCCAGCAATGGCAAGGCGTTAGCCATTGGCGTAGTCATCGGCATTGCTGCGCTGGGTGGCTGGCGTTACTGGAGCAGTCATCAGGACGATTCCGCGAAAACGGTATCGGCCCAATATCAGCAGCTGACCACCGCCATGCAGGCGGGCAAACCTGAGACGCTGGAAGCGGTTAACCGGTTTGCCAGCGAAAACAGCAACACTTACGGTGCGCTGGCGGCGATGGATCTGGCGAAGCAGTATGTGGATGCCGGTCAGCTTGATAAAGCCGCAGCACTGCTGCAAAACGGACTGAAAGATACCAAAGATGCCAATCTGCAGGCGGTCATTAACCTGCGTCTGGCTCGCATTCAACTGCAACAGAATCAAGCGGATGCGGCGCTTAAAACCCTTGACGGTGTGAAGGGTGATGGCTGGACAGCCATTGTGGCCGATATTCGCGGCGAAGCGCTGCTGGCCAAAGGCGACAAGCAGGGCGCGCGTGATGCCTGGAGTAAAGGGGTGGAATCTGACGCCTCTCCGGCATTGAAGCAAATGATGCAGATGAAGATGAATAACTTAAGCTAAGCCAGTCAAGAGAGAGCGCATGGAATTACGTAAATACCTGCTGCCGGGACTGATTTCAGTCACTTTGCTCAGCGGTTGTTCGCTGTTTAGCGGCGAAGAAGATGTAGTGAAAATGGCCCCGCTGCCGAAGGTGGAAAATCAGTTTACGCCAGAGAAAGTGTGGAGCACCTCGGTCGGCGATGGCGTGGGTGATTTCTACTCCAATCTGCATCCTGCCTGGCAGGACAGTACGGTCTTCGCAGCCGATCGCTTTGGTATCGTAAAAGCGCTGGATGCTGCAGACGGTAAAGAAAAATGGAAAGTCGATCTCTCTGAGAAAACCGGCTTCTTCTCGAAAAATCGCTCAGCCCTGTTATCGGGCGGCCTGACGGCGGATGGCGATCGGATCTATGTCGGCAGCGAGCGCGGCCAGGTTTATGCCCTGAACAGCAGCGATGGCAGCCTGGCCTGGCAGACGAAAGTCGCCGGTGAAGCGCTGTCACGTCCGGTGGTCAGCGATGGCCTGGTGCTGATCCATACCAGCAACGGCATGTTGCAGGGGCTGGACCAGAGCAGCGGGGCGGTGAAGTGGAGCGTTAACCTGGATATGCCTGCGCTATCACTGCGCGGTGAATCGGCTCCGGCTGTTGCGTTTGGCGGGGCCATTGTCGGTGGTGACAACGGCCGTGTCAGTGCCGTCGTGCTGAACCAGGGGCAACTGATCTGGCAGCAGCGTATTTCTCAGGTCAGCGGCGCAACCGAAATCGATCGTCTGAACGATGTCGATACGACCCCGGTTATCGTCAACGGTGTGGTTTACGCGCTGGCGTACAACGGCGACCTGACAGCGCTGGATCTGCGTTCCGGCCAGATTCTGTGGAAACGCGAAATCGGCGGTGTGAAAGATCTGATTGTTGATGCAGGCCGCATCTATCTGGTCGACCAGGATGACCGTGTGATTGCCCTGAACGCGGACGGCGGCGTCGCCATCTGGCGTCAGAGCGATCTGCTGCATCGCAACCTGACTTCACCGGTGCTCTACAACGGCTATCTGGTGGTCGGCGACAGCGAAGGGTATCTGCACTGGCTGAACACCACCGACGGTCGTTTTGTTGCGCAGCAGAAGCTGGACAGTTCCGGTTTCCAGACCGAGCCCGTGGTCGCCAGCGACAAGCTGCTGATCCAGTCGAAAGATGGTGAGGTTTATGCGATTACCCGTTAACGGGTAAACGTCCGGCAGGTGAAATCCTCCGTTCCGACGGCTCCTGATTTAATCAGGGGCCGTTTCGTTTTTAGTCAGGCATGGTATTCTTTGCGCCTTAAGCCTGAACTTAACGGCCAGAGCCGTTATAATCACGCCATTCGGGCGATTCATTTTTTGTTGAGGCATTTTGTTATGGTACCTGTGGTCGCGCTGGTTGGGCGTCCCAATGTGGGAAAATCTACGCTATTTAACCGCTTAACCCGCACTCGTGATGCGCTGGTAGCGGATTTTCCCGGACTGACTCGCGATCGCAAATATGGTCGCGCCGAAGTGGAAGGGCGCGAATTTATTGTTATTGATACCGGTGGTATCGACGGCACCGAAGAGGGTGTTGAAACGCGGATGGCCGAGCAGTCACTGCTGGCGATTGAAGAAGCGGATGTCGTACTGTTTATGGTCGATGCACGTGCGGGCATGATGGCCGCCGATCAGCAAATCGCTAAACATCTGCGTTCCCGCCAGAAAGCCACTTTCCTGGTGGCAAACAAAACTGACGGGCTCGATCCGGATCAGGCGGTCATCGACTTCTATTCACTCGGCCTGGGCGAGATCCACGCCATTGCCGCGTCGCACGGCCGCGGTGTCACCAGCCTTATTGAAACGGCACTGCTGCCGTGGATGGAGACGGTTGAGCCGGTCGAACTGACTGAAGAAGAAGAGAACCAGGCATACTGGGCGGCGCTGGACGCTGAGGAGATCGCTGAGCAGGAAGCCGCAGAGGAAGAAGAAAACTTCGACCCGACAGGTTTACCTATCAAACTGGCCATCGTGGGGCGTCCTAACGTAGGTAAGTCAACGCTTACTAACCGTATCCTCGGTGAAGACCGCGTGGTGGTCTACGATATGCCTGGCACCACCCGCGACAGTATCTATATTCCGATGGAGCGTGACGGACGTGATTATGTACTGATCGACACCGCCGGGGTGCGTAAGCGCGCCAAAATCTCTGACACCGTAGAGAAATTCTCGGTGATCAAGACGCTGCAGGCGATTGAAGATGCCAACGTGGTGATGCTGGTCATCGACGCCCACGCCGGTATCTCGGATCAGGATCTCTCCCTGCTGGGCTTTATTCTCAACAGTGGCCGCTCGCTGGTGATCGTGGTTAACAAATGGGATGGCCTGTCGCAGGAAGTGCGTGACGAAGTGAAAGAGACGCTAGACTTCCGTCTGGGTTTTATCGATTTCGCCCGCATCCACTTTATCTCTGCATTGCACGGCAGCGGTGTGGGTAACCTGTTTGAATCGATCACTGAAGCCTATGACTGTTCGACCCGGCGCGTAAATACCTCGCTGCTGACGCGCATCATGAACATGGCGGCAGACGATCACCAGCCGCCTCTGGTGCGCGGCCGTCGCGTTAAGCTTAAGTATGCCCATGCCGGTGGTTACAACCCGCCCATCGTGGTCATCCACGGGAATCAGGTGAAAGATCTGCCAGACTCCTACAAGCGCTACCTGATGAACTATTTCCGCAAATCCCTGAACGTGATGGGAACGCCAATCCGTATTCAATTCAAAGAGGGTGAGAACCCTTATGAAGGCAAGCGTAACCTGCTGACGCCGACTCAGCAGCGTAAACGTAAGCGTCTGATGGCGCATATGAAAAAGAATAAGCGTTAATGAGAAGAGGGCCATAAGGCCCTCTTTTTTTGTGCTGAACACGCCGCTCAGGAGGAGAAAGGTGACTATTCACTGCGAAAAATGTCAGCAGCCACTGCGGCTCAGCGACGGCGAATTGATCTGTGACCGCTGCAGTGCGCACTATCCGGCGCAGCCCGTCTGTCCGGACTGTCACCAGCCACTGACGGTACTGAAAGCCTGCGGTACGGTCGACTATTTTTGTCAACACGGCCACGGATTGATTTCGCGCAGGCGGGTGCAGTTTCAGCCATCCGCACTATGAGTTTCGACTATCATTAAACGCACCGGTGAACCCGGCCCGTCAGCCGTTTTGTAGCAAAAATGCTATTGCGTCGTAACAAATGAGTTGTATATGTTCACTCGGTTATGTACCAGGTGGTACAATCCTGCCGCGTCGTGGGAGGGGCCAGCCACATCTGTAGTCTTCCGGCCCTCAGATTCTTACGGACGCGGGTCTGTTTATAATTGATTTGAAACAGAATGGGGCTCTGCGCAGAACGTTTTAAGGCGCGGAGTGCGGACGACACCTGTCCGGACGTTCTGTTTATTCAGGAGAGATAGTTTATGGCTGAAACATCCTCCCGCTCCGCCAGGGGGTTGGGAATCGCATCCGTGCTGCTCGGACTGGTGCTGCTTGCTACCGGTCTGTTCTTTGCAATTGGTGGCGGCAAACTGGTTGCGCTTGGCGGCAGCTGGTACTTTTTGATTGCGGGGATCGTCATCGTACTCTCCGCCATTCAGTTCTTCCGCCGCAAATCGTCGGCAGCGGTGCTTTTCCTGCTGGTCTTTATCGGCACGCTGATCTGGTCGCTGTTTGATGCCGGGCTGGATTTCTGGCCGCTGGTCTCACGCCTGATGGTGCCGGCCGGACTGACGCTGCTCGCCTTCCTGATCTGGCCTTCACTGCGTAAGCATGAAGGTAAGCCCTCACTGGCAAAACCTTCCTATACCTTCTCCGCCCTGCTGGCCGCAGGCATGGTGATCACGCTGGTGCAGATGTTCCAGCCGCATCCAACCGTGGCCGGTAACGGTGAAGAGCTGCCGCTGATCCCGGTCGATAAAACTAAACAGCAGAAAGACTGGGATAACTACGGCAATACGCCGCAGGGCAGTCGCTTTGTGGCGCTGGACCAGATTACCCGCGACAACGTGAAGGATCTGAAAGTTGCCTGGACCTTCCGCACCGGTGACACGCCGGTCAGCCCGACCGGTAACGGCGCAGAAGATCAGCAGACGCCGTTGCAGATTGGCAACACGCTCTATCTCTGCACCCCACACAATAATGTGATTGCGGTGGAAGCGAACAGCGGTAAGCAGATCTGGAAACGCGAAATCAATGCGCAGGCTGAAGTCTGGCCGCGCTGCCGTGGTCTGGCTTACTTTGACGCGACTAAACCGCTGCAACAGCCGGACAAACCGGGGTCTGTGCCGGTGACGCCCGTCACTCTGCCTGCCGGTGACACCTGTCAGCGTCGTATTCTGATGAACACTATCGACGCGCGTCTGATTGCCATCAACGCCGACAACGGTGAGTTCTGTGAAGACTTTGGCGATCACGGCATTGTCGATCTGAAAGCCGGCATCGGTAAGGCGCCAGACCCGCAGTATCAGCTGACCTCAGCCCCTACGCTGGCGGGCACCACTGTCGTGGTTGGCGGACGCGTGGCGGATAACGTACAGACCGATATGCCGGGCGGCGTGCTGCGTGGATTCGATGTCATCACCGGCAAGATGCGCTGGGCGTTTGACCCGGGCAACGTTGACCCGAATGCGATCCTGATGCCGGGCAAGGAGTACACCCGCAGTACGCCGAACTCCTGGGCACCGATGTCATACGATCCGACCATGAACACCGTGTTCATTCCGATGGGCAGCTCCTCTGTTGACCTCTGGGGCGCGAACCGTACCCCACTGGATCACAAATATGGCGCATCCGTGCTGGCGCTCGATGCCACCACAGGTAAAGAGAAGTGGGTCTATCAGACCGTGCACAACGATCTGTGGGACTTTGACCTGCCGATGCAGCCAAGCCTGATCGACTTCCCGCAGAAAGATGGCAGCACCACGCCAGCGGTCGTGATCGGCGGCAAAACCGGCATGATCTTTGTGCTTGACCGGATGACCGGTAAGCCGCTGACCAAAGTCGAAGAGCTGCCGATGCCGCAGGGCCATATCCCGAACGAGCAGTACACCAAAACCCAGCCACACTCGACCGGCATGCCGCAGATTGGCAACCAGACGCTGAAAGAGTCTGACATGTGGGGGGCGACGCCGTTTGATCAGCTGGCCTGTCGTGTTGCCTTTAAATCGATGCGTTATAACGGCCTGTTCACCGTGCCGGATACCGACAAGTCGCTGAGCTTCCCGGGCTCGCTGGGTGGAATGAACTGGGGCAGCATGTCGACTGATCCTAACAACCATCTGCTGTTCGTTAACGACATGCGTCTCGGCCTGTGGGTGCAGATGATCCCGGCTGACACCAACAGCACTTCACGTGGCAGCAACGGTGGCGAAGCGATCAACACCGGTATGGGTGCAGTACCGCTGAAAGGCACGCCTTACGCCGTAAACAAAAACCGCTTCATGTCTCCGCTGGGCATCCCTTGTCAGAAGCCGCCATTTGGTACGCTGTCGGCGATTGACCTGAAAACCCAGAAAATCGTCTGGCAGGTGCCGGTCGGTACGGTGCAGGATACCGGACCATTCGGCATCAAGATGCGCGTGAAAATGCCGATTGGTATGCCAACACTGGGCGGCACGCTGGCCACGCAGGGTGGCCTGGTCTTCATCGCCGGTACCCAGGATTACTATCTGCGCGCCTTTGATTCTTCAACCGGTAAAGAGGTGTGGAAAGCGCGCCTGCCGGTCGGCAGTCAGGGTGGCCCGATGAGCTACGTCTCACCGAAAGATGGTAAGCAGTACATCCTCATCTCGGCAGGTGGCGCACGTCAGTCACCGGACCGGGGTGATTACGTGATTGCTTACGCGCTGCCAGACAGCAAGTAACCATGCATAAGGAAAAGGGCCGACATTGTCGGCCCTTTTTTTTGAAAAAGATCTGGCCGTTTCGCTGTAAGAGCGCGCATGCTCAGGAAACACGGTCAGATCGGAAAGTCGCAAAATCGTCATCCATGACGGCTCGGCCCGCGCCGTCCCTGGCGCGGGACGCTTTCCTCACTGACTGTGTTACCTTCGCTGAAGGCTCATTCGTTGCTGCCAGATTCACATCAGATTATCAGCTCTCTCCGGGCCGACATTGTCGGCCCTTTTTTTTGCTTATTTGCCGTCGCGCCATAGCGCCTGCAATTCGGGAGGCGCTACCTGTTCCGGGATCAGCAGCACAATGGTGCCAACCTCACGGCGGGTTGCGTACTGGATCTGGATGCGAAAATAGCGCTGATCGCCACTGCCCACCTGCGCGGCTTTCTCCTCGGGTTCGCCCAGCGGCATCGCCTGTTCCAGCGCATGACAGACGCGCTGCTTCTCAGGCGGTGGCAGATCGCCCAGCATAAAACGACGCTCGGCGCGCAGCCCCGGAATAAAGGCCATGCCGCCTTCACGCGCGACGGTGACAGTGGCGTCATCGGTGAGTTCGGGCAGTTCACTCATAGCACGCCAACCTCCTTCCACGCCTGTTCAATGGCACGGCCGACCGACGCATTAAAGCGCTTTTCACCGTGCTGAACGGTGAAGCGGGCAAAGGTCTTAAAGTCCGCATCCTGAGGCAGCTCGTCGTCACACAGGGTGTCATACCAGGCGTAGCCTGCCTGCTCCCAGGCAAAGCCGCCCAGCGCGGTGGCCGCCAGATAAAATGCCCGGTTAGGAATACCGGAGTTGATGTGAACTCCGCCATTATCTTCACGGGTTTTCACATAGTCATCCATGTGCGCCGGTTGCGGATCTTTACCCAGCATCGGGTCATCGTAGGCGGTGCCGGGTTGAGACATTGAACGTAACCCGCGCCCATTGATGCCGCTTGCCAGCAGGCCTTCACCGATAATCCAGTCCGCCTCTTCGACGCGCTGTTTCCTGCTGTACTGTTTGACCAGGGAGCCGAAGACGTCAGACAGGGACTCATTCAGTGCGCCCGCCTGCTCAAAGTAGATCAATCCGGCTTCATTTTCCGTGACGCCATGCGCGAGTTCATGCGCCACGACGTCAATCGCAATGGTGAAGCGATTAAAAATTTCGCCGTCACCGTCACCAAATACCATCTGCTGACCGTTCCAGAAGGCGTTCTGATATTTTTCCCCGTAATGGATGGTACCGGGCAGCTTCAGCCCCTGATTATCCAGCGAGTTACGCTGATAAGCCTGCCAGAAAAAGTCATAGGTAACGCCAAGGTAGTCCCAGGCTTCTTCAGCCGCCACGTCATCGTTGCCGGGCTGACCCTCCTGTCGGATCAGCTTACCGGGCAGGGTTTCCCTGCCCTGGGCATCATAAATTTCCCGGTCCACATGGCCGCCCGCAGCCGTTTTAGCCACGGCGGGCTTTTGCCAGTGTTCTGCCATCAGGTGCTGAACGTGGGTGAGGGTGCGACGCGCCTGCGCCTGCTGGTGACCGGAACCGTGAGCAATGATCTTACGAAGGATATAGGGAGGAATAACGCAGTAAGCCATCTGAAACTCCTTGGCAGCTAAGAAAGAGGTACCGGAGAGTACAGACCCGTCAGGCAGACAACGTTGACAGGCCATCTGAAACTCCCTGGCAGCTGAGATAGATGTACCGGAGAGTACAGACCCGTCAGGCAGACAACGTTGACAGGCCATCTGAAACTCCCTGGCAGCTGAGATAGATGTACCGGAGAGTATAGACCTGTCAGGCAGACAACGTTGACAGGCCATCTGGAACTCCCTGGCAGCAGAGATGTACCAGAAAGTATAGACCGGTCACGGCGAACGCACGCGGTAAATGAGGCCAGCCATAACTGGAGAGGAAGAGCGATGAGAGCGGAGCGGGTCAGGAGGCGGTTTTGCGGCGACGCTTTTTCTCAGGCAGTAACTGTGTGACCTGGCTTTCGACCCAGCCATCATCCAGACGGGTGCGCAGCAGGTCGCCGCTCTGCAGCTGCGCCGTTTTTTTCACCACCTGTCCGGTAGTGTCGGTCGTGACGCTGAATCCGCGTGCCAGCGTGGCCAGGGGACTGACGCCCTCCAGCTGCGCTACCAGCTGACCAAACTGCTGTTTTCCGCTGCTCAGCTGAGTGGACATACTCTGCTGCAGGCGGTAGTGCCAGCTTTGCAGCTGCTTCTGCGCTTCGAACAGGCGCTGCTGCGGCTGTTGGGCACTGAGCCGGTGCTGCAGGCGATCCTGCTGACGGGTAGCGTGACGCAGGCGGGTCTCCATCGCATCACCCAGACGCTGCTGCAGGCGGAACAGGGCAGTCTGCTGGCGGGCCAGACGCAGCTGCGGATGCTGCTGCTGCAGGCGATGCTCCAGGCGGCTGTAAAGTCGCTGCTGGCGCGCCAGATAGTAATCCATCGCCATCTCCAGCCGCTGCTGCTGCGACTGCAGCTGACGCAGTAATTCAAGCTGATTGCGGCTGACAATTTCTGCTGCGGCCGACGGTGTGGGCGCGCGTAAATCTGCGACGAAGTCGGCAATGGTGACGTCGGTTTCGTGTCCGACTGCGCTGACGATGGGAATGCGGCTGGCAAAAATCGCGCGCGCTACCCGTTCGTCGTTAAAGCTCCACAAATCTTCCAGCGAACCGCCGCCGCGCCCGACAATTAACACGTCGCATTCATCGCGCAGGTTAGCGACTTCAATCGCCCGGACGATAGCCGCAGGCGCATCGACACCCTGCACGAGAGTGGGATAGATGACCACAGGCAGGGAGGGATCGCGGCGATGCAGTACGCGTAATACATCATGCAGGGCGGCGCCGGTCGCCGAGGTGATCACCCCGACCTGACGCGCTGGTTCCGGCAGCGGCTGCTTATGCTGCGGGTCGAACAATCCTTCGGACGACAGCTTTGCCTTCAGCAGTTCAAACTGCTGCTGCAACAGCCCTTCGCCCGCCGGATGCATACTCTCGGCAATCAGCTGATAGTCGCCACGAGGCTCGTAAAGGGTGATGCTGGCGCGTACCAGCACCTGCTGTCCGTGCTGCGGACGAAACGTGACGCGACGATTGCTGTTGCGGAACATGGCGCAGCGCACCTGCGCGCCATCATCTTTCAGCGTGAAGTACCAGTGACCGGAAGCCGGCTGAGTGAAATTGGAGATCTCGGCGCTGATCCAGACCAGGCCCATCTCTTTCTCCAGCAGCTGACGCACTGTCGTATTGAGACGGCTGACGGTAAAAATATTGGCGTTGGATGGCAGCGACATGTGACGAAGATCAAATTCCAAATCAGCAGGTTAATTCACTGATACTACAGGGCTGCCAGTGCGGATCAAGAGTTTTTCGTAAATAATAGTGGAGGCAATCGATTACGGCCTGTATAATGCCGCGGCAATATTTTATCTAATCTCAATCACCCGAGGTGGAGTATTGCCATGTTAAGAATCGCTAAAGAAGCACTCACTTTTGACGACGTTCTGCTCGTTCCTGCTCACTCCACCGTCCTGCCTAATACGGCCGATCTCAGCACACAGCTGACCAAAAACATCCGTTTAAACATTCCTATGCTTTCCGCTGCCATGGATACCGTGACCGAAGCGGGCCTGGCCATTGCGCTGGCACAGGAAGGCGGCCTTGGCTTCATCCATAAAAATATGTCGATTGAACGCCAGGCGGACGAAGTGCGTAAGGTGAAGAAACATGAGAGCGGCGTCGTGACTGAACCGCAGACCGTACTGCCGACTACCCCACTGGCTGATGTCAAAGCGCTGACCGAGCGTAACGGCTTTGCAGGCTATCCAGTGGTTAACCGCGACAATGAACTGGTTGGTATCATCACCGGTCGTGACGTGCGCTTTGTAACCGATCTCTCCCAGCCTGTTTCTGCCGTCATGACCCCGAAAGATCGTCTGGTGACGGTGAAAGAGGGTGAAGCGCGTGATGTCGTGCTGCACAAAATGCACGAAAAACGCGTAGAGAAAGCGCTGGTCGTGGATGACAGCTTCCATCTGCTGGGCATGATCACCGTTAAAGACTTCCAGAAAGCCGAACGTAAGCCTAACGCCTGTAAAGATGCGCAGGGCCGTCTGCGTGTGGGTGCCGCTGTCGGTGCCGGTGCAGGCAACGAAGAGCGTATCGATGCGCTGGTTGCTGCGGGTGTTGACGTGCTGCTGATTGACTCTTCTCACGGTCACTCTGAAGGCGTGCTCTCCCGTATCCGTGAAACCCGTGCTAAATATCCGGACCTCGAAATTGTCGGTGGTAACGTCGCTACCGGTGCCGGCGCACTGGCACTGGTTGAGGCCGGCGTCAGCGCAGTCAAAGTCGGCATCGGCCCTGGCTCTATCTGTACTACCCGTATCGTCACCGGTGTTGGTGTGCCGCAGATCACCGCCGTCTCTGACGCCGTGACTGCACTGGAAGGCACCGGTATTCCGGTCATCGCCGATGGCGGTATCCGTTTCTCCGGTGATATCGCAAAAGCGATCGCGGCGGGAGCCTCCTGTGTCATGGTGGGTTCAATGCTGGCGGGCACCGAAGAGTCTCCGGGCGAGATCGAACTCTACCAGGGTCGTGCATTTAAATCCTATCGCGGGATGGGTTCACTGGGCGCCATGTCCAAAGGCTCTTCAGACCGTTACTTCCAGACCGATAACGCCGCTGACAAACTGGTGCCGGAAGGCATCGAAGGCCGCGTGGCTTATAAAGGCCGTCTGAAAGAGATCGTCCATCAGCAGATGGGTGGACTGCGTTCATGCATGGGCCTGACCGGTTGCCCGACCATTGATGACCTGCGCACCAAAGCGGAGTTTGTCCGCATCAGCGGCGCTGGCATCAATGAGAGTCACGTACATGATGTGACCATCACCAAAGAGTCACCGAACTACCGTATGGGCTCGTAATTCCGATTTCCCGCCCGGCTTCAGCCGGGCGCTTTTATTTATCAAGTCACCGTTCTGGAACCCCCTCAATGACGACGGAAAATATCCATAAGCATCGCATTCTGATTCTCGATTTCGGCTCGCAATATACTCAGCTGGTGGCACGCCGCGTGCGCGAGCTTGGCGTTTACTGTGAACTCTGGGCATGGGATGTGAGCGAAGAGCAGATTCGCCAGTTCAACCCAAGCGGCATCATCCTTTCCGGTGGCCCGGAGAGCACTACCGAACTGAACAGCCCGCGTGCGCCGGAATATGTCTTTAATGCTGGCGTGCCGGTCCTGGGCGTCTGCTACGGTATGCAGACCATGGCGATGCAGCTGGGCGGCGCCGTTGCCGGTTCGAACGAACGCGAGTTCGGTTATGCGCAGGTTGAAGTGACCACACCAAGCGCTCTGGTTCGCGACATCGAAGATGCGATCAGCGCGGCCGGTAAACCGCTGCTGGATGTCTGGATGAGCCACGGCGATAAAGTCACCGCTATCCCGGCTGACTTCGTAACCGTTGCCAGCACCGAAACCTGTCCGTTTGCCATCATGGCGAACGAAGAGAAGCGTTTTTACGGCGTGCAGTTCCACCCGGAAGTGACCCATACCCGTCAGGGTCTGCGGATGCTTGAGCGCTTCATCATCGACATTTGTGAATGTGAAGCCCTGTGGACGCCAGCCAAAATCATCGAAGATGCGGTAGAACGTCTGCGTGAGCAGGTAGGTAATGACAAAGTTATCCTCGGTCTGTCTGGCGGTGTGGATTCATCGGTAACGGCGATGCTGCTGCACCGTGCCATTGGCGACCGTCTGACCTGCGTGTTCGTGGATAACGGTCTGCTGCGCCTGAACGAAGCGCAGCAGGTGATGGATATGTTTGGCGATCACTTTGGTCTCAATATCGTCCATGTTCCGGCTGAGCAGCGTTTCCTGGACGCACTGGCGGGTATTGATGAGCCTGAAGCCAAGCGTAAAACCATTGGTCGCGTCTTTGTGGAAGTGTTTGACGAAGAAGCGCTGAAGCTGGAAGACGTTAAGTGGCTGGCGCAGGGCACCATCTATCCGGACGTGATCGAGTCGGCGGCGTCAGCCACCGGTAAAGCGCACGTCATCAAGTCGCACCACAACGTTGGCGGCCTGCCGAAAGAGATGAAGATGGGCCTGGTTGAGCCGCTGAAAGAGCTGTTCAAAGACGAAGTGCGTAAGATTGGTCTGGAGCTGGGCCTGCCGTACGACATGCTGTTCCGCCATCCGTTCCCGGGCCCGGGTCTGGGCGTGCGCGTGCTGGGCGAAGTGAAGAAAGAGTATTGCGATCTGCTGCGTCGTGCCGATGCTATCTTCATCGAAGAGCTGCACAAAGCGGATCTCTACAACAAAGTCAGCCAGGCGTTCACCGTTTTCCTGCCGGTTCGCTCGGTCGGTGTGATGGGCGATGGCCGTAAATATGACTGGGTGGTTTCTCTGCGCGCGGTGGAAACTATCGACTTTATGACCGCTCACTGGGCGCATCTGCCGTATGATTTCCTGGGCCGCGTCTCTAACCGCATCATCAATGAAATCAACGGGATCTCCCGCGTGGTGTATGACATCAGCGGTAAGCCACCGGCGACGATTGAGTGGGAATAACCAGCCTGTAGCCGGATTACCCTGACGATGTTCAAGCCCGCTTCTCAGCGGGCTTTTTTCTGCCCAGACTGCCCGCCGATTCGCCGTTTTAACCTTTCAGCACATCCACACCCGGCTCTGGCGATTTTCTGTTCACTTTCCCGCAAATTGCGCTATTCTGCTGGTCAGCAAACGCGCGTCAGCTTTCCTGTCTGACGCCCGCTTTTGACTCGCCGCTGTTACCGATTATCCATATCTCAAAGCCGCCGCTTACGGAAACTGCCCGCAACGCAGGCGTTTTCTGATTCTGACGCCACCAGGAATGTTGTCATGCTCTCACTTAAAGTGTTCAGCCTGTTTTTTGTTGTCGTATTGCTTCTCTCCCTGGGAGCCAGTATCGCCAAGGCGACCCGTCACAGCGAAACCGCAGAGCGGGGCGGCTGGTGGTCGGCGCGACGCGATTCAGCCGGTATTGCGCCCGACCCGCGCGCCTTCGCTAATCTGGCTATCGTGCAGGTCTATGCCGCGCCGACCTATGGCTGGAAAGGGCGGGTCGCGGTGCATCCCTGGATCATCTTCAAACGTGCCGGTGAAACGCACTACAATCGCTATGAAGTAATTAGCTGGGGCAGTGGCGATAAAGTGCGTCACAATACCAATCTTCCTGATGGCTACTGGTATGGTGCAAAACCGCGGCTGCTGGTGAACCATCGCGGACCCGAGGCAGAAGCGATGATCCCGCAGATTGAAGCGGCCATTCAATCCTATCCCTGGCCGACGACCTATCATGCGTGGCCGGGGCCCAACAGCAATACTTTTCTGGCGCACATTGGTCGCGAAGTCCCGGCCTTAAAACTCGATTTGCCTGCCAATGCCCTGGGCAAAGATTACCGGCCACTGTGGCGTCCGGTCGGGCTGCCGCCATCCGGGCGAGGTCTGCAGGTGTCGGTTCTGGGTGTGGCGGGCGTCACGCTGGGAGCGGAAGAGGGGTTCGAAGTAAATCTGCTGGGTCTGAACATGGGCCTCGACTTTACCCCGTTCCGCCTGCGGTTGCCGTTTATTGGCGGGCTGGGCAACGACAACCTGCAGCAGGATAAGCCCTGATCGTCTGGCCCCGCTAACGGGGCCAGTTTGCCTCAGCACACGCCAAAATCGCCCTCTTCGTGATAGAGGTTGACGCTCTCTGCCTTCACTTCAATCTCTTTTTGGGTCGCATCATCCACCCGCGCGCAATACAGGGTGTCACCTTCAACGCGCAATAGCTGCATTTTAGGGCCACCGGTTTTCGACTGAACAAAATCCTCTGCTTTAAACATAGTTTCTCCGTCGTGTGTCGTGATTGCTGCCAGCATCGCGCTGGCATTTTTTGCGTAACGTTTTCAAGTTTAGATCCTGACCGTTTTACTGTGTGAAAAAGTCAGCGCATGCTCAGACGTACAACAATATTTTTTTGTTGTCAGCTGACAACCTGTTAATGCGGCGGCAGGATAGGGAGGACGTGCGTAAGGAGAGGCATATGGAATATTGTTTTACATTACGGTTCAGCCTGCCGGAAGGGCATGCGCCGGCAGATGAGATGATGGAAGTGCTGGCCGCAGCCGGCTGTGACGATGCGCTGATCGGTCTGGGGATGCCGGGGCGGATCGCACTGGAGTTTACCCGGGAGTCAGGCTCCGCGACGGAGGCCTTAACAGAAGCGGAAGCGGCGGTCCTGCACGCGATTCCGGGTGCCACGCTGGTGGAAGCAGCGCCTGACTTTGTGGGGCTGACTGACGTAGCCGAGCTGATCGGCATGTCGCGCCAGAACATGCGCAAGCTGATGCTCAGCCACCGGCCGCCATTTCCGCTGCCGGTGCATGACGGCAAAACCGCCATCTGGCACCTGGCGGATGTGCTGGAGTGGCTGAACCAGCGCGGTAACTATGCGCTGCCGGTGGCGACCCGCGAACTGGCGCAGGTGACGCGCCAGCGTAATCTCAGCGGGTCACTGCAACGCTACGGTCTGCTCGCCTGAGAGTCAGTGCGTGGTCAGAAACAGCGTCGCCAGTCCCAGAAAGATAAAGAAGCCGCCGGTGTCGGTGATGGCGGTAATCAGAACGCTGGAACCGACAGCCGGATCGCGCTTCAGTCTGGTCATCACCAGCGGCACCAGCACGCCCATCAGCGCCGCCAGCAGCAGATTAAGTGCCATGGCCAGCATCATAACGCCGCCCAGCGCCATATTGTCATACATCAGCCAGGTGATGCCGCCCATGATGCCGCCCCAGAAAAGGCCGTTGATCAGCGCCACGCCCAGTTCACGGACGATGAGAAACGAGAAGTTACCCGGCTCCACCTGATGCAGCGCCAGCGCGCGCACAATCATGGTGATCGTCTGGTTACCGGTATTACCCCCGATTCCGGCCACAATCGGCATCAGCGTGGCGAGGGCGACGATTTGCGAAATGGTTCCTTCAAACAGCCCGATAACGCGTGAGGCAACAAAGGCGGTACAGAGATTGATCGCCAGCCAGGCCCAGCGTTTACGGACTGACTTATGCACCGGGGCAAAGACATCCTCTTCCTGACTGATACCCCCCATCTTACGGATGTTGCTTTCGTTTTCGGCGTTGACCAGGTCGATGATATCTTCAATGCTCACACGGCCAATCAGTTTGCCCTTTGCATCGGTAACGGCGGCAGAGATGAGGTTATAACGCTCAAAGGCGCTGGCGGCGTCTTCAGCCTTGTCATTAAGCTGGAAGGTGGTAGGGCGTGCGTTCATCACCTCGCTCACCAGCGTTTTGGGCTTATTCAGCAGGATGTCGGTCAGCAGCAGTTCACCCAGCAGCTGATTATCTTTATTAGTGATAAAGAGCTTATCGGTACCGCCCGGCATGCTTTTGCGCTTGCGCAGGAAGCGCTGCACCGTCGCCAGCGTGACATCTTCACGCACCGTCAGGATGTTGAAATCCATCACCCTGGCGACGCGGTCGCGGTCAAACTGCACCATGCTGAGCATCCGGGCGCGCAGGCCAGGTTCCACGGTGGCCAGCAGGCGTCCGGTCAGGTCACGCGGCAGATAGCGCGCCAGCCAGACCTGATCGTCAATATCCAGCGGCTGGATGGCGCGCAGGATATCGCGGTCGCTCATCTCCTCCGTAAGGCTGGCCCAGACCGTTTCTGACGCTTCAACCAGCACGTGGCCCCGCCGCTCGTTTGGCACCAGCCGCCACAGCGCCTGGCGCTCCTCTTCCGGCAGGGCTTCGAGAATATCGGCAAGGTCAGCGGCATGAAGCTGAAGAATATCCTGTTCCAGCGCAGCACGCTGGGCCGCATTTTCACGTTGCTGTTCAGGCGGGCGATCGCCGGATTTCTCCAGCAGGGCATCAACCAGATCGTGTTCATTGAGCAGCAGCGTCAGAATGCGATGACGGGTTTCACTTAAACGTTGAGAGTGAGAGGCAGACACATTGGATCCCTTTAGTCTGAAAGCACCAGCACGAAGTGTAGCGTTTCGCCTGAAAAAGGGATGCAAAAAAACGTCCGATCGGTCGGATAACGTTTTAAATTCAGTTCAGAAGGGGACTATGCGTTAGCGGGTATCGCCCGATGTTACCGTAACCGGTCCAGGCGTCGCTTTCTGTTGCTGATGATGTTCGAAGGCAGCAGGCAGGATGAAAATCAGGCGGCTAAAAAGAATTATGAAACTGATCAGCAACACGATGCGGGTCATGGTGCCGGTTTTCTGACGTCTTCGGGGAGAAATAGCGCTGTTCACGCGGGGTAGTTCCTGTAGTGACCCTCATCAGGGCGATTGCAATATTTAGTCACAGTCGCCCGATGAAATCAATCGCTGTTGAAAAAAACAGCAGATAATGATCAGTAACTCGCTTTCTGCGCCAGCAGCGTGGCAAAGCGGCAGGTGATGCGCTGGCCGTTTTCATCTTTACGGTGCAGCTGGCCGGGATGCTCGTTGTACTTCACGATGTGCCAGTTGCGGTAGTAGTGACTGAGTTCACCCGATTTAAACGCAAAAGAGAAATCAGCCGGGCAGGGCATATCGTCCGTGTTCATCGCCGCGACAATCAGGTTAAAGCCATATTTCACCGTGCAGGCCTGCATGTCCGCAATCAGCTGTGGAATAGTCTGCGGTTGCAGAAACATCATCACCACGGTCGACAGCACAAAGTCATAGCCGCCATTAAAGCGCGTCGTGTTCAGGTCATGCTGCGCGGTGTGGATACCGCTGAGGTTTTCCTGCGTCACAATCTCCTGCAGGCGCGCCAGACTTTGTGGATTGTGATCCCACGCCGTCACGTCAAATCCCTGCTGATTCAGAAACAGCGTGTTACGGCCCACGCCACAGCCAAGATCCAGCGCCTTGCCGACGGTGAGCTGGGGCAGAGCTGCAACCACTTCAGAGTGAGGCGGAGTCAGGCCATAGGTTTCGGCGAAGTAGTTTGCGCCTGAAAGCAGTGTGGTTGGTTGTGTCATAGTCATCAGTTCAGTTAAAAGGGCGCCTGGCGCCCTAAGGTCAGGCTTCTTCTTTAAGGATCAGTTTCCATCCCGTCACGTCATTCCAGTAAACCTGCTCACGTTCGAGATCGAGCTGAACCAGGTTGTTCTGACTGAAATAGCCTGCCGGGAAGTTCAGCGTCCAGTGGCCGTCATCACACTTCAGGCTTAACGCATCCGGGCGCGTGGTGGCCTGGCGCTGATTATTGAGCAGCGTACCCAGGCGCAGCAGGAAAATCAGCGGAATAAACTGCTTTTTCTTGAATAGCGTGACGCGCGGCAGCTCATCGAGTTTAATCGCTTTGCGATGGAATCTGACCAGCGCAGCCAGCAGCATCTGCTGATCCTGATTGAAGCCGGGCAGGTTGGTGTTTTGCAGGATATAGGCGGAATGGCGCTGCAGCCCGCTATGGTTAATGGTCAGGCCCACTTCATGCAGCATGGCCGCCCACTTCAGTAGCGCGGCCAGTTGTGGATTGGCCAGCTTAGGATTCTGCTCGCTCCACTGCCTATAAAGCTGCTCGGTGGTGTCAAGCACGCGTCGCGCCTGATCGCTGTCGATAGCGTAGTGATTCGCCAGACTCTGTGCGGTCCGGCTGCGGATATCCTGATGGCGGAACCGGCCCTCCATCTCATAGAGCACGCCTTCACGCAGCGCGCCGTCAGAGAGGCGCAGCTCGCGGATCGCCAGCGCATCAAATACGCCACAGAGAATCGCCAGTCCTGGCACGAAGACGCTTTTGCGCTCTTCAGACAGTCCCGGCAGGCTCAGCGCCGCAAAGGATTTATGCTTCATCACCTCGTCATAGAGCTTGTCGAGGCGCTCAGGGGTAATCAGCTTCTCTTTCTCATCCATCGCCTGCAGCACTTCACAGGCGGCTTTGATGGTTCCGGACGCCCCCAGCGCATATTTCCAGCCATGCAGACGATACTGCCACGCCAGCGTTTCCAGCTTCTGCGCGGCCGCTAAACGGGCACGACGGAAGTTTTCACGGCTGATTTCCCCCTTAGGGAAATAGAGCTGGGCAAAACTGACGCAGCCCATGCGGCGGCTCTCAACCAGCTGTGGTTCAAAATCCTCGCCAATCACCAGCTCGGTCGAGCCGCCGCCGATGTCGATTACCAGCTTGCGCCCTTTTTCCGGCTGGGTGTGCTCCACGCCCATAAAGATCAGACGCGCCTCTTCATGACCTGAAATCACCTCGATCGGGTAGGGGATCACCTCAGCCGCCCGCTGCAGGAAGGTTTCGGCGTTTACCGCCTCACGCAGTGTGTGGGTGCCGACAATCGTCACGTTACTGGGGCTGAACCCCTGCAGGCGCTCGGCGAACAGCGCCAGACAGGCTAAGCCGCGCTCCATCGCCTCTTCGCTGAGTTTGTGCTGAGCATCCAGCCCGTCAGCCAGATGGACGCGCTGCTTCAGGCGACCCAGCACCTGCATCGCACCGTCGACGACCCGCGCAATCACCATATGGAAACTGTTCGAGCCCAGGTCAATCGCCGCAAACTCCTGGGGTTTAGGCGTACTTTTATGAGAAATTGGCATAGGATTTAGTCAGGTTGTTCCAGTTTCTTGATGTAATCATAGATGGCCAGCTGCGAGCGCACTTTACGGCGATTGCCTCGCTGGACGTAATGGTTACTCAGCTCTTTGTCGACGATGCGGGCTTTCACCGTATCACTCAACTGAATGGCAATAATGTCGAGTATGCGCTGCCGGATGCGTGGATCGAGAATCGCCACCGCCACCTCGATACGGTAATCAATATTACGCGTCATCCAGTCAGCGGAGGAGAGGAACACCTTCTTATCGCCGCCGTTCTCAAAAATATAGACGCGATCGTGTTCCAGATAGCGGTCAACAATACTGATGACGCGAATGTTCTCGCTGATCCCCGGCAGATCCGGGATCAGTGAGCACATGCCACGCACCAGCAGATTGACTTTTACCCCTACGCTGGAGGCTGTATAAAGCCGATCAACCAGCCCTTTGTCCACCAGATTGTTTATTTTCAGAGTAATGCCTGAGGGCTTCTGCTGCTGGGCATTGGCGATTTCGGTGTCGATCAGTTCATACAGCATCCGGCGCGAGTTCTGTGGTGACACCATCAGGTGATCGAACGTCACGGGCCGGTAGGGGTTCTCAATAAAGTTGAACACCCGACGCACTTCGTTGGTGATACGCGCATCGGCGGTCAGCAGGGAGTAGTCCGTGTAGAGCCGGGCGGTCTTCTCGTTAAAGTTGCCGGTGCCGATATGCGCATAGCGCACAATCTCTTCCCCTTCACGGCGTGAAATCAGGAACAGCTTGGCATGGATTTTCAGGCCTGGGGCGGAGAAAATCACATGCACACCGGCTTCGGTCAGGCGTTTAGCCCAGTAGATGTTGGCTTCTTCATCGAAGCGCGCCTGCAGCTCAACCACCACCGTGACCTTCTTACCGTTATAAGCGGCGTGGATCATCGCATCCATGATGCGCGAGTGTTTGGCGACGCGATAAATGTTGATTTTAATCGCCAGCACACTCGGGTCAAACGATGCCTGACGCAGCAGCTCCAGCACATGCTCAAAGGTGTGATAGGGGTAATAGAGCAGCACGTCGCGGTCGCGGATCGCATCAAAGCCGTTGCGGTAGCCGTCGAAGCCGATGTGGCGGATCTGCGGCAGCGGGCGATTAATCAGGTTGTTTTTGCCGACATTCGGGAAGCCGATGAAATCTTTAAAGTTGTGATAGCGACCACCGGGCAGAATCGAATCGAAGTTAGAGATAGAGAGCTTGTGGCACAGCAGTTCAACCATCGCCTCCGGCATATCGCGCTGATAGACGAAACGCACCGGCTCGGCCGTCAGTCGCTGTTTCAGGCTGGAGGACATCAGCTCCAGCAGGCTCGACTCCATCTCCGTCACCAGATCATACTCGGCGTCACGCGTCATTTTCATGGAATAGGCGTTGAGCGCGTCGTAGTCGTAAAAGCCTTTGAATATATCATCCAGGCAGTAACGTAAAATGTTGTCGAGCAGGATCATCGGCTTACGGCGACGCGGTGGCTCCGCCGGAAGATTGATAAAGCGCGGCACCTTGTCGGACGGGATCTCCAGCAGCGCATAGCGGATATCGTCACCCCGGATAATCTCGACCGCCAGGTAGGTGTAGTCATCTTTGAGAAATTCGGTCAGGTCGGTTTCATGGGTGATCAGAATCGGCGAGATGTGCTGACGCAGCTCATGCTTAAAGTAGTGACGCAGCCACGCCTGCTGATTGGGCGACAGCTGACGTTCGTTGATCAGGAAGATCTGGTTGCGCGCCATCTCCAGCAGCAGCTCGTTATAGAGGGCATCAAACTCCTGATCGGACTTCATCACCCGCTGCTGAATTTTCTTAAACAGATGACGTGGCGTACTGGCGGAACCCTGCTCTTCACCGATCAGAATACGGCGTTTCAGGTCGGCAAAACGCACTTTGTAGAATTCATCAAGGTTGTTGGAGTAGATACCCAGAAAGCGCATCCGCTCAATCAGTGGATTGCTTTTATCTGCCGCTTCCTGCAAAACCCGTTCATTAAAGGATAACCAGCTCAATTCTTTCTCAATATAAAGCTTTACCTGACCCATTCTCACTCCATTTAGCGGTTGCAGGACTGAAGATCCAGTGTCCCTGAACATTATGGCGAGAGTATGGCAGCGTTGTCCAACGCCAGGAGTTGTCTTATCAACCCGCTACGGGCAACATAGCGGCTTATTTCAGCCTGCTGCCGGAACCGCATGAGCGTAAACCACATTCCTGTCCAATTCAGCGATCGTAAGCGTCGTGCCATTGACCGCCTGACGCGGCGGCTGGTCACCTGCTGCGGCGTGGCGATCCTGCTGCTGATGCTGCTGCTGTTCTGCTGGCTGATTGGGGTGGTACTGCCGCTGTTTACGGCGCCGGGTCTGCAAATCGCCTCCAGCCAGCAACTCTGGGATCGTGCGCCTGCATTAGCGATGGGCAATCAGGGCAAGGTCGGCTGGCGTATCAGCGATCGCGGCGCGGCGCGCTTTATTCCGCTGGATGGGCAGCCCGCAGAACCGGCACTGGCGCTGACACCGCCACCGGATGCGATTGTGCAGAGTGCCGACGGGCAGACGCTGCTGCTCAATATTGAGGGAGCGCTGACGCTGCTGCAGCCTGCCGCCGACCAGCAGTGGCGTTTTCCGCTGGGCGACAAACCCTTTCATTTACCCGCTGGCGCGGTAACGAAGATGGCGCTGGCAACCCGCCACGCCGATCAATGGCGCATCGCGGCGCTCACCCAGGCCGGACTTCAGGTGCTGACGATTGGCACCGATCGCCTGGCTGCGATTCTCCCGCTGCCTCAGCGTCAGGTCGATCTGCTGGCGCTTTCACCGACAGGCGATCTGCTCTACACCACGGAAGGCAATCTGCTGCGCGTCTGGCAACTCGGTGAGGCACAGGCCTCATTACGCGAAACGCACACCCTGCCGCAGCCGCCGCAAAGCCTGCACCTGCTGGTGGGCGGTGCAAGCCTGCTGATTCAGGATCGCAGCGGCGTCACACAGTGGTTTGCTGTTGCCGGCGAGCAGGGGCCGCGCCTGCAGCGCATAAAGACCTTCGCGCAGAGCGACGGTGAGACGCTTCTGGTGACGGAGTCGCACCGTCGCGTGTTCGCCACACTCAGCAGGCAGGGGCTGCTGCGGCTGTTCGCCAGCAAGCAGAGCGGCCCGATACTGGAGCGTCAGCTGGCGCCCGGCATCGTACAGGCGCAGTTTTCACCCCGCGGCGACAGCCTGCTGATTGAGCGCCCAGGACACTGGCAGATGCTGCGGCTCGATAACCCGTGGCCCGACGTCACGTGGCGTAATTTCTGGCAGAAAATCTGGTATGAGAACTATCCCGCGCCGGACTGGGTCTGGCAGTCGACCGCCGCGGGCGACGGCTATCAGGCAAAGTTCAGCCTGGTGCCGATGGTGACGGGCACGCTGAAAGCGGCCGGGTTAGCGCTGCTGTTTGCCACGCCGCTGGCGCTGGCCGCCGCCATGTACACCGCGTGGTTTATGGCCCCCGGCCTGCGACGCTGGGTTAAACCGGCGATAGAGATGATGGGGGCGCTGCCGAGTGTGGTGGTCGGGCTGATTGCCGGACTCTGGCTGGCACCGCACATTGGTCAGGCCCTGCTGGGGGTGCTGCTGCTGCCACTCACCCTGGCGGGCGCGCTGCTGCTGTGCGGGGTATTCAGCGCCCGCTTACCGCCGCGCTGGCGTCAGCCCGGTCGCGAAGTGCTGATTCTGCTGCCGCTGCTGCTGTCAGTGACGCTGCTGACGCTGTGGCTGCCTGCTCGGTTTATGCCGGATGCCGGCGACTGGCTGCCGCATTATGAACAGCGAAATCTGCTGGTGGCCGCGCTGGCGATGGGCTTTGCGCTGGTGCCGCTGATCTTTACCCTCTCTGAAGATGCGCTGTTCAGCGTCCCTGCGGCGCTGGGACAGGGCTCGCTGGCGCTGGGCGCGACGCCGTGGCAGACGCTGACCCGCGTGGTGCTGCCCGGTGCCTCTGCCGGTATTTTTGCCGCCCTGATGGTCGGTCTGGGGCGCGCCGTGGGAGAAACCATGATTCTGCTGATGGCGACCGGCAACACGCCGCAAAGTGAAGGGGGGCTGTTCAGCGGCCTGCGCGCGTTGTCCGCCAATATCGCTATCGAGATGCCGGAAGCGGCGGCGGGCAGTGCCCACTACCGGGTGCTGTTTCTCAGCGCTTTACTGCTGCTGCTGTTTACGCTGGTTATCAACACCATTGCGGAGCTGATCCGTCAGCGGCTGCGTCAGCGATACAGCCAGCAGGAGGAGCAGGCATGAAGGTGATGCGCCAGAACGATCGCTGGCGGTGGTTAACCGCCGGCGCGGTAGCCGTCTGCCTGCTCGCCTTTACGCTGCTGATTGGTTTACTGGCCTGGCAGGGGGTACGTGCCTTCTGGCCGCAGCGCGTTGACCTTTACAGCTTCAGCCAGCCGGACGGCGGCGAGACGCGCCTGCTGGGTGAAACGCTGGAGCATCAGCGACACTTTCCGGCCCCGGCCGATGAGCAGGGCAAGCAGGGTGAGAAGGTTCATCGCTATCTGATTAAGACCGGTAACCGGGAGTGGGACGCGCCCGATTTCCGCGTGGTTTACAGCTGTCAGGCGGCGCAGGTCACGCAGCCCGCCGATGTCATGGTGCTGCAGCGACGCGGCCACGGTCAGGCTTATGGCTGGTTTGTCGGGCTGCGTGAAGACAATGAAGAGTTGACCGCCAGAGACCCGGATGCGCTGCTGCATCAACGGCTCGGGCAGGTGCAGACCCTGGTGCGCCAGGCCAGCCAGATCCGCCGGGTCGATATGGCGCGCCTCAACAGCCAGCGCGAGCAGCTGGATGAACAGGCGGAGGCTCGACGGGCCGCCGGACGCTTTGATCTGCAGACCGAGTCGGAATTTCAGGCCAATCAGGCCGCCCTGCAGCGCCGTTTCGAGCAGCTGAGTGAGACGCTGGCCTCTCTTCAGCAGCAGAGTCAGCGCGATCTGCTGATCCTGCGGGATGTGTACGGCACCGAACATGCGATTCCGCTGACCGACATTGTGGACAGCTGGAAGCCCAATGCGATGACGTCGGGTGGAAAAATGCTGCATTTCCTGCATCAGCTGTGGCGCTTCGTCAGCGACTCCCCTGCGGAGGGCGAGAGTGAGTCGGGCGCATTTCCGGCCATTTTCGGCACTGTGCTGATGGTGCTGCTGATGTCGGTGGTGGTGATGCCACTGGGTGTGATCGCGGCAATCTGGCTGCATGAATATGCCGGGCGTCATGCGCTGACCCGGCTGGTGCGCATCGCGGTGGTCAATCTGGCGGGCGTCCCCTCGATTGTCTATGGCGTCTTTGGCCTGGGCTTTTTCGTCTGGCTGGTGGGCGGCACGATCGACCAGCTCTTCTTCGCCAGCGCGCTGCCCAATCCGACGTTTGGCACGCCAGGGCTGCTATGGGCCTCACTGACGCTGGCGTTACTGACGCTGCCGGTGGTCATTGTCGCGACCGAAGAGGGGCTGTCCCGTATTCCCAACAGTCTGCGACAGGGTTCGCTGGCGCTGGGCGCAACGCAGGCGGAAACGCTGTGGAATGTGGTGCTGCCGATGGCGGTGCCCGCGATGCTGACCGGCCTGATCCTGGCGGTGGCGCGGGCGGCCGGGGAAACCGCACCGCTGATGCTGGTGGGCGTCGTAAAAATGGTGCCGGAGCTGCCGGTAGACGCGGTGTTTCCTTATCTGCATCTGGATCGCAAGTTTATGCATCTGGGCTTCCAGATTTACGATCTGGCGTTTCAGAGCCCGAATATTGAAGCTGACCGGCCGCTGGTGTTTGCCACCGCGCTGCTGCTGGTGCTGATTATTCTGTCGCTTAATCTGCTGGCGATGGCCCTGCGTCACCGTCTGCGTGAACGCTATCGCCTTATGACTCAATAACAGGTTATGACTATGACGTCCGACACGGATATCGCGCTTACCGTTAACCATCTGTCGCTGTGGTATGGCGAGCGCCAGGCGCTGCAGGATATTTCGCTGCAGGTGCCGAAAAACAGGATCACCGCGCTGATTGGCCCCTCAGGCTGTGGTAAATCGACGCTGCTGCGCTGCTTTAACCGCATGAATGATGTGATCGATCACTGCCGGGTTGAGGGAGAGGTGCTGCTGGGCTCGCTGCCGATACTGCGACCGGAGCAGGATCTCTCCGCGCTGCGGCGTCGGGTCGGGATGGTGTTTCAGCGGCCGAATCCGTTTCCCAAGTCGATCTATGAGAATGTGGTCTACGGGCTGCGCCTGCAGGGGGTACGCGACCGGCGGGTGCTGAACGAAGCCTGTGAGCGTGCGCTGCGTGCGGCGGCGCTGTGGGGCGAGGTGAAAGATCAGCTGTCTCAGAATGCGCTGACGCTCTCGACCGGACAGCAGCAGCGGCTGGTGATTGCCCGCGCCATTGCGATTGAACCGGAGGTTCTGCTGCTGGATGAGCCGACCTCTGCGCTGGACCCTATCTCCACGCTGGTGATTGAAGAGCTGATGACCACGCTGAAGCAGCATTTTACGCTGGTGCTGGTGACGCACAACATGCAGCAGGCCTCTCGCGTGTCAGATTACACCGCGTTTATGCATCAGGGCGTGCTGGTGGAGTTTGATGAGACCGACCGTATCTTCACCGCGCCGAAACAGCGCCGGACCGAAGATTATATTACGGGGCGTTACGGCTGAGCCCGCAACGGGAAAGGGGCGCTCTGCGGGATATCACATCGGCTCAGGGGGCCTGTGTCCTGCGTAAAGACGCAAAAGACGCCCTCCATGGCGGGCTCAGCGCGGGCCATCCATGGCCCGCTATGCTTTACTCCGGACACAGGCCCCCCACGCTTCAGGTTTATCCGCTGCCTGTGGGACTTCCTGTGTATCAGTCGTTAGCATAGCCCTGCGGCGGCAGCGGTTCGCCATCCAGCCAGGCCTTACCGTCACGCATTACCAGCCGTCCCTCAACAAACCAGTCGATGACCAGCGGATAGATGGCGTGCTCCTGATGCTGCACCCGCTCCGTGATCTCCGCCTCCGTGTCGTCGGCAAAAATCGGCACTTTTGCCTGCAGGATCACCGGCCCGCCATCCAGCTCGTCAGTGACGAAATGCACTGAGGTGCCATGCTCGCTGTCACCGTTCTCCAGCGCCTGACGGTGCGTATGCAGACCCGGATATTTCGGCAGCAGGGATGGGTGAATATTCAGCAGGCGATCCTGAAAATGCGCCACGAATGCGCTGCTGAGAATACGCATATACCCCGCCAGGACGACAAGGTCGGGCGAGTACGCTTCAATCTCAGCGATCAGCTGGCGGTCAAAGGCGTCACGGTCGGTGAAATCGCTGGCGGCCAGCGCGTGAGCCGGGATGCCCGCATCACGCGCCCGCGTTAAGCCAAAGGCCGCGGCGCGGTTGCTGAACACGGCAGCCACGCTGCCGTGAATGCGCCCGCTGGCGCAGGCGTCAAGGATGGACTGAAGATTGCTTCCGTTGCCGGAGATCAGTACAACCAGCTTTTTCATCCGTTGATGACCACACGCTCTTCCGCCTCTGACGCTTTGATCACGCCGAGCTTCCAGGCTTTCTCACCGGCCACTTCCATCAGCGCAATCGCTTTATCCGCATCGGCCGGGCTCAGGGCGATGACCATCCCGACGCCGCAGTTAAAGGTACGGTACATCTCGAAACGGCTGACGTTACCGGCCTGCTGCAGCCAGCTGAAGACGGCCGGCCACTGCCAGCTCTTCTCATCAATCACCGCCTGGGTGTTGTCGGGCAGCACGCGTGGAATATTTTCCCAGAAGCCGCCGCCGGTCAGGTGTGCGATAGCATGCACATCGACCTGTTCAATCAGGCTCAGGATATTTTTCACGTAGATGCGGGTTGGTTCCAGCAGATGATCAGCCAGCGGTTTGCCTTCCAGCTGTTCGGTCAGCGGATCGGTGTTGCTGACTTCCAGAATCTTGCGCACCAGCGAATAGCCGTTGGAGTGCGGGCCGCTGGAGCCGAGGGCGATCAGCACGTCGCCATCCTGCACCTTGCTGCCATCAATGATTTCTGATTTTTCCACCACGCCCACGCAGAAACCGGCCACGTCGTAATCTTCGCCGTGATACATGCCTGGCATCTCGGCCGTTTCACCGCCGACCAGCGCACACCCTGACTGCAGACACCCTTCGGCGATGCCGGTGATCACCGCAGAGGCAGTGTCCACGTCCAGTTTGCCGGTCGCGTAGTAATCCAGGAAGAAGAGCGGCTCAGCACCCTGTACCACCAGGTCGTTAACGCACATCGCCACCAGGTCAACACCAATGGCGTCGTGACGTTTGAGATCCATCGCCAGACGCAGCTTGGTACCAACGCCATCGGTGCCGGAGACCAGCACGGGTTCACGGTATTTTTGCGGCAGCGCGCAAAGCGCACCAAAACCGCCCAGTCCACCCATCACTTCCGGGCGACGCGTCTTTTTCACTACGCCTTTAATACGGTCAACCAGGGCATTACCAGCATCAATATCAACACCGGCGTCTTTGTAACTGAGAGAGGTTTTGTCGGTCACTGCGAGGTCCCCACGCGAGTTGCGGTTGGTGGTTAAAATAAAGCGCGGCAATTCTAACAGTGCAGGCAAACGTTTGCGAGTCCGGGATTGCGCATCGGACAATTTTCATTAATCCATGTTTTATCCCGGCCAGACTTGCGGCTTTGCGCAAGGACAGGTGGCGCAGAGCAGAAAAGGCGGTATAATCCCGCGATTTTTTTTAGCTCAACTCATTCCGGGAGAACACCAATGAAGATCGTGGAAGTCAGACACCCGCTGGTCAAACATAAACTGGGCCTGATGCGTGAGCATGATATCAGTACAAAGCGCTTTCGTGAGCTGGCGTCTGAAGTGGGCAGCCTGCTGACCTACGAAGCGACCGCCGATCTGGAAACGGAGCGCGTCACCATTGAGGGCTGGAACGGCCCGGTTGAAATCGATCAGATCAAAGGCAAAAAGATCACGGTGGTGCCGATTCTGCGTGCCGGTCTTGGCATGATGGAAGGGGTTCTGGAGCACGTTCCCAGCGCCCGTATCAGCGTGGTTGGGGTTTACCGTGATGAAGAGACGCTGGAGCCGGTTCCCTATTTCCAGAAGCTGGTTTCTAACATCGAAGAGCGCCTGGCGCTGGTGGTAGACCCGATGCTGGCGACCGGGGGCTCTATGATCGCCACCATCGACCTGCTGAAAAAAGCGGGCTGTACCAGCATTAAAGTGCTGGTTCTGGTTGCCGCCCCGGAAGGGATCGCTGCGCTGGAGAAGGCACACCCGGATGTTGAGCTCTACACCGCGTCCGTGGATCAGGGACTGAATGAGAAGGGCTACATCATTCCCGGACTCGGCGATGCCGGGGACAAGATTTTCGGAACCAAATAAATCGCAGAGCCGACCAGAGAGTCGGCTTTTTTTTGCAAAAAAAAGCTCTCCGACCGGGGCGGGTTTGCCGCAGGGCTGACCCGCGTGCCTGAGGCTGTGCCTGAAGCGCGCACCCGTGGGGAAAAAAACAAAAGGGGATACATGATGACTCGTCGCGCCATTGGCGTCAGTGAACGACCGCCGTTACTGCAAACCATTCCACTCAGCCTGCAACACCTGTTCGCCATGTTTGGTGCCACGGTGCTGGTGCCGATTCTGTTTCACATCAACCCGGCGACGGTTCTGCTGTTTAACGGCGTCGGCACGCTGATCTACCTCTTTATCTGTAAGGGCAAAATTCCCGCCTATCTCGGTTCCAGTTTCGCCTTTATCTCGCCGGTACTGCTGTTACTGCCGCTGGGCTATGAGGTGGCGCTGGGGGGATTTATCCTCTGCGGGGTGCTCTTTTGCCTCGTGGCGCTGATTGTTAAACGCGCGGGAACCGGCTGGCTGGACGTGATGTTTCCGCCGGCGGCGATGGGCGCGATTGTCGCCGTAATCGGTCTGGAGCTGGCGGGCGTAGCGGCCAATATGGCGGGCCTGCTGCCGGCAGAAGGCAGTGCGCCAGACAGTAAAACGGTGCTGATTTCGCTGGTGACCCTGGCCGTCACGGTATTTGGTTCGGTGCTGTTCCGCGGCTTCCTGGCGATCATCCCTATCCTGGTCGGCGTGGTGGCCGGTTATCTGCTCTCCGCGTTTATGGGCATCGTGGACTGGCGCGGCGTGGTTAATGCCCCCTGGTTTGCCCTGCCGACCTTTTATACACCGCGCTTTGAGTGGGTGGCGATGCTGACGATTCTCCCCGCCGCGCTGGTGGTGATTGCCGAACATATCGGGCATCTGGTGGTCACGGCTAACATCGTGAAGAAAGATCTTATCCGCGAGCCCGGCCTGCATCGCTCAATGTTCGCCAACGGCTTGTCGACGGTGATCTCCGGCTTCTTTGGCTCCACCCCAAACACCACCTACGGCGAAAACATCGGCGTCATGGCGATTACCCGTGTCTACAGTACCTGGGTGATTGGCGGTGCGGCGATTCTGGCGATCCTGCTCTCCTGCGTCGGCAAACTGGCGGCGGTGATCCAGGCGATCCCGGTGCCGGTCATGGGCGGCGTGTCGCTGCTTCTGTATGGCGTGATCGGCGCATCGGGTATCCGGGTGTTGATCGAGTCCAAAGTGGATTACAACAAAGCCCAGAATCTGATCCTCACCTCGGTGATCCTGATCATCGGCGTCAGCGGCGCGAAGGTGCACATCGGCGCGGCAGAGCTGAAGGGCATGGCGTTAGCGACGATCGTGGGCGTCGGACTCTCCTTGATCTTCCGGGTGATCTCGCTGCTGCGTCCGGAAGAAGTGGTGCTGGACGCTGAAGAATCCCGCGAGCCCTGATCGCATCGTAACGGACAGGATCGGGGCAGGGACGCCCCATTCATCTCTTTCTGAAAACTGTGGTAGACTTCCCCCGATTTTTTGCTTGTTCTCTTGCTGAGGTGCTTCTGAACACGCCGGCACAATTGTCATTGCCACTCTATTTACCTGACGATGAAACCTTCGCCAGCTTCTGGCCGGGGGAGAACCCGTCGCTGATTGCCGCGCTGAAAGGCGCTCTCAGCCAACAACATGGCAGCTATCTCTACTTCTGGTCACGCGAAGGCGGCGGGCGGAGTCATCTGCTGCACGCCGCATGCGCCGAAATGTCCGCACGCAGTGAAGCGGTGGGGTATGTGCCGCTGGACAAACGCACCTGGTTTGTACCGGAAGTGCTGGAGGGAATGGAGCAGCTGTCACTGGTCTGCATCGATAACATTGAGTGCATTGCCGGCGAGCCGGAGTGGGAGATGGCGATCTTCGATCTCTACAACCGCATTCTGGAAACCGGCAACACGCGGCTGTTCATCACCGGCGATCGTCCACCGCGCCAGCTGAATCTGCAGCTGCCCGATCTCGCTTCGCGCCTGGACTGGGGACAGATCTATCGCCTGCAGCCGCTCTCCGATGAAGATAAACTGCAGGCGCTGCAACTGCGCGCCGGGTTGCGCGGCTTTGAGCTGCCGGAGGATGTGGGACGCTTCCTGCTGAAGCGACTGGATCGTGAAATGCGCACCCTGTTTGAGACGCTGGATCGGCTTGATCGTGCCTCGATCAGCGCCCAGCGCAAACTTACCATTCCCTTCGTTAAAGAGACGCTCGGCCTTTAAAGAATGTCGAGCACCGCTTCCGGCGGTCGTCCGATTCGCGCCCGATCGCCCTTGATCACAATCGGCCTTTCAAGCAGTTACGGATGGGCGGCGAGCGCATCCAGCAGCGCACTTTCCTCTTTATCACCCAGCGCCAGTTCGCTGTAGAGCGCTTCTTTCGTGCGCATCAGCTGGCGTGCGCTCTGCATCCCCAGCTTCTGCAGCAGACTCTGCAGCGTCTCGCGGTCAGGCGGCGTCTGCAGATAGAGCACCACTTCCGGTGCCAGGCCACGGGCATTCAGCAGGGCCAGGGTTTCGCGGCTCTTGCTGCAGCGCGGGTTGTGGTAAATCGTCACCATGTCAGGCTCTCCCTTTCCGGCTGATATGCTCAGCCTTTCTGATATTGTTTGAAACGCTGCTGTAACTGACGCAGCTGGTCGATACGGGCATCGTAGCGCGCCTGCTTCAGGCTGCCGAGCGGCACCTGGGCGCTGGCGCTGCTCAGTGCGCTAATCGCCTGATCGAGCTGACCATTCAGTGCCAGACTCTCGGCCCGCGCCGAGAGCTCCTCATCATTCAGCCCCTGCTGAGCAGAAGCCTGCGCCAGTAAATCCCAGCCGTTGGGATCCTCTTTGTTTGCCCAGGTGTAGCGATTCAGAATGCGGCTGGCGCTGGCATACTGTTTCGCTTCCACGTAGGCATTCGCCAGGTTGAGCTGCACCACCGGGCTGTTTTTCGCCCCGGTAGCGGCGGTGAGCAGGGCAATCGCCTGCTGCGGCTGGTTCAGACCGATATCGATATCGGACATGATGTCGAGGAACCAGACATTACCGGGCTGCTTCGCCAGCAGCGGGGTCATAATCCGCTTCGCATCGGCATAACTCTTCGCCTGCAAAAACTGTATCGCTTTGCCATATTGTGAGGCCAGCTGCTCACGCGAATTGCCGCTGGCATACTGGCTCAGTAGTTCATCAGTGAGCTGATTGCGCCCGGTGGAGTACATGCCCAGCGCCCGGACCTTCGCCAGATAAAAATCTTCCGTCGACTGCACGACCACTGGCCGCATCTGGTTGGCGCGGTTTCGGGCATCCGCCAGACGGCTGTCGGGCAGGGGGTGCGTCAGCAGAATTTCCGGTGGCTTTGACGAGAAGCGGCTCTGATCGGCCAGCTTCTGCAAAAAGTTCGGCATCGCCTGCGGATCGAATCCGGCGCGCTGCAGCACCTGAATCCCGATGCGATCCGCCTCCTGCTCATTGCCCTGGGTAAAGCTGATGATCCCCTGCTGGGTGCCTGCCAGCGTACCGGTGAGTGCGGCCATACCCGCCTGCGGACTTGCCATCGCCAGCAGAATGGAGCCCAGCGCACCGACCCAGGTCAGCGGCGCATTGCGCTTCTGATCTTCCATCGCGCGCGCCAGATGGCGCTGGGTAACGTGAGAAATCTCATGCGCCATTACCGAGGCCAGCTGGCTTTCATTCTCGGTAAAGCGGAACAGTGCCGAGTGCAGCACCACGTTGCCACCAAAAAAGGCAAAGGCGTTCAGCTCATCGTTCTGTATCAGAAAGAAGTGGAAGGGCGTTTTGACCGCGTCAGCGTGCGCAACCAGGCGCTGGCCGAGCTGATTGATGTACTGATTGAGAAGCGGATCGTTGATCAGCGGTGCGCTGGCGCGAAGCTGGCGGACATAGAAGTCGCCCATCTGCAGCTCCTGATTAATCGACAGCGTCGAACCGGCCGTGGTGCCAATATCGGGAAGAGAATCACTGACATCAGCGTAAGCCGGTGACAGCGTGGTCAGAATGAGCGTCGGCAGGAGCGCGGCGATCAACGTTTTTTTTAACCGGTTCAGCATGCCTTAATCCTGTAGAGAAGCCCTGAAAAGAGACAGGTGCGCAGCGGGTAGATTCCCTTTTCCGCAGATAACGACGGTTTGCGCCTATCTTAACCAGAGCCCGAAAAGAAAGAAATGCTGTTTTCGCGGCCAGCCGACGGCGCCTTTTGTGCAAGATCAGTGAATATGACGAAAAAATTTGAACATTCTCCAAACCTGAACTGCAGTTAAACGAAGACGCCGGGACAGGGGATTGCCCGCGCTGGCGTGCGATTATACAACAGCTTATTAACCCTGCTGGTTGGGTCCGGGATGAATAAAGCAGAATCTTCTGTCGGTCATCTGACGTGAATCTGCTCTCTTTTTTAAAGTTATGTAAATTCACTCAAAAAAATTGAATGTGGCATGATTTTTTCCAGGTCAAATCTGAAAAAACAGCGAAACGCATTTGTTCGATCCCTTTTTTAGATTGATAAATTCAATCGTTATTTCGGCCGCATCTGTTTTTATTTTATTTAAGTCTGGCTGTTATTTTTTAAATCTTTTCCCGGCCATGATAAATCATCTGAGCCTTATCACGGGCCAGTTATAAAAAGACGGATTTTTGCAGCCAATGAAATTTTTCGATTAATTCAGCCGGTGAATCATTTCTGATGTCATCAGCGACATACCTGCCCCCCTTTCCTTCAGGAGAGAATCACGTCCGCGCTGTGATATAGATAGCCGACCTGATTCAGTCCTGAATCGGCCAGAGATTATTTGCCGGAGAGAAGTGTTATGCGTTCAGCTATTTCGTACGCGTTAATCGCCATTATCGGTGGCGTAGTGGGAGCGGCTGTCACACAGAGTGGCACTATTTATGACAAAGTCACACGCCATTTTGCCTCAGAGCCTCAGGAACCCGCCGGATTCTGGAGTACACCGGCGATTGAAGGCTATGGCAAAATTCATTATGAGCCTGATGCCGCTTTTAAGCCGGTGCCAGGTCTGAGCAATAAAATCGTTTTCCAGATCACCCGCAGCGATGGCGCGATGACCGCACCCAATCTGGGACTGGAGCGCGTCGCGCGGGTAGTGAATCTTTATGTCGCCTCTGGCGTTCCGGCCGATCAGCTGAAGTTTGTGGTTTCGGTTACCGGTGACGCGACCCCCGCCATGCTGGATAACGCCCATTTCAAACAGTTTTATGGCATCGAAAATCCCAACCTGAAGCTGATTAATGAGCTGAATCAGGCGGGCGTCAAAGTCTCCGTATGCGATCAGTCGGTGGCCTTCCACCACTATCCCAACAACTGGATTGATAAATCCGTTGTGCATGCGCTTTCCAGTCCAACCACGGTCTCCACGCTGCAAAACCAGGGCTATGCGTGGCTGGCAATGTAATTAACGTTTTATTTAATCGGGAGAATATCTGATGCGTCCAGCAGCTTTAGTGGTGGTAGCAGCCGTCGCGGGATTTGCAGGCGGCAATGTTTTACAGGTGCCCGCCTTATTCGGGAAGGCCAGCGATAAACTGGCGGAGAATAAAACCGAGCCAGCCGACTTCTGGAGCACACCGGCGATTGAGGGCTATGGCAAAATACATTATGTCGATACACCGGCCTTTAAACCCGGCACAACGCCGGGCCTGAGTAATAAAATCGTCTTTCAGATCAACCGCAGTGAAGGGGATATCCGTAAGCCAAATCTCGGTCTGGAGCGCGTCGCGCGTGTAACCAACCTCTATTATGCGGCGGGTGTTCCGCTCGACCAGCTGAAATTTGTGGTATCGATTAACGGCGACGCGGTTTCCTCTGCCCTGAATAATGCGCAGTTCAGCAAAGCCTACGGTGTTGATAACCCGAACCTGAAATTAATCAGCGAACTGAAAAAAGCGGGTGTGCAGGTCACTATCTGTGACCAGTCAGTGGCGTTTCATCAGCTGGAGCGTGACTGGATCGACCCGATGGTCACCCACACGATCTCCAGCGGCACCACGGTTGCCACCCTGGAAAACAGCGGTTACGCCTTCCTGATGCTCTGATCCTTCTGACAGCGGCGTTGTCGCCGCTGTCATCTGCTGTGCTTTGCTTTTCCTGTAAGGCGGACCGGCCTTACTCCTTTCTTCTCACCGGATGCGCCCTGTCGCTTCAGGCTGGCCTTAATTGCCGCGGCTCCTACGATAAAACGTCATGTTTACCGGGGTTCGGGACCACTATCTATCGTGCTTTTTCCCTGTCAGCAGAGAAGCCCTGATCATTAAATCAGTGCCAGGATAATTTGTATTTAGTCGGCTGAAATTTGTCTAAACGCTGCTCAAAAAGGCCAGCAGGGTGTAGACTTAAGCCCGGATTATCCGCTGGCTTTCATAAAAAATAATCAGGCATTTATGACATGACTTCCTTCTTCGGGGCGGCAACGCCATGCTAAAGCTTTTTCGGCCTAAAGCCGATTTGCGCAATCTGATCGCTCTGCTGGTCATTGTCAGTATTGTCATTACCCTTGCCAACACACTTTACGCCACCTGGCGGGTGCAGCGTCAGGTGCTGATCGATTCCACGCTTGAAGCTAACCGCGCCTATGCTGCCAAGCTCGCCTCTACCAGTGAAATCTTCTTCCAGCTGGCGCAGTCACAGCTGCACTTCAGCGCCAATCAGCTCAGCCGTGACTTTAACAATGATGCGTTGCTGAGCAGTGAGGTCAACCGCCTGCGTGAGCAGACTATCAGTTTTAACTCGGTGGTGGTGGTGGATGTGCAGGGCGTGGTCAAAGCGATCTCGCCTGAGTCCCTGACCCTGAAAGGCATGCATCTCACCAGTGATGCCTCGCGCGAAGCACTGACGCTGCGGCAGCCGGCAATCAGCAAACCGACGCTGTCACCGGCCAACAATCTGCTGGTGTTTGTCTCGTGGCCGATCTGGAGCGAACAGGGCGACTATCTGGGCTATGTCGGCGGCACCATCTATCTGAAAAAGAAAAGTATTCTCAATGCGCTGCTGGGTGAACAGTTCTACCGTGATGGCACCTCGGTCTATGTGCTCGACAGTAATAATGAAGTGCTGTATCACCAGAATCGTCAGCTGGTGGGCAAAACCCTGCCTGCCATCGTCAGTCCCAACGGTGAGGAGACTAACGGCTCGCTGATGATGACCGGTGCGGGAAAATCCACGCAGCTGGCAGGCTATGCCGTCGTTCCGACCACCGGCTGGACGGTGGTGGCCCTGAAACCTATTAATGCCACGCTCGACCCGCTGTCCGGACTGTTAATGAAAGTGCTGAAAAACTCGGTGCCGTTTGCGCTGCTGACCCTGCTGGTGGCTGTGGTGCTGGCGCGACTGATAGCCCGCCCGCTCTTTCAGCTGGCGCGCAAAGCCAGCCGGATGGATGCGCAGGGCGTCTCTAAGGAGATTGGCGGTATCAGCGCCTGGTATTTTGAGGCCGCACAGGTGAAGCGCGCGCTGCTCACCGGTATCGGCCTGGTGCAGGACAAAATCGGCCGTCTCAGCTCAGAAGCGCAGACCGATCCGCTCACCCAGCTCTTGAATCGCCGCGGGCTGAACGCGGTCCTTGAGTATTATCGCACGCTGCGCCAGCCTTTCGCGGTGCTGGCACTGGATATCGACCATTTCAAAAACGTTAACGACAGCTGGGGCCATGACGTCGGTGATCGGGTGATTCAGCAGGTGGCCAGCACGCTGCGTGCCAGCGCCCGTCACTCGGATGTCGTGTGCCGCAACGGCGGAGAGGAGTTCCTGATGCTGCTGCCAGGAACGTCGCTGGATGAAGCGCAGGTCATCCCAGAGCGGGTGCGGCAGGGCATTGCAGAAGCGTGGCTGAGGGATGTGGGGCGGATTACCCTCTCTATCGGCGTCGCGGCCTGGAAAGGAACGCAGGATGCCGGGCTTGAAGTGAGCCTGAAACAGGCGGATGCCGCGCTTTATGAGGCAAAAAATGCCGGGCGCAACTGCGTCATCGTTGTCCGATCTTAACGGTTCGGAAAGCGGGGGATGGCGGGAAAAGAGAAAGAAGAGGGGCGCGGCACCCAGGCTACCGCGCCCTTAAGATCAGGCGGACTTGACGTAATCCAGCACCATGTCGTGGTGATTCGAGGTTTTGAAGTTATCAAACACTTTCTCAACCTTGCCCTCGGCATCCACCAGGAAGCTGATGCGATGAATGCCGTCATAGGTTTTACCCATAAACGTTTTTTCACCCCAGACGCCAAACGCCTGGCAGACTTCATGGTTTTCATCTGAGAGCAGGGTAAAGTTCAGCAGCTCTTTTTCCGCAAAACGTGACAGTTTTTCCGGTTTGTCGGTGCTGATACCCAGCACTTCCACACCCGCTTTTTTCAACTCATCCATGTTGTCACGCAGACCGCACGCCTGCACGGTGCAGCCTGGCGTCATCGCCTTCGGGTAGAAGTAGACCAGAACGCGCTGTCCCTGGAAGTCGGTCAGATTCACTTGTTCGCCGTCCTGATCGGGCAGGCTAAATGCGGGTGCGGTGTCACCGGCTTTCAGTGGATTCATCACATCTCTCCATTTTTTTATTCAGGCTGTGGGTAATACACCATCCAGCGAAAAACAACCAGAGGGAACGTTACCATCAGGGGGTATTTCACCACATAGCCGGTCACGTTTCAGTGGCAGTAATGTGGAGAAATAACTCCGGTTTATTTTCAACGTTTAGCGCACCGCGCTGACAGATTCGCTGCTTTCGGCGTCTGACACACTGTAGAGGCGCAGCGTGCCCTGGGCATTCAGCTCCTGACACAGCGCATTGAACGCCTGCTCAAAGGTGGTGCCGCTGGTGCGTGTCGGACTGTGTGCCGTCATCTGAATATAGAGTGTCGGCGGCAAACTGTGTTGCGCGGGGGTGATGCGCGACACCAGTTCGGCCACGTTCATCTGATGCTTATCAATGAGATCGGTAAAACGCTCGATGATGTGCGGTGAATCGGCGACTTCAACCTGGATAAAGGCGGTATCGGGCATCGGCGGGCGTAACCGCGCGTTAGTGCGCTTCATGACGATCAGCAGTTCCAGCTCTGCCCCTTTCAGCGGCAGCGTCGATTCAATCAGCGTGATCGCATTCCAGCTGCCGGACAGCAGCATGATAAACGTGAACTCATCCCCGAGCATGGCCAGACGGCTGTCTTCAATATTGCAACCACAGCTGCTGACGTGTCGGGTAATGGTGTTGACGATACCCGGACGGTCAACACCGAGGGCGGTGATCACCAGATGATGGGGCTGAGATTGCGACAAAATGGCTTTTCCTCTGCTTTCGCTAATAACCATAAGGTAAACATAAAAAAAACTGCTGACAAGCGCGGGAATAGCGTGGCTTGCTTGCTTTTCCCTAAGCGTAAAACGTACCATGAAGCACTTGTTTGTCGAGGGGATCGCCAATGTTTACGGGAAGTATTGTTGCACTCGTTACGCCAATGGATGACAGCGGTAATGTCTGCCGGTCGAGTCTGAAAAAACTGATTGATTATCATGTCGCCAGCGGCACCGCGGCGATCGTTTCCGTCGGCACCACAGGCGAGTCTGCCACCCTGAGTCATGAAGAGCATGGCGATGTGGTGATGCTGACCCTGGAACTGGCCGATGGCCGTATTCCGGTGATTGCCGGAACCGGAGCTAATGCCACCGCTGAAGGGATCTCTCTGACGAAGCGTTTTGAACATTCCGGCGTGGTGGGCTGCCTGACCGTCACCCCTTACTACAACCGCCCGACGCAGGAAGGGCTGTTCCAGCACTTCAAAGCGATTGCTGACAGCACCAGCCTGCCACAGATGCTCTATAACGTTCCCTCACGTACCGGTTGTGACATGCTGCCGGAAACCGTTGCCCGCCTGGCCGAAATCAAAAATATTATCGGAATCAAAGAGGCAACCGGGAACTTATCGCGGGTTAGTCAGATCCAAGAGCTGGTTAATGAAGATTTCATTCTGGTGAGTGGCGATGACGCGACGGCACTGGACTTTATGCAACTGGGCGGCAAAGGCGTCATCTCGGTGACCGCGAACGTGGCCGCGCGCGAAATGGCGGAAGTCTGCCAGCTCGCACAGCAGGGCAACTTCGTCGAGGCACGCCGCCTGAATCAGCGTCTGATGCACCTGCACCAGACGCTTTTCTGTGAACCCAATCCTATCCCGGTGAAATGGGCAGCGAAGCAGCTGGGATTAATCGCTAACGACACGCTGCGTCTGCCGATGACGCCACTGACAGCAGCCAGCCAGCCGAAAGTGGAACAGGCGCTGGTGAAAGCGGGTTTGCGATAATTTAGGGAGTTTGAATGAATTACTCAGTAAAGCGGTCAACAATTGCCACAGTGGTGGGGCTTTCTACCCTGATGCTGTTGTCGGCCTGTTCAACCGATCAGCGTTATAAGCGCCAGGTCAGCGGCGACGAATCCTATCTTCAGGCCAGTGAACTGCATGAGCTGAAAGCGCCTGCCGGGATGATCCTGCCGGTGCAGCGTGGCGACTATGATGTGCCCCGCACCGCCAGTCAGGGCCCCACCGGCAAGCAGCTGGACATCCGTCCGCCAGCACAGCCGCTGGCACTGATGAACGGCACCCGCGCGCAGTTCAGTAACAACACCGGCGCGCTGATCATTGATAACAGCCGTGGCTCGGTCTGGTCGCAGGTGGTCAATGTGGTGCAGTCTTACAAATTCCCGATCGCCTCCCGCAATGATGCCGGTCAGCAACTGACGACCGACTGGGTTCAGTGGAACCGCGCGGATGAAGATCAGCAGTACCGCGGACGCTACCAGATCAGCGTGCAGTCGCAGAGCTATCAGCAGCTGCTGACCGTGCGTCTGCTGGAACTGCAGCAGGATGGGAAAACCATCACGTCACCTGCCCAGATCCAGCGTTACACCGCGCAGATGCTGAATGACATCAGCACCGGCATGGACAAGATTGATACCGCCAGTGAAAACGCGGCATCCGGTCGGGTGAACGGCGCGATCGATGTGCAGAGCGGTGCCGATGATACCGGTCTGCCTATGCTGATCCTGCGAACGCCTTACAACGTGGCCTGGCAGCGTCTGCCTGACGCAATGAAACGCGTTGGCATGGAGGTGACTGACACCACCCGCTCCACCGGCAGCATGAAGGTGACCTACAAGTCACCGGGCAGCAGCGACTGGGATGCCGTTGGCGCGAAAGATCCGGAATTGCCGAACGGCGATTACAAAGTGCAGGTCGGCGATCTCGACAACCGCACCAGTCTGCAATTCATCGACCCGAAAGGGCATGTGCTGACCCAGTCGCAGAACGACGCGCTGGTGGCCGTGTTCCAGGCGGCGCTGAACAAATAAAGTTGCCTCAGGCCGGAGATTCTCCGGCCTTTTTATTTTGTTTTTGGCATAATAGCGCGCGGCGAAGTAAACGATTGCGTCAAGGCAATCGCCGCAGCGGCGCTGGCCGCTGAACACCCGTTATTTCAAGTCTGGAGTGAACAAGATGCAAAAGCGAGCTGAGTTGTATCGCGGTAAAGCGAAAACCGTATACAGCACCGATAACCCGGATCTGCTGATACTCGAATTCCGCAACGATACGTCAGCAGGTGATGGCGCCCGAATCGAGCAGTTTGATCGTAAGGGAATGGTTAACAATAAGTTCAACCACTTCATCATGACCAAATTGCAGGAAGCGGGTATCCCGACCCAGATGGAAGCGCTGCTGTCCGATAACGAGGCGCTGGTGAAGAAACTGGAGATGGTACCGGTGGAGTGTGTGGTGCGTAACCGCGCTGCAGGATCGCTGGTAAAACGTCTGGGCGTGGAAGAGGGCATGGTGCTCAATCCGCCGCTGTTTGATCTTTTCCTGAAAGATGATGCAAAGCATGACCCGATGGTCAACGAATCTTACTGCGAAACCTTTGGCTGGGTCAGCAAACAGAACCTGGCGCGGATGCAGGAGCTGACCTTTAAAGCTAACGAGGTGCTGAGTAAGCTGTTCGACGAGGCGGGTCTGATTCTGGTCGACTTCAAACTGGAGTTTGGTCTGTTCAACGGTGAAGTGACGCTGGGCGATGAGTTCTCCCCGGACGGTGCGCGCCTGTGGGACAAAGAGACGCTGGATAAAATGGACAAAGACCGTTTCCGCCAGAGCCTGGGGGGTGTGGTTGAAGCCTATGAGGCGGTGGCACAGCGACTGGGCGTTAAACTCGACTGAGCCTGACGACCGTGCAGAACATATAAAGGAGAGCCCCGGCTCTCCTTTTTTCATTTTGGCGTAAAGCTGGTGATTGCTTCGTCGCACAACTAAAATCATGCCATCTGAAGATTATCAAAGGGAGTAGAGCATGCGCTGGCAAGGGCGTCGCGAGAGCGACAATGTAGAGGACCGTCGCGATCAGTCATCCGGTTTTGGCGGCGGCGGACGCCAGATTCGTCTGCCGCGTGGCAAAGGCGGTATCGTGCTGCTGATTGTGGTGGCGGTAGCAGGCTATTACGGTTACGACCTCACCGGACTGCTGACCGGCGGCGACGTGGCACCGACCAGCCAGCAGCAGCGCAGCGTCAGCGCCAATGATGATGAGGCGGCGAAATTCACAAAGGTGATTCTGGCCACCACCGAGGATACCTGGGGCAAACTGTTCCAGCAGATGAACAAGCAGTATGTGGCCCCGAAGCTGGTGATGTATCGCGGCGCAACCCGCACCGGCTGTGGCACCGGCCAGTCCGTGATGGGACCGTTTTACTGTCCTGCCGACCAGACCGTTTATATTGATCTCTCTTTCTACGACGAGATGAAGACGAAACTGGGCGCGGGCGGAGACTTTGCTCAGGGGTACGTGGTCGCCCATGAAGTGGGTCACCATGTGCAGAAGCTGCTGGGCATTGAGCCGAAAGTGCGTGAAATGCAGCAGGGCGCCAGTCAGACACAGGTCAATCAGCTGTCCGTCAAAATGGAACTGCAGGCGGACTGTTTTGCCGGTGTCTGGGGACACTACATGCAGCAGGAAAACATCCTGGAAGCGGGCGATCTGCAGGAGGCGCTGAATGCTGCCGAGGCGATTGGCGATGATCGTCTGCAGCAGAAAGGTCAGGGGCGCGTGGTGCCGGACAGCTTTACCCACGGCACCTCTGAGCAGCGCTATACCTGGTTCAAGCGTGGATTTGATGGTGGCGATCCGGGACAGTGCAACACCTTCGCCAGCAACTGATGTCTCTGCCACAGCAGACGCAGCTTATGCAGCAGGCCGGTGTCCGTCGTCTGGCGGTGATCAGCGGCGACCCGGCCTGGTGTGTGATGCGGGCCGCAGAGTGGCGTGAAACGCTCCCGGGCGACTGGCTGCAGGTGAGTCCTGAACCGCTGTTTACAGGTCCCTCTGACGCTCCCGAACCGCATACATCGCCCGCAGCGCTGCGAACGCTGCTTGGCCGCGAGTTTCATCACGCCATTTTTGACGCCCGACAGGGCTTTCATGCCGAGGCTTTCGCTGCGCTGGCGGGGACGCTCAGCGCCGGTAGCTGGCTGTTACTGCTGGTGCCGCCCTGGGCGCAGTGGTCGCAGCAGACTGACGCCGATAGCCTGCGCTGGGCAGATGTTGCGGAACCGATCGCGACGCCCGGTTTTGTTCGCCACCTGCAACAGCTGATAATCGGCGATGATCAGGTGCTGCTGGCGCGTCAGCACCAGCCTGACCGTTTTCCGACCCCAGCGGACTGGCCGCACTGGCACTGTCAGGCACCGCAACAGCAGCAGGCGATACTCGAACAGCTGGCGACGATGCCTTCCGGCGTCGCGGTCCTGACGGCCGCCCGCGGACGGGGCAAATCGGCGCTGGCGGGCATGCTGGCCCGGCTGAACGGGCCGTGTCTGGTGACCGCTCCGGCCAGAGCCTCCACGGCGGTGCTGGCGGCCTTTGCTGCTGAGGCTTTCCATTTTATGGCCCCGGATGCTCTGCTGGCATCTGATCCCGTGCCAGCGGCGTCGTGGCTGATCGTGGATGAAGCGGCGGCTATCCCGGCTCCGCTGCTTCAGGCGCTGGTCAGCCGCTATCCCCGCGTCCTGCTGACTACCACTGTGCAGGGCTATGAGGGGAGCGGGCGCGGATTTATCCTTAAATTCTGTGCCGGGCTTCCGCAGGCACGCTACTTCACGCTGGATGAGCCGCTGCGCTGGTCGCGTCACGATCCGCTGGAGCAGTGGCTGAATGCGGCGCTGCTGTTTGAGGATGCCGTTGCCACCACGCCCTCTTCTGCCGTGACGCCACACCCGGTCCCGCGTCACGATTTCCCCATGCTGGAGGCCGCCTATCGTCTGCTGACCAGCGCGCACTACCGCACCTCACCGCTCGATCTGCGCCGCCTGCTGGATGCACCGGGTATGCAGCTGTGGCGGGCAGGGGAGCCGCCGGGTCTGCAGGGGGCGCTCTGGCTGGTGGAGGAGGGCGGGCTGGATCCCGCCCTGGCGCAGGCAGTCTGGGCGGGCACCCGGCGACCGCGCGGCAATCTGGTGGCGCAATCGCTGGCCGCACATGCGGGTCTGGCTGAGGCGGCGATTCTGCGCTCGCTGCGCATCAGCCGGATTGCCGTGGCGGCGGAGAGCCGCCGTCGGGGAATGGGGCAGCAATTGGTGGCCGCCGCCGCCCGCGCCGCCGCCGATCGCGACTATCTCTCGGTCAGCTTCGGCTACACTGAATCTCTCTGGTCATTCTGGCGCGCCTGTGGTTTTACGCTGGTACGGATTGGCAGTCAGCGTGAGGCCAGCAGCGGCTGTTATGCGGCGATGGCCATCCTGCCCTGTTCTGTAGCCGGCAAGGCGTTGCAGCGTCGTGCGGCAGAACAGCTGGCGCGTGACTGGCCGCTGCTGCGCCAGCACATCGCGCTGGAGCTGCAGTTTGAGACGAGGTGTGATGATGGATGGCGTGCGCAGGACATCCCGCTGGCGGCGGGGTTTGCCTGGGCGCAGCGCCCGCTGGAAGCGAGCCTGCCGGTGTTGCAGCGTCTGGTGGCGGCCAGTGCGGCATCAGACTCACTGCTGGCCGCAGCGGTGAGCGCACCGGATGCGTTAAGCGGGCTGGCACACCAGGCGGGCATAAGCGGACGCAAGGCGCTGATTTCGGTACTGCGTCAGCAGGCGGCAGCCGCACTGGAAAGCCTGGGCATTCGGCAGGATACGCTGCACCCGTCGTTGAAATAATTCGACCAGCGGGTTCAAATAATCCTCATATCATTCTTCGCCCGCTGGCGTAGAGTGAAGAACGGAGGTCACTATGACACTGAAATATGTAATCGTTCAACAGCCTGCCACCACGGCTCAGCTGTTTCTGCTCTACCATGGCGTAGGCGATAACCCGGATTCTATGGGTGAGATTGGCAGCTGGTTTGCCCGGACATTTCCTGAGGCGCTGGTGGTTTCTGTTGGCTCGCCGGCTGCGGGCCGTCAGTGGTTCAGTGAGGCTGAACTGCACGATATGACGCTACAGCAGCGGGTTAACGCGGCGATGCCACAGTTTGTGGAATCCGTGCGTCACTGGCAGAAAAAAAGCGGTGTGCGCCCGGAAGCAACGGCGTTAATCGGTTTTTCCCAGGGCGGCAGTATGGTGCTGGAAGGGATAAAAGCTCATGCCGATCTGGCCGGCCGCGCGGTGGTGTTCAACGGCCGGTTTATTACCCTGCCGGAGAAAGCCAGCACCCGTACCACTGTTCACCTGATCCACGGTGATTATGATGAGCAGATTCCGGTCTATCATGCGCAGCAGGCGGAACAGCGACTCACCGCCAGCGGGGGCGACGTCACGCTCGATATCGTCGACGATCTGGCGCACGCTATTGATGACCGCAGCATGACGCTGGCGCTGAATCATCTGCGCTACACGGTGCCAAAACGCTACTTCGATGAAGCGTTAAGCGGGGCAAAACCCGGTGACGATGATGTCATTGCGATGATGTAAAAATGCCCCTGCAGAGCAGGGGCATTTTCGTTACTTTTTCTTCGGCCAGTCGTCTTCGTCATCCCACTTATCGTTAAAGTCACGGTGGGGCGGCAGGTCAGGTTTGTTATCCATGAATTTTTTATGGTCGATCCGTTTCAGATCTTTATAGACATTCATCAGCACGCCAACCATCAGCAGGATCACCAGGATCCACCAGTAATCTTTGATAAATTCCATTTGCTGCTCCTTAACATCGCCATCAGGCGATCAGTTGTTCCATGATGCGTTGGTACATCCGGCTTAGCATCTGCAGGTCGGAAGCTTTCACACACTCATTAATTTTATGAATGGTGGCATTCACCGGCCCCAGTTCCACCACCTGCGCTCCCATCCGGGCGATAAACCGGCCATCAGAGGTGCCGCCCGTCGTCAGCAGCTGCGGCTTAATTTCATTATAGTGCGCTACCGCTTTCACGACGGCATCAACCAGCTTTCCGCGTGAGGTCAGGAAGGGCTGACCTGAAAGTTTCCACTCAAGGGTGTAACGCAGCTGGTGACGATCCAGCAGTTCTGCGACCCGCTGGCGGATCATCTCATCGGTGAGTTCGGTGCTGAAGCGGAAGTTGAACTGCACAAACAGCTCGCCGGGGATCACATTGTTGCTGCCGGTGCCCGCCTGGACGTTGGCAATCTGCATACTGGTGGCCGGGAAGAACTCATTACCCTGATCCCACTCTGTCGCCACCAGCTCATTCAGGGCAGGCATCGCGCGGTGAACCGGGTTGTCAGCCAGATGCGGATAGGCAACGTGACCCTGCACGCCATGTACCATCAGGTTGGCGGTGATGGAGCCGCGTCGGCCATTTTTCACCACGTCACCCACTACTTCGGTGCTGGAAGGCTCACCGACCAGGCAGTAGTCGAGGCGTTCCCGGCGCGCCATCAGCCGTTCCACCACTTTTACCGTGCCGTTAGCACCGCTGGCCTCTTCGTCAGAGGTGATCAGAAAGGCGAGTCGCCCTCTGTGATGAGGACGCGCTGCCACAAAACGCTCGGCCGCGACGACCATGGCCGCCAGCGATCCTTTCATGTCGGCCGCACCGCGACCAAACAGCATGCCGTCGCGGATGGTGGGTTCAAACGGCGGGTTAATCCAGCGGCTGGCATCGCCCGGCGGCACCACATCGGTGTGACCGGCAAACGCCAGCGTTTCCCCTTCGCCACGGGTGGCCCAGAAGTTCAGGGTATCGTCGATGTTCATCGTCTCAATCTGAAAGCCAATGGCTTCAAGACGGGCGATCAGCAAAGCCTGACATCCGGCATCATCGGGGCTGAGAGAGGGACGACGAATAAGCTGCTGCGTCAGCTCAATGACCGGGCAAAACATATTATGACTTCTCCTGAATAGCATTCTGATAGGTGGCTTCGCTGAAACCGGCGAGCAGGCTGCCATCCGGGGTGCGCAACAGCGGACGCTTAATCATGGCGGGATGCGCCAGCATCAGCGCTTTGGCGCTGCGGGCATCAGTCACTGCGTCGCGATCAGCCTCGGGCAGTTTACGCCAGGTGGTGCCGCGGGTGTTGAGCAGGGCTTCGTAGCCCAGCGCATCGATAAATTCCTGCAGCAGCGCATCGCTCAGGCCGTCGGCCCGGTAATCGTGAAAGTGATAATCAACGCCTGCATCTGTTAAAAAGCGCCGGGCTTTTTTTATGGTGTCGCAATTTTTTATCCCGAACATCACCCACTGCGTGCACATCGCCTGATCCTTATTGTCATGAAGCGCGTTAAGCTGAAAAAGCAGCCAAAGCGCGAGTTTAGCATAGTGTGATCCGTTGCGGCATCTGCCCTGACGGCTGATCGCGTGCAAAGGATGCCTCTGGCAGGCGATCATTTCCCCCCGGGTAAACGCTATCAATTCAGCGGGCAATCATTACCCTGCTCATCATTTCGCGATTAAGAATTTCGCCATGCTGAAAAAATCGTCTACCGCTGGGTTAATAGCGAAATATTTCCTGCGTAGTTAGGAGGTTGCTGAAATGTGCGTCAGCTTACAAAATCCGCAATATTCATGTTTTCATCGCTGCTGCCGATAGTGATAACAGGTGTAAACGTATTCACCTGGCGAAAAAAAACGCGTAATATTGCCAGCACAATAAGAGAGGGCATTATGATTGACACTGAAATGGGAACCTGGAAAGAATTCATCGAAGCGATGTTACGCAACAAGTAACACCTGGAGATTAAAGCAGGACATTCCCGCTTGCTGACATTCTTACCACACACAGAAATAAGGCGGCCGCTGATCTCAGGGGCCGCTTTTTATTGGCGCCGCATTCAGTCATGCGGCTTCTCTTTCAGCGGGAAGCGACGTCGTACCAGCACAAAGAACAGCGGCACGAAATAGATCGCCAGCAGCGTCGCGGAGATCATGCCGCCCATCACGCCGGTTCCCACGGCATGCTGGCTGCCGGAGCCTGCTCCGCTGCTGATCGCCATAGGCAGCACGCCAAAGATAAAGGCCAGTGACGTCATAATGATGGGCCGCAGGCGCTGACGCGACGCCTCCAGCGTAGACTCCACCAGCTCACGCCCTTTGCTGTTCATCTCACTGGCAAACTCAACAATCAGGATGGCGTTTTTCGCCGACAGGCCGATCACCGTCAGCAGGCCCACCTGAAAATAGACATCATTTTCCAGCCCGCGCAGCCAGGTGGCAATCAGCGCCCCGACGACGCCGAGCGGCACCACGAGCATGACCGAGAAAGGAATCGACCAGCTCTCATAGAGCGCGGCCAGGCAGAGAAAGACCACCAGCAGTGAAATGGCATAGAGCGCCGGGGCCTGTGAGCCGGAGAGGCGCTCCTGATAAGAGGCGCCACTCCACTGGAAGCCAACACCCAGCGGCAGGGCGTTAACCAGCTTCTCCATCTCATCCATGGCTGCACCACTGCTTACGCCACTGGCGGCTTCGCCCACGATCTCCAGCGATGAGTAGCCGTTATAACGTTCAAGGCGTGGCGAACCGGTCTCCCAGCGGCTGGTGGCAAAGGCGGAGAAGGGCACCATTTTGCCGCTGCTGTTGCGGACATACCATTTGTCAATGTCGTCCGGCAGCATGCGGAACGGAGCGGCGGCCTGCACATAGACCTTTTTCACCCGGCCGCGATCCAGAAAATCGTTGACGTAGCTGGAACCCCACGCGGTGGTCAGGGTGTCGTTGATGGTATCCAGTGACACGCCCAGCGCCTGCGCTTTGCGCGCATCCACATCGATCTGCAACTGCGGGCTGTCATCCAGGCCATTGTGCCGCACCCGCGACAGCGCCTTATCGTTGCCCGCCATCTCCAGCAGCCTGTCACGCATCGCCATCAGCTGGGTATGACCGATGCCGCCGTGATCCTGCAGCTGCAGGTCAAAGCCGGAACTGCTGCCCATACCGGTAATCGCGGGGGGACTGCTGGCTATCACCCGGCCCTCTTTGATCTGCTGAAAGGCTTTAGTCGCGCGCTCGATAATCGCAAAGGAGGTGCGATCGTCACCGGGCCGCTCCTCCCAGTTTTTCAGCCGCACAAACAGACGCGCGACGTTCTGTCCGTTGCCGCCCGGGCCTGCGCCGATGGTGGAAAAGACCGACAGTACGTTCGCTTTCTCCTGAGTCAGATAGTAGTGCTCCACCCTGGCGACCACCCGAGCGGTCTGCTCCAGCGTTGAGCCCGCCGGCAGCTGCACCTGCGTCAGGAATACGCCGCGATCTTCCAGCGGCAGAAACGAGGTGGGCAGGCGCAGAAACAGAAAGGCCATCAGGCCGATAATGCCGAGATAGAGCAGCAGCCAGCGACCGCCGCGGCGCAGAATCGCCGCGACCCCGCGCTCATAGCGGTCAGCATTGCGGTTGAAGTGACGATTGAACCAGCCAAAAAAGCCGCGCGCCGCATACTGTTCGCCCTGTGCCACCGGTCTGAGCAGCGTGGCGCAGAGTGCCGGAGTCAGGATCATCGCCACCAGCACCGACAGCACCATCGCCGACACGATGGTGATGGAGAACTGACGGTAAATCGCGCCGACGGTTCCGCCAAAAAATGCCATCGGCACAAACACGGCTGACAGCACCAGCGCGATACCGACCAGCGCGCCCTGAATCTGGCCCATCGATTTCCGGGTGGCGGCCCGCGGCGAGAGTCCCTCTTCGCGCATGATACGTTCCACGTTTTCCACCACCACGATGGCATCATCCACCAGTAACCCGATCGCCAGCACCATGGCAAACATGGTCAGGGTGTTGATGCTGAATCCGCAGGCGTAAAGCACGCTGAAGGTGCCAAACAGCACCACCGGCACCGCAATGGTCGGAATGAGGGTGGCGCGAAAATTCTGCATGAACAGATACATCACGCCAAACACCAGCACGATCGCCTCCAGCAGCGTCTTCACCACATCGGTAATTGACGCTTTGACGAACGGCGAGGTTTCATAGGCCACTTTTGCTTCCAGCCCGTGCGGGAAGTAATGCGACAACTCCTCAATGCGCGCCCGCACCAGCTTATCGGTGTTCATTTCGTTGGCGCCGGAGGCGAGTTTTACCCCCAGCCCCGAGGCGGGCTGACCATTGTAGCGGCTCAGATAATCATACTTTTCCGCCCCCAGCGCCACGCTGGCGACATCGCCCAGCGTCACCACGGAACCGTCAGGATTGTTCTTCAGGGTGATGGCCCGGAACTGCTCCGGGGTCTGCAGCATCGACTGCGCATTGACCGTGGCGTTCAGCGCCTGCTTCTCCACCGAGGGCAGGCCTCCGACCTGACCCACGGCAACCTGGGTGTTCTGCGACTGAATAGCGCTGACCACATCCCCGGTGGTCAGGGCATAGGCGATAAGCTTGTTGGGATCGAGCCAGATGCGCATCGCATATTGCGAGCCGTAGGCGTCCACCTGGCCGACGCCATCAATGCGGCTCAGGGGGTCCTGAATGTTGCTGGCGACATAGTCTGCAATATCCTGCTTATCCATGCTGCCGTCGGTGGAGACGAAAGCCACCATCAGAATGTTACTGTCACCGGTTTTGTTCACCGTGACGCCCTGTGACTGCACCGCCTGTGGCAATTTGCGCAGTGCAGACTGCAACTGGTTCTGCACCTGCTGACGCGCTTCATCGGGATCGGTTCCGGCGGTAAAGGTGAGGGTGATTTGCGCCTGGCCGGTGTTGCTGCTGTTGGAGGACATGTACATCAGGTTATCGATGCCGGTCATGTTCTGCTCGATCACCTGGGTGACCGTATTTTCCAGCGTCTGGGCCGATGCGCCCGGATAGTTAGCGGTGATGCGGACATTGGGCGGGGCCAGGTCGGGGTACTGTTCAATCGGCAGCGACCTGATCGACAGCGTGCCGCACAGGCACAGCAGAATCGCCAGCACCCAGGCAAAGATGGGGCGGTCGATAAAGAAATTCGACATTAAACCGACACTCCTCACGACAGTTAAGATCGACCAGGCCTGCCCGCGACGGGCGCACTGGCAGACAAATCGGATGTGCTTTGCCACGATTCGCCGCCGCCATTCACTCTACGTGCGGCAGCGGGGGAAATCGTGGAGAAATTGAGGAGAAAGTGTAAATTCGTTGGCTATTTGCGGCTTTCCAGCCACATCACCGTGGCGGCGACGCGCGAACGCACATCCAGCTTGCGCAGCAGATTGCGGATATGCACTTTTACCGTCTCTTCCGAGATGTGCAGAATAGCGGCAATCTCCTTGTTCGACAGGCCGCGCGCGACCTCCTGCAGTACATCCCGCTCGCGCTCGGTGAGCTGACGCAGCGGATCGGCGCTGTGCTGGCGATTGGTAAGATAGCTGGCGACGCCTTCACTGAAGACTTTTTCGCCGCGCGATGCCTGCAGAATATGCGCCAGCAGGACCTCCGGTTCGCTGTCCTTGAGCAGATAGCCATCGGCACCGGCATCCACCATCGCAAAAATGTCACTGCGGGCATCAGAAACGGTCAGCACCAGAATGCGGGCGCTGATCCCTTCATGGCGCAGCGCCTTCAGCGTGTCCAGCCCGGACATGCCTTTCATATTCAGGTCGAGCAGAATAATGTCAGGCTCCTGACGGCGCGCCTCGGCCAGCGCCTCCGTGCCGTTATTCGCTTCGGCGACCACTATCAGTTGCGGCTCCAGCGCCAGCAGCTGACGAATACCGCGGCGCATCAGCGGGTGGTCATCCACAATCATCAGGGTTAATGCGGGTTGTTGCATAGTCTCTCCGTTTATCGGTTCAGTGAAACCGACAGTCTGTTCTGGCGAGTAAAATGGGCGGCGGCCCGTTACTCCAGCGGGCGGGCAGGCTGCGGCGGAAAGCGCAGTTCGACCCGGGTGCCACGCGGTTGCGCATGAATGGTCAGGTTGCCGCCCAGGCGCTGAGCGCGCTCCGCCATGATGGTCAGGCCATAGTGCCCGGGGGGTTCGTCGGTGCTGTTCATGCCTACACCGTCGTCTGTAATCGTCAGTAAGTGCTCACCTTTTTCACTGTGCTGATACTCCACCCGGATGATCTCCGCGCTGGCGTGGCGTATCGCATTCAGCAGCGCTTCACGGGCGATCTGCAACACATGCACCTGCTGCTGCGCTTCCAGACTCAACAGCCCGGTCTGATAGTGAAAATGTATCTCTGCGTCACTCTTCTCCTGCAGCGAGGCGATCATCGCCTGCATCGCCGCGACCAGATCTGCCTGCTCAATGGTCAGGCGGAAGGTGGTCAGCAGCTCACGCAGCTGCCGGTAGGCATCAGCCAGCGCCCGATCGAAGTCGGCAATGATGCTGTGGGCTGCGCTATCTTCTTTATCGACGGTACGGCGCAGCAGGGTCAGCTGAATGCGTAAAAAGGAGAGCGACTGCGCCAGCGAATCATGCAGTTCACGGGCGATGGTGGTGCGCTCCTCAATCAGCAGCATCTGCTGATACTGCTGCTGCGCCTGCCAGATCCAGATGGCGCGTCCCAGCATCGCCGCGAGGCTGCGCATCAGTTCATCCGGGGGAGAGGCACCCGCTGTCTGCCAGCGCAGCTCGCCCATCGGCTGATCGGCCTGCCGGACCGGCAGCCGCTGCCATTGCCCCCCGGCCTCTTCCTCACCGGCGCTGAACTGAAACTGATTGCTGTCGAGCCGGATAGCTGTCAGTTTTTCACGCGTCAGCACGCGGCTTAAGACAGCCTCAAACAGGGCCGGATGCAGCGGGCTGGCCGTTAACATCTGTGAGCTGTCATAGAGCAGGGACAGGGTGCGGTTCGCCTGGGTTAAATCTTCGGTCTTTTCACGCACCGTGCTTTCCAGCAGCTTATAGTGCGAATGCAGGCGTGCAGCCATGCCGCTAAAGGCGTGTGACAGTACCCGCAGCTCATTCTGCTGTTCGACCTGCAGCGGCGGAAAAGCAAAATTACCGCTCTCAACGTAGCGACTGGCAGTGACCAGCGCATTGAGAGGCCGTACCACCTGCAGGCGGGTAAAGCGAATCGTCATCAGCGCCAGCGCCACAATCGCAATCACCCCCACCAGGCTGCTGCCCGCCACCAGATGCATTTTCAGTTCGGTGTAACGTTGTAAGCCCAGCACAAAGCGGTCGATCTCGGCGACGTAAACCGGGATCTGATGCTGCCAGGCCACGGTATCGCCCTGCAGCAGCTGCTGTTGCAGGGCGGGCCAGGCGGCGCGCAGACGTTGATAGCGAGCACTGACTTCACGCGGAACCCAGGGGCATTCCAGCTTCTGCAGCACCGGGGAGTCCAGCGTCTGCTGATAAAGCGCCAGATGCTGGGGCAGATTCTGCGGCTGACGGCTGGCGTCCCAGGCCATGCGGTAACTCTGCATACGCAGTGAACCGGCCAGATTGATCGCCTCCGCGTCGCGCTGACTGCTGAGCAGCGTGACTAAGGCCAGACCTGTTGTGAGCAGCGACAGCAGGACAATCGCACTGAGCGCCTGCGCGATGCTTTGAGTTACGGAACGTTTAACAATCACATGAATGGCCCTGTGGTGAGTGCGGGATTATAAAAGAGCAATCCCCGGACGCAAATGATCCTGGTGCGGTTTATCGCACCCGTCCTATCGGACAGGACAAAAAATGACCGCAACTGACAGTTCCCAGGATCGACGACGGTTCTGCGGTTAAAAAACAAACAGGTTTACACCGCCCGGATGTTGCTTTTCATTGCAGCGCTAATAATTCTTCCCGTCACTGACTTACCCCCGATTACAGATTAAGGAGCATCCCATGAAAAAACTGCATGCTGTACTGGCGGGCGCCTTACTGACTACCGCCTCATTTGCCACTTTCGCTGCTGCACCGGTCGATCAGGGCCAGGCGCAGAACCTGCAGAGCATTGGCAGCGTCTCGGTCTCCGGCGTGCGTGGCTCGCTGGATGATGCCAGCCGCCATCTGTCGCAAAAAGCGGAAGAGATGGGCGCCAGCCACTACCGTGTTATCGGCGTCGATAACCCAGGCGACTCCAGCCTGTGGAGCGGCACCGCAGAGATTTATCGCTAGCTAAATCCTCCTGTTTCCATCCCTGTAGCGCTTACCGGCCTGAAAATGGCCGGTTTTTTTATTTTTGTGCATCATGACGGATTCTTACAAATCAGCCTGTGCATCCGCCCGGTATATTTTGCTTCGTTCCTGCATAACGGGTAGGATTCATCGCCGTAAATTCCCGCCTTGCCTGGCACTCACTCACAGGCAAGCGCACAGAGGAAAATACCCCATAACTCAGGGCATGACACCTGCATGGGGAAAGCGACGACTGATGGTCAGGACAAACAGGAAAGCTATGAAATCTAAAAAGAAAACCCCAGGCGAATTGCGCGCGGCGAAACGACGCTGGCTCAATTCTCATGACGCGGGCTACCAGAAGGCAATGGGTAACCGGCACGTACAGATGATCGCAATCGGTGGTGCCATCGGCACCGGTTTGTTCCTGGGCGCAGGCGGCCGTTTGCAGGCTGCGGGCCCCGCCTTAGCCATCATCTATCTGGTGTGTGGCATTTTCTCCTTCTTTATTCTGCGTGCGCTGGGTGAACTGGTGTTACACCGTCCCAGCAGCGGCAGCTTTGTCTCTTACGCCCGTGAGTTCCTGGGCGAGAAAGCCTCCTACGTGGCGGGCTGGATGTATTTCGTCAACTGGGCCATGACCGGTATCGTGGATATCACCGCCGTCGCGCTCTACATGCACTACTGGGGCGCGTTTGGTGATGTGCCGCAGTGGGTCTTCGCCCTGGGCGCGCTGGCGATTGTTGGCACCATGAACATGATCGGCGTGAAGTGGTTTGCCGAAATGGAATTCTGGTTCGCGCTGGTGAAAGTGCTGGCCATCGTGGTCTTCCTCGTGGTGGGTGTGGTGTTCCTTGGCACCGGCAAACCGCTGGATGGCAACAGCACTGGCTTCCATCTGATTACCGACAACGGCGGCATCTTCCCGCACGGCTTACTGCCTGCGCTGGTGCTGATCCAGGGGGTGGTGTTCGCATTTGCCTCGATCGAACTCGTCGGAACGGCGGCGGGCGAATGTAAAGATCCGCAGACCATGCTGCCGAAAGCCATTAACAGCGTGATCTGGCGTATCGGTCTGTTCTACGTCGGTTCGGTGGTCCTGCTGGTGCTGCTGCTGCCGTGGAACGCCTATCAGGCCGGTCAGAGTCCGTTCGTGACCTTCTTCTCAAAGCTGGGCGTACCTTACATCGGCAGCATCATGAACATCGTGGTGCTGAGCGCGGCGCTTTCCAGCCTGAACTCCGGCCTCTATTCGACCGGACGTATCCTGCGTTCCATGTCGATGGGCGGTTCTGCACCGAAGTTCATGTCTAAGATGAACGGTCAGCAGGTGCCTTATGCCGGGATTCTGGTCACCATCGGCGTTTATGTTATCGGTGTGGTGCTTAACTACTACGTGCCGTCGCAGGTGTTTGAGATCGTACTGAACGTCGCCTCACTGGGCATTATCTCCTCCTGGGCCTTTATCGTGGTCTGCCAGCTGCGTCTGCGTAAGGCGATCAAAGAGGGCAAGGCGGACGATGTGAGCTTCAAGCTGCCAGGCGCGCCGTTTACTTCCTGGCTGACCCTGCTGTTCCTGTTCAGCGTGCTGGTGCTGATGGCGTTCGACTACCCGAACGGCACCTATACCATCGCCTCTATTCCACTGATTGCCGTGGTGCTGGTGCTGGGATGGTTTGGCGTGCGTAAACGCGTTAACGCTATCGCTGAAACCGAGCATGATCATCATGAAGAGGATGCCAGGCCGACCCAGCTGGCAGATCAATCCTCCCGCTGATCGCCATTGCCGTCATCAGGCCAGCCTCCGGGCTGGCTTTTTTATGGCCGCAAACCGGCGCCACGAATTAGGATAGTTTTCCCGCCTCCTTGCCCCTATGATGAAAGGCTCCCTTTATGCGGTAGCGGAGTCTGCATGTCGTTTAAGATCAACATCATCAAAGATAAACTCCTGTCTGAAAACTGGTTTGTGCTGCGTAACTACACCTATGAGATAACCGACCGTCATGGTGAGGTGATTCGCCACAAGCGCGAAGTCTACGATCGCGGCAACGGGGCGACCATCCTGCTCTACAACCGTGAAAAAAACAGTGTGGTACTGACGCGCCAGTTCCGCATCGCTACCTACGTCAACGGTAACGACAACGGTATGCTGATCGAAGCCTGCGCGGGTTTGCTGGATGATGACACGCCGGAAGATTGCATTCGCAAAGAGGCCATCGAAGAGACCGGCTATGCCGTGGGTGAGGTGGAAAAACTCTATAGCTGCTACATGTCACCAGGCGGCGTGACCGAGCTGATCCACTTTTTTGCGGCGGAATATCACGACGCGCTGCGTGAAAATGCGGGCGGGGGCGTTGAGGATGAGTCGATTGATGTGCTGGAGCTGCCCTTCCCGGATGCGCTGGCGATGGTCGCCGATGGCCGCATTCGCGACGGTAAAACCATTATGCTGTTGCAGCATGCCCGCATCGCTGGCTGGCTGACGCCCTAATCGAGCCCTCTGCTGCCTGCCGCGCGACAGCTCAGGGGGGAAGGCGAACATTGCCTCCAGGTTGTGCACGCTTTTTAAGCAGTTAACTGCGCTTTTTGCACGGGTTCACAGAATGCGAACCCTGTCTGGCCCATTGATGCGCTATCCTCTCCACTCTGAGTTTCTGGGGATCGATTTTCTTAATGTCGTACTGGATGAAATCGCTGTGGCTGTCGACGTCTCTGTGGGTGACCTGTGTTCAGGCGGAACCGTTGCAAAAGTCATTCAACGACTGGCAAATCACCTGCAACAATGAAGCCTTTTGCGTGGCACGCAATATCCCCGGCGATAAAGGGCTGGTGATGACGATTTCGCGCCATGCGGGCGTCAACGATCGTCCCTTACTCCGCATCGACTACGGCAGTGCCTATACCGGCGCGCTGCCTGGCGGCCCTCTTCAGGATAATCTGCTGCTCGACCAGCGCCGTCTGAAACCGGACCTCAAACACTGGACGGCAGAACCGCACCATCTCGCCACCAGCAATGCCATCGCCATTGATGAATTTCTTGATCTGGTTATGGAAGCCAAAACCCTGCAACTGACCTACGATGCCAGTGCCGCGATCTCCCTGCGCGGCATGAAAGCTGCACTGCTGCTGATGGATGACCGGCAGGGGCGGGTTAACAGCATGAGCGCGTGGATTAAACGTGGCGACCGCCCCAGCTGGGAGGTTCCGCCGCCGCCAGCATTGCCACAGCTGCCTCCCGCCGTGAGGCCGCCTGCGCCCTTAACGCGCGAAGAGACCAGCGGATTAATTGATTACGGCACCTGGCGCATCAATACCGACTCCTGCTCACTCGACCCGCTGCGGCGTGAGGTCAGCGTTGCACCTCTCACCGATCAGCATGCGCTGTTGCTGGTCAGTTGTGAAATGGGGGCATACAACGTCATCGATCTGGCGTTTGAAGTGACGCGCAGCCCGCCCTACGTGGCCCGGGGCGTTATTCTGACGCTGCCCTTTACCCCGCCGCGGGCGAGTGACCGCCAGCTTGAGCTGATTAACGCCGACTATGATGCGGCCAGCGGCCAGCTTTACACTTTTGGCAAGGGGCGGGGACTCGGTGACTGTGGCAGTGCCACACGCTGGCAGTTTGATGGCACCCGCTTTGTGCTGGCGGAATATGCGGAGGAGTCGACCTGCGATGCCTGGCACAGCAGTGATGACTGGCCAACCCTGTGGGTCAGCCAGTCAGACGGTGGCGTCCAGCAGCGTTAGCGGATGACCTGCACCATCATCGGAGAGCCGGTCTGGTTGCCGACCAGCTCAGCCAGCATGTTGTTTACGCCGTCGCTCATTGGCGTGAAGCGGGTCAGCGGCGAGCGCGTCACCACGACAAACACGCCGACGTTATGCTGCGGCACCATCGCCATATAAGTAATGAACCCCCCGCCACCGCCGGTTTTCTGAATAATCCCGGGACGACCATTCTTTGGTCCCATGTAGACCCAGCCCATCCCCAGCGCATCCGCTTTCCCTGGCACATCCATGCCTTCCACACGGGTCAGCTGATCGCGGCGATAGATCAGCGTTTGCAGCCGATCAATCTGAGGGGTGCGATGGTTAACCGACGAGTTAAGGAACTGCTGCATCCAGCGGCCCATATCATCCGGTGTAGAGTAAACGCCGCCGCTGCCAATCGCCGCCAGGGTGTTGTTGCAGGGGCTGGCCCCTTTCTCAGCCACCATCAGGCGACCACACTGCTCCGGCGAAGGCGTAAAGGTGGTGTCTTTCATACCCAGCGGACGGGTGATCAACTGCTGAAACAGGGCCGGGTAGGGCGTGCCTGCCGCGCGCGACAGCGCATCGCCCAGCAGATCGTAGCCCAGGTTGGAGTAGGCAGCACTGCTGCCTGGTGCGGTTTTAAGGTTCGCCCGTGACAGCCACGTCCAGCGTTCACTGCGCGTCGGCCAGACAAACACCGGCCGCTGCGCCTTGCCGCCAGGCTGTTCACGCGGCAGTCCGCTGGTGTGGGTGGAGAGGTTGATCAGACGAATGGGCTGTCCGTTGTAAGCAGGCACGCGGGTTCCCGGCGGCGCATATTTACTCAGGGGATCGTCGAGGCGAATCTGTCCGCGCTCCGCCAGCTTGACCATCACTTCACTGGTCATCAGCTTACTCAGCGAGGCGATACGAATCAGCGAATCTTTTTGCGGGCGCACATTGTTGCCTGGCCGGGTTTCACCAAAGCTGGCGAAGACCCGCTGATTGCCATCAATCGCGACCAGTGCCATACCGGTTGCACCGCTGCCATAAAAGATATGCTCCGCATAGCGGTCAACAATCTGAGAGGCGAGCAGTGGATCGGGCGCGACCTGCGCCATGCTTTTTAAAGGAAGCAGTGAAACCATCAGGGCCAGTAAATAGGGTGTGCGCTTGTTCAACGGAAATGGCTTCGCTATAGAGATCGGAGGAGATCTGCCTTCACGCGTCGGACAGACGCGGGCAACACATCGCGTTATTCCGGCAGAACAGCAGCAGGAACAGGCGGGCAGCCAGGGCGCAGGCAGCATTAACTATGACGGCTCTATAGTAATCAGTTTGTGCGGGGCGTGAAGAGGGGAGAGGAGATTTTTTTCTGTTTCGGGCTATGTGATGAAATGGCCCTTCCCGGTGTGCCGGGAAGGGAAAAAGCATTACACCGGCTTGAGTAATGCTTCAGCGTGGCTGACGATATTCTCTACCGTGAAGCCAAACTCCGGGAACAGCTTACCGGCTGGCGCTGATTCACCAAAGGTGGTCATACCGACAATCGCGCCTTCCAGACCCACATACTTGAACCAGTAGTCGGCGATTCCGGCTTCCACCGCCACGCGTGCCTTAACGCCGACAGGCAGAACGGATTCGCGGTAGGCGGCATCCTGCGCATCAAACAGGTCGGTTGAAGGCAGTGAAACCACCCGCACCTTGTGACCGCCTGAAGTGAGCTTATCGGCTGCACCCAGGGTGATCTCAATTTCCGAACCGGTGGCGATTAGGATCACTTCGGGGGTGCCGTCGCAATCTTTCAGCACATAGCCGCCGCGTTTGATGTTCTCGATCTGCTCCGGGGTACGTTCCGGCTGCAGGAGATTCTGACGGGAGAGGATCAGCGCAGTCGGGCCATGATGGCGTTCGATAGCCGCTTTCCACGCCACAGCCGTTTCCACCTGGTCACAGGGACGCCATACGCTCATGTTAGGGGTCAGACGCAGGCTGGCAATCTGCTCAACCGGCTGGTGGGTGGGGCCATCTTCGCCCAGACCGATGGAGTCATGGGTGTAGACCAGAATCTGCCGCGCCTTCATCAGCGCCGCCATGCGCGCTGCGTTACGCGCATATTCGACAAACATCAGGAAGGTGGCCGTATAGGGGACGAAACCGCCATGGTGCGCGATACCGTTACCAATTGCCGTCATCCCGAACTCACGCACGCCGTAGTGAATGTAGTTACCGGCCGGATCTTCTTTGATCGATTTGGAGCCTGACCAGATCGTCAGGTTACTGGGGGCCAGGTCTGCAGAGCCGCCGAGGAACTCCGGCAGTAATTTGCCGTAGGCTTCCAGCGAGTTTTGTGAAGCTTTGCGGCTGGCAATTTTCTGCGGGTTAGCCTGCAGCTCCTGAATGAAACGGGTGGCTTCGCTTTCCCACGTTGAGGGCATCTCGCCATTCATGCGGCGCTCATACTCTTTCGCCAGCTCAGGGTGTGCCTCTTTATAGGCCGCAAATTTTGCATCCCAGGCTTTTTCGCGTTCCGCACCGGCGGCTTTGGCATCCCACTGCTGGTAGATTTCAGCCGGGATCTCAAACGCCGGATAGTTCCAGCCGAGTTGCTTGCGGGTCAGGGCGACTTCTTCCTCACCTAGCGCTGCGCCGTGCGACTCCTCTTTACCGGCTTTGTTCGGGGAACCGAAACCGATAATGGTGCGGCAGATAATCAGCGAAGGCTTATCAGTGACGCTCTGCGCCTCTTTGATCGCCTCGCGAATGGCGTTCGCGTCATGGCCGTCAATGTCGCCAATGACGTGCCAGTTGTAAGACTCGAAACGCTTATGGGTGTCGTCGGTAAACCAGCCTTCGGTTTCACCATCGATTGAGATACCGTTATGGTCATAGAAGCCGATCAGTTTGCCAAGACCCAGGGTGCCGGCCAGAGAGCAGACTTCGTGCGAAATCCCTTCCATCAGACAGCCATCGCCCATAAAGACATAGGTATGGTGGTCAACAATCTCATGATCCGGACGGTTAAACTGCGCGGCCAGCGTGCGCTCTGCAATCGCCAGACCAACGGCGTTGGCCAGACCCTGACCCAGCGGGCCGGTCGTCGTTTCCACGCCCGGCGTATAGCCGATTTCCGGGTGGCCCGGCGTTTTGGAGTGCAGCTGACGGAAATTTTTCAACTCTTCAATCGGCAGGTCGTAGCCACTCAGGTGCAGCAGGCTGTAGAGCAGCATTGAGCCGTGGCCGTTGGAGAGGATAAAGCGGTCGCGATCAAGCCAGGCGGGATTGGTCGGATTGTGCTGGAGGAAGTCGCGCCACAACACTTCGGCGATATCGGCCATTCCCATGGGCGCACCGGGGTGGCCAGAATTTGCCTTCTGAACCGCATCCATGCTCAGTGCACGAATCGCGTTTGCCAACTCTCTGCGTGAGGACATAAAGTTCTCCCTTGTTATGCATCAGGGCGGGAAAGTCCCGCCCGACTAAAATGAGGACTACAGACGTGCGGCCAGTACATCTTCCAGCTTCTGCTGGTCAACAGCGAACTGGCGGATACCATCAGACAGTTTCTCAACCGCCATAGGGTCCTGATTATGCTCCCAGCGGAACTCCGCCTCAGAGAGCGGTGACGGCTGATGGAAACCTTCGGTAGACGGCTCCAGCTTACGCTCCAGCGGCGCGTCGCTGTTCTGCAGCTCTTCCAGCAGGTTAGGGGAGAGCGTCAGGCGATCGCAGCCCGCCAGCGCCACAATCTGCTCCACTTTACGGAAGCTGGCACCCATGATGATGGTGCTGTAGCGGTGCTTTTTGTAGTAGTCGTAGATGCGGCGCACGGACTTCACGCCCGGATCTTCATCCGCCACGTAGGGTTCCATCGGCTTGCGTGAGTTGTACCAGTCGTAGATACGACCCACGAACGGCGAGATCAGGAACACGCCCGCTTCCGCACAGGCACGCGCCTGAGCGAAGGAGAAGAGCAGAGTCAGGTTGCAGTGGATACCATTTTTCTCCAGCTCTTCCGCAGCGCGGATACCTTCCCAGGTTGAAGCCAGCTTGATCAGCACACGTGAGCGGTCGATACCCTGCTCTTCGTACATCCGAATCAGTTTTTCTGCTTTGGTCACACACATGCCACGATCGAAGGAGAGGCGCGCATCCACTTCGGTCGAAACACGGCCCGGTATGCTTTTCAGGATTTCCATACCGAGGTTGATTGCCACTTTGTCGCTGGCGTTGATGATCTGGGTCTCTTTGCTGCCGCCCTGTTTTTTAGCGTACTCAATCGCATCATCCATCAGGTGCTTGTAACCTTCGAGACCGGATGCTTTCAGAATGAGTGAAGGGTTGGTGGTGGCGTCTTCCGGATGGTAATGGCGAATCGATTCGATATCGCCACTGTCCGCCACCACGGTGGTGAACTGTTTTAGGGCTTCTAGCTGGTTCATCTCTAAACTCCTTGAAAAGAAAAATGAAAGCGAACAGGGATCACCTCAGGCCTCGCAGCCGGTCTGTGGCATGTGCTGCTAGCGGGAACGCGAACCCATAACATTGCAACAGACACTTTCTGATGAAAATGCGGTTTCTCTGATTGTTGCGCTGCGAGGCGATGCGAAGGAGCCGTCATGCGGTGTAACCCGAAGGGTGCGCCATATTCCACTCTTAAGCATAGCAGTCGGGGGAAATGACGCAGGCAACACTGTAGCAATCCGTGCCCTCTCAGGAATAAAGTGGCGTCACGACACGCAGTCTCGGCATAGGGCAGGAGCCGATAACGGTGCGATGAATCGCACAGTGAAAACGCGGGGCGGGAAAAGAGCCGCCACCGTGAAACGTGGCGGGACAAGCTGAATGCTAAACAGGAGGGATATCTGAGCCTCCCCGGGAGAGGCGTTTTAAAAGGAGGCCGCAATGAGAGTAAAAGCGGCCCGAATCACGCGCTGCGTTATCGCCTCTCAAAAAATTGCGCCAGCGTTATTTTGGGGTGCGGGTAGTGAAATTTGTTATGCGCTAACGGGATATACATCCCTTCAGGTTCACCTGGCATAAAATAATTGCCCTGCCAGCGGTTCGGTTCACAAAGCGGTCCGTCGTCATAGACGGTGCCCAGCGGCGCATAAGTGACATCCCGACCGAAAATAGAATAGACGGCGGCATCGACAAAGTTAAAATATTCCGGAACGCCACGCAGATGGGTATCCTGAATTAGTAAGCTGTGCAGTTTATCTTTGATATAAAAGAGGCTGCCGAGGTCACGAATCACCTGTTCGAAATCGTGCGCGCCATCATGATGAATGATGACGCTTCCTTCCTCTTCTTTCATCAGCACATCCCTGACATATTCCGGAAGGGTGCCATGGTACATTCTGACCCGACTTTCGACGGTTTCCGGGTAGGCTCTTCTTGCGCGCTCTCTGGCGAACTGTAAATGATCCGGGCTGATGTCGATCAAATCGAGTTCAATACCCAGATAGTGCGCACAGCCAGCCAGAACAGAGGTGCTGCCTCCCATAAAAACGCCCACTTCAACGATTCTGCTGACTTCACCCAATGCTGACTTAATCGTATTAAAGATATCGAAGTAATATTTGCCGGAGCATTGATCTTCGTAGTGACCTTCAGTCGCCGCTCTCTTTGCAATAATATCGTCGAAGATAATATTTCTGCCCAGCCAGGGTGAAAGGTCGGGTTTGAAACCACTGTATATTTCGATGTTAAGCCGTTCCGCTATTTCTGCAAAACTCAGTGTTTCAAGGTTTTTATCGGGGGTTATAAATGAAGCCATCATTGGTGTCCTTATTCTGCATGCTGCCTAGTGTATCAATAAAATTCAGGGCACTAATGAGTGAGAAACAAACGGAACCGACCCCTTTTTATCTGTTGTTCCGTCGGGTGGGGATGGCAGGAAGAGGAATGGTTTCAGGCGCTTTAAATAGCGTAATGAACCGCAACACAGAAAAAGTCGCGTTGCGGTCCGGGGGATTATGACGGCAGGTTAAGCCAGTTCTTCACCGGCAGGAAATCGCGATAGAGGGCCGCTTCAGGCGAGTCTGGTTCAGGCTGATAATCATATTCCCAGCGCACCAGCGGCGGCATCGACATCAGGATCGATTCCGTGCGGCCGCCGGTCTGCAGGCCAAACAGGGTGCCACGATCCCACACCAGATTGAACTCCACATAACGCCCGCGGCGGTAGAGCTGGAACTGGCGCTCGCGATCGCCCCACGGATGATCTTTGCGGCGTGCCACAATCGGCCGGTAGGCATCAATAAAGCCGCGTCCCACCGCCTGCATAAAGCTGAAGCTCTGCTCAAAATCGGGCGTGTTGAGATCGTCAAAAAACAGGCCGCCAATGCCGCGCTGCTCATCGCGGTGTTTCAGATAGAAATAGTCGTCGCACCACTTTTTATATCGCGGATAAACGTCGTCGCCAAACGGCTGACAGAGGTCGGCGGCGGTCTGGTGCCAGTGCAGCGCATCTTCTTCGAAGCCGTAGAACGGGGTGAGGTCAAACCCGCCACCAAACCACCACACCGGATCGGCACCGGGTTTCTCCGCGATAAAAAAGCGCACGTTGGCGTGGCTGGTGGGCACATAGGGATTGTTCGGGTGGATGACCAGCGACACGCCCATCGCTTCAAAGCTGCGGCCCGCCAGTTCCGGCCGGTGCGCCGTAGCCGAGGCCGGCATCTTATCGCCATGCACGTGCGAAAAGTTTACGCCCGCCTGTTCAAACACCGCACCGTTTCGCAGTACGCGGCTCTGACCACCGCCGCCGCCAGGACGCTGCCAGCTATCCTCTGCGAACGCTGCGCCGCCATCTTCAGCCGCCAGCTGGTTACAAATCTCATCCTGCAGAGCGAGCAGGAATGCTTTTACGCGGGAAATATCAGCCATCTTTTCGCTTATCGTCGGTTTTAATCTAGGGCGATTATACGCAAAATCGGGCTGCTTGCATGAGTGCGGCTATCCAGGCAGGCATGCAATGGGAAATATTGACGACGTCATACCCTGAGCTGGCAGTGCTGAAAGGGTTCAGAGGCTTTGAGCGGGACGAGAGAGTGATTACGGCATTGCCAGGCATAAAGGCAAAGATTCCAGACTCCATGTTAAGGCTATGACGGGCGACGCAAGTGTGATCATCGAACCTTGTCCTTACAGTCCGGATTTTTTTTAGATGTAACATAGTAAAAAAATATGGACCGTTGAACCTAAAAGGAGAAAGGGAATGAACGCAACCATGCTGGCTCACTCGGTAATGTCTGGCGTTATATCGGTGCCAACGGACTTTTACCTGGGGCTGGAGCGCACTTTTCAGGATCTGAACCTCTCGGATGGAGGACGTCGCATTCAGCACCGGAATATGCAGGATGATATTCGCGTAGGGCGAGCGGTAAGTCATGTTTTCCGAAACAGAAATGAAATAATCAGAACTGCAAAAATTATCATTGATGACTCGCTTAAAAATCTGCCAGAACCCGCCTTAAAGAAAATGTATGACAAACTGATTGGCGGAGCCGCTTCGACGACCAGTCGTACAACGACATAACTTGCACTTTCTTCATGGCTGGGATCAAAAGTGGTCGGCGGCGTAATGTTATCTTTTATTTCCCGTATTGCCTTGCGAGGAGTGACCGGAGCCTTGACCGGCGGAATTGTGGCTCAGGGCGTAATTTCAAAAGCCTGTGAAGCTTCTCGTCGTTTACAGTTGCAAAACCCCCAGCTGTGGCAAAAGCTGCGGTTAAATGATTACGATATGCTCTATTTCATGTTTGAAGAACCCTTGCAGAATTTTATAAAAATGGGTGAAGCGCTGCGCAAAAATCCATCGGCCGCGGAGGAGTTTATTAATGCTATCGAAAACTATTAGGCTGATCCGTAAGCTGATAGCCGGGGTGTCAGGCGGACTTGTCCTTATGGCGATAGTGATTGGCATATTTCTGGCCGCAACGCTGAATGAAGGGGCGATGCGTATTATCGGGCCGCTGCTGGTGCTTGTTGCTGGTCTGGTGATTTATGGGCTGACTTATCTTATCGCGGATAAGTCTGACCGCCGATAACCCTCTGCCACGATTAACTTCCGGCAGAGAAGCAGAAAGAAGGCCGTCAATACGGCCTTACTTAAAACATAATTCACAATGACCATTCCGCCGCTCGCTTCGCCTGAACGTTACGTCGGATGGAGCATTTCTCAGATTCACCTGCGTTTATTCAAGCTTCTGCACTGAGTCATTATTACTTTCCGCATCAGGCATTACGGCGATCAAACTCATCAAAGTAGTTGACGATGCCGCTGGCAATGGCGGCGGCAATTTTCTGACGAAACGCCGTGGTGCCGAGTAACTGCTCTTCGTGCGGATTGGTAATAAAGGAGGTTTCAACCAGCACCGAAGGGATGGAGGGCGACTTCAGGACCGCGAAAGCTGCCTGTTCCGTGTGCTGGCTATGCAGATGATGAACCGGGCGAATCTGATCCAGCACATGTTTGCCCAGCGTCAGGCTGTTTTTGATGGTGTCGGTCTGAACCAGATCGAACAGGATCTGCTGCAGATAGTGATCCTGCTGCTGCGCCTTCACGCCGCCCAGTTTGTCCGCATCGTTCTCACGCTGAGAGAGATAACGCGCCATTGAACTACTGGCACCGCGATTGGAGAGGGCAAATACCGAGGCGCCGCTGGCATCGGGGCTGGTAAAGCCGTCGGCATGGATCGACATAAACAGATGCGCGCCATGCTGATGAGCAATCTCCACCCGCTGGTAGAGCGGAATAAAATGGTCGCTGTCGCGGGTCAGACGCACTTCGATGCGCGGATGGCTCTGCAGCTGCCGTTTCACGTTACCGGCAATCTCCAGCACGATGTGCTTCTCTTCTGAACCCTCTTCGCCGACCGCGCCGGAGTCGATGCCCCCGTGGCCGGGATCAATCATCACAATGCGCTTTCCGTTACTGGCTGGCGGAGCAGGGCGTGCATGGCGGCCTGTTCCTGTAAGTGCTGATGGCTCTCTGGCCTGAACCGCGCGCGGCGATAAAATGGCCAGAGCCAGACCGGAAAGGAGTAACTGACGGCGATGAATCAAACGTTTAAGCAGGTGCATGTGCGGGTCCGGTAACAGAAATCCTGCCGGTGTTATAGCCTAAGGCTCTGTTGTCTGCGATCACATAACCATTTCAGGGCATTACTTTGTATTGCAGGCCGCGAACAGAAAAATTGCGCTTTTTTATTTGCCGCCGTTCAGCCGAGGGTTGCGTGCGGCAGAGAATGCGTGATAATCAGCAAATTGTGCTTAATTGCAGGTGAAGAAGATGGAAATCCGCGCCTTCCGCCAGGAAGATTTTGAAGAAGTGATCACCTTATGGGAACGTTGCGATTTGTTACGGCCATGGAACGATCCGGAGCTGGATATCGAACGCAAAATGCATCACGACCCCGATCTCTTTCTGGTCGCTGAAGTCGGCGGCGTGGTCGTCGGCACCCTGATGGGGGGCTACGATGGTCACCGCGGTGCGGCCTATTATCTGGCGGTGCATCCTGACTATCAGGGACGCGGCTTTGCGAATGCGCTGATGAATCGTCTGGAGAAGAAGCTCATCGCTCGCGGCTGTCCGAAGCTGCATCTGATGATCCGCGAAGAGAACGATCAGGTGGTGGCCTTTTACGAGAAGCTCGATTATGAGCCGGTCGATGTGCTGCTGTTTGGCAAACGTCTGATCGAAGATCGTGAATACTAAACTGTCCCCTGATTATCAGCCGGACCACTATGACGCCAGAGGGCAGCTGCGGCTGCCGTTTCTTTTTTGGCTGATCCTGTTACTGCAGGCGCGCACCTGGCTACTGCTGGTGATGGCCGGGGCGTCACGGCAGCAGGGTAACGATCTGCTGGCGCTCTTTTATCCGGATCGCCAGGCGTTCTGGATCGCTGTTGCCCTGGGGTTACCGGCGCTGGCAGGTCTGCTGCTGACCGGTTACCGGCTGCGGCTGCCGCGACTCTGGCAGCACTGGCGCAGCGTGCTGTCGCTGTCGTTTTTAGTGAATCTCATCTGGCAGGGGCTGCAGTTTGTGCAGGGTGATCGGCTCAGTTCGCCGCTGCCCTTGCTGCTGACGCTGTTTGACCTGCTGGCACTCATCTGGCTGCAGACTGACCGTCGCTGCCGCGACTGCTTTCTGCCTGAACATCATCTTAAATAAACTTTTTGGCGCTTTGCGACTCCAATCAGTTCCGCCTTCCGGCATCGTATTTACAGGAGTTCTCATGAAAGCTGTTCGTTCCACGCTACTGATCGCCGCCGTTGTACTGAGCGGCTGCGCCAGTTCGGGTTCCGGCGCTGACAGCAGCCAGCAGGCCAGCTGGTGGAATCCGCTGACGTATCACTGGTCCTCGGCGCTGCCGTGGAACTGGTTCGGTTCATCGCTCACCGCGACGGAGCAGGGCGTCGGCGGACTGACCGCCTCAACGGCCATGAAAGAGGAGGCGATCAAAGCCGGCCTGAATGGGGATTACACCCTGCGTCAGGGCATGCGCGGCGAAAACGGTCAGGTGGTTGCGTTCTGGCAGGCGCTGGATGACGACAAGGTGAAGCTGGTGATTTACGGGCAGTCGCAGGTTGAACGCATTGAGGTGATGGACAGCCAGATTGCCAGCAGCGACGGCAGTAAAGTGGGTGATGCCTTCAGCAATAAGTTCACTAAAGCCTTCAGCAACTGCTCCCTGGCCAGCGGAACGGATGCGCGAGACGTAGCATGCCGGGCCCCCGGCAGTCAGCATCTCACCTATGTCTACCATGGCAACTGGCATGGACCGGAAGGACTGATGCCTTCTGACGACACGCTGAAAACCTGGAAACTCAGCAAAATCGTCTGGCAGCGTTAACGCCATGCGCTGACGCGCGTATTCACCCCCGCAGGCTGGTGCTCAGCGGGGGTATCCTCTCTGCGGCTTTTGCTGAATTCAGCATAAACTCTGCCGCTGTCTTATGCTTTTTTCGACTTTGAAATCATCAAACGATATATAAAACCGTTACTGGTTTTCCCTGAGTTATAAATAAACTGATGTTTCAGCGGGTGAGATCCGCATCAAATTTTTCAGGGTGCCAAATGACATTACAAGCGATGAAAAAAGTCGTGAGCGGTATCGCGTTGTCGCTGAGCCTTGCTGGCGCAGCCCATGCCACTGAACTTCTTAACAGCTCTTACGATGTGTCCCGGGAGCTGTTTGTTGCCCTGAATGCCCCTTTCGTTAAACAGTGGGATGCCAGCCATCCTGCCGACCCGCTGACCATCAAAATGTCCCATGCCGGTTCATCTAAGCAGGCGCTGGCTATCCTGCAGGGACTGCGCGCCGATGTTGTCACTTACAACCAGGTGACGGATGTGCAGGTCCTGCATGATAAAGGCAACCTGATTGCCGCTGACTGGAAAAGCCGTCTGCCGAATAACAGTTCACCGTTCTATTCCACCATGGCGTTTCTGGTGCGCAAAGGAAACCCAAAGCAGATTCATGACTGGTCAGATTTGACCCGTAATGATGTGAAGCTGATTTTCCCTAACCCGAAAACGTCCGGCAATGGTCGCTATACCTATCTGGCCGCCTGGGGTGCTGCCGATAAAGCGGACGGTGGCGATCAGGCCAAAACCCGTGCCTTTATGACGCAGTTTCTGAAAAATGTTGAAGTCTTCGATACCGGGGGCCGTGGGGCGACCACGACCTTCGCTGAGCGCGGTCTGGGCGACGTGCTGATCAGCTTTGAGTCGGAAGTGAATAATATCCGCAACCAGTACGGCAAAGATGAGTATGAGGTGATCGTGCCGAAAACCAACATTCTGGCGGAGTTCCCGGTGGCATGGGTAGATAAAAACGTTGCCGCTAACCACACCGCAGATGCGGCCAGCGCCTATCTCCGCTACCTCTACACACCGGAAGCGCAGACGATTATTACGCACTACTACTATCGCGTGAACAATCCGCAGCTGATGGCAGAGCAGAAGGATCGCTTCCCGCAGACCAGCCTGTTCCGGGTTGAAGAGGCCTTTGGCGGCTGGGACAACGTGATGAAAACGCATTTCGCCAGCGGCGGTGAGCTGGATAAATTGTTAGCGGCGGGGCGTGGATAATGTTTGCAGCAAGTCATAAACGCGTGTTGCCCGGCTTTGGTCTGAGCCTGGGCACCAGCCTGCTTTTTACCTGTCTGATTCTGCTGCTGCCCATCAGCGCCGTGATCATGCAGCTCTCACAGATGACCTTTCAGCAGTACTGGGATGTGGTGACCAACCCGCAGCTGGTTGCGGCCTACAAAGTCACGCTGCTCTCTGCCGGTGTCGCCTCGCTGTTTAATGCGGTGTTCGGCATGCTGATGGCGTGGATCCTGACCCGCTACCGTTTCCCGGGCCGCACGCTGCTGGATGGCCTGATGGATCTGCCGTTTGCGCTGCCGACCGCCGTCGCGGGCCTGACACTGGCCGGACTCTTTTCGGTCAACGGCTGGTATGGACAGTGGTTTGCCCATTTCGATATCAAAATCTCCTACACCTGGATCGGCATCGCCATCGCCATGGCCTTCACCAGCATCCCGTTTGTGGTGCGCACGGTACAGCCGGTGCTGGAGGAGTTAGGCCCGGAGTATGAAGAAGCCGCTGAAACGCTGGGTGCCACACCGTGGCAGAGCTTCCGTCGCGTGGTGTTACCGGAAGTCGCCCCGGCGCTGCTGGCGGGCACGGCGCTCTCCTTTACCCGCAGCCTGGGTGAGTTTGGCGCGGTGATCTTTATTGCCGGTAACATCGCCTGGAAAACGGAAGTGACCTCGCTGATGATTTTTGTCCGGTTGCAGGAGTTCGACTATCCGGCCGCCAGCGCTATCGCCTCGGTGATCCTGGCTGCCTCGCTTATCCTGTTATTTGCGATTAACACCTTACAGAGCCGCTTTGGCCGTCGACTGGGAGGTCACTAATGGCTGAGGTCTCACAACTGAATCATGCGGATCGCCAGCCGGTGAACTGGGGCAAATGGCTGCTGATTGGTATCGGCGCGCTGCTCTCGATTCTGCTGCTGCTGGTGCCGATGGTCTCCATCTTCTGGGAGGCGCTGAATCAGGGGCTGCTGGTCTCCCTGAGCAACCTGGCTGACCCCGATATGCTGCACGCCATCTGGCTGACGGTGATGGTGGCGCTGATCACCGTTCCGGTTAACCTGGTGTTCGGCACGCTGCTCGCCTGGCTGGTGACCCGCTTTACCTTTCCGGGGCGTCAGCTGCTGCTGACCCTGTTTGATATTCCGTTTGCCGTGTCGCCGGTGGTGGCCGGTCTGATGTATCTGCTGTTCTGGGGCGTCAACGGTCCGGCGGGCGGCTGGCTGGATGCGCATAACATCCAGATTATGTTCGCCTGGCCGGGCATGGTGCTGGCGACCGTGTTTGTGACCTGTCCGTTTGTGGTGCGCGAACTGGTGCCGGTGATGCTGAGCCAGGGCAGTCACGAAGATGAAGCGGCGGTGCTGCTGGGCGCGTCAGGCTGGCAGATGTTCCGTCGTGTGACGCTGCCGAACATTCGCTGGGCGCTGCTGTATGGCATCGTGCTGACCAACGCCCGTGCGATTGGTGAATTTGGTGCGGTCTCGGTGGTGTCGGGATCGATTCGCGGTGAGACCTATACGCTGCCGCTTCAGGTTGAATTATTGCATCAGGATTACAATACGGTCGGCGCCTTCACCGCTGCCGCGCTGCTGACCCTGATGGCCATTGTAACGTTGTTTCTGAAAAGTATTGTGCAGTGGCGTCTGGAGCAACAGCACAAGCACCTGCAACAGGAGGGAAATCATGAGCATTGAGATTAACAAGATCAACAAATCCTTTGGTCGCACCTCGGTGCTGAACGATATCTCTCTGGATATTGCCTCGGGTGAAATGGTGGCGCTGCTTGGCCCATCCGGCTCCGGTAAAACCACGCTGCTGCGCATTATTGCCGGGCTGGAACATCAGAACAGCGGCCAGATCCGTTTTCATGGCAACGATGTGAGCCGTCTGCATGCGCGGGATCGTCAGGTTGGATTTGTTTTCCAGCACTATGCGCTGTTCCGCCATATGACGGTGTTCGACAACATCGCCTTTGGCCTGACGGTACTGCCGCGTCGGGAACGTCCTTCTGCGGCCGGGATCAAACAGCGTGTTACCCGTCTGCTGGAGATGGTGCAGCTGGCCCATCTGGCGAACCGCTTCCCGTCTCAGCTTTCGGGCGGGCAGAAACAGCGTGTGGCGCTGGCGCGTGCGTTAGCGGTAGAACCGCAAATCCTGCTGCTGGATGAACCTTTTGGCGCGCTCGATGCGCAGGTGCGTAAAGAGCTGCGTCGCTGGCTGCGTCAGCTGCATGAAGAGCTGAAGTTTACCAGCGTGTTTGTGACCCACGACCAGGAAGAGGCGATGGAAGTGGCAGACCGCGTGGTGGTGATGAGCCAGGGTAATATCGAGCAGGTCGGTACACCAGATGATGTGTGGCGCGATCCGGCAACCCGCTTTGTGCTGGAGTTCCTGGGTGAAGTGAATCGCTTTGATGGGGAGATCCATGGGTCGCAGTTCCATGTCGGCGCGCATCACTGGCCGCTGGGTTATACCTCCGCGCATCAGGGCCCGGTTGAGCTGTTCCTGCGTCCGTGGGAAATCGACGTCTCCCGCCACAGCAGCCTGGAAACCCCGCTGCCGGTGCAGGTGCTGGAAGTCAGTCCGCGTGGACACTTCTGGCAGCTGGTGGTGCAGCCCGCTGGCTGGCAGAGCGAGCCGTTTTCGCTGGTGTTTGAAGGTGAACAGACCGCCCCGATTCGTGGTGAACGCCTGTTTGTTGGCCTGCAGCAGGCGCGTCTCTATAAGGGCGATACCCCACTGCGTGCAGTTGCCTTTGCCCAGAGCGCCTGATATTTTCTCCCCAACACCGGGCGGGAGTGTGACTTCCGCCTTTTTTTTACCTTCTGTTTGCATTAAGCCAGGAACCGTACCGTGACGACTCTTGAAAACACCATCGGCAATACCCCGCTGGTCAGGTTACAGCGCCTGACGCCCGCTAACGGCAGTGAGGTCTGGCTTAAACTGGAAGGCAATAATCCGGCGGGTTCGGTCAAAGATCGTGCGGCCTGGTCCATGATTAATCAGGCGGAGCTGCGCGGGGATATCACGCCCGGCGATCAACTGATTGAAGCCACCAGCGGCAACACCGGCATTGCGCTGGCGATGATCGCCGCGATGAAAGGCTATCGTATGCGCCTGATGATGCCGGACAACATGAGCCAGGAGCGACAGGATGCGATGCGTGCCTATGGCGCAGAGCTGATTCTGGTGCCGCGCGAGCAGGGAATGGAAGGGGCGCGCGATCTGGCACAGGCGATGGCGGCGCGCGGTGAAGGCCGGGTGCTGGATCAGTTCAACAATCCCGATAACCCGCTGGGCCACTATCAGACCACTGGCCCGGAGCTGTGGCAGCAGTCGAATCAGCGTATGACCCATTTTGTCTCCAGTATGGGCACCACTGGCACGATCACCGGCGTGGGACGCTACCTGAAAGAGCACAATACCGGCGTGCAGGTCATCGGCTTACAGCCCAGCGAGGGCAGCAGCATTCCGGGCATCCGTCGCTGGCCGCTGGCCTATCTTCCGGGGATTTACCGCCCCAATCTGGTGGATGACGTCATTGATATGACGCAGAAGGAAGCGGAGGAGACCATGCGGGCGCTGGCACGGCGTGAGGGCATCTTCTGTGGTGTCAGTTCAGGCGGCGCGGTGGCGGGTGCGCTGCGCATTGCCCAGGCCAATCCGGGGAGCGTGGTGGTAGCGATCGCCTGCGATCGCGGCGATCGTTATCTCTCGACCGGTCTTTATCATCAGTAATCACTGCGGATGCGAAACCTGGCCTGTGATGCGTCTGCTGCCCACAGGCCTTTTTTTTGCCCGGTTTCGCGTGACAGCGAGCGTGAATCTGTAAGGATCGCGTAAATCAGGCTGCGCCGGTCAGCCGCACAGGTGAAAATAGCGCCCGTTCTCCGGAGAAATGACCATGAAAATTCTGCTTGTTGATGATGATGTAGAACTGGGCACGATGTTGAGCCAGTACCTGATTGCGGAAGGCTTCGATGCTCAGCTGGTGCTGACCGGCAGTGCCGGGATTCAGGACGCGCTCTCCGGTCAGTTCACTGCGATGATCCTGGACATCATGCTGCCCGACATGAGTGGCATTGATGTCCTGCGCCAGGTGCGCCAGAACAGCCGTATACCGGTGATTATGCTGACCGCTAAAGGCGATAACATCGACCGCGTGATCGGTCTGGAGATGGGGGCCGATGACTACATGCCTAAGCCCTGCTATCCGCGCGAGCTGGTGGCGCGTCTGCGGGCGGTGCTGCGGCGTTTCGAAGAGCAGGCTCCGCAGCCGGATACCCATGAGCCGCTGCGCTGGGGGGCGCTGACCCTGAACCCCGCCACCCGTATCAGTGAATGGCAGGAGAAGGCCTTCGATCTCACCGCCTCGGAATTTAATCTGCTGGATCTGCTGATGCGCGCCCCGGACAGGGTGGTATCAAAAGATGAGCTGTCGGAGAAAGGACTCGGTCGCCCGCGTGAGGCGTATGATCGCAGCGTCGATGTGCATATCAGCAACATCCGTCAGAAGCTCAGTGCCTTAACCGCTGATAGCATCACGATCGAAACCGTTCGCAGTATCGGTTATCGCATTCGATGAGGCATTACCGTGGACGCCTGTTCTGGAAGATCTTTATCGGCTTCTGGATCGTCTTTGTCATCATCAGTCAGCTTATCTGGCTCGGCTTTTCACTTTCCGGTAAACGACACGAGCCGCCTGAGCTCGTGGCTGTCCGTCGCGTGGCCGAGCTGCAACTCACCTCAGCGGCGACGGTGCTGGCGCAGAACGGGCCTGAGGCGCTGGATGCGATGCTGTCGGGCTGGGACAAACGTGATCGGCAGTTTTTCCACATCGCGCCACAGGCGCAACCGTCGCCTGCGCAGGCTAACCTGCAAGGGGAGACGCATAAGCCCGCCGAAAGCGAGCGCTGGGTGCGCGGCGCCGATGGAAAAGGGTATCAGCTTCGCTATGACCTCGCGGGCATGCGAAAAGAGAGCAGGATGAACAGCATGCCGCGCAGATTCCTCAATATCCCTGAGCCGATGTTTGTTTTCGCCGGTTCGGTGGGATTGCTTTTCAGCCTGCTGCTTGCCTGGAATCTGACGCGGCCCATGCGTCAGCTGCGCGAAGGGTTCTCCCGGGTGGCAGAGGGCGATTTAAGCGTGCGGCTGTTTCCGGTCATGCGTAAACGGCATGATGAGATTTCTGATGTCGCCCGAGCCTTCGATGCCATGGCTGAGCGGCTGGAGACCCTGGTCCGCGCGCGAGAAGAGCTGCTGCACGATATCTCACACGAGCTGCGTTCACCGCTGGCGCGCCTGCAGCTGGCGACCGGTCTGGCCAGACAGACGCCAGAAAACGTGAACAGTTCGCTCGACCGTATCGATGAAGAGGCGCGCCGGCTGGATAAAATGATCGGTGAACTGCTGACGCTGTCGCGGGCTGAGCATGAAAGTATTCCGGATGAGCAATACTTTGACCTCACCGGCCTGCTGGAGGCGGTGATCACCGATGTCCGTTATGAAGCGCAGCTCCCCGGCGTGCAGGTGGCATTTCAGGTTGACGATCGGGCTGATTACACCGTGCGTGGCAATGCCGAACTGATACGGCGCGCCACCGAGAATGTGTTGCGCAACGCGCTGCGCTTTTCTCTGCCAGGCCAGCGGATTGAGGTTGAACTGCGCACCGCGCAGCAGTGGCTGGAAATTCAGGTGCGCGATCAGGGGCCGGGTGTCGATGAAGAGAAACTCTCCAGCATCTTTGACCCGTTTGTGCGGGTCAATTCACCGCTGATGGGAAAGGGTTATGGCCTCGGACTGGCGATCGTCCGCAAAGTGGTGCTGGCGCATCATGGCGAAGTCGAGGCACGCAACCGGCCGGAAGGAGGGCTGGAACTGACGCTGCGATTGCCGCACTGGCCCTCCTGAAAAAGCGCGAAGTGCAGAAACGAAAACGGCACCCGAAGGTGCCGTCAGAGCAGGAACGAAGCCTTACTTTCTGATGCGAATTACCGGCGTTTCGCCGACGGTGACCTGGCCAGAGAGCTTAATCAGTTCCTTGATTTCATCCATGTTGGAGATGACAACCGGAGTGAGGGTTGACTTCGCTTTCTCTTCCAGCAATGGCAGATCGAACTCGATAACGACGTCGCCTTTTTTGACCTTCTGGCCTTCTTCAGCGATGCGTTTGAAACCTTCACCTTTCAGTTCAACCGTATCGATACCGAAGTGTACGAACAGCTCAATGCCGTTGTCCGATTCGATTGAAAAAGCATGGTTGGTTTCAAAAATCTTACCGATAGTGCCATCCACCGGCGCAACCATTTTGTTGCCCGTCGGTTTGATCGCGATACCGTCGCCCACGATTTTTTCTGCAAACACCACATCTGGTACGTCTTCAATATTCACAATTTCGCCTGACAGAGGCGCTACGATATCAATTGTCCCAGCGCTATCCGTTTTTTCGCCAAAAAGTTTAGAAAACAAACCCATGATCTTCTCCTAAGCAGTAATTTGGGGCCAGCATCATGCAGATTAGCAGAGCGTTTTTTCTTTAATGAACTTGTTAACCAGGTTCATTAAATCTTCCGCTGTCGGTTGAGCCAGTGCCTGCTCTGCCAATGCCTTCGCATCTTCAAAATTAGTATTACGAATGATTTTCTTGATGCCAGGGATAGAAATGGCACTCATGCTGAACTCGTCCAGCCCCATTCCCAGTAACAGTAGTGTAGCACGTTCATCACCTGCCAGCTCACCACACATGCCAGTCCATTTACCTTCAGCGTGAGAAGCATCAATGACTTGCTTAATTAAGTTAAGCACAGACGGCGTCATTGGATTGTACAGGTGCGAAATCAAATCATTACCACGATCGACCGCCAGAGTATACTGCGTCAGGTCGTTTGTCCCAATACTGAAGAAGTCGACTTCTTTCGCCAGGTGACGAGCAATCACCGCGGACGCCGGGGTTTCCACCATGATACCCACTTCGATAGACTCGTCGAACGCTTTGCCTTCTTCACGCAGCTGCGCTTTCAGCAGCTCCAGCTCCGCTTTCAGCGAACGCACTTCTTCAACTGAAATGATCATCGGGAACATAATGCGCAGTTTGCCGAAGGAGGAGGCGCGCAGGATAGCACGCAGCTGCGCATGCAGAATCTCTTTGCGGTCCATGGCGATACGGATAGCGCGCCAGCCGAGGAAAGGGTTTTCCTCTTTCGGCAGGTTCATGTAAGGCAGATCTTTGTCACCGCCGATGTCCATAGTACGGACGATAACGGCCTGTGAGCCCATGGCTTCAGCGACGGCTTTATACGCCTGGAACTGCTCTTCTTCAGTCGGCAGCGCATCACGGTCCATGAACAGGAACTCGGTGCGGTAAAGACCTACGCCTTCTGCGCCGTTGCGCTCTGCGCCAGCGACGTCGCGCACGGTGCCGATGTTGGCACAGACTTCAACCTGATGACCATCCAGCGTAACAGCAGGCAGGTCTTTCAGCTTGGCTAATTCATGTTTTTCGGACAGATACTGGTTCTGCACGGCTTTCAGCTCTTCCTGAACGGCGTCAGAAGGATTGACGTGAATCGCGTTGTTCACACCATCCAGAATCAGGAAGTCGCCGTTTTTAACCGTGACGGTGACATTGCCGGTACCGACAATGGCTGGGATCTCCAGCGAGCGCGCCATGATTGAGGTATGTGAGGTACGGCCACCCAGATCGGTGATAAAGCCCAGCACCTTTTTCAGGTTCAGCTGTGCGGTTTCTGACGGCGTTAAATCTTTTGCCACCAGAATGGATTCGTCCGGAATGGCGCTCAGGTCAACGATATGCAGCCCGAGGATGTTTTGCAGCAGACGCTTACCGATGTCGCGCACGTCAGCGGCACGCTCTTTCAGGTATTCATCATCTAACTCTTCCAGCGCTTTCGCCTGACCATCGATAACCGAGTCGACAGCAGCATCGGCAGAGGCGTGATCTTTTTTGATCAGGTCGATGATTTCCTGCTCCAGCTCTTCATCTTCCAGCAACATAATGTGGCCTTCGAAGATCGCCGCTTTCTCTTCACCGAGGGTTTCACCCGCTTTGACGCGAATCGCTTCCAGTTGCTGTGCCGCTTTACCGCGACCATCAAGGAAGCGCTGAACTTCCTGCTCAACCTGGTCATCAGAAATTTTCTTACGGTTGATGACGATCTCGTCTTCTTTCAGCAGCAGTGCTTTGCCGAAAGCGATACCTGGTGATGCTAAAATGCCTGAAATCATAACGCTAC